>Ga0129308_1000013_pt1 | contig 342329 bp, 309 predicted proteins | sample L827metagenome_FD_94440 | JGI IMG/M metagenome (GOLD analysis project Ga0129308, IMG submission 94440) | Ring-tailed lemur group fecal microbial communities from Wisconsin, USA - L827 metagenome | ecosystem: Host-associated > Mammals > Digestive system > Large intestine > Fecal | place: USA... | reverse complement strand
TTTCCCCATCATAAGAAAAAACCTCACTTTCGTATAGTACTATTATACTACATCGAAATCCTGAGTGAAAGAAAAAAGACAACCGCCTCCTATTTGGAGGCTAGTTGTCTACAGTCTGAGACACTTCCTTATGTGAAGTGTCCCTTGGCGCATCTTTTTTGTTTCACAGATAGTTCATGATTTTACACCCTGATTTTTAAGGTGTGTTTCAGCTTAAGCTGTTAGGATGTCAGCAGGAAAATAAGCGGAGGTGGTAAAAAAGAAGGGCAGATATCCTGTTTTACTTTTGGCAGCCGGTATCCTTTGCACAGGATTGTTAATACACACATATCCCCCGGGCTGGGGCGGCGTAGTTCGGGCAGCAGTCAGGGAGCAGGCGGAGAGGAGAAGGAGGCAGAGGGAACAGTCCGTGGAACAGGAACGGCCAATGACGGATTGCAGCTGCTGGCATTTTACGGGGATGGCTCCTTCCAGGTCTATACATATGAAAGCCAGTGATACGCTGGCAGGAGAGCAGTGGGCTTTGTCCAATGACGGGACATTTCAGATGGAGGATGAGCAAAACCGCTTTCCTGTATTTGACCGGCCTTTTACCCAGCCGTCCGCCCCGGGACATTGGCAGAGACCACAACAGGGAATGTCCGGGAGCGCTCCTTGGGGAACGTCCGGGAACATGCCTTCGGGAACACCCCAGAACACGTTCCCGGGAGTTAGGGGGATCACACCCGGTAAAAATGGATCCTGCCGGGACGCTGGGTCAGGCATTTGCAGGATATCCCGGTCACGGAATCATATCCGCGGCAAGTGCGGATGCCGAGGCGGGAGCAGTGGCAGGGATCGATATAAACGTGGAGGAAGCCTGGGATTTATACGGGAAGGGAACCGGGAGGTGGTGATCGCGCTCATCGATACCGGGGTGGACATATCCCATCAGGAGTTAAGCGGTTCCATATGGATCAATGAAGATGAAATATCAGGCAATGGTATAGAGATACGACATCCCTGATCCGGGCCATTCAGTATGCACAGGACAACGGAGCATCTATCTGCAATCTAAGCCTGTCTACCACATCCTACGACCAGGCGCTGTATCAGACCATGGCACGATCCGGCCTGCTGTTTGTGGTATCGGCAGGGAATGGGGATGAACAGACAGGAACAGGGATGGATCTAGAGGTATCCCCCTGTTACCCGGCATCCTTTGATCTTCCCAATGTGATCTCTGTGGCTAATTTAAGCTATGACGGAACACTGTGCGGCAGATCCAATTACGGTTCGGATTCCGTGGATCTGGCGGCTCCGGGTACATACATACTCAGCACCACGGCAGATCAGGGATACAGTTATATGACCGGCACTTCCATGGCCGCGCCAATGGTCTCCGCGGCAGCCGCCTTGGTGTATTCCTATGGTGAGAATATTTCTGGCCCTTAGTCAGAGTTATTAAAGCGGCCCTGAAAAGGAGGATTCATGGATAGAAAAAAATTCATCAAGGTACTTTGCATTGATTTCCTCATTGCCCTGGTCTGTGTGTGGGGATTCCTTTTATATTTCTATATACTGCCCCGTAAGGACAAGGACGCAGGCACGGTGATCCTCGATACCCGGGAGATGGAAGGAGAAGGATTTGAGCTCCCGCAGCAGGGCTGTGAAGGCACAGGACCAAAGAACCAGGAACGAAGATCCCCGGAACAAACAAATACAAAGCGCCGGGGCGGACCCGGAAACGGCAATTCCAATACCAGGTCAATTGCCTCGGACCGGGATGCAGAACAGCCGGAAACGGCTGAAAAGGAAGAAACAGAACTTTATACCATCAGCGATGGGACCATGCAGGTGTGGGTTAAGAAGACCCGTCTGGGAACAGGGAACAATGCCATTACCTATTATACGGCGGATTTGTATCTGACATCCATCCGGCAGCTAAGGACGGCCTTTGCCCTTGGAAGTTATGGCAAGAATATGAGGGAATCCACTCTTGAGATGGCTGAGGATCACCAGGCACTTCTGGCAGTATCCGGGGATTCCTATGGAAACAGTGAAAGCGGGATCGTTGTCAGAAACGGAATCTTGTACCGCTCTGAAGTGGGCGATGCGGAGATCTGTGTCCTTTTTTATGACGGGACCATGGCAGTTTATGAACCGGAAGAATTCAACCGGTTGGGAATCCTTGAAAGAGATGTATGGCAGGTCTGGAATTTTGGCCCCTCTCTGCTTGAGGATGGGGAGATAAAGGAGGCATTCCGGACCACCGCCTATCTGAATAAGGAGAATCCCAGATGCGGAATTGGGTATGTGGCACCGGGCCACTACAAATTTGTGGTGGTGGACGGAAGAAATGCAGGTTATTCCAAAGGGGCGTCAATGACGGAGTTTGCCAGGATCATGAAGGATGAGGGCTGCGTGCTGGCCTATAACCTGGATGGAGGAAAATCCTCATCCATGGTCTGGGATGGGCAGTATGTAAACCGTCCGGCCGGCGGGGGACGGGATATCAGTGACATAATTTATATTGGAAAGGCGGGATCAGATGAATAAGAAAATAGATCGGATACTTCCACACATTACGATCATCATGTCCCTGTGGGTGGGCACACTGTGGGTACTGGACCAGTTAAATCCTCTCATGGGATTTATGGATTGTTTTGTCTCAAATACGGTGCAGATCGTATTCTGCTTCTTGGTACTGATTCATGGGATTCTCCGGGTTTGGCAGCAGTGTGGTGAAAAGGGGACGGTCCTGATAGGGCTTCCCGCCCCCAAACGGGCAGAGGAGACGGATGGGGAAGGGAAGGGATCAGATTGAGGGCAGCACAGGAAAACAGAGAGCCGGGGATATGTAATTATGTCGTAATACCGGCATTTGAACCTGATTTCAGGCTGCTGTCCCTGGTAAAGGGACTGTCAGGGTATCCTGGGATTGGGATCATTGTTGTAAATGACGGCAGCGAAAAAGGATTGTGCACACTCTTTGGGCGGACAGCAGAATATGCCACGGTGCTGTTCCATAGAACGAACAGAGGAAAGGGGAGGGCTGTCAAGACCGCGCTGGACTACATAAGAAAGAACAGAAAAGAGGCAAAAACGATCGTTATCGCCGATGCAGACGGACAGCACAAGGCGGAGGATATCCTGCGGGTCCTGCATGCAGCCCAGGGGTATGAACACCGGATGGTTCTGGGAGTCCGAAGCTTTTCAGGGGAAGTCCCCTTCAGGAGCAAATTTGGAAATGCAATTACGTGTGCTATATTTTACTGTGTAACAGGTACGTTTCTCAGTGATACCCAGACTGGCCTTCGGGCATTCCATGTCCGGCTGATCCCCCTGCTGCTTCGCATCAGGGGAGAGCGGTATGAATTTGAGATGAACACGCTGATGCAGCTGTCAAAGAGAAGGATCAAATTTGAGGAGGTGGGAATAGAGACCGTGTACTTGGATCAGAATGAGTCATCCCATTTTCGGGTGATAAGGGACTCCGTACGGATCTATTGGAATATTATAAAATTCGCATGTTCTTCCATGGCTTCCTTTGCCGTGGATTATGGACTTTTCCTTTTGTTTTGTGCAGGATTGTCACGGGTTGGAGCAGAGATGGTCGCAGCCGTGGCGGTCAGCAACGCGGCTGCCCGGGTCATCAGCGCCTGCTGCAATTTTTGCTGGAATCGAAAATATGTATTTCATCACAAGGGCAGCAGCCTAAAAGCAGGGCTGCAGTATTTTAGTTTGGCCCTGGCAGTTCTCTGTATCAATACGGCTTTATTATCATGGCTGGTGGTATATGGGCGGATGGGGAAGGCAAGGGCAAAGCTGTGTGCGGAATTATCCTTATTTGCCCTCAGCTTTATCATACAGCGGTTTATGATTTTTGGGAAAAAGGAGATTAGGCAGGCACAGTAAAGGAGGCGCGTCAGCTGGTTCCGGCGATACCGGTCCATTGGCGCTTTTTCTTTGTGCTTTTTTCGGTATATTTCTGTTGTTGTCTATGATCTTGATTCATGCTATAATCATTTTAATGCAAAACTCTGTCCATATATGCATTAGAATACGAATAAAAATTCGGAGGCGGGAGAGCCATGAAAAACTTTAAGGTAGCAAATAAGTTATTTATCTCGTATGCGGTCATCATAACCATGCTGATCGCGGGATGTGTGGTTAGTATTGTGGATCTGGTGAAGCTGGGGGGACAGATCCAGACATTTTACAATGGTCCCTTTACGGTTAACAGCAGCGCCAATATTGTGAATGCAAATTTTGAAGGAATGCAGAAATCCGTTTACAGATCCATATCCAATACAAACCCTGAGATCATACACGAGGCAATGGAAAACGCAGAGGACGCGGCCCGGGCCATCCAGGAGCAGCTTCCGGTCATCGAACAGCACTTTATGGGTGATAAGGAGATCATTGCACGGCTGGATGCGGCTCTCACAAAACTGACGCCCATGCGTGAGAAGGTGTTGGACCTGGCAAGCCGGAATAAGAAAGCGGAAGCGGCTGATTACATGGAAAAGAACAATATCCTTGTGATCAGGGAAGCACAGACAGAGCTGAACCACCTGATAGAGAATGGGAACACAAAGGGGGAAGTCCTGGTTGCGGGATTGAGGGAGCGGCAGATCAATGCAGTGACATCAATGGCCGTGCTGGGAATTGCAGGTATAATCATCAGCGCCGGGTTTGGATTCTGTATTGCGCGGGGCATTACACAGCCGGTCAGGGAACTGGAGCAGGCGGCCCGCAGCCTGTCCGAAGGGGATTTTTCCGCCATACGGATTACATACCGGTCAAAGGATGAACTGGGAAATCTTGCGGATGATATGCGCAGCATGGTTGCCACGCTGTCTTCGGTCATTCAGGATGAAACATATCTTTTGTCTGAAATGTCCAAAGGAAATTTAAAGGTGCGCAGCAATCAGAAAGAGCGCTATTTGGGGGACCTGAATCAGATGCTGGTCTCCGTGGAAAAGATCAACAGCAGGTTAAGCAGTACCCTGCTTCAGATCAACCAGTCGGCCAGAGAGGTGGCGGCTGGATCCGAACAGGTTTCCCAGGGGGCCCAGACCCTGGCCCAGGGGGCAACGGAGCAGGCTGCATCGGTGGAGGAGCTTTCCGGCACCATCAGAAACATATCGGATCAGGTGGTCAGAAACACGGAGAATGCAAAGAACTCCAGTGAACGATCCGGTATGGTCCGGTCAAAGGTATTGGAGAGCAGCGTCTGTATGGAAGAGCTTCTGGGCGCAATGTCAGAGATCAGTAAAGGTTCCGGTGAGATCAGAACAATTATGAGGACGATTGAGGACATTGCATTCCATACCAACATTCTTGCCCTGAACGCATCTGTGGAAGCAGCGCGGGCGGGGGAAATGGGGAAAGGCTTTGCAGTGGTGGCAAAAGAGGTGCGCAGCCTGGCGGATAAATCCGCATCTGCTTCCAAGAGCACGGCTGCATTGATCGAAAGCTCCCTTCAGACCATTCAGGATGGAAAGAAGATCGCAAATAAGACAGCGGTTTCCCTGACTGAAGTAGTCCGGGGAGTTGAGGGCGTGACGGATTCCCTTAATGATATTGCGGAAGCTTCCACGGATCAGTCGGATGCGATCCTCCGGCTTTCCGAATCGGTCAATATAATATCCGGGGTGGTGCAGACCAATTCCGCCACAGCGCAGGAGAGCGCTGCGGCCAGCGAGGAACTGTCCTCCCAGGCACAGTTTCTAAGGGGATTAGTTGATTACTTTAAGCTGGAAGAAGGCGCATAGACCTGCAGAAAAGAAGACATCTTTGGTGAACGGTATCTTTGATAACGTCCAGAGATGTTTTTCTTTTTATTGCATTTTTTGTATGATATAATAAAAGCCACAAAAAAGATAAAGGGGAGAAAATCTTTGACAGATAGCGAGAACATGATCTATAATCTGGTCTGCGATTATTATGAGACTAGGATATTAATGGGGGCGTGCCGGTACGGTGAGCTGCTGCCCTCCATTTCCAAAATAGGAGAAAGTTTTCAGATGGCTCCCCGGACAGTGCGGGCCGCATTTTCGCGTTTGGAGGAGAAGGGATATATCAGGATCGAGTCCCGAAAAGCGGCAAAGGTCATATACCAGGTAAATGACGAGCGTATTAATGAAAACGCTGCTCTGTATTTCGTGCCAAGACGGGAGGGAATGGTGGATTTTTGCCATTCCGGCAGATTGCTCATTGAACCGATCTGGGAATACGCCCAGGGCAGCCTTGGTCAGGAGACATGGGGGAGGCTAAAGCAAAAACTGGCCCAGGCGGCAAACGTGGATCTGTCTGTCTCCACCCGTCTGCATATCTACGCCTTTGCCGCATTGCAGAACAAACTGATCCTTAATTTTTATTGGGAACTTCTCCGGTATATCCGCTTTCCCTATCTGTCCGGTTATGATGCGCATCGGGAAAGGGACAGGGAGTTACTGACCCATGGGGAAGAGAATGACACCGTGTTTATGAGGGCGGCCTTTGAAGAGGATTTCGGCCGCGGCTTAAAGCGCCTGCTGGCTTTCTGTTCCCAGGCGGAGGAGAGATACGGCTTAAAGGGCAGGGAGCAGATTCCTTTCCGGTGGAGTGTATACCGGCAGAGGCCGCAGCTTTGCTATACCTTGGTGTCCCGAATCATTTTTGAGATCATAAAAGGAACCTATCCAATTGGAAGCTTCCTGCCGTCCCTGCCCACCATGTCAGAACAATTGGATGTATCATACCGGACCTTACGCAGGGCCGTCAGTATCCTCAACAGCCTTGGGATCATCCACTCCTACCAGGGAAAGGGGTCCCGGGTCTTAATGACCATAGGGTCAATTGATTTTCAACGGCCGGAGATAAGGGAGGGATTCCGTCTCTACCGGGACAGCCTGCAGTTCATGGCATTGACTGTGCGCCCGGTATTCCTTTACACATTGGAGCATGTGGAACCGGAGGAACGCCAGCGCCTGGCAGAGAAATTTGCGGATATAGTTAACAGGCACAAGTGCCAGTACTGCTTTAAACTGGCAATTGATTTTATCCGCAGCCAGTGTCCGCTGGCCACGGTAAGGGAATGCTACGTCAGGCTGGAGGAGTTTTTGGTGTGGGGATATCCCTTTGTATTATACCGGGCCGGTGAACAGCGTCTGCAGGAGGAATATGCTCAGATGACCTGGGCGGCGGCTGAGTACCTGAAAAAAGGGCAGTGGGAAAAGTTTGCGGATCATTGGAAAGAACTGATGGAACGCGAGTATGAGAAGGCCGGGGTCATGCTTTTTTAGCAGTGATACATAGCCAATGGCGTTTTTCTTCATATTCATAGGAGACATCCGCAAAACCAGCCTTTTCCAGACGGTCTTTTAGATCCTCCCCGCTGTAAATGGTCATGCCCTGAATCAGCTTGGACCATCTGTCGTTTTCGGGATCTGATTCTTCATTGCAGATCAGGAAAATGCCGCCGGTGCGCAGGGTGTGGCAGACCTGCCTGAAGCAGGAATCCAGTTCCGGCCAGAAATAGACAGTCTCAAAGGCAGTGATCAGATCAAAGGAATTGCCTTCAAAGGGCAGGGCAGAGGCATCTCCCTGGATGATCCGGCAGCGGCCGGCCCGAACAGCCGCGTTATTGGTTTGCCTGGATTTTTCCACACTTACGGAGGAGTAGTCCATGCCCACGGCATTGATTTGAGGTGCGGCCAAGAGCATGGCGTACAGATTGGCCCCGCCTCCGCAGCCAATATCCAGTATATCCATTCCGTCTCTCAGGGCGAGATGGGAAAGCCCCCAGCCAGCCAGGCCGGCATGCCCCTTATTCATCATGGTCACCATCAGTTTTCCCACAGCCCCCTGGGGTTTGCATGTGTTTTGAAAAAACTTATTCATTATCTTATCCTCCATTCTGCCGCCCTTTTGGCGGTATGCACCATATAAGAAGTTCCTTGACCGAATGGTAGACCAGGGCCAGGAACAGACCGTGTTTGTCCCCAAGCCGGGTGTAGATAGAACCGGTGCTTGTCCGGGCCCGCCTGTCAATGGAGCGCAGGGATACCCCCCCTGATACAGATCTTGGCACAGCCATCTATGTGAGAGTCTACATCACCTTCTGGATGATCCAAAACATTGTTATGAAACACTGGTTTGAATTTAACATGAATGTCCCCCTTTCTTCAAGCGCCCAGTTGATAAAATAGTTCGTTAACCATCTAATGAGAAAATATCTCCATATCAGATTCTTTTACGTAATCAACGTCCTGTCTGTTAATACTACCCAAAACACATATTGTTAATCAAAAATTTATAGACATAATGCTTGCAAAAATAAGATATGGATGTTATAATCCAGTTAATTAGTCCAGTGGACTAACTAAATCCTATTAATGTAGATCAAGAGGAATATACCATATGATTAACCAACAAGTGATAAAAGCCGTTAACAAAAAAAAGATATATATGCTGATCTCAGAGAACCCGGGGATTTCCAGAGTGAATCTGGCTGCCAGGACCGAGCTGAGCAAGACTACGGTTTCAGCCCTTGTGGATGAGCTGATCCAGGAAGGCCGTATTGTGGATGAGGGTGCGGTGGAGAGCAAGCGCCAGGGGCGCAGGCCCAACAGCCTGGCGGTAAATGACAGGAGGGATTGTGTCATTGTTCTCAACTGGAGAAAGCGCACCATCCAGGTTTCGTTGGTTTCCGCCGGATTCGAGGTTGAGATACTGGAGGAGACGGCTCCGGCAGAGGGGGAGGACCCGGCGGTCCGGATTTGGTCCATTACCAAGGATTTTATGGACAGGCACTGCGGGGAACGGCATGTGCTGGGGATTTGTCTCGTGATCCCGGGTATTATTGACAGTGAAAAAAAACGGATTATTTCCATGGTCCTGTCCCTGGGCGTGGACGACCAGGTGGTGACCGGCCTGAGGGAACAGGTAAAGGATCTTCCCCTGGCCATATTCAACGATACGGCCTGCCTGGCCTATGCGGAGAACGCCTTTGGCAATGTGGATATTAAGAACTATGTGTACCTGAACATCAATGAAGGCGTGGGTGCCAGTCTGATCCAGAATGGGAATATCCTGAGAGGGGCCACCGGTATGGGGACTCAGTTCGGACATTTTTCCATTGACCGGGACGGCGAGCCATGCAGCTGCGGCAACCGGGGATGTCTGGAGAACCGGATCGGAGAGATCGTGCTGGCAAAACGTGCCGTGGAATGCAATGCCCTGGAGGAATTTGAGGGAACGGAGCAGATCCTGTTCCGCCATGTGGGGCAGCTGGCACAGCAGGGAAAACCGGGGGCGCTTCGCCTGATCCGCGCGCTGGCGGATGATCTGAGTTTTGGCCTGGGCAATCTCATCACCATGTTCCACCCGGATACCATTATCATCGGAGGAATGGGGCGCAAGCTTGGGGATCTGTATCTGGAACGGGTTTTGGAACGGGTGAAGACCGTGGGGTTCCGTCAGTTTGTAGAGGACGTTGATATCCGTTTTACCACACTGAGGGAGGATGCGGTATTCCGGGGGGCGGCCAAGTATTTTATGGACACCCACTATGATTTTATGGAAGATATGAAGGGAAAATTATTTTTGTATTAAGGAGGATATGGTATGAAGCGGACCATAGGAGTTAATTCCAACTGCTACCACGGTTACAGCGTGGAGGATGCCCTGGAAGGCATTGCTGCGGCAGGATTTCATTACGTGGAGCTGACCGCCACCAAGGGGTGGACCGAGCATGTGTTCCCAAGCCAGACATTTGAGTATCTGGACGGTATCAGGGAAAAGATGAAGGAACTTAAGCTGGTGCCCTTTGCCATGAGCGGACACTGCAACCTGATGGACCGGGAACGCCTGGAGGATTTTATAAGGAATATCAGGCTGGCTGCATTTTTCGGCTGTGACTATATTGTCTCCTCCGTGGGGGAGGCACACCTGGAGGACAGGGAAAAGGCAACCCTTGAGCTGGTGGCAAAGCATATCAGGATGCTGCTCCCATACCTGGAGGAATGCGGCCTTACCCTAGTTTTAGAGACCCATGGGGAACATGCCACAGGGACCATATTAAAGGAGATAACGGACCGCATCGGTTCGCCACTGGTGGGGATCAACTATGACACGGCCAATGTGATCTATTATGGAGAGGTGAAGCCCGAGGAGGATATTGACACCTGCATGGCAGATGTGAAATTCATCCATTTAAAGGATAAAGCCGGGGAGATAAGGGAATGGAATTTTCCCGCTCTGGGAAAAGGAAATGTGGACTTTTCACAGATCTTCCAAAAGCTTTCCCTGGCGGGGAACGGCTGCCCCTTCAGCATTGAGATTGAATTTACGCCTGAGGGCGCGGGAAGTCTGGAAGCGGTAAACCAGGCTGTCATGGAATCAGCCGCCTACTTAAAATGCCAGGGATTTGAACTGTAACAGGGAGATCGTTACATCCTGACGTTTCCAGGGGCCGATGGGATCATGGAGCCTGTCAGGTGTATCAGATAGAATATGAAGGAGGATCATTCATGAGAAAGATGAAAAAAGTAACAGCGCTTCTGATGGCCGGTGCCATGGTGGCATCCATGGCCGCATGCGGGGCAAAGCAGGAGCCGGCGGCAGCCACAACAGCCGCACAGAGCCAGGAGAGCAAGGAGGAGACCGCTGAGGCAGCCAAGTCCGGGGATACCGCCCCGGAGGAGACCACAGGAGAGGCAAAAGCAGCCAAGGACAGCTACACATTCGGCTACATTGCTTACGACAATACGGATATCTGGAACGAGTATTCTTCCAAAGCATTTGAGTACGCTGCTTCACAGGCGGATGTGGAGGTAAAAACCATTGTCCTGGATTCCAAGAACAGTCTGGAGGAATCCATCACAGCCATGGAATCCCTGATCCAGCAGGAGGTGGACGGCATTTCCATATTCCCTATCTCCACAGAGCAGGGAGCACAGCTTGTAAAGATGGCCAACGAGGCCAATATCCCGGTTACCATTGAAAACTTTGCAATGGATATTGATGATCCCGGGGATTACATAGCTTCCGTGGCCTGCGAATATGACCAGATCGGTTATGCGGCCATGAAGTATATTGCTGAGACAAAACCAGGGGCAAAGGTATTTTTCTGCGCGGGCCAGGAAGGCGCGGGCGTATATGAGAAGTACCAGGAAGGCGTGGACCGCGCGCTGGCGGATCTGGGCGACCAGGTGGAAGTGGTTGCAACCCTTCACGGCGACTGGCTGACAGACAAGGCGTACAATGTAACCACGGACTTTATTTCCACAGGACAGGAGTTTGATTACATTTTCGCAAACAACGGCATGATGGCCCAGGGCTGCTATCAGGCATTAAAGGATGCGGATATGGCGGACATCCCCATTGTCTCCACAGGCGGTTCACCGGACGACTACAAGATGCTTCAAGACGGCGTGGAGGCTGCTAATATGACAGCCCCCGTATCCATCCAGGGCGTTCAGACCTTTAAGAACCTGTATGATGCCGTGGTAGAGGGCAAGACACCTGAGAAATTTGTTTCCCTTCCCATCGTGCCTGTATCTGCGGACAAGCTGGACGAGTTCATTGCATGGGATGACTATGCAGCTGCTTACGACTATGTATACGGCAAGTAAAGGATCGATCAGGACCAAGTAAGAAATTTATGAAGCTGCCTCATGGCGTGTTTGAGAAATCATTGCACCTTCAGGCAGCTTTATTGAGAGTTACAGGAGGTGATACGAATGAATGTTGATTATAGGGAGAAGCCGATCCTTGAAATGCAGGATATTGTCAAGGAGTTTTCAGGCGTATATGCGCTGTCCGGTATCACTTTTGATCTGTACCGATCAGAGATCCACTGCCTGGTGGGGGAGAACGGGGCCGGAAAGTCCACATTGATGAAGGTGCTCAGCGGCGCCTACACTCCCAGCGGCGGAAAGATCTGTATTGACGGAAAGGATTACAGGACCCTGACACCCACCCTGTCCAAGGAGCTGGGGATCAATATTGTATATCAGGAAAATGATCTGGTTCCCAGTATGAATGTGGTGGAAAACATTTATGTGGGAAATGAAGTGGCGGACCGGTTCGGCCTGGTGAATTTTAAGGCCATGCTGGAGGAGACAAGGCGTCAGATGGAGGACCTGAAGATCCACATCGACCCGTTGACAAAGATCGAGGACCTGTCCGTGTCCGACCAGCAGTTTGTGAAGATATTAAAGGCTCTTTCCATTGAGCCAAGGGTACTGATCATGGATGAACCCACGTCCATGTTTAATGTGGAAGACGCGGCCAAGGTCCTGCAGCTGGCACAGACCATAGCGGCCAAGGGGATCGGAATTATATATATTTCTCATTATCTTGAAGAAATTCGGCAGATCGCGGACCGTATCACGGTTATCCGCGATGGGGCTGTTGTAAATACATATGAAAATACAAACAGGGACATTGAGCTCTCCGTCATTACCCGGGACATGGTGGGCCGTCCCGTGGACACCTTTTACCAGAAAGAAAGGCATGAGATCGGGGAAGTGATGCTGGAGGTCAGGGACCTGCAGCTGAAAAAGGAGGGGCCTAAGGTCAGCTTTGCGGTGAGAAAAGGGGAGATCCTTGGATTTGCCGGCATGGTGGGAGCAGGAAGGACAGAGATCGTAAGGGCTCTCACCGGTGCGGACCCCAAATACGGGGGAGATGTTTTGATCAACGGCAAAAAAGTGGTGATCCGCAATCCCAGGGAAAGCATTGAACATGGGTTTGCCCACATTACCGAGGACCGGCAGGGATTGGGCCTGATGCTCCATATCAGTGTGCTGGAAAATGCCACCATTGTGGGACTGGGGAAACAGATCAAGGGCTTTTTGGTGGATATAAAAAAGCATCCGCGCCTCATTGAACCCCTGGTACAGAAACTGAGGATAAAAACCCCCAGTGTGTGGACAGAGGCGGTTTACCTGTCAGGCGGAAACCAGCAAAAGGTGGTTTTGGCAAAATGGTTGTTTGCGCAGCAGGAGATCTATATATTCGATGAACCCACAAGGGGGATCGATGTGAATGCCAAGGCGGAATTTTATAAACAGATGTCTGAGCTGACCAAACAGGGAAAATGCATTATCATGATCAGCTCGGATATGCCGGAGCTGATCTCCATGAGCGACAGGGTGCTTGTGATCCGAAACGGTGCAGTGGACAGTGAGCTTACCGGAAAACAGATCACGGAGCAGGAGATTATTAAACGAGCGTTAGGGGTGAAAAAAGATGAACAATAGGAAAAAACTGTTAAAAGACCAAAGAATTCTGCTGGCATTTGTAATTGTGGCCATCATTGCGGTGGTGTCCATGATCAATCCGAAATTCATCGCAGTCAAAAACCTCATAACCATTTTTCAGCAGATTTCCGTGATCGGTATCCTGACAATGGCTATGAGTATGCTGCTGATCAGCGGAGGCATTGACCTGTCGGTGGGGAATATCATGGTTTTGTCAGGGGTTGTCATGGCACAGATCATCAACACAAGCAGGAATATCCCTCTGGCTGTTGCGGCCGGGATCGGGGCAGCGGTCGCCTGCGGAGTGCTCAACGGGTTTGTGATCGCGAAAAGCAAGTGCATCCCCCTGATCATTACCCTGGGGACCAGCCAGGTGTTTTACGGGCTGGCGCTGACCATATCGGGAGGCAGGATCATGAGCTTTGGGGGTGCATTTAATGCCATTGGAAAGACAAAGCTGTTTGATGTATTTCCGGTAATGCTGTTTGTGCTGGCCGCAATGGTCATGCTGTCATATTTCCTCATGAACAAGACCAAGTTTGGAAGACGCATCGTGGCCATTGGCGGCAATGAGAAAAATGCCTTTTTGTCTGGTATCAATGTTACCAGGTATAAGATCATTATCTATGCCATTGCCGGCTTTTTCTGCGCCATAGCAGCGGTGATCTTTTCAGCCAGGATCGACTCCATCACCGCCAATGCTGGAACCGGATATGAAACCAGCGCATTGACCGCGGCCATCATTGGCGGAGTTACATTTGACGGAGGCAAGGGGACTGTCTCAGGAGCGTTTCTGGGCTGCGTGCTCATGGGCGTTATCAGCAATGCCATGAACATTCTCCAGGTGGAGACCTATATCCAGACCATTATCACCGGAGCCATCATTGTCTGCGCGGTGGTGCTGAGCAATATAAATAATATTAAGAAGAAATAGGAGGTAGGGCAGTGGTAAGAATAGCAATCTTAGGAGCCGGTTTTATGGGAGGAACCCATGGAACCGCCTACCAGAATATCAGTAATGCTGAGATAGCGGCTGTGTGTGATCAGAACGAGACATTGGGAAGAGCGTTTGCGGAAAAGTATCACTGCAGGTACTACAGCAGTTTTCACCAGATGTTAGAGGAATGTCAGTTTGATGTGGCGGATATATGCCTTCCCACATTTCTTCACGAGGAGTATGTGCTTATGGGCGCCAGGCACAGGAAGCACATATTCTGTGAAAAGCCGGTGGCCCTTGAGGTCAGCTCCCTGGAGCGTATGATGAAGGCGGTAAAGGAGGCCGGGGTCCTGATGATGGTTGGCCAGGTGCTGCGGTTCTGGCCGGAATATGTGAATGCCAAGGAAATGTATGAGAAAGGAAGTTTGGGTGAACTGAACTATGTGTTTGCAGCCCGCATGTCGGAGCACCCCGCCTGGAGCCAGTGGTACAGGAAACCCCAGAACAGCGGAGGCGGGCTTTTGGACCTTCATCTCCATGATGTGGACTACCTGTGCTGGCTTCTTGGAAGGGTCAAGAGTGTGTACGCGTCCGGAAAGCAGAACAAAGACGGATGCTGGAACTATGTGAGCAGCATGCTGACATTTGAATCAGGCATCTCCGCCTCCGTCCAGGGAGTGATCGAGATGGAAAAGGGATATCCCTTCACTATGGAGCTGCGGCTGGTGGGAAGCCAAAAGACCTATGAGTACGCCATGAAGGCAGGGCATAACCTGGAGGATGTGGCATCCTCCAAACGGGAGACGCGGATTTACGAAAACGGCGCCATAACTACCCTTCCCGTCAACCTCAGGGACGCCTATGAGATTGAGCTGGAACACTTTGTGGACTGCATTGACCGCAGGTGCGAATCAGGCATCATCACAGTGGAACAGGTGCGGGAGGTGCTGTGCACCATGGAAGCCATCAAGACCTCCCTGGAAACAGGGGAAAAGGCAGAGGTGGATTATGACAGGCAGGCTTCGGTGTAGTCGGGGAATTTCCCGGACTATATTCCGAGAGTGCATTTCATATAATAGGAGGGAAGAATGAAAACCGGAGTCAGTATGTTTTCTTTTACAGAGGATGCGGATCTAAGGCATCTGTTTCCACTGGTCAAACAGGCGGGATATGATGGAGTGGAACCTGTCCTCAGCGAGAATGGATATTTAAACCAGAACACATCGGAGCGGGAAATACTGGAGATAAAAAAAATGGCACAGGACACAGGGCTGGAGATACCCAGCGTGGGGGTATGGTCCCTGTGGGAGAACAACCTTGTGTCCAACGACCCGTCCATCCGGCAAAAGGCAGAGGATATTATAAAAAAACAGATTGAATGCGCTGCCCTCATGGGAGCGGATACCATCCTTGTGGTACCCGGTTATGTGGGCTGCGACTTTGCCTCCAAACCGGAGCGGATCCGCTATGACGTGGCCTATGAGCGCTGCGTCAAAGCCTTTAGGTCCCTGGCTCCCCTGGCTGAACGCGCCGGGGTATCCATTGGGATCGAGAATGTGTGGAACCGTTTCCTCCTCTCCCCCCTGGAGATGAAGAGACTGGTGCAGGATGTGGGTTCTCCCGCCATGGGAGTCTACTTTGACGTGGGCAATATCATGTATGTGGGCTACCCCGAGGACTGGATCGGGATCCTGGGAAGCCTGATCAGGAAGATCCATTTATCCGATTACCGCACCGGCCAGGCAGGCCTGGGAGCCTTTACCGACCTCTTTGCAGGGGACGTGGACTTTGTAAAGGTGACAGAGGCTCTGAGGGCAGTGGGCTACAATGATTACCTGACCCTGGAAATGCTCCCTAACTACAAGCAGTTTCCTGAGGTCTCCATTGTCTCCAATAAGGTGGCGGTGGACCGGATATGCGGGATGATGGGGTGAGGAAGGATGAAGGGGCAAGGAAAGATGAAGGGTCCGGCTGTTAGTTTTCCAGGCTCAAAACAAAACGTTTCATATATTCCGATGGCAGCATCCCGGTATTTTTGAGGAATACCTTGGTAAAGTACCGGGTGCTGAAATACCCCACCCGCTCAGCCGTTTCCCGGACACTGGATGTCTGCCCGCCGGACATAAGTTCCCGGGCTTTTTTCATCCTGACACCGGTGAGATGGTCAATGAAATTTTCCCCTGTTTTCAGCTTGTAGATGCGGCTGAGATAATTGGGGGAGATATCGATCATGTCCGCAATGGTGTTAATGCCGATCTGGTCCATATAGTGTTCATCCACATAGGCATTGATCCTGTCCACCAGGTCCACGGTCTGACGGCCGGAGATCATCTGCTTTAAAAGCTCTGTGAGCTGGCTGTAGGAGCGGATATGGACATCTTCGCCGGATTCAAGGGATAGGATGCGGTTCAGGGAAGGATCACACAGGGACAGGATCCTGTCCTGATGGGAAAACTGGTCCAGCTGCGGGATCAGTTTCTGAAATTCCATGCTGTCCCCTGCCCGGTGGGCCAGCAGAAGCTTTTCCAAAAGGCCGGAAAAGGGCAGCAGCTCCTTGTGGGCGGCGCGCTCCCTATCAGAGATCAGAGACCCCAGGCAGACGCAGTATCGCAGGCTTTCCTCCTTTTGGATGGACTCGATCTGTCCGAACAGTGAGGAAAGCCCGTCAGCGGACGCATAGAACCCGGTTGCAATACACCCGCAGGTCTCGTTAAAGTATTTCAGATCCGGTATAAACTCGTCCGCTGTAATGGAGGCGCTGGCAAGGAAGCACAGCTCACCGGTAGACAAAAACGAGATGGTGGACAGCGCCCTGCGGCGTTTACAGATGCGGGATAGAACAGTGCTCAGAGCATCCAGGTCCCTTCGGAAGGTCTCCTGTTCATAGTGGTCAAAATAAAAGAGCAGCACAGTGTAGGGAGGCAGGACAAACCTGGGGGCCTGCAAAAAGCCGATGGTGGTGTAAAGGTCAAGGATTTTTTCAAACTCCAGTTCATAGTCCTTTTTCAGCAGCGCCTCCCGCTCCCGGCAGATGGCCAGTGCCTTTTCCATGGTGGCCTGCACCTCGTCCAGGCTGGCCGGCTTTAGCAGATAATCCAGGGCGCCCAGCTTTAACGCCTCCTTGGCATAGGCAAATTCAGCGTACCCGGTGAGCATGACAACCGGTATCCTTCTGGCGCTGAACTTTGAAAATGCCTGCAGCCCGGTGAGCCTGGGCATGTGGATGTCCAGGAAGATCAGGTCAGGGGTTTCCTGTTCCAGCATTTCCAGCAGTTTTTCACCGTCCGATGCCTCCAGAAACTGATGGGCGTCAGGATAAAGCTCCTCTATCATATTTTTAAGTCCCAGCCGGGTGAGACGTTCGTCATCAGCCAATATGATCTTCATGTTCCATATCCTCCTCCAAAGGTATTTTAATAATGACGGATGTGATCCCATCCTCCAGACCGATCTCAAATACCGCTTGGGGATGGATCATCCTGATCCGGTTTTCCACATTGCGGATCCCTACTTTTCCCTCTGCATAAACGGCGTCTACCTGAATGGGGACGCCGTTGTTGCGTTCCTCCAGGATCAATGCGCGGTCGCGGACAGAGGCCGTGATCCAGATGATAATGGAGATCCCCTCCGTATCCATGCCGTGCTTGATGGCGTTTTCCACCAGAGGCTGGATGAGAAGCCGGGGAATGGAGATCCCGGCAGCCTCCTCCTCCACCTGGCAGTGGAAGGTCAGGCGCTCGTCATAGCGCATTTTCAAAAGCTGGCAGTACTGGGTGCAGAATGCGAACTCCTCCTTTACCGTGGTCAGCTTGGCGTTGTTGCAGGTGTAGCGGAATATCCTGGTCAGCTGTATGATGCTGTCCTCCAGTTCCTTTTTCATTCCCAGACGGTTCATGGAAATAAAGCAGTTTAACGTATTATAAAGGAAATGGGGATTGATCTGGCTTTGCAGCGCCCGGTATTCCGCTTCCTGACGGCTGATCTCATACTTGTAGGAGCGGTCAATGTAGAGCTGCAGCTTTTGTATCATTTCGTTTAAGTTTTCAGCGATCAGGGAAAATTCCTCTGTGTTAAAGGAATCATTCTTAAGGAGCACCGTGTCGGGCACGGATGTGTTTAAGTCTCCCTTTGCAACCTCCTGCATCACCTCCAGGATGGAGTTAAGGGCCAGGGATGTCCGGCGGGAGTTGGAGCGGAAAATAAAGTACGCGGTGATGATGGATGCCAGGCTTAAGGCCGCGGCCAGGCTCCATATAATGGACACCTCTCTGGCTGTATCCCTGCGGGAGGAGACAAACACCAGCTGCCACGGCATTCCTGAGATCTCACTTTTATACAGGTCATAGGTATCGCTTCCGGTCCGGATCGTCTGACCGGCCAGGGGGAGTTCGCGGATCACATCCTCCTCCACCTTTCCCACCTGGTAGACCAGGTTTCCATCCTGGTTCACAATGACAAATCCCGAGTTCTCACTGAGCGTTACATTCTTAAAGATATCCTTTATGATCTTGTCCGAGGCATCGATCCGTATCACTCCCAGCTTCCGCTTGGTGTACACATTCCTCACCGTGTGCACGGCAGAGATAACAGCCCTGTCCGAGCCAAGGTAAACAGGGGAATCCGATACAATAAAGTCATAGGGCTGGTCGTGGTCCAGATTATTCTGGTACCAGGCCTCCGACTCATAGGCATACTCGGTATTGTCTATAAAGTCGCTGTTTTTTGTGGTGGTGACCATGATGTGGTTGTCCGGGTTTGCGGGCACAAAGGACACGGCAAGAATATCCTCCCTGGCGGTGATCAGGATGCGCTGTAGGGCGGTGATGTAGTTCTGCCGGTAGCGCTCAATGGTGTAATCCCGTGACCCGTCCCGGGTATAGTTCCCATTGTCAACGGCCGTGTAAAAATTCAGTATATCATCATAGATATAAGGGGTCAGGGTCAGTCGCTTTAAGTCATAGGCATAGGTGCTTAAATGGGTGGAGACGGAATAGAGCGAGGTGGAAAAGTATTTGTCATTGTCTTCATAGATCCGGTTCTGGAAATAGCAGGCCAGCACAGCGGATAAGATGACAATGGGCAGCACAATGCTTATAAGGAACAGGGCCAGCAGGCGGCTCTGGAAACTTTGTCTTTTTTTCAGGCGTATCACAACCAATCCTCCCAGGGTATGTCTTACATGTTTATTCTACACAGATCAGACCTGTTTAGCAATTCTTTTCAGCCCCAGGATAGAAATGAGCTTCAAAGTGTAGATTTGGGTACCTTATGAAAATGGACCCGGTGTGATAGACTTAAGCTACAAAGAAAGCCGGCTGAAAAACACAGTGTAAAAAGGAGAAGGAAATTTATGAAGAAATTAGCGTTAGCGGCCCTTGCGGGCCTGATGGCAGTCAATATGATAGGATGCTCCAAAGCTCCCGAGGAGCCGGTGCAGACCGCAGAGCAGACGTCAGCTGAGAAGGCGGGAGAGAAGGAAGATAGCCAGGGGGAGGCGGCAGCATCCACAGGCGTGACCATTGAATTTTTGTACAACTTAAACGGCGAGGCGGTCAGTGACGCCGTACAGGAGGTATGCAAGCAGTTTACCCAGGAAACAGGGATCGGCGTGGAGGCAGTGATGCCAGGCAGCAACTTTTCTGATATTATGAAAACCAGGATGGCATCCAACCAGCTCCCCGATGCATGGACGACCCATGGCTGGGCAGTGGCCAGATATGCGGAATACCTGGCGCCCTTAAATGATTTTTCCTTTGCCTCCCACATCTCACCCAGTATTCAGGAGCAGATCACGGACCAGGATGGAAACCTGTTTACCCTTCCCATTGACATGGACCTGACAGGGATCATCTATAACGTGAATGTGCTGAAGGAAGCTGGAGTGAATGTGGATGATATCAAGACATGGGCTGATTTTGAGACAGCCTGCGAGCAGATCAAGGAAGCGGGAAAAACACCCATCCAGCTGGGCGGAAAAGATAATTACACCATTGGAAACATGATGGATTTCGTAGCCCCGACCCTGATCACCAACCAGGACGAGGCCAACCAGCAGGCGCTTTTAGACGGAAGCTTTGACTGGAGCAAATGGAACACCGTAGTGGAGATGATCGATTCCTGGAGACAGAAGGGATATTTTAACACAGATGCCGTGACCGCTGATTATATGACAGGGATCAAGGCACTGGCAGCTGAGAAGGCAGCATTTATGTTTACGGCAGCCAGCGGCATCACCGAGACTTATGTACAGAATCCGGACACGGAGATGGGCTTTATGCCGCTTCCAGCCAGGGAAGAGGGCCTTAAGCAGGCGCTGATGACAGGCGAGCATTTTGCAGTGGGCATGTCAAAGACCACAGAACATCCCGAGGAAGTGAAGCAGTTTATGGATTTCCTTGCACGTGAAGATATCTGCTCCTACCTGGCAACCAAATGCGGTATGCCCTCCGGACTTGACAATGTGGAAAGCGACACAGGAAGACTGGCGCCATATTATGACAAGTATTCAACGGACAGTTCCATCCTGAACATCCCTTATTTTGACAGAAAGTACCTGCCAAGCGGCATGTGGAACGATCTCTGCGTGACAGGAGCCACCCTCCTTTCAGGCCAGTCCGATGCCCTGACCATATCTGTAGACCAGATGAAGTCCAGCTATGAGGAAAAGAAAGCACAGGAGTAAATATGAAGGTTCGGAAAAATTCAGTCATCAATCTGTTTTACCTGCCGGCAATCCTGCTGTTTCTGGTTTTTGTGATCTATCCCTTTATCCAGGGTATCCGTCTTTCTTTTACCAACTGGAACGGATACTCACAGAGCATGAAATATGTGGGGATTAAGAATTACATCCGGCTGTTCCAGGATGCAAATGTAAAAACAGCCCTTGTCAACACATTGATTTACGGCATCATGAGCACGGTCATCCAAAATATATTAGGGCTTGGTTATGCCATGTTCTTAAACACAAAATTCAAGGGCCGTTCCCTGGTGCGCACCATTATCTACATGCCTGTCATGATCGCCCCGCTGATCATGGGCTACATCATGTACTTCTTTTTCCAGTATGACGGAGGGGCGGTCAATGATATACTGATCGCTCTGGGCATGCAGCCCGTGGACCTGCTGGTGAACAGCAATTACGCCATTGTGATCATTGTCCTGGTCAATTCCCTGCAGTTTGTGGGCGTTGCCATGGTCATCTATCTGGCCGGCCTGCAGAACGTGCCGTCCATGTACTATGAAGCAGCCATGCTGGACGGGGCTACCTTCTGGGAGCGGTTTCGCCATGTGACGCTTCCCCTTCTGATGCCGGCCATCTCATCCTCCACCATATTGAACCTGATCGGAGGACTGAAGCTTTTTGACCTTGTCATGGCCCTTACAAGCGGGGGACCAGGGTTCAGTACCCACTCATTGTCCACATTGGTCACCAACCAGTACTTTTCAGCCCAGTCCGCAGGCTATGCGTCTGCCGTCGGGATCTTCTCATTCCTGCTGATCATGATCATCAGCAATGTGGTAATGGGATACTTTGACAGGAAGGAGGTGGATGTGTAATGGAAAGCTCCAAGCGGTCCAATACCTGGAAATATATCCTGGCATTTGTTATCATTGTCATTCATTTTGTGCCCATTTACATGGTGCTTGCCATTGCATTCAAATCTCCTTACGACCACTCCTCAAGATGGGCGTTCCCGGGTTATGTGTACCTGAAGAACATATACACAGCCCTGGAACGGGGCGGAATGCTGCTGGCCCTCAAGAATACGGTTATCATCAGCGGCATTTCCATTCTCCTGATCGTGGTGGTGGGCGCCATGGCAGCTTATCCTATTGCCAGGAACAGAAACAGGATGAACAATCTGGTAAAAGGATTTATTATGGGTGTGATGATGATCCCGCCTTTAAGTATCCTGGTTCCTCTTTACTCCTTTATGGCAAAGGTGCAGGGGATCAACTCCTACTGGGGCATGATCGTAACATTGCTTACCTTCCAGCTGCCCACCAGCATTTTTCTGTTTTCCAGTTTTATAAGCAGCATCCCCATTGCCCTTGAGGAGGCTGCGGCCATTGACGGCTGCGGCCCGTTCCAGACATTTTTCAGGATCATCATGCCCCAGCTGAAGCCGGTGACTGCTTCTGTGGTCATTATCACCGGGGTGAACTGCTGGAACAACTATCAATTTGCTTTATATCTGCTCCAGTCGCCTAAGATCAAGACCATCACACTGGCCATTGCAGGCTTTTTCTCAGCTGATTCGGCAAATGTGAACGGGGCGGCGGCAGCGGCATTCCTGGGAATCCTTCCTGTGATCGTGGTGTTCCTGTTCCTTCAGAAATACTTCATACAGGGTATGGTGGACAGCGCCATTAAGTAGGAGCCCTCAGCAGACGATCGGAGGTAACACATGAGCATCATATATGATAAAGAAAAACAGGTATTCCGGCTGGACACCCGGAATACCACCTACCAGTTTCGCGTGGCGGAGTTTGGTTTTCTGGAACATCTCTATTACGGCAGACGGATCCCGGACACAGCGGAGTACCTTCCGGTCAGGATCCGCCACGGATTTGAAGCCAATCCCCATGAAGCTGAAAAGGACAGGACCATAAGCCTGGATTTGATCGAGCAGGAGTACCCCGGATTCGGAGTGTCGGATTTTAAGGTGGCTGCAGTGAGCGTGATCAACGGGGACGGCTCCAACTGCATTGATTTAAGATACGTATCACACAGGACCATGGAAGGGAAATACAGCCTGAATGGAATGCCTTCCCTGAGAGAACAGGACGGTTCCTGGAAGACGCTGGAGGTGCTGCTGCGGGACCCCTATACGGATATGGAGGTGACCCTTGTCTACGGCGTGCTGGAAGAACATGACATCATCACCCGGTGTGCCAGGATCAGGAACATGGGAAAGGGGACCGTATATGTAAATGCAGCCCACTCCGCCTGCATTTCCTTCCCCACGGACCAGATGGACATGATCAGCTTTTACGGAAGCTGGGGACATGAGCGCTGCCCGGAGAGAACGCCTGTAAGGCACGGTAAGATCACTGTGGACAGTGTGCGGGGAATATCCAGCCACTATCAGAATCCGTCCACAGTGCTCTGCGCCCCCGGTGCCACGGAGGATTCGGGGGACTGCTGGGGAATCGCTCTGGTTTACAGCGGGAACTTTGCGATCACAGTGGAGGTCAATGACTTTAAGCAGACCAGGCTGGTGGCAGGGGTGAATCCGGAGACCCTGTACTGGGAGCTTGAGACAGGCGGTGTGTTTGAGACGCCGGAGGCCGTGATGACATACAGCGCCCTGGGACTTACGGGAATGAGCCATAATTTCCACCGCGCCGTCAAATATCACCTGATCCCCAAGCAGTTCATTGACCAGAGATGTCCGGTCCTGATCAACAACTGGGAAGCCACCATGATCGACTTTGACGAGGAGATGCTGGTGGACATAGCCGGCAAGGCAAAGGAACTGGGCGTTGAAATGTTTGTGATGGATGACGGCTGGTTTGGAAGAAGGACGGATGAGTACAGGGGGCTTGGAGACTGGCAGTGCAATCTGGATAAACTGCCCAGCGGCATCCCCGGGTTTGCCCGGAGGATCCACGAAAAGGGACTGAAGTTCGGCATCTGGATCGAGCCTGAGATGGTAAATGAGGACTCGCGGCTTTATGAGGAACATCCGGACTGGTGCATCCGGATCCCGGGCAGGAAACCCACCAGGCAGAGGTATCAGCTGATTCTGGATTTCAGCAGGGATGAAGTGGTGGACCAGGTCTTTGAACAGCTCTACGAAGAATTTAAGGATGCCGGGATCGATTATATCAAATGGGACATGAACCGGAGCATGACGGACCGATTCTCAGCAGCTCTCCCGGCCCGCAGGCAGGGGGAACTCTGCCACAGGTATGTGCTGGGCCTTTACCGGCTCATGGACAAGCTGACCAGGGCGTTCCCCGGCGTACGGTTTGAGGGGTGCAGCGGAGGCGGCGGAAGATTTGATATGGGAGTCCTCTATTACATGCCTCAGATATGGTGTTCTGATGATACGGATGCAATGGAGCGGATCCTGATCCAGTACGGCACCTCCATGATCTATCCGCCGTTTGTCATGGGCGCCCATGTCTCGGAATGCCCCAACCAGCAGACCGGGAGAACGGTTTCCATTGATACAAGGGCTGCTCTGGCCTACTTTGGCACCTTTGGGTATGAACTTGACCTGAACCTGCTGTCAGAGGAGGAACAGGAGGCCGTGAGAAAGCAGGTACGGTATTATAAGGATCACGGGCTGGTCTGTGCCCATGGGGATCACTATCGTCTGACCGATCCTGAAAAGGAGAGGGAGTACACGGCGTTTATGTCCGTGTCAGCTGATAAGAAGGCCGCGGTGGTGGCCTATGTACAGCGCGTTTCCGGGGCCAATAAGGGCATTATCTACATAAAGCTTAAGGGCCTTGAGGAACAGAGCCTGTATGAGATACCGGAGCTGGGACTGAGATGTTCAGGGGCCGCGCTTATGTATGCCGGGCTTCCCATGCCGGTGATCAAGGCGGACAATGAGGCCCGGGTGTTTACCCTTTGCGCAGGATAAGTTTTCCAGGTGGGCAAGTCTTTCACAAAAGTGGGGACCTGCCCGCTATTTTTTATAAAAGCAATTGCCTCCCACCACCGTGTAGGAGGAGTAGCTGCCGTAATCAGCAGCTTTGGTAGATTGGAAGAAAAGGTAATCCCCTATATTATTGGTGCCGGACAGAGCGGCTTTGACCGCTTTCAGCACGCTTTTTGAGGGTCCCTTGGTGAGATACTTGTCCAACAGACCTGATGAGGCGCCGGGGAACTGGCCCTGGGCATAGATCACATCTGTTATGGAACCGCCCCAGCGCCCTGATTTGACACGGTTGACGATCACATTGGCCACGGCCAGCTGTCCGTCATAGGAATAGCCGCCGGATTCCATCATGACGCAGGCTGCCATCAGGTAAACCTCATCATCGGAAGCTTTGATCACATATTTTGGCTTTTCCTCTTCTTTTTTCTTTTCCTGCTTTTTTTCCTGTTTCTGTTCGGCTGCTTTCAGCGCAGCCTGTTCCGCTTCTATGCTGACTGCCTTGCCGGGAGTCACGCTGATCTTTGTATACTGGGTGGATACATAACCGCTGCTGTCAGAGGCCAGCTGGATCTTGGCCCATCCGTCTTTTTCCTCCAAAACAGGATAATAGTCATCCCCGGCAGCAAGGCCCACGATGGCGGACTCTGTGGAAGGTTCCTCACGCACATTCAGCGTTTGTGTGGTAACCTTGGCTGTAAAAAGTCCCAGTTCCTTGGCCAGGGGCTTGATGTCCTGCCCGAATACCAGGTAATCGTTCTTAAGCCATCCCTCCAGTTTCCCGGAGCGGATTTTGGTCCAGCCATCCTTTTGCTCCAGGATCACACCGCCGCTGCCGCGGTAGCACTTTCCCAGGATCTTTCCTTCGGTGGAGGGTTCAGCCCTTAAATTTAACACATCCGTGACATTGGCCACGGCTTTATTATCATACTCAGAAGGGGCCGGTGCAAGAGAGAGGGGAACCTGCATGGGTTCAATGGAGGCCTGAGGTTTGGCAGGCTCCGTACCTGGGGCCGCAGCGATCTGGTGTGGACGAAAAGCAGCTGACCTTGGCGGACAGACAGAGGGAAATACGCTCAGACCCAGAAGGGCCGCTGCCGTCAAGGTAAGTATGGTAGTTCTTCTGCTGGAACGGTTCCAATTCTGTTTCATAAAAACCTCGGTTTTCTTAATGTATCCGTATTTACAGTCCATTACAATTGTTACAAAAGTGTTACGAAAATACTATAACAATCTTTTCCGTGATTGTCAAGTTTGGCCGATGAAAGCCGAAGATTGTCATCATTGATTTTACAGCTGGGATTTGTTATGATAAATAAATCGAAGATAAATACCGGGCCTCTGTTGAGCAATCTCCAGAGGCCTCGTTTCAGCGCCGGATGATCGCATACCTGGAGCAATGGGCGTTTCGGCCGGAGGGAAAGATGAAGATATATGTGGTAGATGCATTTGCGGAAGAACTATTTAAAGGGAACCAGGCAGGTGTCGTACTGCTTGATAAGGAGGAGGCGTTCCCGCCGGAGTCATTTATGAAAAGCCTGGCAGCGGAGCTTAAGCATTCGGAAACCGCCTTTGTGAAACAGACAGGGGAAGATATGTTTGACATCCGGTATTTTACTCCTGAAGCGGAGGTGGAGCTGTGCGGACATGCCACCATCGCTTCCTTTGCAGCCATGCGGGATACGGGGAGGATTCATATAGGGGAATATCGGGCAGGGACCCTGGCGGGCGAACTGGCTGTTTCCCTGGAACGCCGTATGGTATGGATGGATATGGCAGAGCCTGAATACCGATATGAGTTCAGCGCCAGAGAGAGGGGACAGCTGTACGATGCATATGGCCTTGACCTGTCATCCGCACCCGGGAATCTGGTGCCTGGTATTGTGAGCACCGGGCTGTGCGATATACTCCTCCCGGTAAAAGACAGGGAGAGCCTTTACAAAGCTGTCATGGACCAGGAAAGAGTTGCAGCACTGTCAAAGCAGTACCGGGCCGTGGGGATTCATATGTTCTGTCTGGGCGGATCAGATGGGGGCACGGCCTATTGCAGGAACTTTGCTCCGTTGGTTGGAATACCGGAGGAATCAGCCACAGGCACATCCAACGGCGCTCTGACTTATTATCTGAGACGGAATGGGATTATAGAAGACGGGGCTGTCAATACCTTTGTCCAGGGAGAAACGATGGGAAAGGAATCGCGGATTTATACCAGAATCACAGGGGAGAAGATCCGGGTGGGCGGCAGCGGGAAATTGTGTATGGAGTGCAGTCTCTGCGCCGGGGAGTGCCCCTGGACCATAGGAGACTGACCAGAACGATAACGGAGATGAGAAGATGAGTCTATATGCAATCGGTGATCTGCACCTGTCCTTTACGGCGGATAAGCCCATGAGTATCTATGGAAGGGAATGGGAAAACCATGTGGCAAAGATAGAGAAGAACTGGAAAAAGCGAATCCGTGAACAGGACACAGTGGTCCTGACCGGTGACCATTCCTGGGGCCGGAACATGGATGAATGCAGGGCTGACCTGGATTTCATCGCCTCACTGCCCGGGCAGAAGATCCTGCTTAGGGGGAACCATGATATGTTCTGGGACGCTAAAAAGACCTGTCAGCTGAATGATCTGTACCAGGGCAGTCTGTCATTTCTCCAGAATAATTATTACATGTATGGGGAGTACGCCCTGGTTGGAACAAAGGGATATTGTTATGAGGGAAGGGATACGCCGGAGCAGTATGAGAAGCTGGTAAAACGGGAGCTGGAACGGCTGCGCATCTCATTTGAGCTGGCGGTTGCCGGAGGTTTCAGGAAGTTTATCATGTTCCTGCATTATCCCCCCACCAGTATCGGGGAGATGGAAAGCGTGTTTACGCGGACCGCTGAGGAATATGGAGCCAGTCAGGTGGTCTACTCCCACTGCCATGGAGCTGCCAGGTATCAGGACAGCTTTCAGGGTGAGGTAAATGGGATTGAATACAGTCTGGTATCCTCGGACTACCTGAAATTCAAACCCGGACTGATCCTGGAATAGAATAGGATATGAAATGTGAATATTTTATGATTTTATATTCTGTCCTGTCTGAATTTATATGAAGTTTATCTTTTAATGATATGCTTACAGGGTATCTTTAAAGTCAGGCCGGCAACACGGGGCAGGGGAGGATTAAAACATGGGCATATATAAGATCAGAGTATTTTTTCTGGCAGCTGCACTGTCTTTGGTATGCAGCACACAGGCGGCATGGGCGGCCGGATGGGTCCAGGAGCAGGATGGACAGTGGTATTACGAAGACGGGCAGGAGCGGCTGACGGGCTGGAACATGATCGATGGAACATGGTACTGCCTGGATTCCCGGACCGGTGCCTGGGAGCCGAAACCCCAGATCGATCCGCAAGCAGCCTGCTATCTCCTGGAGAACAGGCTGAAGGAACTGGGCCTTTACCAGGATGAGGAGGAAGAACTGCTGTTTAAGGTGGATTATGTCACTGCCGGGGAAATAAAAATATCAGTGGGATATGAAGAGAAACCCCAGGTATTCCACACACTTAATATCTACGAGGTGAACAGAAAACGGGGGATTGCGTCCCCAACCATTGGAAATGACGATATCAGTTTGTGGTGATTTCGTGGTCCATGATCCGCACAAATTCCTTCAGCACCGGGTTACCCTTCAGTCCCTTGTGGAACAGGCCGAAGACAACAGGGTCGATCCCTGTCACCGGTACATAACGCAGTCCGTTCCCTTCACAGCCGGGGTAAGACGGAAGCAGGGAAAAGCCCAGCCCGGACCTTACCAGGGTCAATATGCTCTCATATCCATCCACAAAGTAAAGCTGGGAAGGATGCCGGGCTGTGGAAATACCCATCTGGAGCTGCTCAATGGAGTGGGGGAGACGATGGGGCTCGCACAGAATCATGGGACCCTGCAGTTCCCGGACGCTGAGGGAACCGCGTCCGGCATAGGGATGGTCAGGGCTGCACACGCAGGACACGGGCAGCTTTCCCAGTTCATGGAACAGCCCGGGCATTCCCTTCATCTCCTCCTGGTGGAAGCCGAACATCACGTGGATGCGTTCTTCTTCCAGCAGATTGGCCATGGACTTAAAGGGTATCAGCTTTATGGAAGGGTGGAGGGTGGGAAACTGCTTTACCAGCTTTTCTATGACCGGAGGCAGTATGTTCAGTTCAGACTGATTATGGCAGCCAATGGTAAGAAACAGGGAATCATTAAAACCCGCCCCCAGCCTGTTTTTCGCGCTGGAGGCGATTTTTATTATGCTGGAAGCATCCTCCATAAACATAAAACCAGCTTCGGTCAGGGTTACATTTTTGCTGGTGCGTATAAAAAGCCTGGCGCCCAGCTCATCCTCCAGGGATGTGATCTGATGGCTTACCGCAGGCTGTGTGATTTTCAGGGATTCTGCGGCCCTGGAAAAATTCAGGTATTCTGCCACGGCAAGGAAACATTCTAACTGAACCGTATTCATTTCTCCCCCTCCTATGTTTTCCTAAAAATAAATTGAATCATTAACTATAAAAGATTTTTATAGATTATAACATTTTTGAATTTTACATTCAAGCGAAAATGAGTTATAAAATATAAGTAACATAATTGTTAGCTAGTTAACTATTATGCGGAATCATTTGCGGAAACGGAGGAAGGAACATGTGGGAATCAGAGGAACGGGTACTTTGGAATATCAAGAAGCTGGGAATGGGGATAGAATGTCTGCTGAACCGGCTTCTGGCAGATATGGGGCTTACAGCCTCCCGGGGACTGGTCCTGCTTTTTATTCTGGAACATCCGGGCAACACCATTTGTTCCACTGAGATCCACAAGGCATTTGGGGTTGCCAGGCCAAGCTTGGCCCGGACTGCGACTGAAAATAAAGAATAAGGAGAGAACAGCAGAATATGAGGACTATTTTAGGACAGATCAAACAGTATAAAAAAGATTCCATCCTGACCCCGCTGTTTACCGCGCTGGAGGTAATCATGGAAGTCATGCTGCCCTTTGTCACTGCATTGATCATTGACGAGGGCATACAGGAAGGAAATATGGGAAAGGTGTACACCTATGGTGGCATCATGGTGGTCATGGCATTGGTCAGCCTGATGGCAGGGGCGCTGGCAGGGAAATATGCGGCCAGCGCATCCTCGGGCCTGGCCTGTAACCTGAGAAAGGGGATCTACGACAAAATACAGACATTTTCCTTTTCAAACATTGACAAATTCAGTACAGCCGGCCTGGTGACCCGTATGACCACGGATGTGACCAATATCCAGAACGCCTACCAGATGTGCATCAGGATAGCGGTGCGTTCCCCGCTGATGCTGGTGTGCAGCATGGTGATGTCATTTATGATCAGCCCCAGGCTGAGCATGATATTCCTGGCAGCCATTGTGTTCCTGGCCTGTGTGCTGGGATGTTTTATGATGATGGCGAGAAAGACATTTGACGTGGTATTTAAACGGTATGACGATCTGAACGCAAGTGTCCAGGAAAATGTCTCGGGCATCCGCGTGGTCAAGGCATATGTGAGGGAGGAGTATGAAAACACCAAGTTTGCCGGGGCGGCAGACAATCTGTGCCGTTTGTTTGTGAAGGCGGAGAGCATCCTGGCCCTTAACAACCCGGTGATGATGCTGGTGGTTTACAGCTGCATCCTGTCGGTATCCTGGTTTGGCGCCCGGTTTATTGTCGGCGGGACCATGACCACCGGGGAACTGACCTCCCTGTTCAGCTATGTCATGTCCATCATGATGTCCCTAATGATGCTCTCCATGGTATTTGTGATGATAACCATGAGTTCCTCCAGCATCCGAAGGATTGAGGAGGTGTTTATGGAGGAGCCGGATATCAGGAACCCTGAGCAGCCTGTGACAGAGGTGGCGGACGGCAGCATTGATTTTAACAAGGTGGGATTTTCCTACAGAAAGGGCAGTGGAAAGCAGGCACTTACCGACATTGACCTTCACATCCGGGCCGGCGAGACCCTGGGGATAATCGGAGGCACGGGCAGCGGCAAGACCAGTCTTGTAAGCCTGATCAGCCGTCTTTATGACGTGGACACCGGCTCTGTGTGCGTAGGGGGCAGAGATGTCCGGGACTATGATTTGGAGGTCCTGAGGGATGCCGTGTCAGTGGTCCTTCAGAAAAATGTCCTGTTTTCCGGTACCATTCTGGAGAACCTGCGCTGGGGAAATGAGGCGGCCACGGACCAGGAGTGTATGGATGCCTGCAGGGCCGCCTGTGCGGATGAGTTCATCCAGCAGCTACCTGAAAAATATCACACACTGATCGAGCGGGGAGGCACCAATGTGTCAGGCGGACAGAAACAGAGACTTTGTATTGCCAGGGCATTGTTAAAGAACCCCAAAGTACTGATCCTGGATGACTCCACCAGCGCGGTGGACACGGCAACGGATGCCAGGATCAGGTCAGCCTTTGCAGCAGCCATACCCGGCACCACAAAGATCATTATTTCCCAGCGTATTTCAAGCGTACAGCATGCGGACCATATCCTGGTGATGGATGACGGAAGGATCAATGGCTTTGGCACACATGAGGAGCTGGCTGCATCCAATGAGATCTACCGGGAGATTTACGAGTCCCAGAACAAGGGCGGAGGAGATTTTGACCAGATCCAGAGCGGAGGCGGTGAGACTGAGCCGGCACGGACAGGAAAGGAGTGTGTTGCCTGATGGAAAATAATAGAAAGAGCAAGGCCAATGAATCCCTGGGGATTTTAATGCGGGTCATCAAATACATGGTTACAAACTACAAACTGGCCTTTCTGGCAGTCCTGGCGTGCATCATACTTTCCGCGGCAGCCACTGCAAGGGGAATGCTGTTTATCCAGTCACTGGTGGACGATTACATCCAGCCCCTGCTGGCCCAGGCAGCGGGGATGCAGGCCGCGGGAGGACAGGGAGCTGTGGGAGGACAGGGAGCTGTGGGAGGACAGGCGGCCGCAGCGCAGGCTGCCCTGGATTTCACTCCGCTGTTCACGGCGCTGTGCGGACTGGCAGCTCTCTACCTGGTCAGTATCCTGGCATCCTATGCTTATAACAGAGTCATGGTTACCGTGAGCCAGGGGACCATGAAGCGCCTGAGAATCCAGTTGTTTGAGCGCATGGAATCCCTGCCCATTAAGTATTTTGATACCCACGCCCACGGTGATATCATGTCAGTGTACACCAATGACGTGGATACCCTGCGCCAGCTTATGAGCCAGAGTGTCCCCCAGGTGATCAACTCGGCAGTTACCCTGGCGGCGACCGCTGTCTCCATGCTGCTTCTCAACGTGCCGCTCACCCTTCTCACCTTTGCCATGGCCTGTCTGATGCTGGCTGTCACCAGATGCCTTTCCGGCCGGTCCGCTGTCCATTTTGGAGAGCAGCAAAAAGCCCTTGGAATTGTGGACGGTTATATAGAGGAAATGATGGACGGCCAAAAGGTGGTTAAGGTTTTCTGCCACGAAAACCAGGCCATGAAGGAGTTTGAGGACCTAAATGAACGGCTGAGGGACAGCGCGGATAAGGCCAACCGGTACGCCAACCTGCTGATGCCTGTAAACTCCAATATCGGAAACCTAAGTTACGTGCTGTGTGCGGTGGCGGGTGCCCTGCTGGCCCTGAACGGCATTGGGGGGATCACCATTGGAACCATCATGGCATTTGTGGGCCTTAACAAGAACTTTACCCAGCCCATTACCCAGATCAGCCAGCAGATGAATTCGGTTGTTATGGCCGCGGCAGGTGCAGAACGGGTATTTGAACTGCTGGATGAAATGCCGGAGGAGGACCAGGGATATGTGGAGTTTGTCAATGTAAAGGAGCATGCGGACGGAACACTGGAGGAGACGGACCAGCGCACCGGAGTCTGGGCCTGGAAGCATCCCCATAAACAGGAGGGGACGGTCACTTACAAAAAGATGGAGGGCGGCGTTGTGTTTGACGGGGTGGATTTCGGTTATGATGACTCCAAGATGGTACTCCATGATATTAAAATGTTCGCAGAGCCAGGACAGAAGATCGCCTTCGTAGGCTCCACGGGAGCCGGAAAGACCACCATAACCAACCTGATCAACCGTTTCTATGACATCCAGGACGGAAAGATCCGCTATGACGGGATCAATATCAATAAAATAAAAAAGCCGGCTCTGCGCCGGTCGCTGGGAATCGTCCTGCAGGATACCCATCTGTTTACCGGTACTGTTATGGACAACATACGGTACGGACGGCTGGATGCAACGGACGCAGAGTGTATGAACGCGGCCAAACTGGCCAATGCGGACAGCTTTATCCGCCGCCTTCCCGATGGTTATGAGACCGTGCTTACAGGGGACGGAGGAAGCCTGAGCCAGGGGCAGAGGCAGCTTCTTGCCATAGCCAGGGCGGCTGTAGCCGACCCGCCTGTGCTGATCCTGGATGAGGCCACCTCATCCATTGACACCAGAACTGAATCCCTGGTCCAGGCGGGAATGGACGCCCTTATGAAGGGCAGGACCACCTTTGTCATTGCCCACAGGCTTTCCACCATCCGCAATTCAGACTGTATCATGGTTATGGAACAGGGCAGGATTATCGAGCGCGGGTCGCATGATGAGCTGATCCATAGAAAAGGAAAATATTACCAACTCTACACGGGCAATTTTGAGGAAGCGGGCTAAAGCGTATAAGGATTGTCAGGTTGGGGATGTTTCCCCAACCTTCAGCTGCAGTTCCGTGACCTGCTCCTGCTCATACATGGTGGCATGTACATCGATCCACAGCAGTTCCAGCATGGGCCCCAGAATCGTCATGGAGTGGTCCCTGGCATGTTGGATCAGCTGCGGCACATAGATCTGGTTTTGGCGGCAGTCTCCGTTGTAGCAGACCGAAAGATAGGCGCCCGGTTCGATCTGATGTTCACCGTCCGGGTGCAGGATAAAGACCGCGTCATATTGCTGGCAGCGTCCCTCCATGGCGGCCTCCGGGTTTACAAAGGATCCCATCTGGTTATTGCCGATGATATACTGGCGCCCCGGTCCGATGGAGACCAGCTGCTTGATGAGGATATCCATTTCTTCGTTTGTCTTATAACTCTGCATGATCCTGTGGCAGGGACGGGCCGGCATTTCCTTCAGGGTGATTTCTCCCCTGGGAAGCTCGCCGGCCCTGGCAATGGTCTGTCTGCGGGCGGTAATATTATCCCTCAGGGCATTCAGGCGGTCAATCTGCCGGTCGATCAAATCCATTTCCTGTTCAAATAATTCCAAGGTGGAGCGGACGCTCCTGTTCATAATATAATCCCGTATCTGGTCCATGGAAAATCCAAGACCGCGCAGGTCGCGTATAATATTCAGGCACCACAGGTCTTCGGTGCGGTAGACACGGTATCCGTTGGTAGCCCTGCGCGGGACCAGGATCCCCAGCTCCTCGTAATAGCGGAGCACATCCGTGCTGATGCCGTATAATGCGGCAATTTCCCCAATTTTATAATAAGTTGACATAGACACCTCTTTCCTGTGCAGATCAGAATTGAGCAATATCAAAAAATAATCCAGGATCATGCAAAACACCTCTTTACCTTGGTATTATACCAAGGTTTATACTGGAATTACAAGAGCACAGATGGCAGGTACCGCATGGAACTGGTACCGGAACGATCAAAAGGAGTTAAATCATGAAATTTGAGGGAATGTCGCTGAAAAAAAGTTTCTGGAGATTCATATGGCCTTCGGTGGTGGCCCAGTGGATCTTTGCTCTGTACACCATGGTGGACGGTATGTTTGTGGCACGGGGAGTGTCTGAGGTGGCTTTGTCGGCAGTGAACATTGCATCCCCCTTTGTGAATTTCCTGTTCTCCGTGTCCATTCTATTTGCAGTGGGAACCTCCACCATTGTGGCTATTTTCCTGGGGCAGGAAAACCACAGGGAGGCGAACCGCGCCTATACCCAGAACCTGGTGGTGCTGGGGGGAATCTCACTGGTGATCATGGCGGCGGTGTGGCTGAGCCTGGACCGGATCGCTGCTTTTTTGGGAGCCACGGCAGCTACCATGGAGTATGTAAAACATTATATCCTGTCCATTCTGCCCTTTGCCTGGTGTTTTATCATTTCTTATTCCTTTGAAATACTGGTAAAGACAGACGGTTATCCCAGGTTTGCCACCATGGCCGTAACAGCAGGCGCCCTGCTCAACTGTGTCCTGGACTATCTCTTTGTCATGGTATTTAAGTGGGAAGTGGCCGGAGCCGGGGCAGCTACGGGTATATCCCAGATGGTGACGGTATTTTTGTATCTGAAACATTTCCTGAGTCCCAGGGCCACCATACGGTTTGAGAAGCCCCGGTGGAGCGGAGCACAGTTTTGGCGTGTGATAAAGATCGGACTTTCCTCAGGTCTGACGGAGCTGTCCGCAGGGTTTACGGTTTTTATGTTCAACCATGCCATTCTTAGATTCATAGGGGAGCAGGGGATCATAAGCTATACCATTATCGCCTATGTAAACACCATTGTGGTAATGTCCATGGCGGGGATTGCCCAGGGAACCCAGCCTCTGATCAGCTTTTACTACGGAAAAGGGGATGAAGCCAGCTGCAGTAAGCTGCTCCGGTACTCGGTGAGGGCATCGGTGGGAATGGCCGCGGCCGCATTCCTGGCAGCCATGGCAGGAGCGGATATGCTGGTGGGCGTGTTCATTTCCCCGTCATTGCAGGAACTGAGGGATTACTCCGCGTTTGTATTCCGCATCTTCAGCATATCCTTCCTGTTCATGGGATTCAACGTGGTGGCCGGCGGTTTCTTCACAGCCATAGAAAAGCCCGGTGAATCCCTGATGATCTCCCTGGGGCGCGGAGTGGTGACCATGGTATCCGCTCTTGGGGCATGTATTGCCCTTATGGGCGGCGCGGGCATATGGTGGGCGCCAACCGTGTCCGAGCTGACGTGCCTGGCGGTTACGGGTGTGCTGATGTACCGCTTGGAGAAATACTGATTAACAATCAAAAAAATAGAGATGCAGCGCAGTAAACCAGTAAAAGAGCCATGATGATATTTACCAGCATGGTGTGTTTCGAGAAGAACTTGCAAAATGCCGCTCCAAACAGCGCCCATACAAAAGAACCGGAAGCGCCAATGAAAGACAGTATAACAGTAAATCCTATTAGTGCTGCGCCAGAATGAAAAACTGGCAAAATATAAAGGGACATTGCTGTGATTGCGTAAATATAAATTTTTGGATTGGCAAATTGTAATACCATGCCTGAGAGAAAACTGGCCTCTTTTCCGCTGTCTGCACTTAATTCAGACGGACTTTTCCAGACCTTCCATGCAAGGTACAGCATATAAGCGGCCCCTAATATTTGCATGGCAATCTTGATTCTGGGAAGAAATGAATAGAGCGTTGCACTAAAGGCGGTGCAAACAGACATAACGATTGTAAAACCAGCCAGGATGCCGAAATTAAAGGAAACGCTCCGCCGGAATCCCAGCCGTACGGCATTGCTCATGGAAAGCAGATTATTCGCTCCCGGCGTATAAGCCGTGATAAAGCAATAAATCAGAAAATCATATAAATGGAACATAGTGACCCCTTTCTATTTCAGCAATGAGAAATAACCACTTATGAAAATTATAAGTACAATAACAGGCAGGATAAAGCTGATATACTTTCTTGCAAAGCCCGGATACGGCAAGCCCTTTCCAATCGCCGTTTCTTTATGAAAGTTATCCCACCCCCACCCGTAACGCCGGGTGCAGAACAGGAGGAATACCAGACTGCCCAACGGGAGCAGGTTATTGCTTAAAATGAAATCTTCCAAATCAAGAATACTTGTGCCCCTTCCCAGCGGTTCAAAACTTTTCCAGATATTGAATCCAAACACACAGGGTAATGACAGCAATAACAGCAGTACAAGATTGACGGAAGCCGATTTTTTTCTGCTGCACCCTGTTAAATCCATTCCATATGTAACAATGTTTTCAATGACAGCAATGACAGTGGTAATAGCGGCAAATACCATGAACAGAAAAAACAGACTTCCCCAAAGGCGGCCGTTACTCATGACATTAAAAATATTCGGCAAGGTAATAAACAGAAGATTTGGCCCACTGTCCGGCTCCACCCCAAAGCTGAAACAGGCCGGAAAAATAATTAAACCAGCAAGAAGCGCAACCACGGTGTCAAGAACGCCCATATACAGTGCGTTGCTGGTCAGAGAATGGCTCTTGTCAATCCGGCTGCCAAATACGGATAACGTGCCGATTCCGATACTTAATGTAAAAAAAGCCTGCCCCATTGCCGCAAAAATACATTCAGGCACTCCGATTTTCTGAATGGTTCCAAAGTCGGGATAGAGATAGTAACGTAATCCAATTTCTGCATTGGGGAGCAGGACAGACCTGACGGCCAAAACAATTAAAAGGCAAAATAATAATGACATCATAATTTTTGTTACACGTTCCACACCCTTTTGTAAACCGATTGTGCAAATACCAAATGAAACAAAAGTTATAACAAAAGAGCACACGATCATAGCAGTAGGATTTCCAAGCAAACCAGAGAATACATTGGCAACTTCGCTGGAAGTAAGACCTTGAAACCGGCCTTTTACCATTTCTCCAAAGTAGTAAAGCAGCCATCCGCTGATTACCGTGTAAAACATCATCAGCAGATAATTCCCAATGATTGTAATGTACTTAAACCAGTGCCACTTGGTTCCTTTTGGTTCCAGTATATTAAATGACAATGCGGTACTGCGTTGGCTTGCCCGGCCCACCGCAAATTCCATCACCACAATCGGCAGGCCCAGTATTACTAAAAAAAACAGGTAAAAAATAACAAAGGACGCGCCGCCGTACTTTCCTGTTACATATGGGAACCTCCAAATGTTTCCCAAGCCGATGGAGCAGGCGGCGGTAATTAAAATAAATCCCAGCCGTGATGAAAAATGTTCTCTCTTCATAGTTTAGACCTACCTCTTTTCCTCTTTACAAACCTAAATTGAAATTGTATAATGATATAAAAAGGTTATTATATCGCACTGGTACGATATAATGATACAACTTGTGCATTATAATGTCAAGAGAGGAGAGCGATTTTTTTGGATTCCATGAATATAATAGTCGCTAAAAATATTAAGCGGCTGCGAGAAGAAAAAAAGTTAAGTATGGATGAACTTGTAAAGTTGAGCGGTGTAAGTAAGAGTATGCTTGCGCAAATTGAACGGGGTGACGGAAATCCAACAATATCCACATTATGGAAAATTTCAAATGGAATGAAGGTGCCGTTTGACGCTTTAACCGTTCGCCCAAAGAGTCCCTATGAGATCGTTAAAAAGACTGAAATACAGCCTTTGCTTGAGGATGGTGGAAAAGTAAAAAACTTTTCTCTTTTCCCGGATAATGAGAACCGCAGATTTGCAGTCTATTATCTGGAATTAGACCAGGGAAGTTATTGGGAATCCGAACCACACTTAAAGGGAACCACTGAATTTATTACAATCTTTAAGGGCAAAATCGAGATCTATGCCGGCGGTCAAAGATTTATGGTTGAAGAAGGTGAAAGCATACGCTTTAGAGCCGATACCAATCATTCATACAAGAATGCTGGAAATGAATCCGCAATATTACACATGATCCTTTTTAACCCCTGACAGGGACTGGAGGATACGGCCAGGATTCCCTGTTCTCAATGAAACTCGGGTTGAAATGTTTGCTTTTTTGAGTTACTATATTTTTAAACCATGGAAATCATGAGAAAAGTTGGTGCATGCCTGTGAACCATGATACTTACCGATATTTGATAGCCTTTCCTCTTTTGGTCCTGTGCCTTCTGGCATCGGGATTTTCTGATCCATTTTCAATTAAAGCATATGGAAATCCCCTATCTTTTCAGGAATCTTCGGACAGCGGGCTGTCCGGCCATTACAGGGAATACCGCCGGCGTTTTGAATCCATTGAGACAACGGCCGGCATTGATGATAATGGGTTTGAGATGATCGGGCCCAAGGTCTTTGACATGGAGATGAAGGGGATCGGACAAGTCTTTGTCACCCTGACCTTTGACACGGAGTATGACCGCCTGGCTGTTTTTATTTCAGATGAGGACGGGCGTATCGTATATAAGACCGACCAGCTGGAGACCAACAACCAGCGCAGGGGAAGCCTGGAGCAGCCCAACGAACGCCTTCCCGCCGCCTCGTTCCGGGATATGAACGGGGATGGGTTGACGGACATTGTGCTTATTTCGTCCTGCTTTTATGATTCACAGATCAATGCGGGTAAATCCTACAAGGTGGGGGATGTGCTGTTCCAAAAGGACGGATCATTTTACAGGGATTACAGGATCTCAGATAAGATCAACCGGTTTGGCATGAACAAAAGCATCAGTTTCCTCACCTCCTTTGTCCGGGACGGATATTCCACGGAATTTTTATACACGTCAAACACGCAGCAAGAACTGGTGGATTCCGGGTTTCAGATCGTGCCTGCCCACTATTATCCGGTCATGTTTGAAAAACTGGGACGGCTTTGGCTGGTGCCAGGGACTTACCGCATGGCGGAGTATACCGTGTTCATGCTGTACCTGGTCAATGAACAGGGTTATATTGTCTGGAGTTTCCAGCCCATGGGGGATTATGAAAACCTGTATGGCCTGAGGGGAATCAACTGCCGTGACATTGACGGCGATGGGCTGAAGGATATTGTGGTGCTGGCCAGCTACAGCTATGAGGGAAAGGACGGGGAGATCGTGGTGGAGACGGACTACTCTGTCTACTACCAGAGGACCAGCGGCTTTTACGAGGATACGGACATAAAACATACGGTTCAGTGCAATGACAGCGACACCATGTATGAACTGGTGGAACGGCTGCGGGCATATTGGGGGTGGAGATCAGAGCAATGATAAAAGTACTGATAGTGGATGATGAAAAACCAATCTGTGATTTGATCGATATGAATCTGACAGCTGCGGGCTATCACTGCAGGGCGGTCCAGGACGGTGTGTCGGCACTGAAGATGATCGAGGGTGAATCTTTTGACCTGATTCTTCTGGACGTGATGCTGCCTGGGGTGGATGGTTACGATATCATGGAGTACATACGCCCCCTGGAGGTCCCTGTGATCTTTATAACAGCAAAGCACGAGGTGAGGGACAGGGTCAAGGGCCTGCGGCTGGGAGCGGATGATTATCTGGTAAAGCCCTTTGACATGGTGGAGCTGACTGCCAGGGTGGAGGCGGTGCTGCGCAGGTACAACAAGACGGAACGCCTTCTGAGGGCGGGGGATGTGACCGTGGATGTGGAGGCCAGGATGGTAACCAGGGCCGGAAGGCCGGTGGTACTGACCAACAAGGAGTTTGGGCTCCTGCTCCTGTTTATCCGGAATAAAAATGTAGCCCTGTTCAGGGAGACACTGTACGAAAAGGTATGGGAAGGGGAATACTCAGGGGACAGCCGTACCCTGGACCTCCATGTGCAGAGGCTGAGAAGAAAACTGGGATGGGAAAACAGTCTGGTGGCGGTGTACAAAGTGGGATACCGCCTTGAGGTGCCTCAATGAAATTTTCCTTTAAACTCCTTGTGTGGACCATGATCGTCATGGCCCTGGGATTTGGTTTCAGCGGTTTTTATTTTGTCAACTATGTTTTCCAAACCGCTTTGGAGCGGGAAGTGAGTCAGACGCTGGACGACAGCAGTATCCTGCGTTTTGCCTTTGAGACAGCTGCCCTTAATGTGCCTGCCAAATATGATGTGCTGCAGGATACCACAGTGGGACAGATAGCCTCAAACCTGGAAAGCGGGGGACACAATGCAAGGCGTATGCTGCGCCTTTCCGATGAACAGAGGAACGTGCTGTATGCCAGCAGCGGTTTTGACATCGATAACCGCCTTTTAGACCAGACCGGTCCTGACGCCAAGTCATACCGGGTGGTCAGCCGCAGCGGCAGCTATTATATACAGACCGGGACCACGGTGAACGCCCTGGACCGTGTCCTGTACCTGGAAACCATGAGGGATGTGTCGGAGGTGTTCCATGAGCGCGCTCTGGGATTCTCCGTTTACCGCCAGGTGACCATTGCGATGCTGGTGTGCGGCACCGTGATCATGCATCTGATTGCCTCATTGCTTACCAGGCCCATCCGTCTGCTGACCCGGGCCACCAAGCGCATGGCTTCCGGGGATTACCATTACCGGGCCAGGAAGGTCAGCAGCGATGAGCTGGGACAGCTCACCATTGATTTTAACCAGATGGCCAATGCCCTGGAGGACAACATCAACAAGCTGGAGGATGAGATCCAGTCGCGGGAAGACTTTGTGGCTGCATTTGCCCATGAACTGAAGACGCCCCTCACATCCATTATCGGATATGCCGACATGCTCCGTTCAAGAAAGCTGGACGAGGAAAAGAGTTTTGTGTCGGCCAACTATATCTATACGGAAGGAAAGCGTTTGGAGGCCATGTCCTTCCGTCTGCTGGACATCATGGTCACCAGACACGGAGGGGCGGAGTTTGGAGCGGTTTCCGTGGAATCCCTGTTTTTGTACCTCTATGATATGTACGTGCTGAACAAGAGCATGAAGATATATTTTAACTATGACGAGGGAACTGTTTGGGCGGAGGGAAACCTGATCAAATCCGTGCTCATGAACCTGTTGGATAATGCCTGCAAGGCATCGGAGCCGGAGGGGCTGATCGAGGTGTACGGCAAGCAGCTGGATGAGGGATACCGATTCCAGGTAAAGGACCATGGGGTGGGGATCCCCAGGGAGGAGCAGAAAAAGATCACCAAGGCGTTTTACATGGTGGACAAATCCAGGTCCAGGAGCCGGAACGGCGCAGGGCTGGGGCTGGCTTTGTGCGCAGAGATCCTGCTGCTGCACGGAAGCCGTCTGGAGATAGAGAGTGAACCTGGAAAAGGGACCTGCATGAGCTTTGTCCTGCCTGTCCGGGCAGAGGAGGAGAACGTATGAGGAAGATGATATTCAGCCTGTTCCTTCTTTTATTTACCGTTCTGATCATGCTGCTGTCCATTGCGGGGCCTGAGCTTTTTGCCAGATACCGGGATAAGGCCATATTAGGGCAGATTTACACCAGGGCCATGGAATCGGACGGGGAAGGGTACCGGTATACCCTGAGTCCGGGCGAAAAACTCTATATCCTGTCCGAAAGCCTGGGAAGACAGATGTTTCCCGAAAGTGAACAATACGCCCTTACCAGGGACAGCGGATACGGTGATCTGGATGGAACCTATGCTTTTGTGCTGAACCACAAAGGTCCTTCCGGAAAGGAGATCACGGATTATCAGATTTATGAGACCTGCAACCAGGGGCTGGCTGCCCTGAAGGAACTGGGAATATTGCCGGATACAGTGAGAAATGTGGACAGCGGTGCGTATGACGCCACCCTGTACTCTGCCATCGATGTGCTGGAACCCAGGAATAATGTGGCGGTCTGGAAACTGGAGCTGGCCAGTATACAGAAGAACACGGACAGGGAAAACAGGCTCATGGAGGCGTATATTGACGCTGATAACGGGAAAATATACGAGTTCTATGCCAGGACGCCCCTGACCTGGGAGAATATGGATCCGGACCGGATCGCCGGGGACTGGGCGGAGTATATGGGATTGGAAGCCCCAACGCCATACGAAACAGATAATCCACTGATGGAGGCCACGCCCTATTTCAGCAAGTATGTCTGCAGCGGGGTGGGGGATCAGAAGACCATAGTGACCATTGGCTTTTATGAGGGAATCAACGAGTTATTTTTAAAAATTTCCAGATGATGCAACTTTGATGCAAAAATGATGGTATTTTGATGCCGCTCCTGTGTAAGCTGGGAACCAGAAAGCAAGATTCAGATGCATTCAGGTTCCTGGGAGCACAGGGGCTTTTTACATTCAGAGGGGCATATATGGTGTACAGAAGAAATTCATATTCAAAGGGCTGGAAAAGGTCTGCCGGACGGCTGGCCTTGCTGGCCTTATCCACGGTTGTGTCGGTGTGTATCTTCACGGTGCCGGCTGTGAGTTCCATGGGAAGGGAAAGGACATCGGGCATGTACAGAACAGCGGGTATGTACAGAACAGCGGGCATGGACAGGGCAGGAGGACAGCCGGCGGCATTCCCTTTGGATCCGGGCACCGTGATAACCCAGGGGGAAATGGCTGCAGACATGATCGTGGCCGGAATACGGGAACGGAAAAAGGAAAAAAGCGAGCAGCCTAAAACCATATATCTCACCTTTGATGATGGGCCGTCAGAAGAAAATACCAACGCGGTTTTGGATGTCCTGAAAGCGAGGAACATAAAGGCCACCTTTTTCCTGGTGGGAGAGAATGTGCGCAGGCATCCCCAGGTGGCCCGGCGCATCGCCGCAGAGGGCCATACCATCGGCATCCACTGCAACCGCCATGACTATGAGGAAATCTACAGGAGCACGGATTGTTTTATGGAAGATTTCCAGGAAGCATACAGGACGGTCCTGGAGGTGACGGGGGCTGAGATAAAACTGTACCGATTTCCCGGCGGCAGCATTAATTCCTATAACCGGGCTGTCCGGCAGGAGATAATAGACCGGATGAGTGCCAGGGGGTTTACCTATTTTGACTGGAATGCCAGCCTTGAGGACGCGGTCAAGCCCGCCTCCCCTGAGGAACTCATAGCTAATGCAAAAAGGACGATCCAGGGCAGACACCGGGTGGTGCTTCTGGCCCATGACATTGTACACAGCACGGCATCCTGTCTGGATGATCTCATTGACCAGCTGCAGGATTACCAAATGGAACCCCTTACATGGGACACAAAGCCCATTCAGTTCAGATAATTGCGGATCAGGGACAAAACAGGGACCTCACAGCGGGCGCCTGTTTTTGTTTTGAATTTTACAATAGTAAATCTCTCCCATATATGATAGAATATAAATAATGTGTTAAGATTTAAGGCGGCCCGTACAGGCGGAAAGGAGAAGGGGATGGATAGGTTAAGGGATTCATATCTTCTCTTTTATCTTGCCGGCTTCAGCTTCCTTCTTCCACTGCAGTGGGTGGAGCGGGTATCTGCCATGAGTGAGCGCGATCCTGAGCTTCCCCTGGCGGTTGGCGGGGGCATGGAGTTTCCCCCGGTTGAGACAGGGCAGCCTTACCTGATTATTGTCAGATGCCGGGACCTCAGGTTTGGAATAGGTGCTGAATCAGTGGCCGGACTGGCAGAGATCGGAGAGGAACGGATCCATGGGATACCGGAAGGGGTAATGAGCAGCCATAACCGTTATCTGAAGGCAATGGCCCTTCTGGAAGGGGAGGACGGCGGATATGATCCGGCTTTTGTACTTGATCCCCTGGCCATGGGATTGGAATAAATGGGAGGTCATACACATGGATTTGGTGGCTGTCAGGGATGGAGACAGGGTACTGTACGTAGAAACAGGCCGCATCCGGGAGATCGTCATTCATCCCCAGTTACATAAAGTACCCGGGGCCCCGGGGAATGTCGGAGGAGTCCTGATTTATGAGGGAAAACCTCTGACTTTTTATTGCCTTGGCAATGGAAATGAGATTTCCTGTGCTTTTATACTGGGCGGACAGGATGACGCCCTCTGTGCTGTCTGCGGGGAACCGGTTGGAGAGGAAAACGGGGATCAGGAGGAATTGGTCCGGGTACTCACGGGAGTATGGGAGAAATCAGAGTGATCAGACTGAATGCAAAGGAATTTGATGAAATTGTAACATATATCAGGGAACACTACGGTATTAACCTGGAAAAAAAGCAGGTCCTGATCGAATGCAGGCTGGCCAGGGAACTGGAGCGGCGGGGAATTACTTCCTTTGCCAGATATATGGAGCTGATGAAGAACGACAGGACCGGTATTATGGCCGGTGAGATGGTGAACCGGCTTACCACCAATTATACATACTTTATGAGGGAGCCGGCCCATTTTACTGTATTGGGGCAGAAAATACTGCCGGAACTGTTTGAGAACCGGAGCTGCGGCGTCTGTAACATCTGGAGTGCAGGATGTTCTACCGGCGAGGAGGTGTATTCGGTTTCCATGCTGATCCAGGAACTTAAGGAAAAGGGCGGACGCATGCCCGGTATCCGTATGCTGGCCACGGACATTTCAGGCGAAGCCTTGAGAAAGGCGGAGCAGGGGATCTATCCCATTAAGGAGATGGAGTGCCTGCCGGAGTCATGGCAGAGAAAATATTGCCGGGTCCGGGAGGAGAACACCTTTGAGGTGGAAGAACGGCTCAGGTATAATATACGGTTCAGACGCCATAATCTTATGGAGACAGCGCCGGGAACGGAAAAATTCGATCTGGTATTATGCCGGAACGTAATGATATATTTTGACCGCCGCTCAAGGGAATGGCTGGTCCGTCAGCTGGAGGCCTGCCTGAATCCGGGGGGCTATCTGCTGGTGGGACATGCGGAGCTTTTATCAAGGGAGGAGACCAGGCTGGAGGCGGTATATCCGGCTGTTTATAAAAAGCCTGTAAAATAGAGAGCCTGTTCAATAAAAACCTGTAAAATAGGAAGGGATAAAAGGGGACCATATGGATAAACGGATATTAATTGTAGATGATGCAATGTTTATGAGAAAGATAATCCGCAAAATACTGAACGAAGGCGGGTATCAGGATGTGTCTGAGGCACAGGACGGAGAAGAGGCCATGGCTGTGTTCAGGCAGGTAAAGCCCGATCTGGTCCTTCTTGACATCACCATGCCCGGCAAGTCCGGCCTGGAGGTCCTGGAGGAGATGCTGGCAAAAGAACCGGGGACCAGGATCGTGATGTGCTCGGCAGTGGGGCAGGAGATGATGATCCAAAGGGCATTGGTTGCAGGTGCAGTGGATTTTATCGTCAAGCCTTTTAAGGCGGATGAATTTATGCGGGTTGTGGATTGCCATCTGAATTCATAAAGATTGCGGGGATAAAAATGATGAGGGAACGGTTCAAGAATTATAAGACAGGCAAGAAAATGGCAGTGGCTTTCATATCCATTATCATTCTCTATATTATCACGGTTGTGACGGCGCTTTTTAACATAGAGTCCGTGTCCTCCAGAATGGACCGGCTCTACAATGAGCCGTTTGCCAATGTACAGTCCTCCCTGCGCATGATTGCAAACCTGCGTGCGGTGGACCGGAATATAGTCCTGATGGCAGCCACCGATGAGCTGGTGGATGAAGATAGATATCTTGAGAATACAAAGGAGCTGATCCAATCGGAGGAGGCTGCCCTGACCCAGCTTTCCACCGGTTATATCACTGCGCCGGAAAAGGTAAAGGAACTGCAGGAAGAGTTCCAGAAGCTGGCCGTATCAAGGACCAGGATCATGTCCCTTCTGGAAGAGGGGAAAAACAGGGAAGTCTTAAAGGAGTATGTGGAAAGTTATCTCCCCCAGGCCAATACGGTGCGGACGGTTCTCAACGATGTGGTGGATTTATCTGCGGCGGACGCGGAGCACAGTATGTCTGCGGCGCATGAGGCAAACCACAGGATTATGTTTATGCTGTTCCTCCTTTCACTGGTATGTATCGCATTTACCGTCCTGATCTGCGTTACCATAACGAAAAGTATTGTAAGGCCCATCAGGGAGGTAAAGGATGCGGCCAATACCATTGCCAATGGCGGTCTGGATATCGGACTTTCATATAAATCCAGGGACGAACTGGGACAGCTGGCCGATGACATACGCAGCACATCAGAGGCGCTGAAGAACTATGTGGAGGAGATCCGCAGAGGGCTTGCGGCTCTGGGCGGCGGTCATCTGAACTACCAGCCGGAGGTTGTGTTTAAAGGGGATTTTATTGCGGTGGGCAATGGGCTCAGTGAGATCAGCCGTCTTTTGCGTAATTCCATTTATCAGATCAACAGCAGCGCGGAGCAGGTATCCCTGGGAGCGGAGCAGGTGTCCAACAATGCCCAGGCCCTGGCACAAGGCGCATCGGAGCAGGCAGGCTCCGTGGAAGAGTTGGCAGTGAGCATTAATGAGATCGCAGAGAGTGTAAGGGATAATGCGGACAGCGCAGTTGCCTCCAGCCGTCTGGCCGCATCCGTGGGTCACAGGCTGGGAGAGTGCGAGGAGCAGATGGCTTCCCTGATGGAATCCATGGAACAGGTTAAGAAAAATTCCGGGGAGATCACAGGGATCGTCAGGCAGATTGAGGATATAGCGTTCCAGACCAATATTTTGGCCCTGAATGCTTCGGTTGAAGCTGCCAGGGCCGGGGAGGCCGGCCGGGGCTTTTCCGTTGTGGCGGAAGAGGTCAGACGTCTTGCTTCCAAGACTTCGGGGGCGTCCAAGCTTACCGCGGAACTGGTGGAAAAGAATTCGGAGGCCGCAAGGGATGGTATGGACGCGGTCAATGCAACGGCCCGGACATTAAAGGATTCCGTGGAAGGGGCCAGGACCGTTAACAGGGAGATGGATAAGATCTCAGGGCTGTCCATACAGCAGGCTGAGGCCATCAGCCAGATCCGGAAAAGTGTGGAGCTTATTTCGGAGATCGTCCAGGGCAATTCAGCCACATCGGAGGAAAGCGCGGCAGCCAGCGAGGAGCTTTCCGCACAGGCCCAGATACTCAAGGAGCTGGTGGAACGCTTTGAATTATAGGGATATAAAGGAGAGGCAAGGGGATGGAGACTTACAGGGAGTTGGATGAGATATCAAAGGATATATTAATGGAAATTGGAAATATAGGAGCCGGAAATGCAGTCACCTCCCTGTCGCAGATGATGGACCAGCCCATTGAACTGGAGATACCGGCACTTAAGGTCCTGTCCTATCAGGAGGTCTGCCGTGTTCTGGGACAGCCGGAGGAACTGCAGACAGGGATTCTGGTGGAGGTGACGGGACAGATGAAGGGGATCTTCCTGTTTATGCTCAGCGAAACCTTTACAAATGCCGTAATAGAGGCCATATTGGGCAGGAGAGCGCAAAGGATCATGGAGATGGATGAGATGGAGACATCCCTGGTCTGCGAGCTGGGCAATATCATGTGCGGTTCCTATATCCGCGCCCTGTCTCAATTTATGAATATAGAGATGGATGTGTCAGTGCCTGAACTGTGTATCGACATGGCAGGGGCGATCCTGAGCTATCCACTGTCCCACTGGGTGATCGTAAGTGATGATATCCTGCTCATAGAGAACCGGTTCCAAATGTCGGGCAAGGCCTACAGGGGCCACATACTGTTCCTTCCGGAGCAGGAGGATTTGGGGATCATGCTTCACAGACTCAGGGAGTAGCGCCATGGATAAGATTGTAGTTGGGATTGCAGATGGAAAAGTCGTATCAGGAAACCAGGTGCTGGTCTCCTATGCCCTGGGCTCCTGTATTGGTATCTGCCTTTATGATCCCCAAAAAAGGATTGCAGGTATGGCCCATATCATACTCCCCGGAAGGGAGTATGCGGCCAACAAAGAAAATGCATATAAATTTGCGGATGAAGGCGTCTGTGAACTGGTAAAGGAAATGGTGGGCCGGGGAGCCAGGGAAAATATGCTGGTAGCCAAGATCGCAGGTGGAGCCAGGATGTTCTCATCATCCAACATCCATATGGATATTGGAGAAAAAAATACGGAGGCCGTGAAACTCAGCCTGGCCAGGAAGGGCATACCTCTCATGGCCCAGGATACGGGAAAGAATTACGGCAGGACCATTTTCTTTTATGGGGAAAACGGTAAATTAGAAATAAATTCGGTGAGACATGCACTTGTTGTGCTGTAAAACCAGGAGGAAGAACAATGCACATGAAAGAGGAAAACAGACAGACAGTGTTGATCGTGGATGACAGTCTTTTGATCTGCGAACAGATTAAAGCAGCTTTAAAGGAGGAAGATATCAGCCTCTGGGAAGCCCACAGCGGCCAGGAGGCTGTGGAGCAGTTAAAGCGGTGCCGTCCCGATCTGATCCTCCTGGACGTGGTGCTTCCGGACACGGACGGCTATGAGCTTTACAATCATTTAAAGGATGGCAGTCCAAAGGATTCGGTCATCATTTTCCTGACCTCCAAATCCAGTGACGAAGATGTGGTCAGGGGATTTTCCATGGGTGCCTGCGATTATATCAAGAAGCCTTTTGTCAAAAAGGAACTCCAGTCCAGGATCCACGCCCACCTGGCCCAGAAAAAGCAGAGGGACGAACTGGACCGCCAGAACAGGGAACTGCGGGACAGTATGGAAAAGCTGAATTATATGGCGTACAGGGATGGGCTTACGGGGCTGTACAACCGGCGTTATGTTGTGGGCGATCTGCTGGAGGATGTGCGCTGCTGCACGGCAGGGGATGTGGAGACAGTCTTTGTGATGGCTGATATTGATGATTTTAAGCTGGTTAATGATACGTACGGCCATGATGCCGGGGATATGGCCCTTGTATGCATTGCCAACATCCTGGAGGACAACTGCCGTAACCACAGGGTGGTCCGGTGGGGCGGAGAGGAATTCCTTATGATTCTGTTCCGTGTCACTCTTGAGGAGGCATATGAGATCAGCGAGAAGGTGCGCAGACAGGTGGAACAGTTTGTGATTCCCTACGGAGCGGAAGGATTTTCCTGTACCATGACGCTGGGGCTCCATGTATTCAAACCCCAGGAAGCCCTGGAGGAGGGGATAAGCTGTGCGGACAAGGCGCTTTATCACGGCAAGAGGAATGGAAAAAACCAAAGTGTGTGGTATGAAAGTTTATAATGGACGGAGCGGATTATGGGATATTTTGAATCAGATGCCCTGGAAATGCTGGAGGTATACCTGCTGGAGACAAGGCAGCTTAACAATCAGCTGGCAGATATACTGCTGGAGGCAGAGAGAAAGGGCAGGTTTGAGGAGGACAGTATTCACAGCATTTTCAGGGTCATGCACACCATAAAAAGCTCATCAGCCATGATGGGCCTGGGAGGCCTGTCCTCCATGGCCCATAAGCTGGAGGACTTGTTTTCATTTTACAGGGAGCATCCCGAAAATCTGGAATCGCCGGAGCCGGGACTGTTTGATCTGCTGTTTGAAGCATCCGATTTTGTTGAACAGGAACTGGAGCAGATGAAAAGGGAGGGTTACAAGCCCGGAGATACATCCGGTATTGAGAACCGCGCCCAGGCCTGCCTGGCGGGAATGAAGCAGGGGAAAGTACAGGGCAAAGTGCTGGAAACAGCGCAGGCCCAGGGACTTAACAAGGCCGGGACAGGGCAGCCCCGGGGACTTAACAAATCCGGAGTGGGGCTGGAACCGGATCAGGAGCAAGGGCTGGAACCGGACGGAACATTAAGGGCAGGAGCCAAAGAGGGAGAGACGGCGGCGGAGATACCCGAAGCCTTTGTGGCCCAGGGGGGCACGGTTGTCAATGTGACCCTGGAGGAAGGCTGCCGTATGGAGAATATCCGGGCATTCATGCTGGTGCGGTCCATAACAGGTATCTGCACACTGGTGGAGACATATCCCAAAGATCTGGACAAGGCAGGAGAGAGCGCTGAATATATAGGGAAAAATGGCGTCTTTATCCGGTTTGAGAGCGGTGATAAGGAGGCGGTCCTGAAGACCCTGAGAAATGGACTGTTTGTGGCAGGGTGCAAAGTGGTGGCTGACAGTGAGCCTGAGGACAGCCTGCACGGGGGCAGCGGATCCGGTTTGGGTCCGGCCTCCGGGAACAGGAAGGCCGGCGGTGAAAAGGACCGGCCCGAGATGGTCAGCGATGATTTTATGGAGGTGCGTATTGAGCGTCTGGACCAGCTTCAGAACCAGGCGGCGCAGCTTCTGCTCCAGATGCAGATATTGGAGAACGAACTGAGCAAAAGCGGGCTGGAGGATGTGGAAAACGGAACAGGCCATCAGATCAGCCTGCTGGTGAGCCAGATCGAGCGCTCGGTCATGGAGATGCGCCTTGTGCCTGTGGCAAAGGTGGTCCCAAAACTGAAACGGGCTTTAAGGGACATGTGCAGGGATCAAAAAAAGGAAGCTGAGCTGGTGGTCCAATGTGCGGATGTGGAAGCGGATAAAAGCGTGGTGGATTACGTGTCTGAGGCCCTGCTGCACATGGTGCGCAATGCCATGGACCATGGCATAGAAGCGCCTGATCAGCGCCAGGAGGCGGGAAAAGACAGGAGAGGGAAGGTTGTTTTTTCAGCAGAGAACGCAGGCGGGGAACTGCGCCTGACCATTAGCGATGACGGCAGAGGGATCGATATGGAAAAGGTCAGGGAAAAAGCCATGGAAAGAAGTCTGATGACCGGTCCGGGGGAGGATATCCAGCAGATCAAGGAAGTCCTGCTTTCCCCGGGGTTTTCCACCAATGAGACAGTGACGGAATACTCCGGAAGAGGCGTGGGACTGGACGTGGTTAAGAACATCATGGAGGAGGTGGGGGGCAGCCTTTCCATACGCAGCAAGGAAGGGGAGGGCAGTTCCTTTGCCATCACGGTTCCCCTGAACCTGGCATCCATGGAATGTGTCCGGTTCAAAATAGGACCGTACCGTTTTTCCATACCTGCCCGCCATGTGTACCGTTTCCTGGAATATGGCGCGGTTAAGGATATGATGCGCTGCATGAATGGGCGGGAATATCTTTTGTACGAGGACAGGATGGTTCCGATCATTGATCTGCACGGCTTTTACTCACTGGGCGGGGAGATACCGGAACGGGCTGTCCTTGTGTATGTAAGAGGTGCGGAGCACGAGGGATTCTTCCTCATGGATCACATCTATGGGCAGAAACGCATTGTGATAAAATCCCTTCCTGCCCTTCTGGGCAGCGGCTTTAGGAGCAGAACCGGCATCTGCGGCTGCAGTATCATGGGCAGCGGCCATATATGCGCTGCTCTGGACACTGAGATCCTCATTGGAAGGTACAAAAAGGAGGAGCGTTATGACAGATGAACCAGTCAGGGAAGTGCTCTGTATCCCGGGAAACGGCCGGAAATATGCGGTTGAATTTTCTTATGTGGAAGAGATATGCAAGGATGCGGTCTTATCTGCCATGCCCTGCCTTCCGGGATATTATGCAGGTGTCTGCAACCATAAGGGGACCATTGTTCCCGTGGTCCGTCTGGAGGGCTGTATTGAGAACTGCATAGAGGGCTGCATAGAACCGGACAGTCCTGGATTCCCTGTGGACAGCGGGGAGACCTTTGTGGACCGTCAGCTTGTCATGGTCATCCATTGGAAGAAGTATTATGCGGGAATCCTTTTGCACGGAGATCCCTATATGGCCCAGCTGAAGGCTGAGGACCGGATTCGGGGGCCGGAAAAGCAGGAAGCCGCATTGCTGGCTGAAAAGGCGTATTATATGTGTGGAAATGAACTGTATTTTCTTTTGGATGTGGAAAAGACGTTGGAAAATCTCATTGTGTGCAGATAAGGTAAAGGGCGGCTCCCTGATGACGGGGCCGCCCTGATCTTATTACAAGGGGTAGATGTTGAGCCGTTTGATCTTGCCCTCATCATCCACTTCCGAGAGAAATGCGGTCACCGGCACCACGTGCTCATGATAGGTGATGAAATACCACACGGTATTGGCATCCGCATATTTTACACTGTGAATGGGGAAGGGTCCACCGTTAAATCCGAATTTGTGGTGGAACATCATTTCCACGGCCATCTTTCCCTCCAGGTGGATGGTGTCCATACCGGCCTTGATCACGGAAGAGTCGTGAAGTACTCCGTATTCGTTAAACAGATCGGCCAGGGCAGCCTCATCCCCTTTCTGCATGCAGTCAATGTATTGCTCTAATATCGTCATATCATTATCCTCCTAGATTTATGTTAAAAACGTTCCGAGCGCAGCAGGGCATCGATCCCGCCGTCCACAAACAGAATCACGCCGTTGATCCCGCTGGCCATGGGGGAAGCCAGGAAAACGATCCCGTTGGCGATCTCCTCGGCATCCAGGAATTCCTTCCTGCCGTATCGGGTGGGTATGGGGATGAGTAGGGCGGCGTCCATCTGGGCGTCCGTCATATTCTGGGTCATGGGGGTGGTGGTGTTGCCGGGGGCAACGGAGTTGATGCGCAGTCCGTCCACGGCCCATGAGGGGGATACACGGCGCACCCAGCGGGCCAGGGCGTGCTTGGATGAACTGTAGCAGGAAGCTGCCTGGGTCCGGGGGATATCCTTCACAAACTCCAGAATCCGTTCCTCATCCATGACATTGGAAAGCATATCCACCCAATCCATACGCACGGTCATGTTGGTGATGGAGTTGGAGGAAGTGATCACGCAGTTTCCATGTTTTTTCTTTAACAGGGGCCTCAGGGCCTCTGCGATGCGTACGCTGGCAAAAAAGTTCAGGGCAAAAATGGTCTGGGGCGGTGCCGTAGGCCCTACGCCTGCATTACAGATCAGCACATCGATCCCGTCCGGATAACGGCGAAATACCTCGTCAACGGCGCTCTGGCGGCCTTCCGGGGAAGATAGGTCAGCCAAATGATCGCCGCCCTTAAAATCAATGTTGAATACCTCATGACCCTGTGACAGAAGTAGTTTGCGGGTTGCTGCACCGATACCGGTGGTACCGCCTGTGATAACATATGTACTCAATGAAATGTCCTCCTTTACAAACTCTTTGCTAAATAAATAACAGTAATCATTATTATTTAATATATAAAACCATATCATTCGCATAAGTATTTGTCAATTTAATTAAAAAAATAACAATGTCATACAAATCCCATTGTGTTTACAGAGAGCCTGTGACCATGAACCAAATGCCTGCTGATGTACGGCCCGATCTGGGGGAGGTTGAAGAATATCCTTAGGAATGCTACAATAAGACTTTAGAAATTCTTTTTAATTTTATGACGGATATATTTTGAATTGACTGCTAGGATAATATACGTAAGGAGGATATGGACATGAGCGGGGACCGGATTTTACTGGTAGAGGATGACAAAGAGATAAGGGAAGGCGTTGAGATATTTTTAAAAAGCCAGGGATACGTGGTGTTCCAGGCTGCAGACGGAATAGAAGGGCTGAAGGTGCTGGAGGACAATGAGATCGACCTGGCTATCGTGGATGTGATGATGCCCAGGATGGATGGGATCACAATGACCGCAAAGCTCAGGGAAAAACATGATTTTCCGGTTATTTTCCTGTCTGCCAAATCAGAGGAAGTTGACAAGATACTGGGACTGAATATGGGCGCCGATGATTATATCACAAAGCCCTTTACTCCCATGGAACTTCTGGCCAGGGTAAATTCCCAGCTCAGGCGATACCACCGTTTTATGGACCGGCTGAATTCCAAACAGGCTGAGAATCCTAAGATTCACAGACTGGGCGGACTGGAGGTCAATGAGGAGACCGTGGAGGTTATGGTGGATGGAAGCTGTGTGAAGGTGACGCCCATTGAGTTTAAGATCCTGTTGCTGTTAATACAGAACCCGGGCCGTGTATTTCCCGCTGAGGAGATATATGAGCGGGTCTGGAATGAAAGGGCCATCAATACGGATACGGTCATGGTACACATCCGTAACCTGAGGGAAAAAATCGAGGTAAACCCCAGGGAGCCCAAATATGTAAAGGTGGTGTGGGGAGTTGGATACAAAATTGAAAAACAGCCATAAGTTAGGCGTGTTGCTTATTATACTGGCGGTGGCGGCGGCATCGGCCGCAACCATAGGCCTTTACCCGTACATGAAGGCAAAGGCCGGGGAATACAGTTCAGACAGAATGACACGTCTGATGGAACAGAATTATGATTACAGCGGCCTGGCTACCCAGGTCATGAATTTCAGCTACGAGATATGGCATCAGCAAAAGCAGGAAGAGGAGGGCCGGGTGCTCACCTATTCCCAGGCATTCCTTCCCGGCCTGGAGGAAAAGATCCGCAGGGCCAGGGCTGAGGAGTATGGTTTTACAGATGACCGCGGCGTTACGTACAGCCAGGCCGGGAGCAGTACCGGCACTTCCGATGAAGTGGATGGGGCAGGCCCGGGCGCGTCAGGAGCAGATGGCAGTGAAGACGGCGCCGGTGACGTATCTACAGGTAACGTATCTGCCGGTAACGTATCTGCCGGTGAGTACGGTGTGACGGCAGAACGTCTCAGCTCCGATGTGTTTGATGATTCCATGGATAACACAGAGCTCCGGATCGTATCGGATTACAATTATTACGATTCCCAGTATGATCTGGACTACTATCAAAGCCTCCAGACACTTATGGACACTGTGGGCAGGGATTGGGAGCGCTATTTCCAGAAATACAATTCAGCCCTTTTCTACGCAGTGCTGGATGAAAACAACCGGTACCAGAGGAGCAATGTGAACAGCCCGGAACAGTTCTTTGACTCACCTTTAAACGAGCAGGCAAGGGAATTCAAATTCACTGTGGAGTTTTCCGGAACAGGAAGCCTTAAGGTGGTGGACTTTGCAGGGGGGGATGAGGATGCCTCCAGACTGCTTCAGGCAATGAACCGTTTTGAATTCTACGATCCACTGACCCAAAGGTTGTCTGATGACTACCGCTACAGCGATGTGCGGTTTTCCGGTCCAAAGAATATTAAGATCCAGTTCAGGTGCGTGCCTGACACATTTAACAATGCCATGCGTCTGGCAGATGACTGGGAGACTGATGGCAGATCATACATTGACGGAGGCGGATACTATACGGTCGTGGGCAGCATGATGTTTATCCTGGCCGTAATGGCCCTGGCCCTTCCGGCTGTTAAGAAGCTGGAGATCGGCAAAAGCGCGCTGTGCCGCCTGAGCTTTGAACCTCTCAGCCTGATCGGGATGGGATGGCTCTGCATCATGGGAGAGGGAAGCATTCCCGGTACTCTTATGTCCGCAACCGTGACCGGAACCTTGAAGCAGGAGCTTTTGAGAGCCGAATTCCTGCCATGGTCCGCGGATGTGATGGTGGTGGTGATCAACCTTGTATTCTGGGGAATCGCTTATGGCCTGTTCTATTGGGGGATCACATGCTACAGGGCGGTCTTTTCCCTGGGGTTGTGGCGCTACTTTAAGGAGCGCACCTGGCTTGGAAGATTCCTGCGTTTTATCAAGCGCTGGGCCTGCAATGCCCTGAATGTGTTCAATGAGACGGACTGGGAGAGCCGGTCCACTAAGATCATCGGCAAGGCGGTGATCGGAAACTTCGTGATTTTGACCCTGATCTCTTGTCTGTGGTTCTGGGGGATCGGTGCTCTGGTAATCTATTCCATTGTGCTGTTTATCCTTTTGAGGAAATACTGGGGAGAGATGCAGGTGAAATACAGGACGCTGCTAAATGGGATCAATGAGATCGCAGAGGGCAACCTGGATGTGGAGATCAAGGAAGACCTGGGTATATTTAATCCCTTTAAGGAACAGCTTTGCAGAATCCAGGAGGGCTTAAAAAAGGCAGTTGCACAGGAGGTAAAAAGCGAGCGGACCAAATCCGAGCTGATCACCAATGTATCTCACGACTTAAAGACGCCCCTCACTGCCATTATCACTTATGTAAACCTTTTAAAACAGGAAAATGTCACTGAGGAGGAGCGCAGGTCCTATATCCAGGTGTTGGACCAGAAGTCCATGCGTCTGAAGGTGCTGATCGAAGACCTGTTTGAAGTGAGCAAGGCCAGCAGCGGCACCGTGACCCTGCACCCGGAAAATGTGGATATTATCAGTCTTTTGAAGCAGGTCCGCTTTGAACTGTCGGATAAGATGGAGGCCAGCGGGATCGAGTTCAGGTTTAACCTGCCCGAGGAACGTGTGGTTCTGTACCTGGACAGCCAGAAGACATACCGTATATTTGAAAACCTTTTGGTCAACATTGCGAAGTACGGACTGCCGGGAACCAGGGCATACATTCTGGTCGCACGGGAACCGGATGGGTATGTTAATATCTCCATGCGCAATATATCGGCCAAGGAGCTGAATGTATCGCCGGAGGAGCTGACCGAGCGGTTTGTGCGGGGCGACTCATCCCGCAACACAGAGGGCTCCGGCCTGGGGCTTGCCATTGCCAGAAGTTTTGTGGAGATCCAGGGCGGCACCATGAAGATCGAGGTGGAGGATGACCTGTTCAGGGTGATCATACGCTGGAAGGAAGCAATGGTGCAGCGAGATAAGGAACCGGATAAAGGACAGGAGAAGGATTCGGAAGGAGAACCGGAAAGAGGACCGGAAAGAGGACCGGAACAAGGACCGGAAGGAGGAATGGAACAAAATCCGGATCAGTATCCGAATCTGGATAACAGAGGAGGCGGAGCACCTGTGTCCGGGGAAGATGGAAGAATTACGGACAGGGAGGCATCTGATGACATTGAAGTGATATCCGGAGAATGGACCGTGGTCCAGGATGAGGAATCCCGAGATGCCAGATAAGGATATGTAAAAATAAAAATAGTATTAAAAAAATGATATTATGAAGATGATATTAAGAAGATGGTGCAGCCGGAAATCTGGCTGCACCATCTCAATATGTAGACAAAATAGGAATTAAACAGACTGATTGGGACTTGCCTCCCCATTTGCGCCGATCACTATGTCAGGGGCGCCGGTAAGATTTACATTGCGTGTCACTTTGGCATCATATGTATCGGCTTTCATGATCTCAGCCAGATCCACGCCCGTGGTCTCTTTCATGGACTCAAACAGCTTTGCCATAACAACGGGGACATTACCGGCGATGGAGCCAACACCGCTTTCAGAGTCGCTGCCGCCTCCTCCGATGATCGTGATCTTGTCGATCTGTGAAAGGGGTTCAGCAATTCTTCCTGCAATTTCAGGAAGCACCTGGATCATCATCTCGGCCATGGCTGCCTTGTTGTACTTCTGGTAAGCCTCGGCCTTTTTCTCCATACCTTCTGCCTCAGCCAATGCCTTGGCCCGGATGGCCGTAGCCTCGGCTTCGCCCTTGGCCCGGATACCTTCCGCCTCCTGGACCATGGCATACTTCTGTGCTTCCGCAATGGCTTTTTGCGCTTCCGCATCCTTTTCGCGCTCATACTGTTCCGCATCGGCCTGGGCTTTTTTGGCCAGTGCTTCCTGCTCCTGCTCGTATTTCTTGGCCTCCGCCTCACGCTGGCGTTTGGTCAGTCCGGCCGCGGCAGCCTGCTCAATGGCATATCTGTCAGCGTCCGCCTTTTTGTTGATCTCGGCCTCCAGCGCCTGCTGCTGGACTAATACCTCCTGCTTGCGCAGTTCGGCCTCACGCTCAGCCCTGGCAATCTGTGCATTGACCGTGGCGGTCTGGATCGTTTTCTGCTGTTCCTGTTTCTGGATCTCGTAAGCAGCGTCCGCCTCCGCTTTCTTGGTGTCGGATGCTTTCTGAAGTTCGGCTTTCTTGATGGCCAGTTCATTGTTCTTCTGGGCGATCTCCGTCTCGGCGATCACCCTGGCATCATTGGCTGCATTGTCGGCCGCAGCCTGGGCAATGGCAATATCCCGTTCCGCTTCGGCTTTTGCAATGGATGCGTCCTTACGGATCTTGGAAGTGTTGTCCATACCAAGGTCCTGGATCAGTCCGTGCTCATCCGTTACATTCTGGATGTTACAGGAGAGGATATCAATTCCCAGCTTTTCCATGTCCTTGGAGGCCTTGATCATTACCTGGTCTGAGAAGGAATCACGGTCCGTGTTAATGGCCCGCAGGGTAAGTGTGCCGATGATCTCACGCATATTGCCCTGAAGGGAGTCCTGAAGGTCCGATGCGATCTTGGCAGGCTCCTTGTTGAGGAAGTTCCTCATGGCCAGCTTCATACGTTCACCATCATCCGCAACCCTTACTTTGGCAACCGCATCCACCATAACATTGATGAAGTCGTTGGTAGGGATATACTCATCCGTTTTGATATCCACGGTGATCTGCCCCAGATACAGTTTATCCATCTGCTCAAAAAAAGGTATCTTGATACCTGCCCGGCCGATGAGCACGCGGGGCTGTTTGCGAAGGCCGGATATGATATAGGCGTGGTCCGGCGGAGCTTTTACGTACCCCTGGGTAATAATGAGGATAACAAGAATGATGGGGACAATAAAGCCCAAAGCAGTGATGATAAAATCTAAATCAAACATAAGGACTCCTTTCTGATAAAAAAGTATAAAGATTTTGTTAAAGCTATTGTACCATATGTTGGAAATGGTGCAAATATTATTCAGAAATTCGACAGAAATCGACAGGAAAAATTTAGAATAGACTGAAAAAAATCGGGTAAAAATGGAGAATTGGAACGGTGAAAAAGATTGTTATAAAAAAGATTGTATATTGACAAGTACAATTTTATATGTTACCATAAAATATATACAAAATTATTTTGATATACCAAAAATTTTTAGGCACAATACAAAGGACAGGATGATAGGACATACCAACGTTCATACGTCTCCCGGATGTGCAGGGCGTTCCGGCGGAACTTTCCGGCATAAGATGCCACGGGGCATGACGGGCGCGGACACCAGTTTTTAAGGGAGATTGAATTGTTTACATATTAGTTCATTGGATTGAGGTGCGATATGAGAGTTGTAATTGGCAATGTTCGTTTGCTACACCGCAAGCGAGAGATTTTTAAAAAGTCAGAAATGATTATACAGGGACATTTTGGCGGGAGCAACCCATAAGGTTGCTCCCGCCTTAACTTTGTATAATTTTTCACAATACACTCTCCCAATGATCGGGAGAACCTGCGATGAGGGAGCCGTCAAACGGACTGCAGCCGTTTGCCAGGCCAGCAACGCAACGCTTAAACAAATGGAAAACAAAAGCGGGCTAAGGAAGGTCCACGGTCAAATGGATCGTGGAAAAGTGAGGAGGTAAAGTTATGGGTGAAAACACGCATACATGCTGCTGTGACCACAGTGAGGAAGCGCTGTTAAAACGGATTGGTGAATTGGCGGCAGAGTACAAGGGCAAGGAAGGAAGCCTGATCCAGGTCCTTCATATGGCGCAGGGAATTTATGGGTATCTGCCTTTGGAAGTACAGAAGGTGATTGCGGACGCGCTGGACGTTCCGCTGGCAGAGGTATCGGGAGTAGTGACATTCTACTCTTTCTTCTCCACACAGCCCAGAGGAGAGCACACCATACGTGTCTGTCTGGGAACCGCCTGTTACGTGCGGGGCGGCAAAAAAATCGTGGAACGGATAAAGGATCTGCTGGATGTGGAGATCGGAGAGACAACGGCCGACAGGAAGTTCACCTTTGAGGTGGCGCGCTGTATCGGAGCCTGTGGTCTGGCACCGGCCATGTCCATTGACGACCAGGTTTACAAGCAGGTAAACCCCGACAAACTGGAGCAGATCCTGGAACGTTACTATGAAGAGGAGGGAGAGCAGTGATGGAAGTGAGAGAGCAGGAAGATCTGTTAAGAATAAAAGAAGAATATCTCAGGCAGCAGCTGTCTTACAGACGCCAGGTGCTGGTATGCGGAGGCGCGGGCTGCATTTCCTCCAACTGCGGGGAAGTAAGGGATGCACTGGTCAAGGCGGTGGATGCATATCACCTGTCCCATGAAGTGAAGGTGACAGTGACCGGATGTATGGGCACTTGCGCCATGGGACCTGTGATCCTGGTGGAACCGGAAGGCATTTTCTATACAAAGATGAATCCGGAAAAAGCAGAGCAGGTGGTTGCTAGGCATCTTCTGAAGGATGAGATCTGCGAGGAATTTACATATTTTGACGAGGAATCGGGGAACTACGTTCCAAAGATGGAGGATATAGAGTTTTTCCAGGGCCAGGTGCGCATCGCCCTGAGAAACTGCGGTCATATGGAATATGCTTCCCTGGAAGCATACATATCCAGAGATGGATATGCTGCAATGGCCAAGGCGCTGTCCGGCATGACACCCCAGGAAGTGGTGGATGAGATGAAGGCCTCGGGGCTTCGGGGCAGAGGCGGAGCTGGTTTCCCAACCGGTGTAAAGTGGGAAGCAGGGCTTAAGGCTGTTTCTGAGGACGGCCGGAAATTCATGGTCTGTAATGCGGACGAGGGCGATCCCGGAGCATTTATGGACAGAAGTATTCTGGAAGGAGATCCCCACAGCATTATTGAAGGCATGATGCTGGGCGGATACGCCATCGGGGCCTCCAAAGGATATGTATATGTCCGTGCCGAGTACCCGATCGCGGTGGAACGCCTTGGCAATGCCATTGACCAGGCCAGGAAAGCCGGAATTCTGGGTGAGCATATATTTGGCAGCGATTTCTCCTTTGACCTGGAGATCCGTATCGGTGCAGGAGCGTTTGTCTGCGGCGAGGAGACTTCTCTCCTGGCATCCATCGAGGGCAGGAGAGGCGAGCCCAGGCAGAAACCGCCCTTCCCCTTTGAAAAGGGTCTGTTTGAAAGTCCCACCATCATCAATAACGTGGAGACGCTGGCCAATGTGGCCCCCATTATCCTCAACGGTTCCGGGTGGTACCATGGGATCGGCACTGAGAAAAGCGCTGGTACAAAGGTGTTTGCCCTGGCAGGAGATATTGTCAATGCGGGTATTATCGAGGTTCCCATGGGAACCGTGCTGGGTGACATTATTTATAAGATCGGCGGCGGGATCATTGGCGGCAAGAAGTTTAAGGCCATCCAGTCCGGCGGGCCTTCCGGAGGATGCCTGACCAAAGAACACCTGAATACCTCAGTGGACTATGAATCCCTGTCCAAATTGGGGGCCATCATGGGATCCGGCGGACTGATCGTCATGAATGAGGACACCTGTATGGTGGATACGGCCAGGTATTTTATGGACTTTATCTGTGACGAGTCCTGCGGAAAATGCCTCCCCTGCCGTAATGGCACCAGGCGGATGCTGGAGATCCTGGAGCGCATTACAGAGGGCAAGGGAGAACCGGGAGACCTGGAGCTTTTGGAGGAACTGGCAGAAACCATCAAGCAGACGGCCATGTGCGGCCTGGGCCAGACAGCCCCCAACCCGGTGCTCTCCACCCTTAAATATTTCCGAAGTGAATATGAGTCCCATATTTACGAAAAACACTGTACCGCTGGTGTATGCGCGGAGCTTCAGTCATCGCCCTGCCGCAACGCCTGCCCTGCCAATGTATTTATACCCGGCTATATGTCCATGCTGGCAGCCGGAAGGATCGAGGATGCTTACCGCCTGATCCGCCAGGATAACCCCTTCCCCGCAGTGTGCGGACGTGTATGTACCCATCCATGTGAGGACCACTGCCGCCGTTCCCAGGTAGATGAGGCGCTGTCCATCTGTTCCGTGAAACGGTTTATCGGGGATTATGCCCTGCGGGATGAGTATGCCATTCCTATGATTGAGCCAAGGCCCGCCACCGGATTACGCATATCCATTATCGGAGCAGGCCCTTCCGGTCTCTCCTGTGCATATTTTCTGGCTAATATGGGGCATGAGGTCCATGTATATGAGGCGGAATCCGTGGCAGGAGGCGTGCTCTACTGGGGAATCCCTGAATACCGACTTCCCAAGGCAGTGCTCCAGAAAGAGATCCGCGCCATTGAGATGAGCGGTGTGAAAATCCACCTGAACACAAAGGTTGGTACGGATATCTCCTTTGAAGATATGAAAAAGCAGTCCGATGCAATCTATATCGCGGCAGGAACCCAGGTTTCCAGGCTGCTGGATGTGCCGGGAGAGGACTTAAAGGGCGTGGAAAGCGGCCTTGGATTCCTTAAGCGGATCGGACTGAAACAGGATATGAGCGTTCCTAATAAGCTGGTGGTGATCGGCGGCGGAAGCACGGCCATGGATGTGGCCAGGACCGCGGTCCGTCTGGGTGCATCAGAGGTAACCGTTATCTACCGCAGATCTGAGAAGGAAATGCCCGCAGGCGGGGAGGAGATCGTGGAGGCCAGGGAAGAGGGTGTGAAGATCATCACCATGGCATCTCCTGTGGAATTCCTGGGAGCGGACAAAAAGGTGACCGGTATTCACCTGGTACGCAGAAAGGAGACGGATTACGGCAGTGACGGACGCAGACGCACGGCGCATATCCCGGATTCTGATTTCTTCCTGGAGTGCGATGGCGTGGTGACGGCCATTAACCAGGATGTGGACCATCAGGCATACAGGACCACCAATGTGGAAGTGAAGAAGAACGGAAAGCTGGCCATTGACCGTTTCACCGGAGCGACCGGCGAGGAAGGCGTATTTGCAGGAGGCGATGTGAGCCCCTGGGGAGCCAATGTGGTGATCCAAGCCATTGCGGACGGTAAAAAGGCGGCTGTGAAGATCGACCAGTACCTGGGCGGACAGGGCGAACTGAATCAGGGTGAGCGGTTTACCATTCCCGAGATCGATATAGAAGTAAATGAACCTCATAACCGGTTCCAGACCAGATGCCTGTCTCCAGAGGAGAGAAAAGACAACTTCATGGAAGTAAACTGCGGGTTCCATAAACTGGATGCCATGGGCGAGGCGCTGAGATGTCTGCACTGTGACCGCAGATAGACGGGATGCCAACTGATCGTAACAAGGAGGAGATAATCGTATGATACATATAACAATCAACGGAAAACCGGTGGAGGCAGCGGAGGGCTCTACCATTATGGAAGCAGCAGAGTCCGTGGGTATCAAGGTTCCCAGTCTCTGCCATATGAAGAACGTTCACCAGTACGGTTCCTGCCGTATCTGCGTGGTGGAAGTGGAAGGCATGAGGAACCTGCAGGCATCCTGTATGGCAAAGGTGCGGGAGGGGATGGTTATCAGGACCCATTCGCCTAAAGTGCTGGAGGCCAGAAAGGTGCTCTATGAACTGCTTCTCTCCAACCATCCCAAGGACTGCCTAAACTGCGGGCGCAATACCAACTGTGAACTTCAGGACCTGGGATATGAGCTGGGAGTGACAGAGAGCCGTTTTGAGGGGGCAATGACAAAACCCCTGGTGGACATTTCCCCGTCCATCACAAGGGATACCAGCAAATGTATCCTGTGCCGCCGCTGTGTGACTGTCTGTAAGGAGATCCAGAAGGTGGGAGCGATCCAGGCGCAGAACAGGGGATTTGACACAGTGGTCAGCCCGGCTATGGGCCTTCCTCTCAATTCCACGGCCTGTGCCATGTGCGGCCAGTGTACGGTGGTCTGTCCCACGGGAGCGCTGAAGGAAACGGACGGCCTTACCCCGGTATGGCGGGCGCTTGCTGATCCCGGCAAGCGCGTGGTGGTCCAGGTGGCCCCGGCTGTGCGTGCTGCCCTGGGAGAGGAGTTCGGCCTTCCTGTGGGAACACCTGTCACCGGTAAAATGGCCACGGCTCTCCATGAGATCGGATTTGATGACGTGTTCGACACTTTGTTTTCAGCTGACCTGACCATCCTGGAGGAGGGAACGGAGCTGCTGGGACGCCTTAACGCAGTGCTGAAGGGGGATGACAACAAGGAGGGGCCAACTGCCCTTCCCATGATCACCAGCTGTTCCCCGGGCTGGATCAAACACATTGAACACCAGTTCCCGGAGGAGCTGGACCACCTGTCTACCTGTAAGAGTCCCCACACCATGCTGGGAGCGGTTGTAAAGTCATTTTATGCAGAGCGCACCGGCACGGATCCCAAGGACATGTTCGTTGTATCCGTGATGCCCTGTACGGCAAAAAAATATGAGATCCAGCGCCCGGAGATGGAAGTGGACGGACGCCGTGATGTGGATGCGGTCCTGACCACCAGGGAACTGGCCAGGATGATCAAAAAGGCGGGATTGGATTTTGTGAATCTGCCGGAAGGTGAGTTTGATTCCCCACTGGGGCTGGGAACAGGAGCCGCCGACATTTTCGGTGTGACCGGCGGCGTTATGGAGGCAGCGTTGCGCACCGTATATGAAGTGGTGACAGGCAGGGAACTGCCCTTTGAAAAGCTGCATGTGACACCTATTGTAGGTCTGGACCAGGTAAAAACAGCATCCATTACCATAGAAGAACCTCTTCCCGTCTATGGGCACCTGAACGGGGTAACGGTAAATGTGGCTGTGACCAGCGGTCTGGAGGGAGCTTCCAAGCTTATGGAGGAAGTGGCGGCAGGTACTTCGCCCTATCACTTTATCGAAGTCATGGGATGCCCGGGAGGATGTATCAACGGCGGAGGACAGCCGCGCTGTACGGAGGAAAATTACCGTGAAAAGCGTTCAAAGGCCCTTTACAGCGAGGATGAACGCAAGGTGCTGCGCAAATCCCATGAGAACCCGGATCTGATGAAGCTCTATAACGAGTACCTGGGAGAGCCCAACGGGCATTTGTCCCACCATCTGCTCCACACCCACTATGTGAAGAGAGGGAAATATAACCAGCTGGTCAAATAAACAGAGGACATAGAATAGAGGATAAAATAGAAGACAAAGCAAAACAGCGGATGCAGGGGCAAGCCTGCAGTCCGCTGTTTTGTATATAAAAATGCTTGCAAAAAACCTTAGTAATCCCCAACCTCAATGGCAATATTGGGCTTTTCATTGACGATCTTTTTATTGATGGTCCTCTTTACATAAGTGGTGTGGAGCAGGTGATGGGCCCTCTCGCTTCCAGGCTCGCCCAGGTAAGTTGAGTAGAGTTCCTTAATGGCAGGATTCTCATGGGACTTACGGATTGGGTTAGCGGAATCAATATTGTAGAGAACCTTTGCGCGCAGGCCGCGGATATCAGTGGTGTTGCGCACATATCCCGGCTGCTGGGGCTGTCCGCCGCCGTTGACACAGCCGCCGGGGCATCCCATGATCTCAATAAAGTGATAATCGGCTTCGCCGGATTTCACCTTTTCAAGCAGTTCTTTTGCATTGCCAAGGCCGGAGGCCACGGCAACCTTTACATCCATACCGGCTACGTTGTAGGTAGCTTCCTTGATTCCCTTTGTACCGCGGACTTCCTCGAAATCCAGTTTGGGCAGTTCTTCGCCGGTCAGTGTTTCCACAGCGGTTCTCAGTGCCGCCTCCATAACGCCGCCGGTTGCGCCAAAGATAACGGCAGCGCCGGTGCCAAGGCCCAATGGGTCGTCAAACTTCTCGTCCGGAAGGTCTAAGAACCTGATGCCGGACTTCTTGATCATGCGCGCCAGCTCCCTGGTGGTAATGGAAATGTCCACATCCGGTACGCCGTTGGCATCCTGGTCGTCACGGCCGATCTCAAACTTCTTGGCAGTACATGGCATTACACTGACACTTACGATATTCTTGGGATCAATGCCTGCCTTCTCAGCATAGTAGGATTTGGCAATGGCGCCAAACATCTGCTGGGGAGACTTACAGGAAGAAAGGTTCTCGGTCATATCCGGGAAGTAGTGCTCGCAGTATTTAACCCATCCCGGTGAACAGGAGGTAATGAGAGGAAGCACGCCGCCGTTCTGTACGCGGTCCAGGAATTCATGGGCCTCTTCCATGATGGTCAGGTCAGCGGAGAAGTTGGTGTCAAATACCTTGTCAAAGCCAAGACGGCGCAGTGCAGCGGCCATCTTGCCCTCCACGTCCGTGCCGATGGGCAGTCCGAATTCCTCGCCCAGTCCCGCACGTACGGCAGGGGCTGTCTGTACAATGACATGTTTGGTGGGATCTGCAATGGCTGCAAATACGTCACCGGTGTAATCTTTTTCAGTCAGAGCTCCGGTAGGACATACGGCAATACATTGTCCGCAGGATACACAGGAGGTTTCTCCCAGACCCATCTCAAAGGCGGAACCGATATCAGTTGCAAACCCACGATGGTTAGCGCCGATCACGCCAATGCCCTGTACATTGTCACATACAGCCACACAGCGGCGGCACAGGATACATTTGCTGTTGTCGCGGATCATGTGGGCAGCGGAGTAGTCGATCTCAGACGGTGTCTTTTCCCCGTCATAATAAGCCTCGTCCTCAACACCCAGCTCATGAGCCAGTTCCTGAAGCTCACAGTGCCCGCTGCGGACACAGGACAAGCAGGAGCGGTTGTGGTTGGATAACAGAAGCTGAAGTGTCTTCTTTCTGGAATCCAGAACCTTTGGTGTATTGGTGAATACTTCCATGCCTTCCTCAACAGGATACACACAGGAAGTTACCAGTTTTCCATTCTTTAACTCTACAATACAGATACGGCAGGCACCGATCTCGTTGATCTCTTTTAAGAAACACAGAGTAGGGATCTCGATATGTGCCAGTCTTGCTGCCTCCAGGATAGTGGTACCCTTGGGAGCGGTGACTGCAATGCCGTTGATTTTAAGATTAATTGTCTCCATCGTCTATTCCCTCCCTTATTATTTCTTGTAGATTGCGCCGAACTTACATTTTTCCATACAAGCGCCGCACTTGATACACTTGTTAAGGTCAATGACGTGCGGATTCTTAACGCTTCCGACAATCGCACCTGCAGGACAGGTACGTGCGCACAGGGTACATCCACGGCACTTGTCGCGGTCAATGACATAAGACAGAAGAGCCTTACATACGCCGGCCGGACAGCGTCTTTCCTTGATATGTGCCTCGTACTCGTCACGGAAGAAATGAAGGGTGGACAGTACAGGGTTGGGAGCGGTCTGGCCCAGACCACACAGGGAGTTGGCTTTTACGTAGTGGCAGAGTTCTTCCAGTTTGTCCAGGTCGGCCATCTCGGCTGTTCCCTTGGTGATCTTTTCCAGAATCTCCAGCATACGCTTGGTGCCGATACGGCAGGCAGTACACTTGCCGCAGGATTCTTCCACGGTAAATTCCAGGAAGAACTTGGCGATATCCACCATACAGTCATCCTCATCCATGACAATGAGTCCGCCGGAACCCATCATGGAGCCGATGGAGAGCAGGTTATCATAGTCAATAGGGATATCGAAGTGCTCAGCAGGGATACATCCGCCGGAAGGTCCGCCGGTCTGTGCTGCCTTGAACTTCTTGCCGTTTGGAATGCCGCCGCCGATCTCGTCAATAACGGTGCGCAGTGTGGTTCCCATGGGAACTTCCACAAGACCGGTGTTGTTGATCTTGCCGCCCAGGGCAAATACTTTGGTGCCTTTTGATTTCTCGGTGCCCATGGAAGCAAACCACTCAGGTCCATTGAGGATGATCTGAGGAATGTTTGCGTAAGTCTCAACGTTGTTTAAGATACTTGGCTTGCCGAACAGACCCTTCTGTGCAGGGAAGGGAGGTCTTGGCCTTGGTTCGCCGCGCTTGCCCTCGATGGAGGTCATAAGAGCGGTTTCCTCGCCGCAGACAAATGCTCCTGCGCCCAGACGGATGTCCACATCAAAATCAAATCCGGTTCCGAAAATGTTCTTGCCAAGGAGTTCCATCTCACGGGCCTGGTTGATGGCAATCTTCAAACGCTCCACGGCGATGGGGTACTCGGCACGCACATAGACATAACCCTGGTTGGATCCGATGGCATAGCCTGCAATGGCCATGGCCTCAAGCAGTGCATGGGGATCGCCTTCCAGAACGGAACGGTCCATGAATGCGCCTGGATCGCCCTCGTCCGCGTTACAACAGACATACTTCTGGTCCGCATCATTCTGCTTACACAGTTTCCACTTTAATCCTGTGGGGAAGCCTGCGCCGCCGCGGCCGCGAAGACCTGCGTCAAGCAGGGTCTGGATCACATCATCCGGGGTCATCTCTGTTAAAACCTTGCCAAGGGCCTGGTATCCGCCGGTGCCGATGTACTCCTCGATATTCTCAGGGTTGATAACACCACAGTTGCGCAGGGCAATACGGTGCTGTTTCTTATAGAAATCAGTGTCGCTTAAAGCCTTGATGCCGCCGCTTGGGCTGATGGTCTCCTGGTAAAGGAGGCGTGTTACCACACGGCCCTTTAACAGATGCTCGGCAACGATCTCGGGAATGTCTTCCGGCTGGACCATGGAATAGAAGGTGGCATCCGGATATACGATCATAATGGGACCTAAGGCGCAGAGTCCGTGGCAACCTGTTTCAACCACTGCCACTTCTTCCTCCAGTCCCTGTTTTTTAATTTCATTCTGCAGGGCTTCCATGATCTTTGGACTTCCAGAGGAAGTACAGCCGGTACCACCGCAGACTAACACGTGTGAACGATACATGGTACTTTCCTCCTTTATTATTTAAGACCTGCAGCGCCCATGGTGTACTTCTCAACCGGATGTCCACCGATTAAGTGGCGCTCCATCACCTCAAGGGCCTTGTCAGGGTTCATTTTAACATATGTAACTTTTTCTTTGCCTGGCTCCATCACTTCCACGATGGGCTCATACTGGCATAAGCCGATACAGCCTGTCTGTGTGACGGAAATCTTATTAGTCAGTCCTCTGGACTGAACTTCCTGTGCCAGTGTATTCAGAACCGGTCTTGCGCCTGCTGCGATACCGCAGGTAGCCATGCCTACTACCACACGTGTATGGCTGTGATCCTCAGCACGCAGGTTAACCTGGCTCTGCATTTTCTCTCTGATTGCCTGTAATTCAGCAAGAGTTTTCATGCGATTATCCTCCTTGATTTTGAGCACTTACCTTGTTATGAACGGGTGTCCGGCTTAAAGCTGGGCGCCTCCGTCCGTTTCCTGTTGATTCTCCCTCAGAAATTCCATTATGTAAGCAGATATCTCCGGGCTGTTTAAGGGGATCCCGCCAAGAATCTCCCGCATTTCCCGGGTATCCAGTGTGAATGATGCATCATTATACGCGTATGTATAGACGAAGTCCGTGTCAGGATGATACACGATCAGATTGTGTATAGTGGCGTTCATGTCGCCAAGGGGCATCCTGTCAATGTGGGACAGTCCGAAGACTGCTGTCACGGTGGTTCCCTTACCCGGTTCCGATTCAATATGGAAGCTGCCGCCAGTACTTTCCGCGGCATATTTGAAAAATGGAATCCCAAGTCCTACTTTTCTTGTGGTCCTGGTGGTAAAGAAAGGATCCGTTACATGGGCAACCTGTTCAGCCGTCATCCCGCAGCCGTCATCCGCTATGACAATGGTCAGCTTGTCATGGACCGTGTCAGCTGTCACGGAAATGGAAACCAGAGAGGCGCCTGCCCGTGTGGAATTCTCCGATACATCCAGTACATTCAGGGAAATCTCTGTCATCATAGGCTTAATTGTACTTCGCTAAGATGCCGGGTATATCGTCAACCGTAAGTCTTCCGTATACCTCGCCATTGATCATCATGACGGGAGCAAGTCCGCAGGCACCGACACATCGACAGGAATCCAGGGAGAATTTGCCATCTGCTGTACATTCACCATTGGTGAGGCCCAGCAATTCTTCCAGTTTGTTGAAGATGTCACCGGAACCTTTAACGTAACATGCCGTACCGAGACAGACAGATACCTTGTACTTGCCCTTTGGTTGTAACGCAAACTGGGCATAAAATGTGGATACTCCGTAGACTTTTTCCAGCGGAATACCCATTTCGTCAGATATCATGGTCTGCACTTCGATAGGAAGATAACCATAAATGTCCTGGGCCTTCTGCATTACCGGCATCAGCGCGCCAGGCTGGTCCTTAAGCTCGGCTATCACTGCTTTCAGTTCAGCCTCCTGCTCAGGTGTCCCCGCAAAGGGAACGGTTTGTTTTTTGCAAGCCATCTTTTTATTACCTCCTCACTAGTTGTACATCGTGCAATGTATCAATATTTTATCATGAAACCCTGAAAAAATCTACCTTTAATGTGAAAATTCTAACGATGAAAAACATGTGAAAAACCGGAAATGTATTGAAAATCAACAAAATGGATGGTATGCTATATTGTATTAAATTGTGTACAATTGCTTTTGGCTAATAAAATCAAATATGTAAGTACTTTCTCAATGAAAAAACCGAAAACGTAACCATCAGCCCATGTGAGTGGGGATCAAACGCACTCCGGGCGTGGAACATTAAATTTTTAATGAGGAGAGACAGGGTATGACGGTAAGGGATGCAAGGGACATTTTAGGCGCCAGGGTACTGGTGGGGGAAGAATTTCTGGACAGGGAAGTGAAGTCAGCCTGCGGTTCGGATATGATGAGCGATGTGCTGGCATTTTCCAAGGACCATTCCATCCTGCTCACAGGATTATGTAATCCCCAGGTGATCAGGACAGCGGAGATGTTAGACATTGTATGTTTGATATTTGTGAGAGGCAAGAAGCCGGATGAGTCAATGCTTGAGATGGCAAGGGAGCGTGATCTGATCGTCATGGCCACGGGGCACCGTATGTTTTCAGCCTGCGGAATGCTCTATGAGGCCGGCCTGCACAGCGGTGCAATCTAAATTAAAATGAACGAAGGGAACCGATTATGGAGGACGCAATTGTTTTAACATATGACATATCAGCTGATGACTTTACCAGGGCAGGTGAGGCAAGCAGTGATGTGAAACGGAAATTAAAGCAGATGGGTGTTGACCCTGAGGCTATCCGAAAGGTGGCCATTGCTATGTATGAGGGTGAGATCAACATGGTGATCCATGCCAGCGGGGGGCTGATCACGGTGGAGATCACACCGCAGCAGATCAAGATGATACTGGCGGACGTGGGGCCCGGCATCCCGGATGTGGAGCTGGCCATGCAGGCCGGTTATTCCACTGCTCCGGATGAGATCCGGTCCCTGGGCTTTGGTGCGGGCATGGGCCTTCCCAACATGAAGAAATATTCAGATAACATGGAGATCAACACCAAACTGGGAGAGGGAACCACCATCACCATGACGGTGAAGATATAAGGAAAGATAGAAGCAAAGATAGAAGCAAGGGAGCGTTTTGATATGGATAAATTTTATCATTCTGTGAGGCTGGATGAGTCCCTGTGCAAGGGATGCATCAACTGCATCAAGCGCTGCCCCACAGAGGCCATACGCGTGCGGGGCGGTAAGGCCAGCATCAATAACAAGTTCTGTATTGACTGCGGTGAGTGTATCAGGGTCTGTCCCCATCACGCCAAGCATGCTACCTATGATAAGATGGATGTGATGAAGCAGTACGAATACACGGTGGCCCTTCCGGCTCCGTCCCTGTACAGCCAGTTTAATAATCTGGATGATGTGAATATTGTGCTCAACGCCCTGGTGCGCATGGGCTTTGACGATGTGTTTGAGGTCAGCGCCGCAGCGGAGCTGGTAAGCGAGGCCACCAGGCAGTACATATCGGACCATGAGGAGCAGCTGCCTTTTATCAGCACGGCTTGTCCTTCTGTGGTTCGTCTCATCCGGGTACGGTTTCCAAACCTGATCCCCCACCTGCTGCCCCTGAACCCTCCGGTGGAGGTGGCTGCCATTCTGGCTGCGGAAAAGGCCATGAAGGATACAGGGCTTCCAAGGGAGAAGATTGGAATCATGTTCATTTCCCCGTGTCCCTCCAAGGTGACCTATGTGAAGGCGCCCCTTGGAACGGAGAAAAGCCAGGTGGACCATGTGCTGGCCATCAAGGATGTGTATCCCAAGCTGCTGGCCTGCATGAAGGCCGTGGTGGCGGAGGATTACCCTGTTATCGGCACCTCGGGCAAGATCGGTATCAGCTGGGGACACAGCGGGGGAGAGGCCAGCGGCCTGTTTACTGAGAATTACCTGGCAGCGGACGGAATAGAGAATGTGATACGGGTGCTGGAGGACATGGAGGACCAGAAGTTCACCAACCTGCGGTTTGTGGAGCTGAACGCCTGTAACGGCGGCTGCGTGGGCGGGGTACTGACGGTTGAGAATCCCTATGTGGCTGAGGTAAAGCTGAAACGCCTGCGCAAATATATGCCCGTGGCCAGAAGCCATATGCATGACAGCGAGGAGCGCCTGATCAAATGGACCACAGGTGTGGAGTACGAGCCTGTCTTTAACCTGGGCAACAACATGATGGAGAGTTTTTCCAGGCTGAACCAGGTGGAGCGTCTGATGAAGAAGTTCCCGGGACTGGACTGCGGTTCCTGCGGGGCACCCACCTGCAAGGCGCTGGCTGAGGACATTGTAAGGGGAAATGCAAATGAGACCGACTGCGTTTACTACTTGCGTGAAAACCTTCACAAGCTGTCTGAGGAGGTGTCGGTACTGGCAGATGACCTGCACAATGGAGACAAAGGCGGGCAGGAGACTCTGCGTATTCTCAAGGAGTATATACAGAGGATTTCCGATGAGATGTCGCTGCTGGATAAGAAGGATGAAGAGGAGGAGGAACTGTGACAGTACAGGGACTGATTGATAAGGGATTATTTGATGTGGTAAACAAGGGGGATGGGCTGGACCGGGAGATCACCACCCCGTTCTGCTGCGATCTTTTAAGCATTGCCATGGGCCGGGCGCCTTCCGGCTGCGCCTGGGTGACGGTGATGGGCAACATGAATACGCTGGCCGTGGCTGCGCTGACCGATGCGGCCTGTGTGATCCTGGCAGAGGGTGCGGTCCTGGATGAGGTGGCCAAAAAGAAGGCGGTGGACCAGGAAATCACGGTTCTGTCCACAGAGATGCCCATATTTGAGGCAGCCCTTAAGATACATGGGCTGCTGCAGGGATGAACCTGGCCTATGACCTCCATATCCATTCCTGTCTGTCACCCTGCGGGGATGATGATATGACCCCTGCCAATATTGCGGGTATGGCGGCCCTTAAGGGACTGGAGGCCATTGCCCTCACCGACCATAATACCTGCCGCAACTGCCCTGCTTTTCTGGCTGCCGCGGCTGAGTACGGGATCCTTGCAGTGCCGGGGATGGAGATCAACACCTCGGAGGAGGTCCACGCAGTGTGCCTGTTTCCTTCGCTGGAGTCAGCCCTGGATTTTGATGCCTATGTGTACGCAAAGCTGATCAAGTTCCCCAATAATGAAACTATTTTTGGAAAACAGCAGATCTATGATGACCAGGACCACGTATGGGGCACTGAACCCAACCTGCTGATCAATGCAACGGAGATCTCCTTTGACGGCCTGTGGGAACTGGTCCGGTCCTATGGCGGCGTGATGTTCCCGGCGCATGTGGATAAGACGGCCAACAGTCTGATCGCAAACCTGGGTTTTATTCCTCCGGACAGCAAGTTTACCACAGCTGAGGTAAAGGACCTGAAAAAGCTGCACCAGCTGAAACAGGACCATCCGTATCTGGACCACTGCCGTATTATCAGTAATTCGGATGCGCATTATCTGGAGCATATTAATGAACCGGAACTGACATTGCAGGTAAAGGAAAAGACCCCGCAGGGGATTATCGATGCCCTTCTTTTAAACACCTAAGATTATTTGGACAAAAATACCAACTCCTTGTCTATATTCCATAAAAATATGGGGCGGGGAGTTTTTTGCGGATCCATATCCTCAGCGTACAGGGTGCGTGTGTGCACTTGGTCTCTTAGGGTAAGTTTATACTTGACAACACAAAGCAGGAATGTTATGATAAATCCATACAAGGTACAAAATTTTGAACATTGGTTTGTGCCAAAGGGGTGGAAGGTTTATGAAGCAGGATGCCAATCAGGTTTTATATCAGAAAAAGGGTGTTACCATCAGCAAGCTGGCTATGGATCTGCTGTCCAAGGATGTGGGAGACCGCATTGCCCCTATTTCCTATTACCAGGAGGAATTTCAGGTGTCCAGGGGAACCATGCAGAATGCCTTTAACTACCTGAAGGACATGGGCGCTGTCACTCTGGCCCATCACGGACATCAGGGAACGTACATTGAGGCCCTTGACTACATAAAGCTTCAGGAAAGCTGTCTGCAGAGGGAGATCATGGGCATTATGCCCCTTCCCTATTCCCAGACCTATGAAGGGTTTGCCACAGCCATCTATGAACAGTTTAAGCGCCTTAAGTTTAACATGGCGTATGCAAGAGGGGCGGTAGGCAGGATCCAGATGGTGGAATCAGGCACATACCAGTTTGCAGTGGTATCCCAGTATGCAGCGGAACATGCCATCTCCTGTGGAAGGGAGATCGAGTGCCTGATGAACTTTGGGGCGGGCAGTTTCCTGTCAAAGCACATTCTTTTGCTCAGGGACAAGTCTGCCGAGGGGATCATGGACGGCATGAAGGTGGCCTATGACGAGGATTCCCTGGACCAGAGCAAGATCACACAGAACCTGACTAAGAATAAGAAGGTCCGGCTGGTGAATCTGAGAACCCAGCAGACGATCTCCGCGCTTTTGGACGGGACCATTGACGCAGGCGTGTGGAACTATGATGATATGATCGAGAATCACCGCCTGGATGATCTGAAGATCGTATTCCTGGCAGAGAATGAATATAATAACCTGTTCTCCACCGCGGTGATGGTGATCAGAAAAGGGAATGATTACCTGGCCGAACTGCTGAGAAAGAATATCAGTGTGGAGATGACTTTAAAGATTCTGGGAGAGGTAAGGGAAGGTATCAGGCAGCCCTATTTCTAGCATTTCACTGCGAGTGTTTTGGTGAATATAAAAGAGCGCCGCTGACGCTCTTTCATATATGACGTAAAGTACAAAAAAATGTATATTGAGGAGGAAAATGGAATGTGCAGGCAAAGAGAGTTGATGGAGAGGCTTAAGATCTTGGAGGAGTCAGGGATGATATCCAGCAGGGTGTCTGCATTCTGCATGGATGCTGCAGAAATTATTTTAGGAGAAAAGGAGGATGCAGATGGGGAAAAACTAAGTATGCTGATCACACATCTGGCAATGGCCGGGGATAGGATGGAGAAGGAGGATGATAGAGAAATGGAAATCAGTCCGGAGGTTTTGGAGGGGGTAAGGCAGGAAGCGGTTTATCCCCGGGCTTTATGCGTCAGCCAACAGATTTTGAAAGGTACTGCGTTGAAGTTTACACAAACGGAAGCAGATTTCCTGACAGTCCACTTGTGTAATATTTTAATGTAACTATGTAATATTATAAGGAGGGAAAATATAATGTTTAATTATTTGTTAGCTGCCGGAATAGGTGCCATGTCATCTATTTTGGCAAATAAGAATGTTGCTGTATATAATGACGGGTTCCGTCCTGTCTATACAGAGTACTTCAGCGGGCGGATGGATCGGAAGTCTCTGGCTGCCACATCCTTTGCAGTGAGCTTTGGATTAATCGTAGGATTCGGTTTTACAAATTCCATTGCCATGGGGATTATTATTATTCACACATTTCTGCTTATGGGAGATATCATAGGGACCTGGTGTTCCGATACGCCAAGGGGAACAATCCTGTCAGGGGTAATTGGGGCTGTATGGGGGATAATGGTTGTTGCTTTTATGTCATCGATCGCTAATTTCTTTTCTGTTTTTCCGGTTAATTTTCTTCCTTATATAGGGAATGTAGCGGACATTGTAGTGGCAACCTTTGCTGTTTTCCCCTCTCTGGCAGTTACATACCAGCATGGGATAAAAAAGGGCGGTATTACTGCAGCCATAACCCTGGCGGCCTACATATTAGTTAAAAATTTTGGCGTTTTTAATATCGGGGAATTCAAGCTTTCTCTTAACGCAGATGGGATGTCCATGCTTGCAGGAAGTATTGTGATGATCGTTTTTGCGGTCAGGACAAAGCAAGAGGCAATTGGTGCTGATTTGACCAACATTTTTTCGGATAATGTAAATCGTATTAAGAAAAACTGGATTTACTTCTTAATTATGGGAGGGCTGCTTTCTGTTGCTGCATCTCAGTGCGTATTAACAACAGATGTAATATCTGGACCGCTTCAGATGAAAAACGAGTTTGCCCAGGCGGCTTTGGTTGCATGTGTGCGTGCAATTGGTTATATACCGCTGGTCTATACAACGGCTATTGTAACAGGTGTATTTTCGCCGGCAGGTTCTTATTTCTCTGTAGCGGCAGGAATGCTCTGTGCGTCTTTTGGACTTCCCATGCCTGCAACCTGTGCGGTGGCTTTTGTCAGTGGAGCCGTGGTTATTACAGCTGAAACGTTTTTTCTGGGAAGTGTTGGAAATATGCTGGATAAGTTTCCGGCTTTAAGGGAATTGGGAGACCATATCAGAAACGCTATGTCTCAGATTCTTGAAGTAGCCCTATTGGTTGGAGGTTTTACTGCTTCGGCAGCAATTATGAACGAAGTTGGAATGTCATATATTGGCTCAATGATCGTAATGATTGTCTGGATGATGAATAAATGTGTAAAGAAACCGTTTCTGATTCCCATGGCGGTAGGGCCAGTGGTGACCATTGCAATGGGATTTGCAGCTAACTTAATAAAGATATTAGGGCTTGCACTAATTTAAAAAATGGAGGATTAAAGAATGAAAATCGTAGTGGGCGGAGCATTAAATAAAAAAGAGAATGCTGAATTAATTGAGAAGTATGGGGAAGGACAGGTTGAAGTGACGGTTATGCAGGATATACAGGCGGCGCTGGCGCTTAAAAACGGACAGGCAGACTACTATTTCGGCTCCTGCCAGACAGGAGCCGGAGGAGCGCTGGGAATGGCTATTGCAATGAACGGAATGGACAAATGCATTACGGTTGCTATGGTAGGAAGGGTATTGGATGACAACGAAATTTTAAAAGCCATACAAAACGGGAAAAAGGCATTTGGGTTTGTTCCTGAGGCAGCAGCAGGTGTAATTCCTGTGATTATGAAAGGAATATTGAAATGAATCAGATCATAAGGCATGCACAGCAGACTTTTCTGGCAATGAAGGATCCGTACCACTCGGTGGAGAAGGTTTATCCTCAGGCTATACATGCAGTGGAAAAGTGTAAGGACATACATTATGTAGGTATAAAAAACGCGGTTCAAATACCGCTGAGCCTGATTAAAAGGCTGAAAAACTATGGGTATGAATTGCACACCATAGACCGGTGCAGCATTAACGGAAGGGCGATTGACATGCAGCTGAGAAATCCCATAACTGGTAACAGAATGACGGGTTCCAGCAGTGGGACGGCAATCAACGTTTTTTTGGGAATAAATGATCTGGGAATCGGAACAGATGGAGGGGGATCTGTCCTTGCACCGGCAATGAGCGTTCAGTGCTATGGATTTATTAGCCCTCTGATAGAACATGAACATATGAAACAATATGAAAAATATTCCACGGATGGTCTTTGCTTCACACCATCCCTGGGGTTTATTTCCAGGGAATTGGGGCTAATAAAGGAGGCGGCTGCAATTTGCCTGGATTTACGATCTGGGGAAAAGACTGTCAACGTTTTCTGTCCGGAATCCCTAAAGGAAAACATAAAACTGTTGACACAGAGAAACAGGAAAGTGGAAATAAATGTAGACTCCATTAGATTTCCAGAGTTTGACAACAGCAGAAGTCCTATGATTGACTTTCTCAGACAAAATCTTCCTGACTGCGATGTACTAGTCAGTTATGAGAAAAAGATTGATGTAAATGGATTGGGAGACAGTATTTTTGGCCATTTTGACCATGAAACTCAAGCTGTCCAGTTAAAGAGCGGAAAGTTTCTTATCAGGGTAGCTAATATGGTGGGAGCGACAGCTCTGTGCATTCCGGATACTGCCCTTGCAAGCGGTTATGTGCTGATGTGCGAGACAAAAGTTGAGAAGATTGAAAAAATGTTCCAAGTTGCAGAGGAATTTCCGAAGTCAGAGGATGAGCTGATAGAAAGGTATTTCAGAAACGCAGATGCCTATTTTACCTATGGCGCCTTGGAAGAAGGACTGATTGGATATAAATGAAGCTGATAGATGGTTATACGCTGATGCATGAGCATGTGACAATTGATTTGTCAGGTGTAAAAAAGGATGAGGACTGCAGGCTGGACTGCTTTGAGGAGACGGTAAAAGAGTTTAAAAGCCTGTACGGATATGGAGTTAGAAATATTCTGGAAGTGACAAACCTGGGAATGGGCAGGAATGTGGAGTATATCAAAAGGGTATCTGAGCAGACGGGGATCAACATTATTGTATCCACCGGGTTTTATAAGGAGCCGTTCCTGCCGGACTGTGTGTACGGCAAGCCGGCGGAGGAACTGGCTCAGCTGATGGAACGGGAACTGACCCAGGGGATTGATGGGGCATGGGAGCCTGTGCCCGGTGATACCGGCATGTGCGCGTCCGTAATCGGGGAGTTTGGAACCAGTAAACAGCAGATGACGGATATGGAGAAAAAAGTATTTGACGCCATGGCAGCGGCAGCGGTCAAGACAGGCGTGCCGGTAACCACCCATACCACCCTGGGGACCATGGGGGCAGAGCAGGCGGATTATCTGATGGAACGCGGAGTAAAGCCCGAGAAGATCATCATCGGACATATGGATCTGTCACAGAACATAGAAACCATACTCTCGGTTTTGAGAAGGGGAGTCAATGTGGGATTTGACACGGTGGGGAAACTGAATTACTGTCCGGATACCTTCCGGGCAGAGGCGCTGAAGCGGATTCATGAGGAGGGAATGCTTTCCCAGGTGGTGCTTTCCATGGATATCACAAGAAAGTCCCATCTAAAGTACAGGGGAGGGATCGGATATGCGTACATGTTCCAGTCATTCCTTCCCCTGCTGTCAGAAAGCGGCTTTACACAGGCACAGATCGATATGCTCTTAAGGGAGAATCCGAGGAGGATCCTTTTGGGAGCCGGATGCTAAGTGCTCATAACGAGGAGGTTTCAGATATGCAGACATATCCGTTATACAGCCTGTCCCTTGAGGAGGCAATGAAGCTTCAGTTTAAGGTGACGGACTGTATCACAAGAGAATTTGAAGGACACGAGTTTTTAAACAGGGGTGATCTTGGCGTGGTGATGGGGCTCAACAAACCGGTGACCACCAGCAAGGTAGAACAGGTGATCGCCCGTATTTTTGATACAGAGGCCTGCGTGCTGGTCAGGGGAGCCGGAAGCGGAGCCATCCGGTTCGGTCTCCACGCCATGCTGACATGCGGGGATAAGATACTGGTCCATAAGGCGCCGGTTTACAATACCACCGGCACGTCCTTTGACATGCTGGGTCTGGTGCCTGTGGAAGCTGACTTTAATGATCTGCCGGATGTTGAGGCAGTGCTTCGTGCTGATCTGGATATTAAGGGCGCTCTGGTGCAGTATACCAGGCAGAAGCTGGATGATTGCTATGATATGCATGAGGTGGTAAAAACCATCAAAGCGGTAAGGGATATTCCGGTCCTGACCGATGACAATTACGCGGTGATGAAGGTAAAGGACATCGGGGTACAGTGCGGCGCTGACCTGTCCTGCTTTTCAGCCTTTAAGCTCCTGGGGCCGGAGGGTATCGGCGTGATCGCAGGAAAGAAGCAATATATAGACCGACTCATATCGGAGAGCTATTCCGGAGGAATGCAGACCCAGGGACATGAGGCGCTGGATGTGCTCCATGGCCTGATCTATGCACCTGTGGCACTGGCGATCCAGGCTCAGGTCAATGAGGAGTGTGTAAACAGGCTTAAGGCAGGGGAGATCCCCCAGGTAAGGGATGCATTTCTGGCCAATGCCCAGTCCAAGGTGCTTCTGGTTGAATTTTATGAAAATATTGCGGAAAAGGTGCTGGAGGAAGCGGAGAAGCTGGGAGCAGCGCCTAACCCGGTGGGAGCGGAATCCAAATACGAGATGATCCCCATGTTCTACAGGGTGTCCGGAACCTTCCGGAAAGCGGATCCCACCCTGGAGCACCGCATGATCCGGATCAATCCCATGCGTGCAGGGGCGGATACCATTTTGAGGATCATAAAGGAATCGATAGAAAGGGTGAAGTAGATGTTTCTGAACCAGACAATCAGGCGGAACCGGGAACTGGCGGAAACCGCATTCATGCTTCATCAGGAAGGGCGGATATTGCCGGATTCCTATGTGGTGGACGTGGACGCATTTCTGGAAAATGCCCGCAGACTGCTGCACAAGGCAGAGGAGAACCATATCAAGCTGTACTTTATGCTAAAGCAGATCGGAAGGAATCCTTATCTGGCAAAGGCATTGGTGGAACTGGGATACAGCGGCGCCGTGGTGGTGGATTACAGGGAAGGGCTTGTGATGATGCGGCACAATATCCCTATAGGCAATGTGGGACACCTGGTGCAGGTACCCGGAGCATTGATCAAGAATATGGTGGCATACGGGCCGGAGGTGATGACGGTTTATTCAAGGGAAAAAATCATGGAGATCCAGGCTGCGGCTGCTGAACTTGGACGCAGGCAGGCTTTGATGCTTCGGGTATACGGTGATTTTGACATGATCTATTCCGGGCAGACAGCGGGCTTCCATCTGGATGAGCTGAAGGAAACCGCGATCTGGATCAAGACAGAGTGCCCCCAGCTGGAGATCAAGGGCGTGACATCATTTCCCTGTTACCTCTATGATGAGACGGCAGGGGATGTGCTGCCCACCAGGAATCTTGAGACTGTAAAATGCGCGGTAGAAATCCTGAAGACCTGCGGGGTAGACGTGACGCTGGTGAACACCCCTTCCGCCACCTGCTGCCATACCATTGACAAAATGGTGGAGTTTGGGGGCAACTGCGGGGAGCCGGGACACGGACTTAGCGGAACCACGCCCATGCATGCGGAACATGATCTGGAGGAAATACCGGCCGTAGTGTATGTCAGTGAAGTTTCCCATAATTTTATGGGAAATGCCTACTGCTTTGGCGGCGGCCATTACAGGCGGTCCCATGTGAAACATGTGCTGGTGGGAAAAAGTTTAAAAGACAGCAGGGACCTTACGGTGATACCGCCCACGGATGAAAGCATTGATTATCATTTTGGAATATCAGAGGAATGCACGGTAGGAGATACGGCGGTCATGGCATTCCGTTTCCAGATTTTTGTTACAAGAAGCGATGTGGCGCTGGTAAAGGGAATCAGGAAAGGATGTCCCGAGATCATAGGTATTTATGACAGCCAGGGAAGAAAGAAGGAAGAATTTTGAAGAGATTTGTTGTGATCGTGTTGGACGGATTTGGAATAGGAGCAATGGACGATGCTGTGACAGCGCGTCCCGGGGACGAGAAGGCAAATACACTGAGAAGTATTTTGAGGGACCATCCTGATATGAAGCTTCCAAACCTGGAACGTCTGGGGCTGATGAATGCTTACGGGGCGGAGAGCAGCCGTATGAAGATGTGGGAAGATGCAAACTTTGGAAAGTCGGAGCTGATGCATTTTGGAGCTGATACGTTTATGGGACACCAGGAGATCATGGGTACATTTCCGCGAAAACCGGATGTCCATCCCTTTCAGGAAAAAGTGGATGCAGTGGCCGGCCATCTCAGGGAACAGGGGCATAAAGTGGAGATTATTGAAAGGGAAGGGCTGCGGTATGTGCTCTGTGATGATTTTGTGACAGTGGCCGACAATCTGGAGGCGGACCTTGGAATGTGCTACAATGTGACGGCTCCCCTGGACTATATACCCTTTGAAAAGGAATATGAGATCGGCCGCCTGGTCCGCGAGGTGGTGACCGTTGGCCGTGTGATCGTGTTTGGCGGGACCGGAAACTCCATGGAGGATCTTTGGAATGCGGAGGAGACAAAGGACCATGCCTTTATCGGGATCGCATCAGCTAAATCCAGATCCTATGAGCAGGGATACCAGTGCCTGCACCTGGGATACGGGGTTGATAAAAATGTACAGGCCCCTACCATTCTGACAGATGCCGGGATTCCTGTCACGCTCATTGGGAAAGTGGCGGATATTGTTGCAAATGACAAAGGAACAAGCATTTCCTGTGTGCCCACCGAAGCGTGTATGGAGCACACCATCCATGCCTTCAGACACATGGAGACAGGGTTCATCTGTACCAATGTGCAGGAGACCGACCTGGCCGGCCATTCCCAGTCTTCATCTGTCTATAGACAGATCCTGGAAACAGCAGACCGCGGCATCGGAGAACTGCTTCCCCTTCTCACCGAGGAGGATGTGCTTCTGGTTATGGCTGACCATGGAAATGACCCGGACATCGGGCACAGCAAACATACGCGGGAGTGTGTTCCCCTTTTGGTGTACAGGAAGGGAGTTGCCGGAAAAAGGCTGGGTATCAGGAAATCCCTTTCCGATGTGGGCGCAAGCGTGTGCGATTATTTCGGGGTAAAAGCACCCCGGAACGGCATCTCCTTTATGGGGTGCCTAAAAGACTAGAAACGCATTGACCGGAAGAAATCCTTGCCATTGATATTTAATTATAGTATACTTTTAACAATGCTTTAACAGTTTGGGAAAAGGCTAATACGGTATATAGTAAAGTTAGGAGTACATTATGGATGAGAAGGCAAGGAAATCATATAGCGATGTAGAGGCTGTGGATATACTGCACCAGGTTTCTAACTTATATATATCTACAAAGGTGCCTCATGATTACGGAACAGGTGAGGCCTATACATCGGTGGAAGTACATACCCTAAAACATATTGCCGACCATCATGGGATCACGGTAACGGAGCTTGCAAGGGATTATGGAAAGACAAAAGGAGCAGTTTCCCAAATCCTGAAAAAAGTGGAGAGCAAGGGGCTGATCTACAGGGAAGTGGATCCCGAGAATGATAACAGATACCACCTGTTTTTAACTGAAAAAGGAAAGGAACTGGACGAAGCCCACCGCAGATATGATGAGGTTGGGTTTGGGGAATCCATGGATATTGTCAGGGAACGGTTTTCAGAGGATGAAGTCAACACTGCCTTTTGTGTGCTTGAGGCCTGGCTGGATATAAGGCGGGGGGTTCAGGAAAGACGGAATGAAAAGAAAAAGAGCAGGAAGAGATAAGGAAATAGATTAACGTATACAGGCCCATGTCCGGTTACGGTCAGGAAGGAGCTGCAGCATTTGCTGCAGCTCCTTTCAGATTGGCGGCAAAGCCGCCGGTCTGATGAACCTCATGGTGAAGCCATGAAAATCATATATGTTCAGAACTGTGCGGGAAGTCTTGATCCAGGAAGATGAAAAACAAAGGCAACCCGCTTGTCAATGTTTTTTGTGAATAAAATTGGATATATTGCACAAAATACACGTATCATATTCATGCATATTGACAAACTATATAATTGATATTGACATTATCAGGTAAAAGGTTTAGAATCTAAACAAGAGGTATACATACTAAACCAAAGGTTAAGATTCTAAACAATATAGGGTTTGGACAGTATACCTGCTTGACTGCAAAAACCGGTACTGCAGGCTGGTGGAGCAAAAACTAATTCCAAAAAGACAGGAGAAGTATCATGAATCATACACTAGCTGTGATAGTAACGCTGCTGTATATCGTCATAGTTGCAACACTGGTAATTAAAAAGTATAATTCAGTATTTGTGTTCCTGGTATCAGGCATGATGATCCTGCTGCTATCGGCAATCTTCGGCGGCGGATCGATCATGGGGGATAAAACCACGGGAAATGCGGTCATAGATGTATTTGCATATGCCGCCAATGCATTCAAATCCAATGCATCCGGTGTGGGACTGACCTTAATGATGGTAACAGGGTACGCTGTTTACATGTCTCATATAGGGGCATCCACAAAATTGGCATATCTGGCAACCAAGCCTTTATCAAAAATTAAAAACCCCTACATAGTTTTAAGCATGCTCTTTATCATTGGAACCCTGCTGAAACTAGTGATCACAAGCCATGCGGGCCTGGCCATGCTTTTGATGGCCATTGCGTTTCCTATCCTCACCTCCCTGGGGATCAGCAAGCTGAGCGCCGCCACTGTTATGATCATGTGCGGCTTTGTGGACTGGGGTCCCAATGATTCAAGTGCGATCTTTGCGGCGGAGAATGTGGTTGGAATGCCCATGATGAACTATTTCCTCACCTATCAGGGAAAAGCCGCAGCGATCCTTATTCTTATCTGTGCTGTCTTTCTTCCCATATATCTGAGGCACATGGACAAGAAAGACGCATCCACAGGAAGCGTTGCGGCAAAGACGGAGATGCCGAGGGATTCCAGCTGCCCGGCATGTTACGCAGTGCTTCCCATTGTACCTTTGGTTTTGATCACCGTCTTCAGCTTTATACCATCCATTAAAATGGATGTGGTCACGGCAAACCTTCTTGGACTGTTCTTTGTATTTATCCTGGAGCTGGTGAGAAGAAGGGACAGAAAAGAGGTGACCAATGACTTTAATGTTGTAATGAAGGCAATGGGCAATTCCTTTGCCAATGTTGTAAGTATCCTGATCGGTGCGGCAGTGTTTGCGGAAGCCATCAAACTGTTGGGCGGTATTACGATCATATCCAATGTCCTGGCCTCTGTTAAGAGTGCGCCGATCATTACCATGGCATTGATGTCAATGATCACATTTTTTGCAGGTATGCTTCTGGGATCGGGCAATGCATCATGGTATGCCTTCGGCCCCCTGGTCCCGGATGTGACGGCCCAAATGGGAGTTTCCACAGCCACCATCGCCCTTCCCATGCAGCTTTCCTCCGGCATCGGCCGGTGTATGTCTCCGGTGGCCGGTGTTGTAATTGCCATTTCAGGCATGGCTGAACTGGAGATCATGGACATTGTAAAACGGTGCTCTGTTCCGGCGATCGTGATGTTTGCCTGTAATATGATCGTCTCATATGTAATTGTTTAATTAAATGAAAATGTGTTATGATGAAAAAAGATAAAGGAGAATTCGTGATGAGCAAGATAATATATGATTTTGATAAAGGCGTTGAGAGAAGAGGAACAGATGCAAAAAAATATGACCCGTCCCTGTGCCCAGGCGATGTGCTTCCATTCTGGATCGCGGACACGGATTTCCCAAGCCCGGTGGAGGTGACCGAAGCCTTAAGGGAGCGCGTGGAGATGAATCATTACGGTTATCCGTATATTGATCCGGCATTTGAGGAGAGCATTGCCAGGTGGTATAAAGTAAGGCACAACACGGTCCTGAATCCGGAGTACATAGATTTTTCACCCTGCGTCATCCCTGCCATGATATGGTTTGCAGAAGAATTTTCAAGTGTTGGGGATAAGATCCTCCTTCAGACACCTGTTTACCCTCCCTTTCATGATCTGGTGAAAAATAATGGCCGTCAGCTGGTTTACAACGAGATGGATCTGGTCAACGGCCGTTATGAGGTCAATTTTGAAGACTTGGAGAAAAAGCTGTCAGACCCTAAAGTGAAGATCCTGTTTATCTGTAATCCACAGAACCCCACAGGCAGGTGCTTTACCAGGGAAGAACTGGTGAGGATGGGGGAAATGTGCATCCGCAACCACGTGATGATCGGGGTGGATGAGATCCATGGGGATATCATTTTTGACGGACATACGTTTATTCCTTTCTGCGGTATCTCGGAGGAGTTTGCCGATCATTCCGTGACATTTATCAATCCTGCCAAAACCTTTAATGTGGCCGGCTTCCGCACCGCCGCATGGTTTACGCACAACAAAGAGATCTACCGCAGGATGATGAACCAGCAGACATACAAAAAGGGAATGGGAAGAAATATATTCGGAAACGCAGCATTGATGGCATGCTATAATCACGGGGATGACTACGCAGACCAGTGTGTTGCGTACTTAAATGAGACCAAGAACCAGGCGGTGGCATACATCAATGAAAACATCCCCAAGATCAAGGCAATTGAACCGGAGGCTACCTTTATGATCTGGATGGACTGCAGGGGACTTGGATTCCAGTCACAAAAAGAGTTAAAGGATTTTATGTTCAGGGATGCCAAAGTGTTATTAAATGACGGAACCACCTTTGGGGAAAAGGAAGGGAAGGGATTTATGAGATTTAATTTTGCGGCTCCCAGGGCAGTTGTCATGGAAGGGTTAAAGCGGATCAAGGAAGCGGCCGACAGGCTGTAACGCAAAGGCAGGTGTCCGTATGAGAGAGGATTTATTAAAGAAAGTCGCGGAAAAGGAAGCGCTGGCAATCCTGACAGATTCTTTGGGAAATGTCATATGGGAATCAGATAAAAGCCCGGTGGCAGCCATGTATGGCCAATATTTTGAACATCAATTTTCCGGAGTAAAAGCCATGGTCCTGTACGCGAACCAGGCAGGTATTGCCATGGGGATCATGGCGGGCCGGATCCCCATCCGGGAATGCCATGGGGTGAGAATGTCGGAAGGCGGACTGAAGATGTTCAGGGAAATGGGGGTGGCTGTCACATATGCAGAGCTCATCCCCCTTGTGAAATCCTCAAAGGATGATACAAAGGTCTGCCCCATTGAACAATTTCTCTATGACCACAGGGATCAGGGAGAGCAGTGGGAGTTTCTTGAGGAGCGTTTTAAGAAGAACTGAAAGTCCGGGACAGAGGGTGTGCAGTGCACATCCTCTGTTTTGCACCTGCTGTGCACGCCGCCCTGTGCTTTACCTGCTGTGGTGCCGCCCAGTGCCGCGCCGCTCAGTACCGCGCCACCCGTGCCCTGGTTGATACTTTGCCCGGCGTACTTTTACCAGGAGACGTTTTACCAGGAGACTGCATTTTAATGTTGACAGACGGGGTTTTTATATGCTATAATCCAATCAATTTGATAAGGCAGTAATCGACATGTTACTGGTAATGCAGGCAAGATCGAAGGATAGAAGGATAAAGTGGGTATACTTTATTCTGATATACTTGGGTCTTTTTTTGTGTCTGCTCTTAAGACGGATGTGCGTGCGTCTGGTAACTGGGCTTATCAAGGGACATTCACTGGCCGGTGAGCAACCAATTGGAATAATCAAAGAGGAGAATGTTATGGATATCAACAGAGTAGCAAAAGACATATTAAAGCATGTGGGCGGAAAAGAAAATGTAAGTGACCTGAGCCACTGCTTTACCCGTCTGCGTTTTGTGTTAAAGGACATGTCCAAGGCGGACAAAGAGGTGGTTGAACATCTGGAGGGAGTGATCCAGGTGGTCATATCCGGCGGACAGTTCCAGGTGGTGCTGGGCTCCAAGGTTACCAAGGTGTATGATGCAATGCTTCCCATGGTGGATCTGGAATCCGGCGGCGGTGAAGGCGGGCAGGCAGAAAAGGGAAATGTGTTAAATCATGTGCTCCAGGTTATTTCCAAGATGTTCACACCCCTGATTCCGGCCATTGCCGCCTCCGGTCTGATCAAAGGACTTTTGACAGCCGCAAAACTGGTGGCGGCCGGCCGGGGAGTGGATATTGCGTCCAATGACACCTACATCCTGCTGTTTGCAGCCAGCCAGATTATTTTCTATTTTATGCCTGTATTCCTGGGATACACGGCTGCAAAGGCGTTAAAGTGTAATGAGATCATTGCCATGACCATTGGAGGTTTTCTGTGTTATCCGCAATTGGATGCTATTATCCAGGATGTGTCCGCTGTGACCAGGATATTCGGGATCCCTGTGATCAAAGGTGCATGGACCATTGGGGAATCCACCAGGGTGTTCAGCTACACCGAGTCCGTGATTCCCATCCTGCTGGCAGTGTTTGTACTTATGTACCTGGAACGGGCCCTGGAGAAGATCATTCCCCAGATCCTTCAGATCATTCTTGTGCCGGGAATTTCCATGATCCTTATGGTGCCCTTGACACTGTGCCTGTTAGGCCCGGTCGGCATATGGGTGGGCAACGGAATCCAGACCGTATACTATGCCCTGATGCAGTTTAATGCTGTTTTGGGAGGCGCTGTGGTGGGCGGTCTCTGGGGCGTGTTCGTCATTTTCGGGGCACACAGGGCGCTGCTGCCCGTGGGTCTTAATGATGTGGCTGTGAGCGGAAAACAAAACCTGCTGGCATTTGCGGGAGCCGCCAACTTTTCACAGGGCGGCGCAGCCCTTGGCGTTATGCTTAAATCAAGGAACAGGGAGTTAAAGGGAGTGGCTGCCTCAGCAACCATCTCAGCTGTGCTGGTAGGGATCACGGAGCCGGCCATTTACGGATGCAACCTGCGTCTGAAAAAGCCCATGATCTGCGCTATTATCTGCGGCGCCTTGGGAGGCGGCATCATGGGGCTGGGAGGCGTGTACGGAGATGCCTTTGCTAACAATGGCGTGCTGACGATCTTTACCTATGCGGCATTTGGGATGACCCCGTTTATTTTCTACCTGGTCGGAATCGCAGTGTCATTCTTTGGGGCGGCGGTGCTCACCTATTTTGTGGGATTTGACGATATCCCCGACAAAGGGGATGGGGCTGCTGCCGTGAACAGGGCAGGAGACAAGAACAGGGCAGGAGACGAGAACAGGGCAGGAGACGAGAGCAGGGCAGTTTGCGAAAACGCCGGGGAGAATGAGATCCTCCTGGGCTCCCCTATCCAGGGAAAGGCGGTTCCCATGACATCGGTAAAGGATGAGGTGTTTTCGTCCGAAGCCCTGGGCAAAGGGATTGCAGTGATACCGGAAAAAGGGGAAGTGACAGCGCCGGCTGACTGTACGGTGACATTGATCTATCCCACCCTTCACGCCATGGGACTGACAATGGACAACGGGGTGGAACTGCTGATTCATGTGGGTATGGATACCGTGAAGCTGGAAGGAAGATATTTCCAAAAGCATGTGGAGGAAGGCGCCCATATCAAAAAAGGGACAAAAATAGTTTCCTTTGATATTGATAAAATAAAAGAAGCAGGATATGATACGGTTGTACCTGTTATAGTGGGGAATACAGCCAACTTTGCAGAGGTAAAAGGATTGGAGCGGGAACACGCGGATTGTGATACACCGGTGGTCCGAATCATCAGATAACAGGAAAAGGAGAACATATATGGCAGACAGATTTCCAAAGGACTTTTTGTGGGGAGCCTCCTCCTCGGCGTTTCAGATCGAGGGAGGATGGGATGAAGGCGGAAAGGGAATGACAGTGGCGGATCATAATTCCTTTAAGCGTTCCCACAAGCAGGCTGACAGTAAGGTGGCCAGTGATTTTTACCATCACTGGAAGGAAGATATTGCACTGATGAAGGAACTTGGCATGAAGATTTACCGGTTCTCCCTTTCCTGGGCGCGCATCATCCCGGACGGGGACGGTGAGGTGAACCAACAGGGCATTGCTTTTTACAATGATGTGATCAACTGCCTTCTGGAACATGGAATCCAGCCCTTTGTGACCCTCTATCATTTTGATCTTCCCTATGCCCTGGTGGAAAAGTACAATGGATGGGAGGACCGGCGGTGTGTGTACGCCTTTGAGCGGTATGCAAAGATCTGCTTTGGGCAGTATGGGGACCGGGTAAAATACTGGCAGGTCATCAATGAGCAGAACCTGATGATCCGCGTGGACGAGCGCATGAATATCAATGAAGCGGATCCGCTCAAGGCTGACCGGATCCGTGCCCAGATGGATTACCACATGTTCCTGGCCCATGCCCTGGCATCTAAGGCCTGCCACGAGCTGGTAAAGGACGGAAAGGTGGGACCTGCAGTGTCCTCCACCTGTACGTATCCCCTGACCAATAAGCCGGAGGATGTGTGGGCCGCCAGGATGAATGACTGCATGAAGACGGTCTACTGCCTGGATATGCATTATTATGGAAGGTATCCCGGATATTACATGAGGTATCTGAACGAGCGGGGGATCGTCCCGGTCATGATGGAAGGGGATGAGGAGATCCTGAAGCATGGAAGGATGGACTACATTGCCCTGAATTACTACAGGACCCTGTGTGCCAGCTACCTTCCCGCAGACGGATCCCACCCTGTGGGCATGAGGGTATACCGCGGGAACGAGGTGGATTTTGACCAGTACGGCTATTGCAGGGATGAGAAGAATGAGAACCTGGCAGCCAGCGAGTACGGCGCACAGATCGATCCCATGGGATTGCGCATTGTTCTGAATGATTACTACAGCAGATACCATGTGCCCCTGATCATAACGGAAAATGGGCTGGGTATGGGAGACGAACTCACTGCGGACAATCAGGTCCATGATCCATACAGGATCGATTATATAAAAGGACATCTTAAGGCGTGCTCCCTGGCGATCCAGGATGGAGTGGACCTGATGGGATATTCGCCATGGTCCTTTATGGATCTTTTAAGTTCGCACCAGGGCTTTAAAAAGAGATACGGGTTTGTGTATGTAAACCGGGAGGATATGGATCTTAAGGATCTGGCCCGGATCAAAAAGGACAGTTTTTACTGGTACCAGAACGTGATACGGACAAACGGCGAAGAGCTGTAAACAGAAGGATGGGGATGTTAAGGTGCGGGTTGTTAAAGTGTTGAATAATTCACTGGTCCTGGCTCTGGATGAGGAGGGACAGGAGGCCATTCTGATGGGTAAGGGCATCGGCTTTCACAAGGCAACGGGGAGTACGCTGAAGAAAGAGGAAGTGGAAAAAGTATTTGTACTGAAGGACCGGAATATTTCCAGAAATATTATCCGCCTGGCAGCTGACACGGACGGGGTGTTTTTTGAACTGGCAAAAACAGTGATCGATCATGGAAGGGAGCGGTTCGGGATGGAACTGATGGACCATCTCTACCTGTCCCTGACAGACCACCTTTCCTATGCGGTGCAGAGGGTGAAGGATGGGATCATTTTCCAGAATTTCTACACCCTGGAGATGAGGAAGTTTAATCCCCATGAATTTGAAGTGGGAAATTTTGCGCTTGATCTGGTGGAGGAAAAGCTGGGAGTCCGTCTTCCCGATGACGAGGCGGGCAATATTGCCCTGCATTTTATCAATGCCCAGCAGGACAATCCCTATAACAGCCAGAACCAGGTGATCAACAGCGTGGTGGAGGATATCCTGAGTATTATCAAATACAGTTTCCATATTGTATATGATAAGGAAGACACCTCATACACCCGCTGTGTGACCCATCTGCGTCTCTTTGCACAAAGGCTGATGAAGGGCGAGATGATGCCGGATGAGAGGAACACATTCCTGTACCGGCAGATCATGGAAACCTGCGCAAGGGAACGGGAGTGTGTGGAAAAGATAGGGGTCTATGTACGGGAACGGTTTAAGGTCTCCATTACGGATCAGGAAGAACTTTACCTGACCCTTCACATCCACCGGGTGATGGATACCATTCAGCAGAAAGGCCAGGTGTGACATGGAACAAAGAATGATGGAGGGGAAGACAGGGCAGACCACGGCGGATGCCCGCGGTGCACGTCAGCAGGAGGTCATTTTTCTGGCAATCGTGGCACTGTTCTGGTTTGCCCAGTACGTATACATACCATATCAGACCACATACCTGACGGGAATCGGCGCTGCCAGCAGCGTGGTGGGTACCGTGGTGGGGGCCTACGGCATTTCCCAGCTCATCCTGCGCCTTCCGGTTGGGGTGTGCGCAGACCGGCTGGGGCGGCATAAGCCCTTTATCATGGCCGGAGCACTGGCCTCAGGCAGCGCATCCCTGTTTCGGGTATGCCTGTGTAATGAGAGGGGATTTCTGGCAGCCAACCTGCTGTCAGGGCTGGCTTCCGCCATGTGGATCTCTTTTATGGTATTTTACACCGGGAAATATCCCCAGGACCAGCAAAAGGCTACCAGCAGGATCGTGCTCTTTAATAACCTGGGGATGCTTCTGGGATTTGTGGCCAGCACGCTGTGCTATTCCAGGATCGGCATGGGGAAGATCTGCGCGCTCAGCGTGGGTGCGGGAACGCTGGCATTTGTGCTGGCCTTGTTTTTAAAGGAACCGGGAGGAGAGCTTAGGCCCGGGAGGGGAAATCTTTCACCTGCGCAGCTCCTTAAGGTGTGCAGGGGAAAACGTATCATCATGTTTTCCATGATCGCCCTGATCCAGCAGGGGATCCAGCTGACCACCACCATGTCCTTTACCAACCAGATCCTTAAGAACATCGGCGCATCCAATGGGATCGTAGGAGTTTCATCCATTTTGTATATGCTGTCGGCAGTAGTGTTTGCAGCCATGGCCTCATCTGATTTCTGTACAAAAAAAGGGCCCAGGTTCTGGATCCCGGCCGTATTGCTGGCAGTGGCCTTTTATTGCCTTATGGTGCCGGTGGCCGGGAGCATTCCCTTTCTTCTGGCACTTCAGGTGCTGCCCGGCATGGCCACGGGAATCCTGTTTTCCTACGCCACCTCGGAGGCAATGCAGGGGGTGCCCGGGGAGCAGAGGTCTACGGCTATGGGATTCTTTCAGGCCGTGTATGCGGTGGGAATGACCACATTTCCCATAGTTACCGGAAAGATAGCTGCAGGTGCCGGGATGGGGCAGGGATATCTGGTTCTAGCTGTCATTGCAGTGGCCGGAAGCGGGGCAGCTGCCCTGTATTACATGGTAGAAAATGGGAAATTTTTGGAAATTATACATAAAAGTTAAATGCGGAATATGAAATTTCCGGTAAGAAAGGGCATTTTTACACTTCAGTGAAGGAATTATTAAGGTTGGATGGAGAGTCTTGACAATTGAGTCAGGGCTCTTTATTTTAAGACAACGGAAGATACACAGCTGCACTCAGAAGATGGTGATGTTTCACATTGATAAAACTGAACTAAAAGAGCACGGGAGAACAATGGCCATGCCGCGGATATGCCGGCGCCGCCATTGCTGCTCCGGTGTTTTTTTTGTGTGGAAGCGGGTATTTTTTTGCATCCTTTCCGTGAAATCGAAGATTTGTGCCGGGCGGGATCTTCCGTTATACTTAGGATATCAAATAACTGCTGATGGGACAGAGACATCAGAGAGGAGAAATACATGAAGAACATTTTACTTGCCTGCGGAGCAGGGGCTTCCAGCGGGTTCATAGCCCAGAAAATGAGAAAGGCGGCACAGAAACAAGGGCTGGATATCAGTATCCGGGCTGTCAGCGATACGGAGATTATGGAAAACATTGATGGGGTGGGAGTTTTGCTCATCGGCCCGCATCTAAAGCATAAATTTGCCGAGATTGAGGAAGAGGTAAGGGATCTGGGTGTGAAGGCAATGATCATTGAACGGAAATATTACGCGACCCTGGACGGAGAGTCCGTATTAAAGCAGGCATTGGAACTAATGGACTAGAGGGAGGTTAAGGTATGGAACGGTTTATGAACTGGATGGGTGATGTGGTTGCCCCGAAAATGGAAGAATTAACAGGTAACGCCTGGCTCTCTGCCATGCAGAAGGCCATTATCAAAACACTTCCCATGGTACTTGTGGGTTCCCTTATCACCATATACAATGTTATTAAGAATTTTATTCCGGCACTTCCTGTGCTGACCAGTCTAAGGGACTATACATTTGGGCTCATATCTATTTTTATGGTATTTCTGATCCCCTATTATGTGCTGGAACTTAAGAAGAACCACAAGATGAAACTGATTGCCGGATTTACCGGCGTGGCCCTGTTCATGATCCTCGTGAATCCGGAGATTACAGATGCCGGTTATGTGTACCAGTTTTCAGCATTTGGTGCAGGCGGCATGTTTGTGGCGATCGTAGCCGGACTGTTTACCGCGTTTATCATGAACCTGTATGGAAAATTCACCTTTTTTAAACAGGATTCCGTGATACCGGATTTTGTGAAGGAGTGGTTTGACTCCATGCTTCCCATTGCCTCCGTTGTGCTGATCGGTTGGCTGGTGGTGATCCAGATGCATTTTGATCTGTATGCGTTTATTGTGAACTTCTTTGCACCGTTAAACAACATTGCCCAGTCTCTTCCCGGTATGATTCTGCTGTATCTGATCCCTACCATCCTGTATTCCATGGGTATCAGCGGCTGGGTGTTCCAGCCGATCATCAATCCGATCGCACTGGTGGCCATCACTGCCAATGCAGATGCACTGGCAGCCGGTATGAGCGCTTCACAGCCCTTTACCAACGAGGCGGTATACGCATGGCTCAGCCTGGGCGGGCGCGGGGCAACCCTTCCCCTGTCCATTATGCTGCTTTTTGCAGCCTCCAGGCAGTTAAAGGCATTGGGCAAGGCTTCTATTGTGCCGAGTATTCTCAATATCAATGAGCCGGTGGTATTTGGCTGTGTGGCCTGGAATCCATTGCTGATGATCCCTATGTGGATCACGGCAATCGTACTTCCTATTATCACTTACCTTGCCCAGGCAACAGGGCTTGTGGCAATCCCAGTGGAAGTGTTTAATATGTGGTACTGCCCGGTATTCATCAGTTCCTGGCTTGTGAACCACAGTCTTTCCGGACTGGTGCTTACTGCCATCAACCTGGCTGCTGCAACTGCCATCTTCTTCCCCTTCTTTAAAATTTATGACAGACAACAGTTAAAGCTGGAGATGGAAGAAAACGATTAATAAGAGGAGCGAATTATGTGCGAAACAATAAGCAGCTATGAAGAAGAGAGAGAGAAAATGGCATCCATTGCCATGCAGATCGTGATTCATGCAGGGGATGCCAGAAACCTGATTATGGAGGCCCTGGACCATGCGGCGGAGGGGCTTTATGATCAGGCGGAGGATAAGCTTAAGGAGGCCAGGGAAGAACTGCGCCAGGCCCATATTTTCCAGACCGAGGTGGTGCAGTCCGAGGCAGGCGGGAAAAAATACGAATATTCCCTTTTGTTTACCCATGCCCAGGACACAGTGATGACCATTTGTACGGAGATGAACCTGGCAAAAAAAATAATCTCTATGTACAGAAAACTGGATGACAGGATATCTAAACTGGAAGAAAAAGCAGAGGTGTAAGGTATGTTGAAAATGCAGCATAAGTTTCCGCAAGGATTTCTGTGGGGCGGCGCCATTGCCGCCAGCCAGGCGGACGGAGGGTTCAGGGAGGATCAAAAGGGCATGTCCATTGCAGATTTCCATCCCTACAGGAATATAAAGAACAGGGATGACCGCAAGGAGGACAGTACCATACGCAATGATGAAAATTTCCTTGTGATCGAACCGGGCCTCTATTATCCCAAGCAGCACGGCGTGGATTTTTATCACAGGTTCGAGGAGGATCTGGGTCTGATGGAGGAGATGGGATTTAAAGCATTCCGTACCTCCTTTGACTGGAGCCGTATCTATCCCAAGGGAGATGAGGAGGAACCCAATGAGGCAGGGCTGAGGTATTATGACAGGCTGATCACCTCCATACGTTCCCATGGAATGGAGCCGTTTATGACCATTTCCCATTATGAGATGCCCGTGCATCTGGTAAAAAAGTACGGGGGATGGCTGAACCGTAGCCTGGTGGACTTTTTTGCAGCATACTGTAATACCCTGTTTGAGCGGTATCACGGCCAGATAAAATACTGGATCGTGTTTAACCAGATCAATCTGACCACATTTAATTCCCTGGGGATATTGGGAAACCGGGCCAAAAACTTTATGGAAGCAGAATACCAGGGAGTCCATCACCAGTTCCTGGCCTGTGCAAGGGCAAAGGAACTGGCCGGAAAATATAAGGGTCAAATCCGGGTGGGCACCATGCTCAGCGATAAGCTGGCTTACCCTGCCACATGCAGACCGGAAGATATGCTCTTTAATTTGAGAAAGAACCAGATGCAGTATTTTTTTCCTGATGTACAGCTCAGGGGATCTTATCCGGCCTATGCCTTCCGCTTTTTTGAGGAAAACCATATAAATATTCATATTGACCCGGAGGACGAAAGGCTGCTGAGGGAAAATCCCATGGATTTCCTGTCCACCAGCTATTATTATACAAAGATCAATGATTCATTGAAAAACACCTATGCCCCCATGGACAAGAGCACCAATCCCTATCTGGAAAAAACAGAGTGGGGCTGGGAGATCGACCCCATTGGTCTCAGGGTCAACCTGAACCATTACAGCGACAGATATCCGGGAGTCCCCATTTACATAACGGAAAATGGTTACGGTGCAGTGGACAGGCTGGAGAAGGATGGTGCGGTCCACGATCCGTATAGGATTGATTATTTGAGACAGCATGTGATCCAGATGAAGGAAGCGATTGCGGACGGTGTACCGTTAAAAGGGTATATGATGTGGACGCCTATGGATATTGTAAGCTGTTCATCGGCGGAGATGAAAAAACGATATGGTCTCATCTATGTGGATCAGGATGATGAGGGAAATGGAAGCGGACAACGCTACAGGAAGGACAGCTTTTACTGGTACCAGAAGGTGATTGAGAGCAACGGAGAAGAATTATAGTGCCAGAAGGCACCATCTCAACAGGAGACGGTGCCTCAGCGCGCATCTTCGGGAGAAATTCAGAGGGAGTTTCATGAGTGGAAATAGAAAGAAAGCCGCTATGTATGCGGCAGCGGCGGGTTGTATGTGGGGCACCATCGGCCTGTTTGTAAATGTGGTTTCAGGCTATGGTATCCGTTCTCTGGAACTGACCGTATCCAGGATGGTGATCGCAGCGGCGATCCTGGGAATCTGTTTTTTGATCAGGGGCAGGAACCTGTTCAGGGTTAGGGCGGGGGACCTTATATGGTTGGGGGTGGCGGGAATCCTGTGTTTGCTGTTTTTTAATGTGAGTTATGGAATTGCCATAGAGAGATCATCCATGTCGGCAGCAGCAGTACTGTTATATACATCACCGGTTTTTGTAACCCTGATAGCAGTGCCTGTATTAAAAGAAAAACTTTCCTCGAGAAAGCTGGTGGCTGTCTTACTTGCAATTACCGGCTGTGCGTTTGTGTCCGGGATCATGTCGGGAAAGGTGACATTTCCGGCAGACGCCTTTTTGTGGGGCATGGGTGCCGCACTGGGATATGCCATGTACAGTATTGTGGCAGGGGTGCTGCTGAAACGGTATCATCCTCTGACAGTCCTGTTTTATGCCTTTTTAACTGCCGCAGCAGCGGGATGTTTTCTTGCAGATATGAAACATATGGTATATAGTATAAGTCAGTACCCGCAGCTGGGAGTGGTACTTGTGGTATCAGCCTGTGTGTGTAATATTTTTTCATACCTGTCCTACAACACGGCCCTTAAGTATATGGAGGCCGGAAGAGTTTCCGTGATTGCATCCATAGAACCGGCGGTTGCCTCCTTTCTTGGAGTGGCTGTGCTGGGGGAATCCATGGATTTCTACGGGGCATCCGGGGTTATCTGTATACTGGGAGCAATTGTGGTGCTGAACAGATAGTCGGGGGTAAAGAAACATGAGGGAGAAACATCTGGCGCTTATTAAGATCCTTGTGAATCAGGAGGAATGGCAGACTGCAAAGCAGCTTTCCCTTCAGCTTCATATATCGGAGCGCAGTGTAAAGAACTATATAGGAGAAATCAATTATTTTGAGAATAATCTGATCGAAGGATCCAGGAAAGGATATATGATACAGAGGGAGAGGGGAAAGGCACTGCTGGCCCATCAGGTAAGAAGTGTGCCCGAGACTCCCGGAGAACGGGTTAACTATATCATTACAGAACTTCTCACCAGGGACAGTGAAGGGGGGCAGGGCATTGACCTCTATGATATCAGCGAAAAGATATTTGTAAGCTACGAGACCCTGAAAAAAGACATGGTCAAAGTGAGGAAAAAGCTCAAGGAATATGGACTATATGCCAATGTGGTGACTCAGAAGGTATCCATGGAAGGACGGGAACTGGATAAGCGAAGGCTTTTAAGTTCCATTTTGTATGAGGAATTCAATAAAAATATATTGAGCCTGGATGTGGTTCAGAACGCATTTCCCGATTATGATCTGGAAGAGCTTAGAGACATCATCCTGACAGAGTGTAAAAAATACCATTATTTTATCAATGATTACGCCATGGTCAATCTGATACTGGATGTGGTAATCAGCATGGACCGCATCAGAAAAAACTGCACTTTCCGTACCCATATGGCTGAACGGCGCCGGTACGGCATACGGGAGATGGAGCTTTCGGAACAGATTGCAGACCGGATTGAGCAGGCGTTTTCCATCCGGTTTACGGAGCAGGAGATCGAGGAGCTTACCTCTCTGCTCATCAGCCATCTGATGAAGGTGGATTATGATATGCTGAACCATGAGAATATCAGGGAATTTATTGAACCGGAATGCCTGGACATAGTGGACCGGGTTCTAGTGTACCTGAATGAAAATTATTTTATTGATACGGAAAATGATGAGTTTGTCGTCAAGTTCACCATACATATCCACAACCTGCTTCGTAGGATGGAAAATCAATATACGACTAAGAATCCTTTGACAGAGCATATTAAAAATTCCTGTCCTCTTATATTTGAATGTGCGGTGGGTGTGGCCAATTGCCTCAGCCAGCTGACCGGATATAAGGTGGACGAGGATGAGATCGCCTATATTGCTCTTCACATTGGCGGAAACCTGGAAACCTATGAAAACCAGAAGGACAAGTTGGGGTGTATCCTTTTGTCTCCCCAGTATTACGATATGGCGGATATTATGATGGAGAAGATTGCAGGCAGCTTCTCGGAGGATCTGGTGATCAAGACAGTGGTGACAAAGCCGTCTGAACTGTCCATGGCAAAACGCGAGGATATGATCATCTCTACCATTGCAGTGGACCCGGCGCAGTGGGACCATGTGGTTCAGGTCAATCCATTTTTACCTGAGCGGGACTTGTCATCCATACGCAGGAAAATTTCCGAGGTTAAACAGGCGAAGAAGCTGGAGCGCCTGAGAAAAATGCTTATGCAGATCACCTCCCCTGAGTTGTTCTGCAAAAACGGAGAAATCGGGAATCAGAAGCAGGCCCTGGCCTACATGATCAGGGCATTGGAGGAACAGGGATATGTGGATGGGGAGTTCATCCACGAGGTGGAGGATCGGGAGGCCCATTCCTCCACTGCATTTGGAAGACTGGCGGTTCCCCATTCCCTGAAAATGGATGCCAACAGGACTGGGATGTATATCCTGCTCAGCGATAAACCTATTGCGTGGGCCGAGCATATGGTAAATGTGGTGCTTTTGTTTGCCATTAACAGGGAGGACCGGGAGCTGTTCCATGAAATATTCGACAATCTGATCGTCCTTCTGCTGGAGTATCAGAACCTGGATAAGGTCCTGCAGAGCAACACGTATGAGGAGTTTATTGAGGCGATACTGGAAAGAAGGTTTTATGGAAACATATAAACATTTGATCATAAGCAGGGACGGGCTCCACGCCAGGATCGCCGTATATCTGGCAAAGATATGCCGTGATGCGGAGAGTACCGTAGAGGTCAGGAACAAAGAACGCAGGGCAAACGGAAAGGAAGTGTTTTCCGTCATGAACCTGTATGCCAATCAGGGAGATGAACTGGAATTTTTGGTGGATGGCAGCGATGAGGAGGAGATATTGGGGCAGATAGCCGTATTTTGCGGGGAGTATTTATAGCATCTGAATTGTAAGGCGGGGATATCCCCGCCTTTACTCGTCCTCCAGCACGCTTTTGAACGTGGTGAGGAATGTGAGATCCTCCTGTTTCACGCGCACATTGGAGGCAATGGTCTTGCCTGAACTGTTGGTAATGCTGATCTCGATCAGGGTACCTTCGTCCATAAAGCCGTCTTTGGAAGCGGCTTTTACAAAGTTCATAAGCTTGGGATGATTGGTCTTAAATTGTTCCCAGGCTGGTTTCAGCTGTAATAATAGCATTGGATTCATCTTATATTCACCTCGCCACAAGTGTAACACAGGGGTGAGGAAATTTCTACCCGGAATCCAGGATTTTATGATATGATGATGGAAGAAGTAGCTGTTCCCAGGGCACCTGTGAATGGCAACGGAAGAAATGAATCCGGAAAGGAAATGATCCAAATGAAGTTTATCCACCTCTCAGACCTGCACATTGGAAAGCGGGTCAATGAATTCCCTATGCTGGAGGATCAAAAATATATATTAAAGGAAATCCTGTCCATAATAGACCAGGAAAAGCCGGATGGCGTGCTGATTGCCGGGGATGTGTATGATAAACCGGTGCCGCCTGCCGAGGCAGTGCAGGTTTTTGACGCATTTCTTACCGGTCTGGCGGACCGGAATCTGCCTGTGTTTGTGATCAGCGGAAACCACGACAGTCCCGAGCGTCTGGCCTTCGGGGCGCAGCTTATGGCCGGACGGGGCGTGTACATGTCGCCTGTGTTTGACGGGCATGTGGAGCCGGTGCGGATGAATGACCAATATGGAAGCGTATCCGTGTACATGCTTCCCTTTGTAAAGCCTGCGGTTGTGAGGCGGTGCTATCCCGGCCGGGAGGCAGAGACCTTTGACCATGCGGTAAGGTGTGTGCTGGAAAACATAACCGGAGAAGGTTTTTTTGCAGACGAACGGAACATACTGATGGCTCACCAGTTTGTGATGGGTGCTTCGGCCTGTGATTCTGAGGAACTGTCCATAGGAGGACTGGAACAGGTCAGTGCAGACCTGTTCCGGGATTTTGACTATGTGGCCCTGGGGCACATACACGGCCCCCAGAAGATCGGGCGGGAGACCATGCGCTATTGCGGTACGCCTCTTAAGTATTCTTTTTCAGAGGCAGGACATAAGAAATCAGTGACCGTGGTGGAACTGTTTGAAAAGGGGAATGTTTCCGTTTCCGTCAGGCCCCTTCATCCACTTCACGACATGAGGGAGATCAAAGGCAGCTACAGCCAGGTTACGGACCGGGGATTCTATGCAGGGACCGCCACGGATGATTACCTGCACATTACATTGACGGATGAGGAGGATATACTGGATGCCATTGGAAAGCTGCGGTCCATTTATCCCAATGTAATGAAACTGGATTACGACAACCGGCGTACCAGGGCCGGGCAGACCGTGGACACTGCGGGGGAGATACACAAGTCTCCCATGGAACTGTTTGGGGAGCTTTATGAGCTTCAGAATAACCAGCCCATGAGCGGAAAACAGGAAGAATATTCCAGGAAGCTGATGGAAGGGATCTGGGAGGACATAAATTGAGACCGACAAAACTGACCATATCCGCATTCGGGCCATATGCGGGAGAGATACAACTGGATATGGAGGCCCTTGGGGACCGGGGGCTGTATCTTATTACAGGGGATACAGGCGCCGGAAAGACTACAATCTTTGATGCCATCACCTTTGCACTCTATGGAAATGCCAGCGGTGAGAGCCGCAGGCCCAGGATGCTGAGAAGCAAATATGCACCCATGGATGGACGGACATTTGTGGAAATGGCATTTTTATATAACGGTTTGGAGTATTTGGTGCGGCGGAATCCCGAATACATGCGTGCAAAGCAGAGGGGCGAGGGCGAGACAAGGGAAAAGCCGGATGCAGTTCTGTATATGCCGGACGGCCGGGTCATTACCGGGGATAAGGCAGTGACCCAGGAGACGGAGCGGCTTCTGGGCCTTAGCAGGGAGCAGTTTTCACAGATCGCCATGCTGGCCCAGGGCAGTTTTTCACGTCTCCTCTCAGGCAAGACTGAGGACCGGGGACTGATATTCCGGGAAATTTTTGGGACACGCCCTTACCAGCAGTTCCAGGAAAAGCTGAAGGAGCAGGCAAAAGGCCTGTACGGCCAGTATCTGGACAGCAGGAAAAGCATTGAACAGTATACCGGCGGAGTGATGCCTCATGAAGAACGTGAGGACCTGTCGATCCGCTGGAAGGAGGCGCAGCAGGGAAGCCTGGAGGGGATGCTGGGGATTCTGGAGCAGATGATCGATGCGGACAGCCGGGAGGAGGCCGGTGCGGATGACCGGATGAAGGAAGTGCGGGAGGAAATGGCCACCCTGGGCCTTTTGCTGGGCAGGGCCCAGTCAGCGGTCCGTATTCTTCTGGATTTAGATTCAGCCAGAAAGACTGCGGAGGAAAATGCACCTCTTTTGAAAGCCGCCGGAGAGCTGTATGAAAGGGAGAAAGGGCGCCAAAAGGAGCGGGACAGTCTGATCGGATCCATCTCCAAAATGGAGGAGGCCATGAAATCCTATGTCCAGTATGATGAACTGACAGGCAGCATCCGGTCATGGAACAGCCGTATTGTGAAGCTTGAGGAAGCTGTGCTTACCGCCTGTAAGGAGGAAGATCAATGGCGCAGGCGCCTGGCCCAGGATGAGGCGGAGCTGGAGGCATTAAAACACGCAGGCGAGGAATATCAGGCCGCCCAGGCTGCCATGGATAAGCTGGCGGATTACAGGGCTCGCGTGGAGACACTGGACACGGAGCTCAAAGAGTATCACAGGGAAAAACAGTGTCTGGAGCAGGCCCAGGAAAGATACAAAAGGGCAGATGAGGAGCGGCGGAAGGCGGATGCTGCTTACAGAAGCATTTACCAGAAATTTCTGGACAACCAGGCGGGGATCCTGGCCAGGGAACTGACGGATGGAAGCCCCTGCCCGGTGTGCGGTTCCGTGTCCCATCCGTCTCCGGCCCCGTTTGCGGGGGTGGGGGAAGATGTGACAAAGGAACGGGTGGACCAGGCTGCAAAAGAGTCTGAGGAAAAGAACAGGACCGCATCGGCCATGAGCCTGGAAGCAGGGAAATTGGCAGGAGGCCTTCAGACCCGCTATACCAGGATGCGTCAGCAGATAGACCTTGAAGTGAGTTCATGGAAGGATTCGTGGAGGGAACGTCTGTCACAGGCGGAGTCAGGGGAGCGGCAGGGAGGACTGGGGCAGCATTTTCTGAGAACATGGGAGGAAATGTTAGGTGAGCTGAAAGGACAGCTAATACGGCAGGAGGATGCCGGCCGAAGGCGGGTGGCTGACACCAAAGTCCGGGTCCGCAGAAAGGAAGAACTGGAACAGGGCAAGGCAGGACGCAGAAAATCCATGGAGGATGCCGGGGAGAAAAGGCAGAATGCCCAAAAGCTTCTCATAGAAGCCCAGGAATTCCAAAAGGGCCTGGACCGCCAGCTGAAGGAACTGGCGGAAACTCTCCCATTTGGGGACAGGGACCAGGCGCAGGCAGAGCTGGCCCACAAGCGCGGCGTCCTGGCGCAGATGGAGCAGGCATACAAAGAGGCGGAAATGCAGTACAATGAACGAAGCCGCACAGCCATGGATGCCCAGGCCAAGACAGAGGCCCTGCGGGCACAGCTGGAAGATATAAAACAACCGGGGGAGGCAGACGCGGGCAAGGATATAAAACAGCCGGGGGAGACAAAACAACCGGAGGGCGCGGAATCGGCAGGAGATGCGGTCACGGATCTGCAGAACCGGATGGCCCGGTTATCCCAGGCTCAGAACGCCGCCAAGTCAGAGCTGGAGGCATTGGAACAAAAACGAAGCCGGGTCCACCACCGCCTGGAGACCAACCGCATGGCATTCAGCCGGATCATGAGGCAGAAGGATGCCATGGAGGAGATACAGCAGCAATGGAACTGGGTGAAATCCCTGTCCGATACCGCTTCAGGGGAAGTGGGAGGCAAGGAAAAGATCACCTTTGAAACCTATGTCCAGATGGCATATTTTGAGAGGATCATAGCCAGGGCCAACACCAGGTTCATGGTCATGAGCGGCGGCCAATATGAGCTGAAACGCTGTGTTGAGGAGGACAACCGGGGAAAGAGCGGCCTGGGGCTGAATGTAATAGACCATTACAATGGCACGGAGCGGAGCGTCAAGACCTTGTCCGGCGGGGAATCCTTCCAGGCATCCCTGTCTCTTGCCCTGGGGCTCTCAGACGAGATCCAGTCAGCGGCAGGGGGGATCCGTTTGGATACCATGTTTGTGGATGAAGGTTTTGGATCCCTGGATGAGGATACCCTGAACCTTGCCATGAAAGCCCTGGGGGATCTGGCGGAGGGAAGGCGCCTGGTGGGGATCATTTCCCATGTGTCCGAGTTAAAGGAACGGATCGAGCGCCAGATCGTGGTGGTTAAGGAAAAGAGCGGCGGCAGCAAGGCATGGGTCCAGGTTTGAAGGCCGGATGCGTGCTGAAGGGCGCCGGAATAAGGAGCAGTTTGACATGGATCATACGGACCGGTTTATTAAAGGCATACGGATTGACTGGGACAGTGAACTGTATTATGAACGATACGGGGGCAGGTCCCTTCACGAGCAGTCCCACGGAGAAAGCTTTCTTTCCCTGATGCAGAATACCTTTGAGGAAATTTTGGAGGAATAAAGATGGAAATGAGAAGAAAAGAACGGGAGATAGCGGACAGGGACAGCATCCTTAAGATCATACGGGAGTGTCAATGCTGCAGGATCGCGCTGGCTGACGGAAGGTGCCCATATATCGTGCCTGTAAATTTTGGATATGACAGTGCGGGCAATGTATTATACTTTCATGGCGCGGCGGAGGGAAGGAAAATGGACTTGATCCGCAAAAACGGATGTGCCGGTTTTGAGATGGACACGGCACATGAACTGGTGAGGGCAGATGCGGCCTGCGGTTTCTCATTCCGCTACCGGAGTATTGTGGGGGAGGGAAGGATCGCTGTGGTGGAGGATCCGGAGGAGAAACGGCACGGACTGGACTGTATCATGAAGCATATGTCCGGAACCGGAACCTGGGAATATCCTGACGCAATGCTTCGGCGCACTGCGGTCATACGCCTGGATGTGGAGAAGCTGTGCGCCAAGGCGAATGAATAATAATGAAAGGAAACATATGCTTTTAAATGACATTGTGCAGGCAGCCCTTGAGGAATGCCCTGTGGAGAATCAGAAATACACGGATGAGGTTGCAGAGGAGGCAAAGGGACAGCGGGTGGAATTTGACACGGTCACCTTTGTAAGATGCCGGTTCACGGACTGTGATTTTACAGGGGCATCCTTCTGCAATGTCTTATTTGACAATTGCGATTTTTCCAACTGTACCTTTGGGGACAGCTATTGGAAAAACACAAAGGCAAAGGGCTGTAAAGGGGACGGAAGCCGGTTTACCAATTCCAGCTTCAAGTGGGTGACGTTTCAGGAATGCCAGTTCCGCTATGCCAATTTTTCCACGGCATACTGGGAATTCTGTGAGATCACCTGCTGCTGCCTTAGGGAGTCCTTTTTGTCCGAGGTAAAATTCAAGAAAACAACGTGTTCCAAAACAGATCTGACTCAGACGGATTTTTTCAGAACACCCTTAAAAGGAATGGACTTGTCAGACTGCACCATTGACAATATAATGGTATCAGACCAGTACACGGAACTTTCAGGTGTCAAGGTGAACCTTTTTCAGGCAGCGGAGCTGGCAAAGCTGATGGGGGTCAAAATCGTATAGGGCGGCACGCCCCGGGAAGTAGTGCATGGAGCAGTACGGAATAACATTGATAAAACGCAGGAGGTCGTCAGTATGGTAGAACAAAAGACAATAGAAGCATTTCTGGAGGTACTGTCCTCTAAACAGCCTGTGCCGGGCGGCGGCGGGGCATCGGCCCTGGCAGGGGCCCTGGGCAATGCCCTTGGCCGGATGGTGGGAAACCTGACCATTGGAAAGAAAAAGTATGCGGATGTGGAGGAAGAGATACAGGGGCTTCTATCCAGGATGGAAAAGATGCAGGCCCAGTTTGTGGCCCTGGCAGACAGGGATGCAGAGGTGTTTGCCCCACTGGCCCAGTGCTACAGCCTTCCTTCCGCCACGCCGGAGGAAAAGGCTTATAAGGAAAAGGTGATGGAAGAACGCCTGCTGGACGCAAGCTGTGTTCCGCTGGAGATCATGGAACGGGCAGTGGAAATGCTGGATATCCTGGAAGTCCTGGGGGAAAAGGGAAGCCGGCTGGCAATCAGTGACGTGGGAGTGGGTGTGCAGTTTATCCGCACCGCGGTCCTGGGAGCCGTGATGAATGTGTATATCAATACGAAGTCCATGAAGAACAGGGATAAGGCAGAGGACCTGAATGCCAGGGCAGAGCGGTTGATCGAAGAGGGAACAGCCAGGGCGGACCGGATCTATGCCGGGGTTTTGGAACAGCTGAAGTGAGAAACGGTAAAATGCAGACACGTTTTGGAGTGAACAGTTGGCAACAGGAAGGAGACAACAATGGAGATACTAAAGGGGGCAGAGGTTTCTGCCAAGATTAAGGAGCAGGCCGCACAGATGCTTTCCCGGCTGGGAGAGCATGTGCCGAAACTTGCAATTGTCAGGGTGGGAGAGCGGCCGGACGACATGTCATATGAGCGGGGCGCCACAAAAAAGATGGAGAGCTTCGGACTCAGGGTACAGTCCTATGTGTTCCCGGAAGATGTGTCGGACCAGGAGTTTAAACAGGAATTTCATAAGATCAACCGTGATGAGGATGTGACAGGGATCCTGCTGCTGCGCCCCCTGCCAAAACAGATTGTGGAAGCCGACATTGAGAAGATGATCGATCCTTCAAAAGACCTGGACGGCATCTCCCCGTCCAACATCGCAAAGGTGTTTGCAGGAGACAGCACGGGATTTGCCCCCTGTACCGCGGAGGCGGTTATTGAGGTGCTGAAAGCAAACAATATCCCTATTACAGGAAAGCGTGTGACGATCGTGGGCCGCAGTATGGTGGTTGGCCGCCCCTTGTCCATGCTGATGCTGAAAGAAAATGCAACCGTTACCATTTGCCACACCAGGACAAGGGAACTGGAAGCAACCTGCCGTGACGGAGAGATCCTTGTAGCCGCCGCAGGCCGTGCCAAAATGCTGGACAGCCGGTATGTGGGCCGTGACGCGGTTGTGATCGATGTGGGGATCAATGTGGATGAGAACGGTAAGCTGTGCGGGGATGTGGATTTTGATTCCATTTCAGAGACGGCTTCCATGGCTACACCCGTACCTGGCGGCGTGGGTGCGGTGACTACCGCGGTGCTGGCCAAGCATCTGCTCTGTGCAGCTCTTCGCAGAGCCGGCCTGGAAGGCTGAAAGGAAATTCTTTGCTAATTCCCGCATTTTCCTCTTGCTAAACTTAAAAAATGCATTATAATATAAAATGTTAAATATTTTTATAGTTATGCATTTTCATGCATAAAAGAAAAGAGGAGAGTAATTATGAAGAAGAAAATGATAGCTCTGACCATGGCAGCGCTTATGGCAGCTTCCCTGACCGCATGCGGCGGCGGTGCAAAAGAAACCACTGCAGCAACTACAGCAGCAGACACAACGGCAGCAGATACAGCAGATACAACGGCAGCTGAAAACGCAGAGACATCAGCTGAGGCAGCTGAGACAGAGGCAGCCGGCGGTGTTCTGGTTATGGCTACTAATGCAGAGTTCCCGCCATATGAGTACCATGACGGCGGCGAGATCGTTGGTATTGATGCGGAGATCGCAAAGGCAATTGCAGGCGAACTGGGCATGGAACTGGAGATTGAAGATATTGCATTTGATTCCATTATTCCTGAGATCACTTCCGGCAAGGCTGATATGGGCCTGGCAGGCATGACTGTTACAGAGGACCGCAAGCAGTCCGTAGACTTCTCCGATACCTATGCAAAGGCGTCCCAGAAGGTAATTGTAAAAGAGGACAGCGAGATTGCTTCCCCGGATGACCTGGCAGGCAAGATTGTAGGCGTTCAGCTTGGAACCACCGGCGACATCTATGTATCTGACCTGGAAGCAGACGGCACCACGGTAGAGCGTTACAACAAGGGCTTTGAGGCTGTTCAGGCATTAAGCCAGGGCAAAATCGATGCGGTTGTGATCGATGGCGAGCCTGCCAAGACGTTTGTTGCACAGACCGAAGGCTTAAAGATCCTTGAGGAGTCCTTTACAGATGAGGAATATGCGATTGCTGTAAAGAAGGGCAATACAGAGCTGTTAGACAAGATCAACGGCGCATTAAAGACCCTGAAGGAAAACGGTACTCTGGATGAGATCGTTGCTAAGTATATCAAGGCAGAATAATTGACTGATATAACGACATGAGGGTGCCGGCAGTGGCATGATTGGCCGGTATCGGACTGCCGCAGTACTGTCTTCGGCAGTCTGCGGCAGTTTTTACGATTTATTATAGAAGAAAGAGCAGAGGACGATTAGCATGTGGAATACGTTTACAGATGCATTTTACCTGAACTTTGTTTCTGAGAACCGGTGGAAATATCTCACGGACGGTTTGAAGACAACATTGATTATCACACTGTTTGCCTGTCTTATGGGCATTGTGCTGGGCTTCATTGTGGGCATGATCCGCTCCACCTATGAAAAGACCCACAAACTGAAACTGTTAAATGCCATCTGCAAAGTGTATCTGACCGTAATCCGCGGCACGCCCGTGGTGGTACAGCTGCTGATCATCTACTTTGTGGTGTTTGGCAGTGCCAGGATCGACAAGGTGCTGGTGGCCATTATGGCATTTGGCATCAACTCAGGCGCTTATGTGGCTGAGATATTCCGAAGCGGTATCATGTCCATTGACGCGGGACAGATGGAGGCAGGACGCAGTCTGGGCTTTAACTATGTACAGACCATGTGGTACATCATCATGCCCCAGGCATTTAAGACCGTGCTCCCGACCCTGTGCAACGAGTTCATTTCCCTGTTAAAGGAAACCTCCGTATCCGGTTATATTGCCATCCAGGATCTGACAAAGGGCGGCGATATTATCCGAAGCAGGACATACAGCGCTTTCATGCCTTTGATCGCGGTAGCCCTTGTGTATCTGGTCATTGTCATGATATTTACAAAACTGATCCAGATCCTGGAAGGGAGGTTAAGGCAGAATGAGCGGTAATTTGAACAGAGAGCCATTGATCCAGGTACAGAATCTGGGTAAAAGCTTTGGCGACATCCATGTATTAAAGGGAATCAATGTAAATATATACAAAGGTGATGTGGTGTTTGTGGTAGGCCCTTCCGGTTCGGGCAAAAGTACGTTCCTGAGATGTCTGAACCTTCTGGAGGAACCCACACAGGGCCAGATCTATTTTGAGGGGACCGATATAACGGATCCCAAGACAGACATTGACAAGCACCGCCAGAAGATGGGCATGGTGTTTCAGCAATTTAACCTGTTCCCCCATATGGATATCATGAAGAACCTGACCATTGCTCCCATGAAGCTCCAGGGAAAAAGCGCCCAGGAGGCCGAGGCGGAGGCCATGACGCTTTTGGAGCGTGTGGGCCTGGCCGACAGGGCTCATGCGTATCCAAGCCAGCTGTCCGGCGGTCAGAAGCAGCGTATTGCCATTGTCAGGGCATTGTGCATGAAACCGGATGTGATGCTGTTTGACGAGCCCACGTCCGCCCTGGATCCGGAAATGGTAGGCGAGGTATTAAGCGTTATGCGTGATCTGGCCAAGGAAAAGATGACCATGGTGGTGGTTACCCACGAGATGGGATTTGCCAGGGAGGTGGCCAACCGCGTAATGTTTATGGATGAAGGGTATTTCATGGAGGAAGCTGCGCCGGAAGAGTTTTTCGGCAATCCTAAGAATGAGAGACTGAAATCATTCCTCAGCAAGGTGCTGTAACATAACAGGTACTTCATATATAGCAGGGCCGCTGCCCTTGGCCGGAAGCAGAAATGTTTCCGGTCAAGGGCAGCGGCCTTTTTGTATATTGTGTCAGATTTCGCAAATCCTATATCTGAGGGAAATCCCCGCAGTCCATATCCTGGGGCTTCTGGGGGTCGAACTTGTCTAAAAGGGCGGAAAGCCTTACCAGGCAGTCATCCATCTCAGACAGCTCCTCCCTGGTAAAGCCGGAAAGCCCGGCCATGGTGCAGCTGAGCATGGCTTCCTTTAACTGCTGCACGATCCTGACGCCGGTGGGAGTGATGGTCAGATAGACCTGGCGCCGGTTCCTGTGGTCATGCTGTCTTTCCACCAGCTGCTTTTCCTCCAGGTCATTGACCAGTTTGGTCAGCTGCTGTTTGGTGATCTCCAGTTCCGAGGCCAGCTCCGACATGGTGGGAGCCGGACGGCCCGGCTGGTTTAATACCACCAGGGCATGAAAGGCCACGGAGTTGGCCTTGATCTGGTTCTGCTGCTGGTACCTGCCCTTTGCCAGGTTAAAAAATGAGATGATAAATTCCAGGAAATGTTCCCCCACAGTTCTGGAATCAGGTGTATGATCAGTCATTAATGTAACTACCTCCTCTGTGAGTCCTCTTTTCACGTTTTATCACATAACGGGAGAAATGTCAATAAATATTAAAAGTAAATAAAAATTTACTATAAATCATTGACAAAATTTGCATTTCGTATTATCTTACATGTGAACGGAAACAAAAAATACGGGGATGCGTAGGAAGACGCATCACAGAGTATGAGAAGAGAAAAGGAGAACATATATGGGTACAAGTGAAGACGGCAAGAGAACAGCCGGCGGCCCAGGTAATAAAAAGCCGTTTATCTACTATTATTTTTTAGTCATATTGATCGTCATGGTGTTAAATGCCTTGGTATTTCCCATGATGGAGCGCTCAATTGAGGTTCCCTACAGTGAATTTATCACACAGCTGGATTCCGGTAATGTGAAAGACGTGTACATGAGCAGCGATGAGACACAGGTCCAGTTTTCCACCAAGGACCAGCAGTGGAATGTGACTTACAAGACAGGCCCTGTGCCGGGTGATAATCTGGCCCAGCGTCTGGACACAGCTAAGTCGGAAGGAAAGGTGGAAAACTATACAAGGGAGATTCCCACAAAGGCTTCCCCGCTGCTGAGTTTCCTGATGTCATGGGTGGCGCCCATCCTGATGTTTGTGATCATCGGACAGATCATGGGACGCATGATGAGCAAGCGCATGGGCGGCAACAATGCCATGACTTTTGGAAAGTCCAATGCAAAGATTTATGCTGAAAATGAAACAGGGATCACATTTGCAGATGTGGCGGGCGAGGAGGAGGCCAAGGATGCGCTGAAGGAGATCGTGGATTTCCTGCACAATCCCCAGAAGTATGCGGACATTGGCGCAAACCTTCCCAAGGGCGCCCTTCTGGTGGGACCTCCCGGAACAGGTAAGACGCTGCTGGCAAGGGCTGTTGCAGGTGAAGCCCATGTGCCCTTTTTCTCCATATCAGGTTCTGAATTTGTGGAAATGTTTGTGGGCATGGGCGCGGCCAAGGTCAGGGACCTGTTTAAGCAGGCCAATGACAAGGCGCCCTGTATTGTATTCATTGATGAGATCGATACCATTGGAAAGAAACGTGACGGCGGCGGGATGGGCGGAAATGATGAGAGGGAGCAGACCCTGAACCAGCTTCTGACCGAGATGGACGGATTTGACGGCAAGAAGGGGGTTGTGATCCTGGCTGCCACCAACCGTCCGGAATCCCTGGACAAGGCCCTTCTGCGTCCGGGCCGGTTTGACCGGAGAGTGCCCGTGGAACTGCCTGACCTGAAAGGGAGGGAAGCCATCTTAAAGGTACACGGACAAAATGTGAAGATGTCTGATGATGTGGATTACAATGCCATTGCCAGGGCAACGGCAGGAGCCAGCGGAGCGGAGCTGGCCAATATCATTAACGAGGCAGCCCTGAGAGCGGTGAGAATGGGCAGGGGAGCCGTGGTGCAGGCGGACCTGGAGGAAAGCGTTGAGACCGTCATTGCGGGATACCAGAAAAAGAACGCCGTGATCTCCCAGGAGGAGCGCAAGATCGTGGCATACCATGAGGTTGGCCATGCCCTGGTGGCGGCCTGCCAGACACACTCCGCACCGGTGCAGAAGATCACCATCATACCAAGGACATCCGGTGCATTGGGATATACCATGCAGGTGGAACAGGGAGAGCGGTATCTCATGAGCAAGGAGGAGGCGCTGAACAAGATCGCCACCTTTACAGGGGGACGGGCGGCTGAAGAACTCATTTTCCATTCCATCACCACAGGCGCATCCAATGATATTGAACAGGCCACAAGGATTGCCCGCTCCATGGTCACCCGGTACGGCATGACGGATGAATTTGATATGGTTGCCATGGAGACTGTAAACAACCAGTATCTGGGCGGTGACACCTCCCTGGCCTGTGCGCCGGAGACTGCCAGGCTCATAGATGAACAGGTTGTTAAGATCGTGAAAGAACAGCATGCCAAGGCTTTGGATATCCTTCGGAACAATAAAACCAGGCTCCATGAGATAGCTGCCCATCTGCTGGAGAAGGAGACTATTACCGGCGAGGAATTTATGGAGATCTTTAACAGGGTGCAGGAAGCGTGATCCTGAATACGGATTCTTGTATTGCAGCCCCGGGACAGATGCAATTTAAATTTGCATTTGCCCCGGGGCTGTGTTATTCTTAAATCATAGACAGGGTGGGGGCGTTTGGAATGTGCTCCGTATCTGTGCCTTGAGATAAGCAGATGGTACCCTCAGCAGGCAGGGGATATATTTACCTTTGTCCATTGAGGGTAGGAATAGATGATGGATAAGATGGATTTTGGATGAGGAGAGAGGCAGCAGAGAGACGGGATCAAGTACAGGATGGGCCAGGCCCTGCCGTATACTGACAGATGAAAGGCAGGAATAAGGAATGGGTAAAATTTTGGACATGCTTTATGCAGGAGAGCTGCACCCCGCGGACAGTGTGATACAGGGCTGTGAGGAATATGATGAAATGTGCAGGGAATCATTGAAGGAGATGGAACGTTTCACGGAACGGCTGGATGAGGATATGAGGGCTGAGTTTGACACTCTGATGGAGCATTACCTGGAGCTGACTTTCATGGAGAAATCCCATACATTCAGCCATGGGTTCCGTTTGGGAGCCGGAATTATGTGCGAGGTATTTTGCGAAAACGGGCGGGACCAAGCCTGAAATATAAGTGTAGCTTAAGAATATGAGTGGGGATTGCTGATAAATCAAAGTGGATGTACTTTATTGTGTAAAAATAGGTTGAAATTACGGGTTAATATTGACAATGATGGAAAAAGTGATATACTTAACTACGTATTTGTGTTACTTTTAACAGGGTAGGACAGCGATGGAGCGTCAGGAAGAAGATGGTACGGCTTTGTATAGTATTGCGGCACTGTCAGAACCTGACGTATTTTCGGTCCCGGAGCGTGTTTGATCATTGTTTTCCGTCAGATATGTTTTCTGTTTGTGGGAGATTTGAACCAAATAAAGGACGCATAGCAAGGGATGCAGCCTGAATTTTGGCTGAATATACCGCAAAGCAGGATGGACAGACGGCGGAGATGGATGTTCAAACAGGGTCTGACCCTAAAATTACAGTGTACTTTCGGAACCTCCGATCGTACGCGACACTTCATGGAGGAGAGTACTATGAAATTACGTAAGTTTGTCAGCGTGGCCCTGGCCGGTGTGATGACACTGTCATTAGCAGCCTGCGGCGGATCCAAGACAGCGGAGACCACAGCGGCACCGGACACCACAGCAGCAGTGGAGTCATCTGCGGCAGCAGGCGGGGCTGAGACAGAGGCCACGGAACCAGCGCCTGCGGGCGGTGTGGCCAAGGAAGATCTGAAGGTTGGTTTTGTCTACATAGGCGATGAGAATGAGGGATATACAGCTGCCCACTATGCCGGCGCCATGGAGATGAAGGAGGCACTGGGCCTGTCTGACGATCAGATCATTGTTAAGTGGAACATTCCAGAGGATGAGACAGCCAAGGATGCAGCCATGGACCTGGCAGACCAGGGATGCCAGATCGTATTTGCCAACAGCTTTGGACATGAGTCCTATGTGATCGAGGCAGCCAAGGAGTATCCTGAGGTTCAGTTCTGCCATGCTACCGGTTTCCAGGCGGCTTCCAGCGGTCTGAGCAATATGCATAACTACTTTACATCTATTTATGAAGCTCGTTACGTGTCAGGCGTGGTTGCAGGCCTTAAACTGAACCAGATGATCGAGGACGGCACAGTGGCCAAGGATGCCTGCAAGATCGGATATGTGGGCGCTTATCCATATGCTGAGGTTATCAGCGGATATACATCCTTCTTCCTGGGCGTGCGTTCCGTATGCCCGGATGCCACCATGGAAGTTAAGTATACCAACAGCTGGGCCAGCTTTGATCTGGAGAAAGAGGCCGCAGATGCTTTGATTTCCGATGGATGTGTGCTGATCAGCCAGCATGCGGATACCACCGGCGCACCTACTGCCTGTGAGGCAGCCGGCGTTCCCTGTGTAGGCTACAACATTTCCATGATCGCAACCGCTCCCAAGCAGGCTCTCACATCCGCTTCCAACAACTGGGGCGCATATGTGACCGAGGCTGTAAAGCATGTCCTGGATGGAACCGAGATCCCGGTAGACTGGTGCAAGGGCTTCTCTGACGGCGCTGTTCTTATCACTGAACTGAATGAAGCTGCTGTTGCCCCGGGAACCAAGGAAAAGGTAGAGGAAGTGGAACTTAAGCTGGCATCCGGCGAGCTTCACGTATTTGATACCTCAACCTGGACCCAGGATGGCAAGACACTGGATACCTACAAGAAGGATGGCAGTGATATCGAATACATTTCCGATGGATATTTCCATGAGTCAGAGTTTGCGTCTGCTCCTGCCTTCGATATCCTGATCGATGGAATCAAGACAATTGACAACTAAATTCCCGCTGGGGATCAATTGGGCTGTAAAAGCGGAGCCACGCCACTGGCTCCGCTTTTTTCCACGAAGCAATGAACCATGGAAAATAAAGTGAAAAGAGATTTTCTCCTGTATAGTAAGAAAGTTTCTTTTGGTTTTATTTCAGATGGAAGAGGATACGCAAGAAAATAGAAGAAAATGGAGGTCTGCCGGGTGAGCGAAACATATGCAATTGAACTGAAAAACATCACAAAACGATTCGGCAAGGTTACTGCAAACCACAAGGTATGTCTTTCCGTTAAGCGGGGAGAGATACTGTCCATTCTGGGCGAGAACGGAAGTGGGAAGACCACTCTCATGAACATGATCTCAGGGATCTATTATCCGGATGAGGGACAGATATTTGTAAATGGAAACGAGGTGACCATCCGTTCCCCCAAGGATTCCTTTACACTGGGGATCGGCATGATCCATCAGCATTTCAAACTGGTGGATGTCCTGACAGCGGCGGAGAACATTATCCTTGGTCTGGCAGGCAAAGAGGTCCTGGATATGAAAGGCGTGACTGCCAGGATCAATGAGCTCACAGCCAGATACGGCTTTGACCTGGATCCCGGCCAGAAGATCTATACCATGTCCGTGTCCCAGAAACAGACCGTGGAAATCGTCAAGCTTCTGTACCGGGGAGTGGATATCCTGATCCTGGACGAGCCCACCGCTGTGCTGACGCCCCAGGAAACGGACAAGCTCTTTGCGGTTTTGCGAAATATGCGCCAGGCAGGCCATTCCATTATCATCATCACCCATAAGCTTCACGAGGTGCTGGCGCTGTCCGACCGTGTTTCCGTCCTGCGCAAGGGACAGTACATAGGGACCGTACAGACCAGTGAAGCTACGGAGGAATCCCTTACCGAGATGATGGTTGGGAAAAAGGTAAGCCTTAACATTGACCGGCCAATGCCGGTGAACCCGCAGAAACGTCTGGAGGTATCGGGTGTCACCTGCGTGGACAAGGAAGGGGTTAAGACCCTGGACCAGGCTTCCTTTACTGCTTACAGCGGGGAAATACTGGGAGTAGCGGGGATCGCGGGAAGCGGGCAAAAGGAACTGCTGGAGTCCATTGCAGGGCTTATGCACATGGAATCGGGCGCCATCACCTACTACCCTCCCGAGGGAGGGGAAAAGAACCTGGCAGGCATGAGCGCTGCGGCTATCAGCAAGCTGGGAGTAAAGCTTTCCTTTGTGCCTGAGGACCGGCTGGGCATGGGGCTGGTGGGCTCCATGGACATGACGGACAACATGATGCTCAGGGGATACAGGAAGGGGCGTTTGTTTTTTGCCGACAGGAAAACGCCCAAGACCCTGGCTGAACATATTATAGAGGAACTGGAGGTGGTGACGCCGGGGGTTTCCACGCCTGTGCGCAAGCTGTCAGGAGGCAATGTGCAGAAGGTTTTGGTGGGGCGTGAGATTTCCTCCAACCCCAAGGTGCTGATGGTGGCATATCCGGTCCGGGGACTGGATATCAATTCTTCCTATACAATCTACCATCTTCTCAATGAGCAGAAGCAGCAGGGGGCTGCTGTGATCTGTGTGGGCGAGGACCTGGACGTTCTGCTGGAGCTGTGCGACAGGATCCTGGTGCTGTGCGGCGGCCGGATCAGCGGCATTGTGGACGGCCGGACGGCAACTAAGGAAGAAGTGGGCCTGATGATGACAAAGGTAGGAGGTGGCTTAGATGAGTAAGGAGATAACCGCAGTATCCACAAGGGAACCTCTGATGCATATATCCAAGCGCGATGGGATTGAGCCATGGAAGGCATGGCTGATCAGGCTGGCTGCCGTTATTCTGGCGCTGGTGGTCTGTGCCGGTGTCATATTTGCTCTTACCGGGCTGAATCCCATTGAGGTATATAAAGGGATTATTGACGGTGCAGTGGGCACCAAAAGGCGTATCTGGATGACCATCAGGGATACCCTGGTGCTTTTGTGCATTGCGATCGGTATCACGCCCGCATTTAAGATGCGGTTCTGGAACATTGGCGCCGAGGGGCAGGTACTGATCGGGGGCGTTACATCCGCTGCCATGATGATCTACTTGGGAAACTCCCTTCCCGCCATTGTGCTGTTTCCGCTGATGCTTTTGGGCAGCGCCCTGTCCGCCATGGTGTGGGCAGCGATCCCGGCATTTTTTAAGGCTTACTGGAATACCAATGAGACATTATTTACCCTGATGATGAACTACGTGGCCATGCAGGTGATCACCTACTGTATCATTTTCTGGGAGAACCCCAAGGGCTCCAATTCAGTGGGTACCATCAATTCCTCCACCCAGGGCGGCTGGCTTCCAAAGCTGTTCGGGCTGGATTACGGCTGGAACCTGGTCATTGTGCTGGCATTGACCCTGGCCATGTTCATTTACCTGAAATACAGCAAGCAGGGGTATGAGATCGCTGTTGTGGGCGAGAGCGAGAATACGGCCCGGTACGCGGGGATCAATGTAAAAAAGGTGATCCTGCGGACCATGGCCTTATCCGGCGCCATCTGCGGAATTGCCGGATTTATCATTGTCAGCGGCGCAAGCCACACCATTTCCACCAGCACGGCGGGGGGACGGGGCTTTACGGCCATCATTGTTTCCTGGCTCAGCAAGTTTAATGCGTTTGCCATGATCCTGGTTTCATTTTTCCTGGTGTTCATGCAAAAGGGAGCGGGGCAGATCGCTTCCCAGTTTAATCTGAATGAAAATGCTTCTGATGTCATAACAGGTATCATCCTGTTCTTTATTCTGGGCTGTGAGTTCTTTATCAATTACAGGGTAGCTGTGCGCGGCAGGCATAAAGACCGGACGGTTTAGAAGGGAGGATGAGAATATGGGATTTTTAGTTATATTTATACAAAAGGCCATTGGGCAGGGGATCGGGATCCTGTACGGCGCCCTGGGGGAGATCATGACGGAAAAATCGGGAAACCTGAATCTGGGTATTCCGGGAATGATGTACATGGGCGGTATTGCCGGCCTGATCGGCGCATTTTTATATGAAAATTCAGTGGAGACGCCCAATGGGTTTGTGGGGCTTTTGATCTCCTTTTTCTGCGCATTTGCCTGCGCGGCCCTGGGAGGCCTGGTGTACAGCGTACTGACCATCACGCTGCGGGCAAACCAGAACGTAACCGGCCTGGCCCTGACCACATTTGGCGTGGGATTCGGCAACTTTTTCGGCGGTTCCCTGGCAAAGCTGGCAGGAGGCGTGGGACAGATTTCCGTGGCTGTCACTGGCGCGGCCTACAAGACGCCCATTCCCGGGCTTTCCAAACTGGGAGTGGTGGGGCAGGTGCTGTTCTCCTACGGATTTCTCACATATCTGGCAATCCTTCTGGCCATTGCACTTGCATTTTTCCTTAGCAAGACAAGGAAGGGACTTAACCTCAGGGCCGTGGGCGAAAGCCCGGCAACAGCTGATGCGGCCGGTATCAATGTCACTGCCTACAAGTATCTGGCAACCTGCATCGGGGGCGGGATCAGCGGCCTGGGCGGCCTGTATTTTGTGATGGAGTATTCAGGGGGAACCTGGACCAACAACGGATTCGGTGACAGGGGATGGCTGGCCATTGCCCTTGTTATATTTGCACTGTGGAAGCCGGTGAATGCCATCTGGGGTTCCATCCTGTTTGGAGGCCTGTACATCCTGTACCTTTATATTCCGGGACTGGACAGAGGGGCGCAGGAAATTTTTAAAGCCCTTCCCTACGTTGTCACCATTGTGGTGCTGGTGATCACCAGCCTTAGAAAGAAGAGGGAGTACCAGCCGCCCCAGAGCCTGGGACTGGCGTATTTCAGAGAAGAGAGATAAAACAGGGAAGAGAGATAAAAACAGAGAAGAGGCAGGGACTGCATTTTTGGCAGCGGTTCCAGTCTCTTCCTTTTTTGGCGGCAATGAATTTCTATCCGCTCTTTTAATCCCCCTCTTACATCTTGACAATACCCAGTAAACTGCTATGATTAGAGGAGCGTTTATTGGAAAGAGGATGACCGGATGTGAAGATCCGGTGTAAAACAGTTGTTTTGGTTTAGGTGACATGGAGGCGGATGTGGTGGAAATAAAGGACAGAATTTACCGGTATATGAAAGAACTGGTGGCGATTCCCAGCGTGTCTGATACGGAATATGAGAGGGCGGCAGCGGATTATATAGAGGCGGAGCTGAATGCCCAGCCCTATTTTGCAGCCCATCCCCAGATGGCGGGAAGCTATGCGCTTAAGGGGGATCACCTGAAACGGACCACACCCTATGGGCTGATCAAGGGGAGCACGGGGAGGACCATTATACTCACAGGCCACTATGATGTAGTAGATACCCGGGAGTACGGCAGTTTTGAATCTTTTGCCTATGATGTGGAGGCGTGGAAACGCGCCGGCAAAAGCCAGTTGGAAGCATTGGCGGCAATGCTTCCCAGGGAAGCCAGGGAGGATCTGGAGTCCGGTGAATGGCTGTTTGGAAGAGGCGTGAACGATATGAAGGGGGGACTGGCCATTGCCATGGCACTTATGGATTGGTATGGCCGGCTGATGCTGGAGCATCCGCAGCTGCCCGGGTGCCTGCTTTTTGCAGCGGTGGCGGATGAGGAGGCATATTCCGCCGGGATGCGGGGCTCCATTCCGCTGTTTACAGGTCTTTTGCAAGAGTATGGACTGGAATATGCATGCCTGCTGGATCTGGAGCCCAGCTTTAATGAGGAGGGGAAGCAGCAGGTGTATATCGGTTCCGTGGGAAAGACCATGCCCGCGGTGCTGGTACAGGGGGCCAAAGCCCATGTGGTGAACTGTTTCCATGGACTAAACGCAGTGGGCGTACTGGCTGAGATGTTTATGCGCACCGAGCTGGCGCCTGAGTTCTCTGAACAGTATGAGGGGGAACCATGCCCTCCGCCCACCTGGTTTAATCTGAGGGACCGCAAGGAGGGATATGATGTCTCCGTTCCCCTGAGAGCAGCGGGATACATGAGTATGCTGGGATTCAACAAGACAGCGGATTCGGTTATGGCCAGGCTGAAGGAAATCGGGAGGGAATCATTTTCCTCATACCTGAAACGCATGGAGGCCCAGGAGGCATGTGTGAAATCCGGGGATATCCTTCCAAAGGTGGATATGGACCGGTGCGTGATGGAGTATGTCCAGCTGGTGGATGTCTGCCACAAGCGCCACGGGGAGGAAGCGGGAAAGTGGTTCCGTGACCTCTATGAGACAGCACAAGCCCGTATCCGGTCAGGGGAATGGAATTATCCCAAGGCCACGCTGGAGATCATGGACGCGGTACTGACCTACTCGGAGATTACAACCCCTTTGATGGTGATCTCCTTTGCACCGCCTTATTACCCGGCTTATCACAGCGACCGCATTCCGGATGGCGCGGGTAGGGATAGCGCGGAGGGCAGTGCGGGGGGAGAAAGAACAGGGGGAGGAGAAAGTACAGGGGGAGGAAGCACTGGAAGAGGAAGCGCGCTGTATGAGATACTGGCAGCATCGGCAGAGACAGTGTGCGGCATCCCGCTGGGCAGGCGCAATTACTGCTGCGGGATATCGGATTTAAGCTACTGCGCAGGTCCGGACCGGGCGGAACTTCAGTCCTATGCGGCTAATACGCCGCTGTGGGGAGGTATGTATCATATGGACCTGGATGCCATGGCGGGATTCCAGGTTCCGGCCCTTCTTTTTGGCCCAGTTGGCAAGGATGCCCACCAGATGTCGGAGCGCGTCAATGCCAGGAGCCTGCTGGAAGAAGTTCCAGGAATTTTACAATATTTTATCGAACAAGTGTTTGCAAATGGAACGCAAATGTGATATACTTACGCAAGATATTGTAACTGGATATTGTAACATTGATACGATTCACACCCGGGCGCCAAAAGGACAGGTGCCTGGCGTTCTATGCAAGAGACAAGGAGCATTTTTAGATGGCAAAGCAGTACATTAAAATCCGCGGGGCCAATGAACATAATCTGAAGAATATATCCGTGGATATACCGAGGAACGAGCTGGTGGTACTTACAGGACTGTCCGGGTCCGGCAAATCTTCACTGGCTTTTGATACTATTTATGCAGAAGGGCAGAGGCGCTATATGGAGTCTCTGTCTTCTTACGCACGCCAGTTTTTGGGGCAGATGGAGAAGCCGGATGTGGAAAGCATTGAAGGGCTGTCACCGGCTATTTCCATAGATCAGAAGTCGACCAACCGGAACCCGCGTTCCACTGTGGGGACGGTGACGGAGATCTATGATTATATGAGGCTTCTCTATGCCAGGGTGGGCATTCCCCACTGTCCCAAGTGCGGCAAAGAGATCCACAAACAATCCATTGACCAGATGGTGGACCATATCATGGCCATGCCTGAGCGGACTAAGATCCAGCTTCTGGCACCTGTGGTGCGGGGCAGGAAGGGAGAGCATGCAAAGGTGCTGGACCAGGCGCGCAAGAGCGGCTATGTGCGTGTGCGCATTGACGGGAATCTTTATGAGCTTTCCGAGGATATTAAGCTGGACAAGAATATAAAGCATAATATTGAGATCGTGGTGGACCGTCTGATCGTAAAGGAAGGGATCGAGAAGCGCCTTACGGATTCCATCGAGACTGTGATGGCGCTGAGCGGCGGCCTTATGACCGTGGATGTGACGGAGGGGGAGCCGGTGAATTTCAGCCAGAGCTTCTCCTGCCCGGACTGCGGCATCAGCATCGATGAGGTGGAGCCCAGAAGCTTTTCCTTTAACAACCCCTTCGGCGCATGTCCCGAGTGTTTCGGACTTGGGTATAAGATGGAGTTTGATGAGGACCTGATGATTCCGGACAAATCCATATCCATTGACGATGGCGCCATTGTGGTGTTGGGCTGGCAGTCCTGCACGGACAAGGGAAGCTTTACCAGGGCCATACTGGACGCTCTGGCCAAGGAGTATAAATTCAGCCTTTCCACTCCTTTTCAGGATTACCCCAAGGAAATACAGGATGTGATCCTGCACGGTACGGGAGGCAAGGAAGTCAAGGTACGCTATAAGAGCCAAAGGGGCGAGGGCGTATATGATGTGGCCTTTGAGGGATTGATTGAGAATGTGAACAGGCGCTATAAGGAGACATTTTCCGAGGCCTCCAAGGCGGAATATGAGTCCTATATGCGGATCACGCCATGTCCTGTGTGTAAAGGGCAGAGGCTTAAAAAGGAGTCTCTGGCAGTTACGGTGGGGGATATGAATATCTATCAGGCAACCAATATGTCCATTGTAAAATTCAAGGACTTTATGGACGGCCTGAAGCTGACTTCCATGCAGCAGACCATTGGCGCGTCCATCTTAAAGGAAATCAGGGCAAGGATCTGCTTCCTCATTGACGTGGGATTGGATTATTTGTCCCTTTCACGGGCCACAGGCACCCTGTCAGGCGGGGAGGCGCAGAGGATCCGTCTGGCAACACAGATCGGCTCCGGTCTGGTGGGGGTTGCATATATCCTGGATGAGCCAAGTATTGGACTTCACCAGCGGGACAATGACAAGCTGTTAAAGACCCTGATCCATCTGCGTGACCTGGGGAACAGCGTGCTGGTGGTGGAACATGATGAGGATACCATGCTGGCAGCGGACTGTATCGTGGATATCGGACCAGGTGCAGGCGAACACGGCGGACAGGTGATCGCCATGGGAACCGCCAAACAGATCATGGCCAATAAGGATTCCATCACAGGCGCATATCTCAGTGGAAGGATGGCCATTCCCGTGCCGTCCGAGCGCAGGAAACCAAGCGGATGGATCACGGTTCGGGGCGCTGCTGAGAACAACCTGAAGAACCTGAACGTGGACTTCCCGCTGGGTGTCATGACTTGCGTCACAGGAGTGTCCGGCTCCGGCAAGAGTTCCCTTGTCAATGAAATACTTTACAAAGCCCTGGCCAAAAAATTGAACCGTGCCAGGACCATTCCCGGTAAGCATAAGGGAATTGACGGGACAGAGCAGCTGGATAAGATCATTGCCATTGACCAGTCGCCGATCGGGCGTACTCCACGGTCGAACCCGGCCACGTATACAGGCGTGTTTGATCTGATCCGTGATCTGTTTGCCTCTACCGTGGATGCAAAGGCCAAGGGCTATACAAAAGGCCGCTTTAGTTTTAATGTGAAGGGTGGACGGTGTGAATCATGCAGCGGTGACGGCATTATCAAGATAGAGATGCATTTCCTTCCCGATGTCTATGTTCCATGCGAAGTCTGCGGCGGAAAGCGGTACAACCGCGAGACCCTGGATGTAAAGTATAAGGGAAAGAGTATATACGATGTCCTGGATATGACAGTGGAGGACGCGCTGAAGTTCTTTGAAAATGTGCCCTCAGTCACCAGGAAGATACAGACCCTGTACGATGTGGGCCTGGGATATATCCGGCTGGGACAGCCGTCCACTGAGCTGTCGGGCGGTGAGGCACAGCGTATCAAGCTGGCTACCGAGCTGTCCAAGCGCGGGACGGGAAAAACCATCTATATTCTGGATGAGCCCACAACAGGGCTGCATTTTGCAGATGTGCACAAGCTGATCGACATTCTGCGCAGGCTGTCGGACGGAGGCAATACCGTTGTGGTGATCGAGCATAACCTGGATGTGATCAAGACTGCCGACTATATTATTGATATCGGACCGGAAGGCGGGGATAAGGGCGGAACGGTCATTGCCAGGGGAACGCCTGAGGAAGTGGCTGAGAACCCGGTTTCCTACACCGGCATGTACATTAAGAAATATCTTGAGGCGGGAAATAAAAAGGGAATAAAATAAATTAAAAAATTTGTCGAAATTGCTTGCTATTTGTAGTTAGGTGGCATATAATAGACATATACGAAAGATAAAGAAGAGATTGTACTATTTTGTACAATCTCTTTCAATTTATACGGAGATAAATATTTTCTGGTAAATTGGGTCATGGTATAGGGAGAGGACATTTCGGTTTAACCGTTTTGGCGGGGATATCCAGAAAAATATGGAGGAATAGATCTCATGGATAGAGAGATGATTATCGTTTTGGACTTCGGCGGTCAGTATAACCAGCTGATTGCACGCCGTGTCCGTGAGTGCAATGTGTACTGCGAAGTACATCCGTACAATATGAGCCTGGACAAGATAAAGGAGATGAATCCCAAGGGGATCATTTTCACAGGCGGCCCGGACGTGGTGTTTGAGGACGGTGCGCCGCGCTGTTCCAAGGAGATATTTGAACTGGGTATTCCGGTTCTGGGAATCTGTTATGGAGCGCAGCTTATGAGTTATCTGCTGGACGGCGTTGTGAAAAAGGCGGTTGTCAGCGAGTATGGACATACAGAGGTGGATGTGGACACGTCTTCCAAGTTGTTTGAGGGTGTTTCACCCAGGACCGTGTGCTGGATGAGCCATGGAGTATATATTGCAGAAGTACCTGCCGGGTTCAGGATCACTGCCCACACAGAGTCATGCCCGGTTGCAGGTATGGAGTGCGCGGGAAAGGATTTCTACGCGGTTCAGTTCCATCCTGAGGTGGTTCATACCAAAGAGGGGACAAAAATGCTGTCCAACTTTGTATACAATGTCTGCGGCTGCTCCGGAGACTGGAAGATGGATTCTTTTGTGGATACCACCATCAAAGCGCTGAGGGAGAAGATCGGTGACGGCAAGGTGCTGTGTGCCCTTTCCGGCGGTGTGGATTCTTCTGTTGCAGCGGTTATGCTGTCCAAGGCCATCGGCAAGCAGCTGACCTGTGTATTCGTGGACCATGGCCTGCTGCGCAAGAACGAAGGGGATGAGGTGGAAGCCGTATTCGGTCCCAAGGGCCAGTATGATCTTAACTTTATCCGTGTCAATGCCCAGGAGCGTTTCTACGCAAGGCTGAAGGGCGTGGAAGAACCTGAGGCAAAGAGAAAGATCATTGGCGAAGAATTCATCCGTGTATTTGAGGAGGAGGCCAGAAAGATCGGCGCAGTGGATTACCTGGTGCAGGGCACCATTTATCCGGATGTGATCGAATCCGGGCTGGGCAAATCCGCTGTGATCAAGTCCCACCACAATGTGGGCGGTCTTCCCGAGCATGTGGATTTTAAGGAACTGGTGGAGCCGCTGCGCCTGCTGTTTAAGGATGAGGTGCGAAAGGCCGGGCTTGAGCTGGGGATCCCGGAATATCTTGTATTCAGGCAGCCGTTTCCAGGTCCCGGACTTGGGGTCAGGATCATTGGCGAAGTAACGGCTGAAAAGGTAAAGATTGTTCAGGACGCGGACGCTATATACAGGGAGGAGATTGCAAAAGCCGGAGTGGATAAGAATCTGGGCCAGTATTTTGCGGCACTTACCAACATGCGGTCCGTTGGATGCATGGGAGATGAGAGAACCTACGACTATGCGGTTGCGCTGCGGGCTGTCCTGACCTCTGATTTTATGACTGCAGAGGCTGCGCAGATTCCCTGGGAGGTGCTGGGAAAGGTGACCAGCAGGATCGTGAATGAGGTGAAGGGCGTGAACCGGGTGATGTATGATTGTACGGGGAAGCCGCCGGCTACGATTGAGTTTGAATAACGGACAGAACCCCGGGAATGCTGATAGAATGGGCATTTCCGGGGTTGTTTTATGCCGTTTGGCTCTATTTATTTGATGAATACTGAATTTGGGGCGGGTATCATGATACCTGCCTCTAATGTTTTAGTTAATTTCTTTTTTATGAATAATCTTTCTCATACCGCTACCGCAAAATTCATGGGGTATCTTTTTAAATCCTAAAGTATCATAGAAGGCTTCTTTCCCCTTTTCAGCAATTAGAGAGACACTGGAACGCCCGCCGGGCGGCGTATTCTTTTCCACATAATCTAATAAATTATGAATGATAGCAGTACCAACTCCTTGTCTTTGAAAGGCAGGATATACAATTATATCTACAATAGTGTAATAAAGTCCGTCTCCTATTAGTCTGCCCATAGCGATTGTTTCCAGTTTGTTCTTCACAATAATAGAATAAGTTTACTTGGTGGAAACTCATGAAGAATTTATATTTTATAGTATTAAAAACCGCGATGATACTAAATATAGATGCCCTAAGCTTTACAGATTAAAATACAAGGACTATACTATATTTATCAAATTCAACAAATAAGCATCTAAAATGGATCATTACAATAAATCATTAAAAGGACCCCACCCATGGAAAACCACAACTCCCCCCTAATTGAAACCATCATAAACAACTACGCCCCCTACATCTTCAACCTCTCCCTGAAGCTGACAGCTGACCCGGACAAAGCAGAGGATCTGGCCCAGGAGACCTTTATCAAAGCATGGATTCATATAGCTGATTTAAAGAATGAGGCTGCCATTAAAAGTTGGCTTCGTACCATCTGCATCAATGAGTTCCGCATGATGATAAGGAAAGAAAAGCGTGAAGCCACAACCTACATAGAGAGTGTGGAAGAACTGGAGAGGGACGGAACGCTATTGGCGGATTATCCCCCTTTGATCATGGATGAGGTCCGGGCTTCGGAGGAGGTGGCTAATCTGCGCAATGGCTGCTTCCTGGCCATGACAAGGAAACTCACATTGAACCAGAGAACGGTATTTTCACTAATTGATATGTTTGGCCTGCCGATAGGGGAAGTGTCACAACTTCTGGATCTGACGCCCAAAGCAGTCAAGGGCCTGCTCTACCGTGCCAGGATGAACCTGGAATCATTTTTTCAGGGACATTGCAGTTTTGTGGATATCAGCAACCCCTGTAAATGTACTGCGTGGATTGAATTTATGAAGGACAGAAATACATTTCAGGAAAAATTAAGGCAGAAAAAGGAATATCTGGATTATAAGGAAAAAGGATATGTCCACGATCCTGATACGAGCCAAAAGATATTGTATTATTACCGCAACATGCCGGAACAAAGGCCGCCTCAGGAATGGTTTGAAGGGCTGATCACTTTGATGGAAGATTGCTATAAAGGTTATAAATGAAATATGCAATAAAAATTCCAATTAAAAAGTTTGCATTACCCGGGACTTCTGCCAAGAAACTTCATCTTCTATTATGTAAAGGAAAATACCAGAAGAAAAGAGGAATGGAATATGTTTCAATCAAGATGTGGTGTATGCTGTGATTTATGTGAGAGAAAGGATGCGGTCAGCTGTAAAGGGTGTATCAATATGAATGGGCCTTTTTGGGGAGGGGTCTGTGAGGTGAAATCCTGTTGTGAATCCAAAGGACTGAACCACTGCGGCGAATGCGGAGACTTTCCCTGTAACGTATTGTCCAATATGGGGGTGGAGGAAGGATATGACCCTGCTGTGAAGATAGAGCAATGCAGGCAATGGGCAATTGAGTGAGTATATTGCCAGTTTCACGGAATCGGCTGATACTGCCATGTATTGCCGGTCACAGCCAAACTTTAGATCCAAAACTAACATATGACACGGAACGTTTCATGTAAAAAGCCCGGGGGCTGGCCTCCCGGGCTGAATTTATGCACATAGGATCCTTATCTATTGCCATGGCATCGAAGCCGCAAACCAACATTTCTCATTTCTTCCACAATGTACATCCTGCCTGGGTGCACCTGTTTTTCCATCCCAAGGTAATGCTTAACAATGCAATCACCAACAGGCAGAGCATTGCGGCAAGCACGGTTTGATAACTCTCTGTCAGGTCAAAGATAAATCCATACGCAGGTATCAGGACAATAGAGGATATGGGAGCTCCCATGGACAGCTTGGCAAAGATTTTCTCATAGTCAGTGCGCCCGTAAAATTTCAGTGTCAGGATAGGAGCCAGGACCATGATGCTTGAGCTTACCAGCCCGTGTAAGAAGGCTGACAGGCCAAATATGCCAAATCCATTTCCGCTGAACAGGAATCCGAAAATGGATAAAAAGCCGATTCCGATCATTCCATAACATGTTTTCAGGCTGCCGATCCGGTCACTGATGATACCGATGGCAATGGAGCCGATGGCGCTGCCCACGGAAGCCAATGCAAGTGCTTTTCCTGTCTGGCTTGGGGTGTAGCCCAGCAGGGAGCCATAGTTTGGAATATGCTGGGAAAAGACGCCGATGCCGGTTATGGAGATCATAAACAACAGCAAGAGGACAAAGGAGATGGAGTAAATGGCTGTTTTTTCCGGAATCTCAACCGTTTCAACCGTTTCAGTGGCTTCTCCGGATCCTGCTTTGCCCTGTTTGGAAGGCCGGATATCGGCGCCCAGGGGGGAGAGATGTTTATCCTCCGGTTTGTTGCGGAGAAGGATCAGTGATGTGAGGATTACAACAAGAAAAGCCGCTCCGCCCATGAGAAAATAGGCGGTCCTCCACCCCTGGCGGAAAATGATATTGGATGCGGCAGGCTGCAGTACTGCTCCGAATAATCCCACAAAGGCCATTTGGATCCCCATCATCAATCCCGCATTTTTTGTAAACCACCGGTTGATCAGGATGGGGCCCAGCAGGCTGACTAAGATGGTTGCGCCCATAGCGTAAGGAATGGACAGGATATACCAGCCATACACCTGGTTTAATAAACCGAACGCCATAAAGGAAAGGGTCTGAAGCACAGCGCCTGCCACAGCCATCACCCGGATATCATACCGGTTGATCAGCGTTCCGGCAAAGGGCAGCCAAAAGACCATGACAATGGAGGTGATGCTGAAGTAGATAGACAGTGTACCGATTCCCACATCCAGTTCCTGTGAAACAGGAGGCAGGAATAGGCCGGAGGTGGTGTTCAGTCCGCCTCCCGCAAAACCACGGATTAAGATAACGCCCAATAATATGAACCATGCATAATGTATGTTCTTTTTTTTCATAGATTCCCGCCTCTCTTACCATCGGAGAGTGCCTGAAATTTTGGCTTCTGCTGTCTGCCCGCCTTGTCTTCTGACACATCCCGGTATAGGATCTCAGGATTATTTTCCTCTTCTGTTTCATTTTTATTCCTGCTATGAAGACAAAGGGAATAAATTAGGACTTTATCCAAATACTATTCGCGATGAATAGATAAGGATGGTGAATTTATGAAAAAACTGGAAAATAGGGTGGCATTGGTCACCTCTGCCACAAAGGGAATCGGACTTGCGTGCGCTCTGAAACTGGCTGAAGCCGGTGCCAGCGTCTACATGGGAGTGCGCAGGCTTCAGGCAACCCAGGAAATATGTGATGAATACCGTGAAAAGGGATATAAAATGGTTCCGGTTTATTTTGATGCCACGGACAGATCAAGCTATCAATCCATGGTGGAGGAGACCGTCCAGGAAGCCGGTCAAATTAATATTCTTGTAAATAATTTTGGCATTGGAAGACCGGCGGAGGACCTGGATCTGGTCAGCGGCAGTGAGTCGGCTTTTTTTGATATACTGGACCTGAACCTGGGAAGCGTTTACCGCATATCCAAGCTTGTGGTCCCGCACATGCTTAGGGCGGGCGGCGGTTCCATTGTGAATATTTCCTCCATCGGGGGAATGATCCCGGATATCACCAGGATCGGCTACGGTGTTTCAAAATCAGCGATCAACAACATAACCCAGCAGATCGCCGTGCAGTTCGCCCGCCGGAACATCCGCTGCAATGCAGTTCTGCCGGGCCTTACTGCCACGGATGCGGCTTTGGAAAACATGCCTGAAGAATTCCTGAAATCCTTTCTGTCCCACATCCCCTTAAACCGGATGGGAACCCCCGAGGATATTGCCAATGCGGTCCTTTTCCTTTCTTGTGATGACTCCGCATATATAACAGGACATATTTTGGATGTTGCGGGAGGATATGGGATCGGAACCCCGCAGTATGGGGATATGATGAGAAAATAGTGCTATCTTTCTTAGATATCTTCCATTACAATAATCTGTAGAAAGATGAGAGAATGGGAGATGTTTTTATGATCATAAAATTAACCGATCCGGAGCAGGCCGGGGATATTTTTGCCCATTGGGATGAAACCATCATCTGGTCCTGCCTGCAGAATATAATGGGAGACATATATGCTGTGTATAATGGGAAGTCTCAGGAGACTCCCGGATCAGCCATGGCTTTTCTTGGGGATTTTTGTTTCCTTGCAGGTGTTCCCTCCAGGGAACTGGTGATGTTCAGGCCGGACGGCTGCGGACCGTATATCATAATGGTTCCCCAAAATGACGGCTGGGCACAGCTGATCTGGGATTGTCACAGGGACAATGCAAAGAGGATCACCCGGTATGCGATCAAAAAAGAACAGGATGTATTTGATAAAGAAAAGCTGCACCGGGCAGTCTCTTCCCTGCGGCCCGGCTTTTCCCTGAAAATGATGGATGAAGAGCTTTATCATCTGTGCAGGTCCAGGGAGTGGAGCAGGGACCTGGTGTCCCAATATGCAGATTATGAAATGTACCGGAAACTTGGCATTGGAGTGGTTGCCCTAAAAAATGGGCAGCCGGTTTCCGGTGCATCCTCCTATGCGACTTATAGAGGCGGCATTGAAATCGAGATCGACACCAAGGAAGAATACCGGAGAAAGGGCCTGGCGTACGCATGCGGGGCAAAATTGATTCTGGAGTGCCTGGAACAGAATCTGTATCCCAGCTGGGACGCCCATAACATGTGGTCGGTTGCACTGGCTGAAAAGCTTGGTTATCATTACGACCATGAGTATACGGCATTTGAACTATATACAGACGAGAGTGCCCCCATTTTCGCATGGGATGTCCTGAACAGTTACAAATAAAATATGAAAATAACTATCTGATATCTAAGAGATCCCGCCGGCCGGCAAATTGGGCTTGGTGGGATTTTTATGTTTAAAAGTTGTACGTGAAAAGATTTTCACCCAGTATTTATAAAAAGGTCCGTGAAGTTATGCATGTTGCATAATAAAGTCTAAATAAATTGTATGATTTTATTATTGACCCGCAGGAACATTTTGGTATAATAAAAATAGTTTCAGAAACTTAAATAAAATATGAAAAATTTTTCATCAACAGAATTACGAAAAAAAAAGGAAAGGTGGGGATCAAATGGTAAAGGATGTTGAGGAATACGTATCACGGATAAGAAGCAAGTACAGCGTTATGAGTGAGTCAGAGAAGAAAATTGCAGATTATATTTTAAGCAATGATTTTGTAAATGAGGACAGCAGCATTAATAATTTGGCGGCAGCCACAGGAACCAGTGTTTCAACCGTGGTTAGGTTCTGTAAAACTCTAGGATTTAAGGGTTATGCAGAGTTTAAATTTTATTGTCAGAAGGGTATCCTGTCTCCTCTGAGCGGACAGATTGAGATCAGTAACCATGACAGTGCCGGGACGATCAAGCAGAAGGTGGCTGAATTTTCCAAGAACGCCATTAATAACAGTATTTTATACACGGATAATCAGGAAATTGAAAGAGCCATCAATGCATTGTCCAGGGCAAGACAGATCCTGGTATGCGGGGAAGGCAGCGCCAGCGGGATCGCACTTCTTGCAGTCAATACATTCATGAATCTGGGTATACCCAGCTATACCATCCAGGACCCTCTGGCGCAGATCAGAACCGCTTCCTTTTTAGGGGAACAGGACGTGGTGATTGGAATTACAAACTGCGGTTACATCAAGGATGTGGTGGATACATTGGCGGTGGCAAAGGAAAATGGAGCAACCACCATCTGTATTACAGGCCTTAATGATTCCCTTGTAACCAAGTATTCCGATGTATGCCTGTGCACCACCCACCGGGATAACCAGAGTCCCCTGGATCTTCCCACCACCACCATCTGCCAGATGATCACACTGCACACACTTCAGATTGGCTATATTGTCAGGAACAATGCAGATATAGAGGAAAATGTAAAGAATATGCATCAGGTATCTGAATTAAAACGGTATGATTTTGCAGTTGGTTCCATCAGTAAGGAGCGTGTGAAATTCTAGGCCGTGTCCGGAAGTTTATTTTCCCCGGGGTATTTCCATACAGGAATGATCCTGCTCCGGGAGCATACTCCGGACACGCCTGACCATAAGAGAGGAGCAGCAATCATATGTTTGATATCATTAAAAACTACGAAAAGGTAAGCCAGGAACTTGTAGAAAAGTTCTCTAAATTAGAAGAGAGTGCATCCATTAATGAGTGTATGCAGGTCAACGGGGCAATGAACCACGATATACGTCCGGTATGGCCAGGTTCCAGAATGTGCGGAACCGCATTGACTGTTTGTGCCAGAGCGGGTGATAACCTGATGCTTCACAAGGCCATTTCCATGGCTAAACCAGGAGATGTGATCGTTATCACCTGTGACGGTTTCCAGGAATCCGGCGGTATGTGGGGCGGGATCATGAGCAATGCTGCCCAGACCATGGGAGCGACAGGAATGGTGACGGATGGAAGTGTCCGGGATACCATGATGATGAAAGAGATCAATTTTCCGGTATTTTCAAGAGGCATTGGTGTAAAGCGGAGCACCAAGGCATTGGGCGGCACCATCAACCATCCCATTGTTGTGGGTGGTGTTCTGGTTCATCCCGGGGATCTGGTTTTTGCGGATAATGATTCCGTGGTTGTGGTTCCAAGGGAGCAGGCGGAGGAGATCTACAAGCTTGCGGTTGCCAGGGAACAGCATGAGGATAATACACTGGTAAAGGCAAAGCTGGACGGCACCGTAACCTTCCAGACCTTTGAGAAGGAATTCCGGGCGCTTAATCTGAGCGAAGAGTGCTGATACTGCCTCATGGATTAGGGGTATGGATATTTACCCGGAAAGGAATGGAATATGAATAAGCAAGTATACAGGCAGGATATGATTGCTGCCGTAGTTATCATAATGGTTGGTGTTGCAGCGTTTGTATTGTCACTGGTTATGCCGGGTAAGGCGTCCATGTTTCCCAAAATTGTTTCTTCCGGCCTAATGGTATTGGGTGTTCTGCTGATATTTGACAGTATAAGGAAGATCAGAAAGGATGTGCCTACCGATGAGGAGCCAGCCAGGCTGGGTGAATTTCAGAGTCCGGTCATTGTGCTGGCCCTGCTGATCCTCTATGTACTGGCGGTGATCTATATCGGATTCTACATTTCCACGCCTGCTATGCTGGTCATTTACATGTATTTTATGGGCATCAGGAATATTAAAACAATTTTAATTACAACAGCAGTGGTCATGGCCTTTGTATACTGCCTGTTTACACTGCAGCTGGGTGTGCCTCTTCCGGCAGGGATCCTGGGTTAGGAGGGAATATGATGGGGATTATACAAGAACTATTTACAGTACAGTGTCTGATCGCTTTAGTTGCAGGCACCGCAGGCGGACTTCTCATCGGAGCGCTGCCCGGACTCAGCGCAACCATGGGAATGTCCCTTCTGATACCTATTACATATGGAATGGAAACTGCTCCGGCCATGATTATGATAGCGGCTGTTTATGTTTCGGCTGTGTATGGAGGAAGTTTTTCCGCAATCCTGATCCATACGCCGGGAACTCCTGCTTCCGCTGCGACAGCCATTGACGGATATGAACTGACTAAGCAGGGAAAGGGCCTGAAGGCCGTGGGAGTATCCAGTATCAGTTCCGTCACAGGCGGTGTGATCAGCGCAGTGGCCCTGCTTTTTCTGGCGCCGCAGCTTGTAAAGGTATCGCTGATGTTCAGTTCACCGGAGTATTTCCTGATCGCAATCTTTGGTTTGACCATTGTGGGAAGCCTTTCCGGAGGCAACATGCTCAAGGGACTTGTGGCAGCGGTATTCGGACTGCTGCTGGGAATGGTAGGCATGAATATTTTCCCGTATGCAAGGTATTCGTTCGGAAACCTGAACTTGGCCAGCGGAATACAGCTGGTGCCGGCTATGATTGGATTGTTTTCCATTTCCCAGGTCCTGATCCAGTCAGAAAAACTGAATGACGCCATCAGGAAAAAGGGAAAAGCAGATGATGAACTCAATCAGCAGATTGAAAATGCAAAAAATATGAAGGGAAGCTTTTTCCCGACCAGAGAAGAAATGCGCACCCTGCTTCCCGTTATGTTGAGAGCATCTGTTCTGGGAATATTTGTAGGCATCCTGCCGGGGGCCGGCGGCGATATCGGATCCTGGGTTGGCTATAACGATGCAAAAGCCCAGAGCAAACACAAGGAAATGTTTGGAAAAGGGAGCCTGGAAGGAATCGCAGGATCTGAGGCGGGTAATAACGCGGTATGCGGAGGCGCATTGATTCCCGCATTGACCCTTGGCATACCTGGAAGCGGAGCCGCAGCAGTGCTTCTGGGAGCCCTGACCGTTCAGGGATTTGCCCCGGGCCATGACCTGTTTAATAAATACGGTTCTATAACATATGCGATTTTGATCGGTTTTCTGCTGGCAAATATCCTCATGGGAATTTTTGGGTTTCTCATTGCAAAAAGGGCGGTAAAGCTGGCAGCCATGCCTCTGGGGATCCTTCTTCCCGTTATTATGCTGCTGTCAGTCATTGGTTCATTTGCAATCAGAAACAATGTATTTGATATTTTTGTAATGTTGTTTTTTGGAGTGGTGGGTTATCTGATGAGGAAGATCAATATGCCTGCAGCCCCCGTGGTCCTGGCATTAATATTAGGTCCTATGGCGGAGCGTAACCTGATCAATTCCCTTCAGATGGTAAAGGGGAATGTATTTACTTATTATGGTTCCAGGCCCCTGTGCTGGCTGTTCGGACTTTTGATCATCGGCTCATTGGTATCGCCGATTATTTCGTCCAGAATGAAGAAAAGAAACGTAGACTCATAGAATATGTGAACTTGCAGATTATGTGACTTTATGAGTTATGTAAACTCATGGTCATGCGGAATAAAGGAGAATGGTTATGAAGAAAAACAGATTATTAGCAGCAGCATTATGTCTGGCTATGGCATTGACCACAGGGTGTTCCCAGGATAAGAAACAGGAGACGGATACTACGGCAGCAGCTGTTTCATCAGCAGCCGGAGAGGAAAAGGGGAGTTATCCTGTTCCTAAACTCACATTTTTATGCCCGAGTGATGCGGGCGGGGCAATGGACAACAATACCCGTTTCCTGGCGCCCTACCTGGAAAAGCATCTGGGGGCATCTGTGGACGTGATTAATATGGGGGGAAGCGCGTGTTGGGTAGGCTGGAAACATTTGACAGAATCTCCTACTGACGGCTCCATGATCTCCTATGCAAACTTCCCCAATATGCTGACAGGATACCTGGACCCGGCGGCATCCATTGGGATGGACAGGACCAACTTCGAGTTCCTGGCCCTGTACACGTCAGATGACAATATCATCATGGCTAAAAAGGATGAGACAAGGTTTAAAGATGCCAAGGAATTTTTTGAATATGCTAAAAATAATATTGTGACCATTGGTACTGCGGGGGCCAGGACGGATGATGCGGTGGCGGTTGCCATGCTGGAAAAGGAACTTGGGTTTGAATTCCAGCATGTGCATTATCAGAATTCCGCAGAAGGATTTGCAGCAGTCATGGGCGGACATATCGATGTTCTCATGGGTAATGTGAGTGAGGCTGTTAACAAGGGTGAAGAGATTATGCCGGTTGTGGTATTGTCCCAGGAGCGGAGCGAATATTTGCCTGATGTCCAGTGCACCTATGAAAATGATATCAAGGTAGCTGCATCCTCCAGTCGTGGCGTGATCGCAGCAAAGGGGCTGGATCCCGCTGCCAAAGAGGCACTTCTGAAAGCGCTGAAAGCAACCATGGAAGATCCGGATCAGCTGGCAGAAGCAAAAAAACAGGGAATTGCTGTAACACCTATCTACGGTGATGACTTTGAACAGTGGATGGAGCAGCAGGAGGAGTCGATCAAGGGAATCTTTGATCTGTTGGACGAATAATAAAAAAGACTGCATAAAATGAAATTCTTTGGAGGCTATGATGATAAAAGCGATTAAATTTGAAAAACCATGGGATGTGGCCTGTGTGGAAAAGGAAATGCCGGTGCCGAAAAAGGGGGAAGCCCTTATACGGGTAAGATCAGCGGGGATATGTGGTTCTGATATTGGAGCATACAGGGGGACCAATCCCCTGGTATCCTATCCCCGGGTCATCGGACATGAGATTGCAGGTGAGATCATTTCCATATCAGAGGATAACCGGGGACAGCTGAAGCCGGGTGACCATGTGATCGTGGATCCCTATTTATACTGCGGCCACTGCTATCCATGTTCCATTGGAAGGACCAACTGCTGTACGGATCTAAAGGTTCTGGGAGTTCATGCTGAGGGAGGTATGGCGGAATATTTTGTCCATCCTGAGAACATGCTGGTCAGACTTCCGGACGATATGCCATGGGATTTAGCTCCCATAGCGGAACCTCTTACCATAGCCCTTCACGGTATCCACAGAGGAGGATTAAAAGCAGGAGAATATGCTGCGATCATCGGAGCCGGCCCCATCGGAATGCTGGCTGCCATGACAGCCCTTGCTTACGGCGCAGAGCCGATTATGATTGATTTGGTGGAAGAACGGCTTTTGCAGGCAAAGCAGCTGGGAGTCAGGTACACCATTGATTTAAGAAAAGAAAATGCAGAGGAAAAGGTCAGAGAGTACACAGGCGGGAACATGGCCCATCTGGTAATGGAATGCTCCGGCGCAAATGCAGCCGTCAGGTCCACTCTTGACTTGGTGTGCAATGCGGGCAGGATAACCCTGACAGGATGGCCGAAAAATGAAACCCCTCTCCCTACCGATGTGATTACCAAAAAGGAAGTGGACATTCGCGGGGCCAGGACCAGTGCCAATGAATTTGAGGAGGCGATCCGGCTGATCCATTCCGGGCAGGTGGACGCAAGACAGATCCTGACTAAAACCGTAAGCCTGGATGAGGCTGCAGATACCATAAGGGATATTGAAAAAAATCCCGGAAATTATATGAAGGTAAATGTGATGATATAGCTCGATCTTCAAATTCCCCCGCCTGTGGGGCGGCCGGATGAAAGAGCGGTTACGTTCTCTCATCCGCGGCAGTACTAAAATGCAGAAAACAGCAGACACCCTACATTTAGTAACAGATGTATTCAGTGACAGATGTATTCGGTGACAGATGTATTCAGTAACAGATGTATTCAGTGACACATGTGTTCCGGAGACATGGACGGTGTTTCCGGAGTGATGATGATCTGATCTGCCAGGATCTTCACCCGGCATAGCTGTCCCGGGAAAAAGTTGGCCATGATCAGATATTCAAAGTCAGCGCCGTAGTTTTGGATACATTCCTGGGTAATTCTGAAAAGCCATTGTCCGATTACCATTTCTTCATCCATAGAAGGCTCCTTTCAAGTTGGTCTTATGGGTCGGTTTTTGTTAAGTAAAATCAGAATAGCACAAGGGTGGGGGGAAAGTAAATTAAGATATCGTAAAAAAATGATTTGGTGTTAGTATAAAAATATCTCCGGAGAGGGCTGTGTGAATGCCTATTTCCGGAGATATATTTGGGTTTGCTGATTATTTCTGAATCAGCTTCTGCATTTGTTCTATTTCTTTTTCCTGAACATCGATGATTTCCTGTGCCAGCTGTTTTACCTCTTCCTCATCCGTATAGTCCAGGATGTCCTTGGCCATGTCCACGGCCATCTGGTGATGCATGATCATGCCCTCGGCAAAAGCCTGGTCAATGTTGTCAACGCCGGAAGGATTAATGTGGTGTGACATGGAATCATCAGAAAACATTTCGCTGTATTTTGCCAGGTAGGCATCTTCCTTATCCTGGTTTTTCTTACCTTCTTCCTCATATTTTTTGATCAGGTCATTCATCTGCACCAGTTCTTTTTTCTGAGCCGTAATGATGTCCTGTGCCAGGGTCTGCAGATCAGATACCTCTCCGCCGTAATTCAGGTAGCTCTCCGACATTTTAATGGCCGCCTCATGGTGGGGGATCATGCCTTTGAGAAAGTCAATGGAAGCACTTCCGGATTTTTCACGGATCATCATGTCCTCCATCATATTCATCATGATGGAATCCTGTTCCGTGAGATACCGGCTCAGATCATCTGTACCGGCTGCCTGGCCGCCATGGGAAGAGTGGTCCATGTGGCTGTCGGACATGGAACTGCCCTGGGCTGCCTGATCACCTGAACCCATGGAAGCATTGCTGTCTGCGGTCACGCCGCTTTCAGAGGTGGTGCCGGTCTCCTGACCGCTGTCGCTTTTTTTGTTCATGGCAGCTGCAGCAGCTACAATGATGATGATCAGTGCAACACAGATTCCGATAATCCATAAACGCATATTCTTGTTGTTCATAATTTAAGTCTCCTGTAAATGTTTAATGGGTGGTTTTATAATAGAATGGTCTTATTATTTGTTGTTTTCTGGAAAATATACCAGCAGGGGAAAATGGAGGAGACTTGGAGAGTACACAAAGGAATCCGGGAGGAAACATTAAAAAAATATTTATCCGGGCTTTGCTTTGTGATAGACTAGTATCATGCATCAAAGTGATTTTTATGAAGTTATTTAATGAAATGTGGGAGAGAAGCTATGGATGAAACAATAACAATAGGGAGTATGAAGAAGATTGTAAAAGAATTCTGCGAGGCCCGAGACTGGGACCAATTCCATAATCCCAAGGATCTGGCAATCGGGATATCCACAGAGGCCAATGAGTTACTGGATATATTCAGATTCCAGTCAGAGGAGCAGATGAGGGAACTGATGTCAGACCAAACAGTACGCAGCCACATTCAGGAGGAACTGGCGGATACACTTTTCTTTCTTTTAAGATTTGCCCAGATGAATGATATTGATCTTTATGATGCGCTGACTGATAAAGTGAACAAAAACGGTCAGCGGTATACCATTGAGAATTCTAAAGGAAAAAACATAAAAATACATGGATAGAGATTAAGAGATACGCTGGCGCATTCCCCCTTCTTATAATATAATAGTGATCACAAAGATAAAAACACAGCGCATGTATCACATGCAGATCCGGTTGGTAGTCCGGACGGAAGACGCCTGTTCCTTGCCTGAACCGGTATTGACAGGCAGTTCTTCTAAGTAGCCCTCCTCCTTGGTCGTCCATTCTTTGTTCATAACATCTTAAAGGAGGAATTGTCATGGACAAAGTATCGGTAGCGCTGAGAGTATTTTTTGAGGATCCTTTCTGGATCGGCATCCTGGAACGGGTGTCGGAGGGCAGGATGACTGTGAGCAAAATAACCTTTGGCCCGGAGCCAAGGGATTATGAGGTACAGGAATTTCTTATGAAAAATTACTACAGTCTGCGGTTCAGTCCGGCTGTGGCAGCTGCTGTAAAGGAGAACCATGTAAATCCAAAGCGCATCCAGCGTCAGGTGAGAAGGGAACTTCAGGATACGGGCATGGGAACCAAATCCCAACAGGCCCTGAAACTGCAGCAGGAGCAGATGAAGACTGACAGAAGGGCCGTGAGCAGAGAGAAAAAGGAAACGGAGGCCAGACGCCAGTTTGAACTGAAACAGCAAAAAAAGAAGGAAAAGCACAGGGGCAGGTAATACTGCCTCTGTGTTTTTTTGCCATAAAATCAGGCTGATTCTGTTTTTTCCGCGCATCGCCAATCTCTAAGATTTACTTAGAGAGCTATTGCGATTATGCGTTTTACTTGTATTTGTATATTAATTATAATAAAGACATAAAAAACATCAACATATTATACATTGTGACGGTCATTGGACGATCTGAACCATTGGATGTCTGCTAAATGGAGTTATCACCTGTGTGTACGGAAGCGGCGCAGGCTGCGGAAAGCTATACCAGTTTTTACCAGCAGGAGATACAACGGTCCTGTGTTACAGTAAAAGTAATGTTAAATGTTTCCAGCACAGGACTGGTTGGCCCTCAGCCGGAGGATATAAGACCTGAGGCATTATGGAAAATCCCCAAAAATCCATTATGGCAGCCGTGGAGCCGGCCGGAGTCTGTAATATGTTTTGGAAAGGAACCGCAGGATATGAGCAAAAAAATGCTGGTGGTCAGCGCACATGGCGCTGACTGGTGTACAAGGGCCGGAGGGACTATTTTAAAATATGTAAACGCCGGCTGGGAGGTAACGGTATATGCCCTGACCTTTGGTGAACACGGTGAATCAGGGGCTTACTGGAAGGATCATTGGGGGACCAATGTGGAGGAGGTGAAGCATTGCCGCAAGACGGAAGCCCAGGCAGCGGCAGCGTTCATGGGAGTAAAAAGGATCGAGTTTTTTGACTATGGGGATTATCCTCTGGATATGGGAACTTCCAGAGTACAGGATCTGATCTGCCGAATCATGGATCTGCGCCCGGATGTGATATTGACCCACTGGATTGACGATCCCTTTAACATGGACCATGAAATCACAGGCAAGGCGGTTGTCAGGGCTGTCAGTGCATGCGGGATGAGAGGAGCTATACCGGATACGGATCCCCACTTTATTCCGGATATCTTTTTCTTTGAGACCACCATGCCCCATTCGGAATTTAATCATTTTGAGATAGACACATACCTGGACATTGGAGATGTCTTTGAGAAAAAGATACAGGCGGTCAAGCTGTTTGCAGCCCAGCCCCAGCTGGTGGAATACTACACCCGGTGTGCAAAGAACCGGGGGGTACAGGCAAATGACTGGTCAAGGGGCAGGCGCAGTATCCAGTATGCAGAGGGATTTAAGCGGTATGTGCCTTATCTGGGGGACTGTCTGCCTGTATCATCATTGGAGGAGCGTTTTATCAAGGAGGACGGATATGTATAAAATACTGATACCGGAGGATATTGCCCAATCAGGAAAACAATATCTTACCGACCGGGGGTATGAACTCAGGGTAGGGGTCCCCACGGATGTGGAAAGCTTAAAGCGCGAGATCGAGGATGCGGATGGGCTGATCGTGAGGAATGCCAGATACCCAAAAGAGGTGCTGGAAGCCGGAAAAAGGCTGAAGGTCATTGGACGCCACGGAACAGGGGTGGACAATATTGCAGTGAAGGAAGCTGAATTGCTGGGAATCCAGGTGGTTAACGGCCCCACTGCCAATATCAATGCTGTGGCGGAGTATACGGTGGGGCTGATACTGGCGCTGAGCTGCGGCCTGGTGCAGGCGGACCGGAAAACCCGGGCCAAGGACTGGACATACCGTTTATCCATGGAGCGATATGAGATTAAGGGTAAGACCCTTGGTCTTGTGGGATTTGGACGTATTGGCCAGCTGGTGGCGGATAAGGTTATAAGTGCCCTGGGCATGGACGTTATTGCATATGATATCCATTCAAATGCCCATCCCTTATCAGGAATCCGTTTTACCGGCTGTTTGGATGAGATTTTGTATGAAGCGGATTTTGTGTCCCTTCATATCCCATCCACACCTGAGACAAGGGGAATGTTTGATTACCAGTTGTTCTCTATGATGAAAAAGGGAGCTTATTTTATTAATTGTGCCAGAGGCGATGTCTATGTGGAGGAGGATCTGGTGCGTATATTAAAAGAAGGACATCTAAGTGGAGCGGCGCTGGATGTTTACAGCCAGGAGCCGCTGAAGGACAGTCCTCTGCTGTCCATGGAACAGGTAATACTGTCTCAGCATAACTCAGGGCTTTCCGAGGAGAGCAAGGACAGAATGTCACTGTATGCAGCCATGGGAGTAGATGAGGTACTGACAGGCAGGACGCCTGCATGGCCGGTCAATAAACCACAAAAGTAAAAAATAAAAACCAGGAGGGTTAAGACTATGAGAAAAAGCAAACGTTTATTAGCACTTGCAATGGGGATGACACTGGCGGTGGGAATGACTGCCTGCGGTTCCAAGGAGGCAGCGCCCCGGAAAACAGCGGCAGCGGCCCAGGACAGCCAGGAAAAGGACAGCCAGGAGGACAAGTCCAAAGACAGCGCACCAGCCGGAAAGGATGCGGCTCCTGCGGCATCGGAAACTACATATAACTGGAAATGGGGAACAGTGGATTCCACATCCAACCCCAATTATGAGGCCATGGAGTATTTCTGCACCTTGCTGGATGAGAAAGCGCCTGGGAAATGGTCCATCCAGATCTATCCGGACTCCCAGCTGGGGGATGCGTCCCAGTTGTGTGAATCCGTCCAGATGGGTACTCTGGAGATGGCCTGTCCTGCCAGCTCCATTGTTGCAAACTACGTGCCGGATTACGGTGTGTTCGACATGCCCTATCTGTTCACCACGGCTGAAGAGGTGGATGCTGTCCTGGACGGTGAGGTTGGTGCAGAACTGGCGGCCCTGGCCGACAATGCCAACATGAAGCTGGTGGCATGGTGGGAGATCGGCTTCAGATGCCTTGCCAACAATGCCCGGCCTATCAACTCAGTGGAGGATGTAAAAGGGCTCAGGCTGAGGGTTATGAGCAATGAGGTGCACCAGGCTCTCTGGACCGCACTTGGGGCGGACCCGGTGCCCATGTCCCTGTCCGATGCCTATGTGGCCAACCAGAACGGGACCATTGACGGCCAGGACAATCCCCTTCACTCCCTGATCGCCAATTCCACCTTTGAGGTATGCCATTATATTGCAGTGACCAACCATGTGTACAGCCCTCTGGGGGTCATTGTGTCCCCCAAGGCCTGGGCATCCATGTCCCCTGAGGACCAGGAACTCTTTATGGAATGCATGAAGGAAGCCACAGCGAACCAGAAAAAGCTGGTGCGTGAGCAGAATGAGAAGGCGGCCAAGGAGCTGGAGGAAAAGGGATGTGAGGTGACCTATCCGCAGCTACAGCCGTTTGCGGACAAGATGGAGGTGGTGTACGAACAGTATCCCCAGTTTTCCGTATGGCTGGATAAGATCAAATAGGACAGGTGTAGCATGTATGATATATGTAATATGTATGATAGAGGGGACATGGGCGAATGTGTAAGGATGTAACGGAAGGAGCTGTGGATCGGTGAAAACCATAGACAAGATCAATTTACAAATCCAGAGGGTACTGGATGTGTTCCTGGGAGCTGCCAGCGTGGTCATGCTGGCAGTGAACCTGGCCCAGGTGCTGGGGCGGTATGTGTTCCATTCCAGTATCACCTGGTCGGAGGAACTGAGCACCTATATGTATGTGTGGATCATCTTCCTGGCGCTGTATGCAGCCTGTAGGGAGAGGAATGAACTGGGGATCGAGGTCCTGCGGTTAAAAGATCCGAAAGGGAGAAGGACGGTCCTGATGGTCCGTGAACTGCTGGGCCTGGCCGCCTGTGCGGCCTTCCTGTACGGAAGTGTCCTGATGATCAGAAACTCCCTGGCATTCCCGCAAAAGACCGCGTCCTTAAAGATCATCACGGCATACCTGTATTTCTGTATGCCGCTGAGCTTCACGCTCCTGGTCTGGATGAAGGCAGTGCATATCATCCATGATATCCGGTTTTTGTCAGGCAGGGAGACGGACGAAGCGGGCACAGGAAAATAGAGGGGAGGAAGGGAAATGTCTACAGCAGCAATTGTTCTTATCGTATCCGTGATCATCTTCGCGGTATTGGGAGTGCCCCTGGTGTGGTCGCTGGTTTTGGCCTGTGTCTGCTCCGTGGCGGCGGGAGGAACTTTGGATGCCCTGCCCATCCTGGTGCAGAGGATGTTTGCAGGGGGGCTGCAGTACTCCCTGCTGGCAATCTTTTTCTTTGTGCTGGCAGGTGCCATCATGCAGTATGGAGGGCTGTCCAAGCGCCTGGTGGATTTTGCCAACAGTCTGGTGGGGCACATCAGCGGAGGAGCTTCCCTGGTATGTGTGATCGCGTGTACATTTTTTGCAGCCATATCCGGGTCGGCGGTGGCCACCACGGCAGCCATAGGAGGGATCATGTATCCGGAACTGAAGCGCCTGGGATACCCGGAGGATTATGCAGCAGCCCTCCCGGCAGCGGCAGGAGTTCTGGGAGTCATCATACCGCCCAGTGTGCTGTTCATCCTGTACGGGAACGTGGCCAGCGTCTCGCCGGGTAAGCTGCTCATGGCAGGCGTGATCCCGGGTCTGATGGGGGCGTTTTTCATCTGCATCATGTGCTACGTGTTCGCAAAAAGGAAATCCTATCCAAGAAATGAGGGATTTGAGGCAAAAGTGGTGATTAAGACCCTGAAGGATTCCATCTGGGCCCTGCTGATGCCCATTATTATTCTGGGAGGAATCTACACGGGGATCTTCACCCCCACGGAATCAGGTGTGGCGGCGGCAGCCTATGGGCTCATCTGTGCCACTGTGATCTACCGGGATATGGATCTTGCTTTATTCAGGCGCGTGATCAAAGAAAGCTGCCGGACAACAGCCAATGTGATGATTCTGTGCATGGCGGCCACCTCCTTCAGCTACCTGCTCACCATTTACCAGATACCCGCGACACTGAGCCGGTTTCTGATTGCCAATGTGAGCAACCGCTACATGTTTATGATCGGAGTGATCATCCTGCTCCTGTTCCTGGGGATGTTTATGGATGTGGCGGCTTCTATCCTGATCCTGGCCCCCATGCTGGCGCCGGTGGCAGTGGCCTTTGGCATTGATCCCATCCAGTTCGGCCTGATCTTTGTGTTCACCATGGCGATTGGCCAGGCCACACCACCCTTTGGGACGAACCTGTTTGTGGCCTGCGGTTACAGCGGAAGGTCAGTGATGTCCATAGGGAAGCACTCCCTTGTATTCTGCAGCGCTTTGGTGCTTGTGATCCTGCTGTGTATGATATTCCCGGGCATTTCCACATTGCTTCCAGGCGTTATGACCCAGTAGGCGGTCTTAAGGGGAGGGAAATATGAAGTATGTAAGATTTTGCAGTCCGGACGGACATGTTGGAAGGGGTATTTTATCCGGACAGGAGATAGAAGAACTGGAGGGGGATATCTTTTCACAGTACCGGCTGATTGGAAGAAAGTACGGATTGCGGGAGGCAAAACTGCTGCCGCCCTGTGAGCCGGGGAAGATCGTGGGGGTGGGCGCAAATTACAAATCCCACCTGAGCAGCAAACATATGGATCCGCCCTCCTGCCCCAGACTTTTTATAAAGCCTGGTTCCTCGGTCATTGGGCCGGATGATAGGATCATCTGTCCGGATCCTGCCCATACGATCCACTTTGAAGGGGAACTGGCAGTGGTGATGGGGAAACGGTGCAGCAAAGTTCCGGAGGAAAAAGCATTGGACCATGTGTTTGGATACACCTGCATCAATGATGTGACAGACAGGACCATGCTGGAAGAGGACGGGCAGTGGACCAGGGGAAAGGGGGCGGATACATTTGCCCCTCTGGGTCCTGTCATCGCGGACGGGATCGATGGAGGCGATTTGATCCTTGAGACACGGGTCCAGGGGCAGGTGAGGCAGCATATGAGCACGTCAGACCTGTATTTCCCCATCCCATATCTCATTTCCTTTATCTCAACGTATATGACACTGTATCCGGGCGATATGATTGCTACCGGTTCACCGGTGGGAATGGGCCCACTTAAAGTGGGGGAGACGGTTGAAGTGGAAATACAGGGAATTGGCATCTTAAAAAATAAAATGACAGTAAAAGAGGTAAAACCATGAAGATAGAGAAAGTGGAATGCATTCCCATGGTATATCCCTTGGAGGAACCAATCTACAGCGGTGTGGGAAAATGCAGCCAGAGGCAGCTGCTTCTGGTTCGGATCTATACGGACAATGGCCTGGTAGGGCTGGGGGAGGCGGCTGCCTACGGAGGGCCGGTGCAGTCCACATTGACAGTGCTGGAACAGGAGATCGCCCCCATGCTCATAGGGGAAGACCCAAGGGATGTAGAGCGTATCTGGCACAAGTGTTTCTTTGCGCATTTTCAGCACGGAAGGTCAGGAATCCTGATCTCCGCCCTGTCAGGAGTGGATATTGCACTGTGGGACCTGCTTGGAAAATCTGCATTAACCCCTCTCTACCGGCTGCTGGGAGGATTTAAGAGATCTGCTCCCGTGTATGGCAGCGGCGGTTTTTATATGGAGAACAAGGGGATCAGGGAGCTGGTGCAGGAAGCGGAGCATTACGCTGACATGGGGATGAGGGGCGTTAAGATCAAGGTTGCCCGCACAGATACCCCGTTTTCCCTGGGAGTATTTAACCGGCCGGACAAGTGCAGAATGGTGACCATGGAGGAGGACATTGAGCGGGTGGCTGCTGTGAAAAAGGCCCTGGGAAATGACTGCCAGCTTATGCTGGATGCCAATGCGGCCTGGAGTTACCCGGATGCGCTGGCTGCGGGAAAGGAATACGATAAGCTGGGCATCCATTTTCTGGAAGAACCCGTCCGCACGGATGATTATGAGGGAAGCGCCCGGCTGGCTGCTGACCTGGTGACCAGGATAACCGGCTATGAGACAGAATGCCTGGCCACTAATTATATGAGGATGATACGGATGGGGGCAATGGATATGGTACAGCCTGACTTGAGCTGGTGCGGCGGCATCACACAAGCCAGAAAAATTGCAGCCATTGCAGAGGCCAATTTCATGGAATGCACAACCCATGTCTGGTCTTCCGGTATCCTTCTGGCCGCCAGCGCGCATTTCACTTGCGCGATTCCCAATGGGGCAACCATGGAATATGACCTGAGTGATAATATATTCAGGGATGGGCTTTTAAAGGAACCCCTGCGTCCCGACAGCAGCGGAGTGATCACTTTAAGTGATGCTCCGGGTTTGGGCATCGAACTGAGGGAAGAGATCATAGAGAAATACAGGATCTAGCCCTTTTGGTTTTCCCAATATTCCTTGGCAAGTTCAATAAAGTCCCGGGCAGCGCTGCTCAGGTATATGTCTTTGCGGTAGGAGATGGCCAGGTCCCAGCAGGGGTGACCGGGAAGGGCAAAATATACCACGCCTTCCGGATATTTCCGGGAATAAAAATAGGGCACCACACCGCAGCAATAGGTGGACTGGACCATCATTAAGATACTGACCGTGTTGGATGTCTCAAATAGGAGGCTGGGCTCAAAGCCCGCCTCCTTAAATGCGTTATCCACAATTTCATGCAGGGAGGATTCCTTAAATAAAAGTACAAAAGGAGTGTCCTTTAGCAGGTCCAGGTTGATCACTGCCAGAGGCCGGCCGGGAGGATTGGCAGATCCGGCGGCTGGATGGGATGCAGGAAGGGCCAGCACCATTTCCTCGGAAATCAGGTTTTCATAGCAATCACTGGTCCGCTGCTCCCTGGAAAGGGCGAGGAAGCCCATGTCAATGGAGCCCTGGACAATGGCTTCCTGCTGCTTGTACACATTCATTTCAACCGGTCTGAGGTCCAGGCCGGGATAGCGTGAATGAAGTTCCGGGTAGAGGGAAGCAAACATATAGATCCCCCTGCCATGGGTCAGTCCGATGGTAAGCGTGCCTGTTTTGGAATCGCAGATATCCTGGATCCGCGTATAGGTGTCGTGCTTGATCTTTAACGCATCCCTGGCACCTTCCACATAAATCTTTCCTGCTTCCGTAAGGTGCCAGTTTGTCCTGGAACGGTGAAACAGCCTGGTTCCCAGCTCCTGCTCCAGTTTCAGGAGCTGCTGGTTAAGGGCTGACTGGGAAATGAAGAGTTTTTCAGATGCTTTGGTTATATTATTTTCTTCTGCTATCTTAACGATATATTCTAATAATCGGAAATCCAATGCTGTATCTCCTTTGCGATTGATTGCATGATATGCCCCGGCATGGCAGTAATGCTGGTCTGTCCGGTTAGCTTATTTATACAATAAAACAGCGGCAACTGCAAGCAAGGGGGGATATTTCTTCCATTAGAAAGCAATTCTCAAACAGGCCATTGTGTGTTATGGTATATGATAGATGATATTCCATTTGCAGACGAGGTTAACACACATGAAAATAGACCGCCTTATTGGCATACTTTCCATTCTTCTCCAAAGAGAAAAAGTCACTGCGCCCTACCTTGCGGACAAGTTTGAGGTTTCACGGCGGACCATCAGCCGCGACATTGAGGATATCTGTATGGCCGGTATCCCTATTGTCACGGCAAGAGGAGCAGGAGGAGGCATTTCCATTATGGAAGGCTTCCGCATGGATAAGACACTTCTCACTTCACGGGAAATGCAGTCTATCCTGGCCGGGCTTCGCAGCCTGGACAGCGTGTCCGGTACAAGCCGGTACAAGCAGCTTATGGACAAGCTGGCGGTTGGAAACCAGGACCTGATCAATGTGGACAGCCATATTGTGATCAACCTGTCCTCCTGGTACAAGGAATCCCTGACCCCAAAGATCAAGCTGATCCAGGATGCCATTGAGGACAGCTGCCTGATCCATTTTTCATACTATTCTCCGTCCGGGGAAACAGGACGGACCATTGAACCCTACACCCTGGTATTCCAGTGGGCGTCCTGGTATGTGTGGGGATATTGCTGTCTCAGACAGGATTACAGAATGTTTAAGCTGAACCGGATGGTGGATCTGGAACTGAAAGGGGAGCATTTTAAAAAGCGTGATATGCCTGCATATGAAAATGAACCCAATGGTCCCTTCCCCATCCGGTTCCGGGTAAAAGCCATCTGCCAGCCCCAGATCAAGTGGCGGGTGGTGGAGGAATTTGGAGTAGAGAGTCTGACAGAGATGGAGGACGGCAGGCTGCTTTTTCAGGCCGGATATTCGGACAAGGAGAATCTGCTGTCATGGATACTCAGCCTGGGAAGCCAGATCGAGCTTTTGGAACCGGCAGAATTCAGGGAGGACTTGTTACAGATTGCAAATGTACTTTGTAAGCAGTATGAGCAAACATGACATACAGTTGTCCTGTTTGCAATGGTACAATGAAAAAAAGAAACGGGGTGCTGTATGGAGAAGACCGTTACCTGCTGCGGCTGTATCTGTGATGAATGGGGCACTGGATTGAGAGGAGGTAAGACGGATGGCTTCAAGTTTGGACTATGTCCAGTATGTTGCATCACAGCTGGCCGGCGCCGGCGTGATCACATATAAGAAATTATTCGGCGAGTACGGGCTGTGGTGCGGAGGTAAATTCTTCGGCACAGTGGAAGAAAACCAGTTCTACGTTAAGATAACGGAGGCGGGACACAGGATGCTGCCGGATGCAAAACCAACGGCTCCCCATGGAGGCCGGCCGGGAATGTACCTGGTGGAGGACCTGGATGACGCCGGGTTTCTCACAGAACTTGTGATAGTGACGTGCGAAGCGCTGCCCGAGCCGAAGACTGGGAAAAGAGAGGGGAAGAAGGCGCTTACCTCTCAGGTTTCCAAAAATAAAACTTAAACCTGTCTGTACTTTGGGTCTGCCATTTTGGCAGATCTATTTTTTTTCATCTGAATACTTCCATGGTGTATTTCTCAATGCCCCCACCTTCCTGTTAGGATGACAAAATAGTACAATAACCCGATGAAATAATCAATATTTAATGCAATACTGACGAAATAGTACAGTAATCCGGGAAGATAAACCAAGATTTTCCCAATTAATCCTTTTATAATAGTCCTAAAGATGGCTGTTATGCATAGGGCGTCTAATGGCCATATGATAAAAGGATTGAGATTACCAAAAAATGTAAGGTACATTTTAGGAATCTCCCCGGCCCCATCTTTGCGGCTGATTTTCCGCCGGTTGCGTACAACTGACAAAAAATCATCTCGCAGATCTGAGTACCAGTGGATCCCGAGAGTACACTAAGTATTGAGGAGGAAAAAAATGAATAACGAAGTTCTTTCTTTTAGAGGTGGGAAGTACACAAGTCTTATCCCGTTTCTGCTCATGGTTGCGGGACTGCTGGGATGTTCCGCAATGGGGCTGGCTGCTATGGAAGCATTCTGGGTGGTAGCCTGTGTATGCATTATGCTGGGGATGGTGCTGGCATCTGACTCGGCAAAGTATTTTGACGCCATCATCCACGGTGCAGCATCTCCGCTGTATATCACACCTATTTTCTGCTGGATCTTTGCCGGTATGTTTGCAGGTATCCTGAAAGCTTCCGGGTTGGGAAACGGTCTGGTCTGGATGGGGCTGACCTTTAACATAGGCAAAGGATTTTTTGCGGGTATTACCTTTCTTGTGGCAGCGATTTATTCCACATCCAATGGTTCCGGCAGTTCAGCTATTGTGACAATTGGTGCGCTTTTATATCCGGCAGGTGTGGCACTGGGGGTCAATCCCCTTGTGATGGCCGGAGCCATTGTCAGCGGAGGTGCCTTTGGGGACAATCTTGCCCCGGTATCCGACTCCACCATTGTGGCTGCTGCCACTATGGGAGTGGATATTCCCGGAGTTGTAAAAACACGTCTGCCATATACTTTGGTGGCAGGGGGGATATCCTTTTGCCTGATTACGGCTCTTGGTTTTATCCTGGACAGCGGTGTTTCCATATCCGCAGAACAGTATGCCCTTATCACCGGCCAGGCGGACCCTAAAGGGCTGATCATGCTCGTCCCCGCGATCCTGGTGATCGTCCTGGCATTCCGGGGTATCAACCTGATCCTGTGTATGTCAATGGGGGGCGTGCTTGCCGTTATAATGGGGATTCCCTCCGGACTTCTGACATGGAGCGCTATCATACATGTAACGGATTCCGGGATCGGCGGAGCATTGATAGAAGGTATTTCAGGCTTTATTGGCCTGATCGTATTTATCATCTTAAGTGCGGCAGTTATTCAGCCCATGATATCCAGCGGTGCAGTAGGATCCCTTCTGGGCAAGATCAAGAGATTCATCAAGACGCCCAGACAGGCTGAGGTCACAAACTGGTTTGTGATCGCGCTGTCCGCATTCGGCCTTTGCAACAATGTGACATCCCAGATCGTAGCCGGTCCTATTATGAAAGGGATTGCTGAAGAGTACCACATCTCTTTGTACCGGGCGGCAAATTTCTCAGACTCAGTGCAGGCCATGTTTGGGTATACCATGCCATGGGGCGGACAGAGCATCCTGATGTGTGCAACCGCAGCAGCGGCAGCGGCCACCTATTCCTGGTGCCCGTCCATTACCAATCCGCTGGCTATGATTCCCTTTACGGTCCATGCGTTTGTAATTGCCCTGGTCTTCCTTTTTTCAGCTGTTACCGGAGTTGGCAGGAAATTGGATGAAAAGGCGGAAGATGCTGTTGGATATGTGAAAAAGAATATGGAAGAAAATGTGGAAGAGACCTTAGCGGAAACCACGGCAGAAACCATCATTGAAACGATTGCATGATAGATATCGCTTTTTGATTGATATTCCTTACACCTTAAAAATGGATCAGATAGAGTAATGGTTTCCAGAATTACCATCTATCTCCTAACGTATTTCCATTAATTATGTGGTATTATCCTTTTGTAACAAAAATGTAATATTTATGTAACAATAGGAGGAACATACCATGAAAAAAATATCAATTTGCCTACTGACAGCAGCAACTACCTTGGCAGCAGCGGGAGCGATCCCTGCAACCGCGTATGCTGCAACCGGTACATACAACATTCCAGGAGGAAAGGTGGTTGTGATCGGCGGTACTATGAACGGAGCTAACTGCGACCAGATCCTGCCAGGCATCAATCTTCCGGGAATCCAGTTTCCTGGAGTGAATATACCGGGATCCAATGTACCGGATAACAGCCTTCCCCTTCCCGAGTTCCCAATTCCGGACCAGCCGGGAAATATGCTGCCGGACCAGCCGGGTGACACCACACCGGATCAGCCGGAGACTGATGGAAGCCAGGATGCATTTGCAAACCAGGTGGTAAAGCTGGTGAATGAGGAAAGAGCCAAAGCCGGCCTGTCACCGCTGAGCGTGAACAGTAAAGCTGCAAACGCTGCCCAGACCAGGGCCAGGGAGATCGAAAAATCCTTTTCCCACACCAGGCCTGACGGAAGCAGTTTTAACACGGCGCTGACCGAAGCAGGGGTGAGCTTCAGGGGAGCAGGGGAGAACATTGCTTATGGTCAGACCACACCTCAGCAGGTAATGGAAGGATGGATGAACAGTTCCGGCCACAGGGCCAATATCCTGAATGCAAATTATACCTCCATTGGAGTGGGGCATTATAAGAATGGGGCAGGGGTAGATTATTGGACACAGCTGTTTATCCAGTAAAGATAATTTTATTAAAAAGGGTGAAGTTAGGATAGGGATATCAATACAGAAAGCGTCAATTCCGGATTCGGGATCGGCGCTTTCTGCACGTATATAACATTTATCAGATGAAATAATCGGATAAATAGCAAGTATTGAAACAAAATAGTCAGTTAATGTAATGTACTTTGATATAATTATCTGATAAAATAATGCGTGATAATGAAAGATCAGAAAGTAATTTGGCTAAAATGCAGCAATCCATTGGGAAATCAGATGAATCTGATCATGAGAATGGTTGCCGGAAAGGGGAGATCAGAAAGGTTCGGCATTTTAGACCATATAAAACACGAAACAGTTCAGGACGGCGGGTAAATGGGTGCAAAAGCGGGCGTTAAGCTTGCTCATAAGTCCGTTTTTGCATCCATTTTCACATCGTATGTCCTGAACAGTTACTAAAATTTAATATATCTTGAAAGGAGAAAGGTAATCATGTTTCTACAGCATTTAGTTAATGCATTGAGTATTGGAAGCGTCTATGCGCTGCTTTCCATTGGTTACAATATGGTTTACGGTATTTTGGAAAAACTGAATTTTGCCCATGGAGATGTGTATGCAGTTGGATGCTTTGTGGTATTTTCCATGATTGGAACGGGGTGTAATCCAATTCTGGCAATTTTACTGGGATGTTTAGCAGGGTTTATCCTGAATGTTATTGTGGAGCGGTTTGCATACAGGCCGCTGCGGGATTCCGGGCGTGTGGCGCCCACCATTTCCGCTGTTGGTATTGCCTATATCATGAGGAATCTGATACAGCTGATCTGGGGGACTGAGACTTACAATTTTAATCTGGGGATCTTTGATATGTCCAGTATCAGTATTGGCGGAATCGTCATAGGAAAACTGCAGATCTATATTTTGATGATCTCCCTGGTATTGATGATGGTTATTTCACTTTTGCTAAAAAAGACCAAATGGGGTCAGGCGATCATCGGTATTTCACAGAGTATTCCGGCAGCTTCACTGATGGGAATACCGGCCAACCGGGTGATTTCCATCGTATACGGCCTGGGTGCGGTCCTTGGTGTGATCGGAGGACTTCTGTTCTGTTCCTACTACCAGATGATCTATATGGGGATTGGTTTTGCCTATGGTACCATGAAGGCCTGGATGGCAAGCATCTGGGGCGGTATCGGAAGCCTGAAGGGTGCGATCGTTGGAGCGTTTGCGCTGGGGCTGGCGGAAACCTTTATCGGAGCCTACGTGTCATCTGCGTACAAGGATGCCTTTGTATGGCTGATATTTATCATTTTTATCTTAATCCGTCCACAGGGTATGTTCCCTGCACAGATTGCAGAAAAAATATAAGGAGGAGAAGATATGAAAATGGACAGCATACTGAAACGGAAAAATTCTGTTTTATTGGTATTCCTGATTGTAGTTTGTACAATCCCGTTATTTGTTAAAAATACATATGCGTTAAAAGTGATCAACAATGTTATGATCTATTCCATCATTGCCCTTTCCATCAACCTGATCGTTGGCTTTTCAGGGCAGCTGGATTTTGGAAGATCGGCGTTTGCCGGGATCGGCGGATATTTTTCAGCTATTATGATGAGCAGGCTGGGAGTTCCCTTTATTATCAGCTTTATTGGCGGCGGACTGTTTGCCTGTTTATTAGGGCTGCTGTTGGGAATGTTGTGCAGGTACTCCTCCTTTGACTATCTGACATTAATCACCATTGGATTCAGTGAGATCGTTCGGCTGATTCTTCAAAACTGGATCAAGGTGACAGGCGGAGCCTTTGGTTTTGTGGCGGAACGGCCTAAATTATTTGGATATACATTTGCAACCCATCAGTCCATGTTTTATTTTAACTTTGTTCTGCTGATTTTTTGTTACATTGTGATCCGCAGGATCACGCGGTCCAAAATGGGAAGAGCGTTTATGGCATTGCGGGATGACCCCATTGCTGCCGCTTATGCAGGGATTGACGTTGCGAAATATAAAATGATCAACTTTGCAGTGGCATCCTTTTTTACAGGGATCGCAGGCGCCGCACTTGTCCATTATACAATGTTTGCATCGCCCACCAATTATACCATAGATGAGTCCCTGATCATGCTCCAGATGCCCATCTTAGGCGGCCTGGGCAGCCTTCCCGGATCCATTGTGGGAACCGTGATCCTCACTGTACTGCCCGAAATCTCCAGATCCTTCTACAATTTCCGGCTCCTGTTCATGGGCGCTTTGATGGTTATCCTCATGCTGTTTGCACCCAATGGATTGTTTGGTGTGAACGGTATCAGGGATCAGATCATGGCATATATAAAACTCAGGAAAGGGGAAAAGAAAGAATGAAAGAAATATTAAAGATTGAAAATGTATCCAAAAATTTCTCCGGACTAAAAGCGCTTTCCGATGTTTCCCTGGAAATCTATGAGGATGAGATCTTTGGACTGATCGGGCCTAATGGCGCTGGAAAAACAACACTTTTTAATGCGGTTTCAGGCTTTTCCATGCCAAGTTCAGGCAAGGTGTATTTTAACGGAAAAGACATGACGGGAAAAAAGACAACCGATTATGCTTTGGAGGGACTTGCAAGGACATTTCAGAATATCCGGGTATTTTCAAAAATGACGGTCCTTGAAAATGTAGCCGTGGGGATGCACAAAAACGTCCATACAGATCTCTTTTCCATTTGCATGAACAACAAAAAACAGAAAGAGGCTGAAAAACAGGCGTCTGAAAAGGCCATGGAAATACTGCGGTTTTTAAAGATTGAAAGATTCGCAGATGAGACAGCCGGAAACCTTCCATACGGTACACAGCGTCTTGTGGAGATCGCAAGAGCGCTGGCCAGTGAACCTAAACTCCTTTTGCTGGATGAGCCTACAGCAGGTATGAACCAGCAGGAAACCATGGAACTGATGATGCTGATCCAGGAGATACGCAAACAGGGTCCGGCCGTGCTGGTAATTGAACATAATATGAAATTCATGATGAGTCTCTGTCACAGGATTGCCGTCCTGAATTTTGGCCAGCTGCTGACATTGGGCGAGCCTGTGGCCGTGCAGAATGATCCTCAGGTAATCGAAGCCTATCTGGGAAATAGTGAGGAGGAATAGCATATGGCTCTGGAGGTAAAAGATTTAGTTGTAAAATACGGTGAGATTTCAGCGCTGAGAGGAATATCCTTTACAGCGGAAGACGGAAAGCTGACAACCCTGATCGGTTCAAACGGAGCGGGAAAAAGTACTCTGCTAAAGACAATTTCAGGACTCCTAAAACCCGCGGCAGGAAGTATTACGCTGGACGGCAGGGAGATTGGAGGAATGGAAGCTGACAAGATCGTGACCCTGGGTATCTCCCAGTGCCCGGAGGGAAGAAAAGTATTCCAGAATCAAACGGTTTATGAAAATTTGAAAATGGGAGCATTTACAAGAAAGGACAACGGGGTGGAGGCTGATATTGAAAATCATTTTAACACCTTCCCCAGACTGAGGGAGAGACGCAACCAGCCGGCCGGTTCCCTTTCCGGCGGAGAACAGCAGATGCTTGTTATCTGCCGGGCACTGATGGCAAGGCCCAAGCTGCTTTTGCTGGATGAGCCGTCCATGGGATTGGCGCCGATCGTTGTCCAGGAAGTGTTTAATATCATTAAAGGTGTAAATGCCCAGGGCACATCCATATTGCTGGTTGAGCAGAATGCAAAACAGGCATTGAGAATTGCGGATTACGGTTATGTGCTGGAGATCGGTAATGTGGTTGCTTCCGATACGGCGGAGAACCTTCTGGCAAGCAAGGCCATCCAGGAAGCATATCTGGGCGGAGCTTAAGCGTACGAAAAACAAATTTTGTCTGAGGAGGAAAGAAAACATGAAATTCTATAAGATTGACGACATTGAAGGATTTTTTAGGACGGTTGACAAGTGTAAGGGCAGGGTTGAACTGCTCACCGAGGAGGGGGACAGGCTGAATCTGAAGTCACAGCTGACCAAATGTGTGTCTCTGGCCACATTTTTCTCAGGAGGAGAGATTAAGGAGATGGAAATCCTGACCTCGGATCCCGGGGATATGGACCAGCTGGTGAGATTTTGTATTTACCGTTAGATGAAAAGCTGAATTAAGTTTTGGTTATGTCCGGCATAACAGTCGGTATTCTTTTGGCGTATAGCCGGTTATGCGTTTGAACTGCTTATAAAAATAGCTGATCTCAGAGAACCCCACCCCATAAGAAATCTCGGAAATGGTGGTCTGTGAATCTCTGAGCAGCCTGGCGGCAACCTCTATGCGGTAGTGGAGTATATAATCAAAGGGAGGTATGTTAAGCGTGCGCTGAAAACACCGCCCGCATTCGCTTTTGCTTATATTGCATACATGGGACAGTTGAGACAGGGTTATCTTCTGTTGGTATGAATGATGGATAAAATCCAACATGAGCCGTATTCTCTGGCTGTCAATTGAGTCTTCTGTCTGAACCTGATCCAGAATAGAGGGAGAATTGGCAACGATCTGATGCCATATGGAGCAGGACTGGGATTTGATGAACAGTTCATACCCTGTGCACCGATGCATTTCCGCATCAAAAATACGGCGCAGGGACTCCAGAACCTGGGACTTCCACGCAAAGTCCTCCTGCAACACGATGCATTTAAAAAGGGTATTATTGATGATCGGGGCAACATATTTGGTGTAGAGAAGGATATCGCTCTGGCTGCTGATCAGAGACGGGTCCATATGCAGGGTGATGGCGCAGCTGTCTTCTTTGGCCAGTGAGTTGACACAGTGGAGTGCATTGGAGTTGATAAAGATCCCCTCTCCGGGATTCAGTATATACTCATCGCAGCCCATGGAATATTTGACCTGCCCCAGAATCACAAGACTGAATTGCAGTGAGCGGTGCCAATGGTTTTGAAAGGTAGTTAGTGAATGCTGTTTAAATTCATCCAGGAAGATGCTGTAAGGAGAGAGGTCGGAACTGGAAAGGCTGATCTCCTCCAGCTGTTCGTTTACCCCTATCTGCGGGGCACGGGTGATGGTATCATAATAGTCCATAAGTGACTGGCATGTTTCGCTGATATAGTACAATTAATTGCGGATATCACCGAGTGATGCCTCTCCTTTCTCGTGATATAATGATTGTATCAGACGAAACGGTAATATTCAACAAATAATCCAGAATAATTACAGGGATAAGCCGGCATGTGCCCTGTATGGGATCAATGAATAGCCGTATGGTTTAACGCTGTTGTTATGCTGTAATAATACAATAATCTTATGATGCAAAATTATGATACAAAATAAGGGGAGGTAATCATGAAAAAAGCGATTGTTAGCGTTTCGGTATGTCTCATTATGGCCATGGTACTCAGCACAGGATGTCAGAAGGCTGCTTCAGTGCAGTCTGATAAAAAGTCAGAAACCACAAAAAAAGCAGAATCAGCCGTACAGGGATCAGCCTCGCAGGAAGCCGCTTCACAGGAAACGGAAGCAGGGACCATTCGGTTTGCTGTGGTAGGGCCCATGACAGGAGATGCGGCTTCCCAGGGAGCGCAGCAGCTGAATGGAATCCAGCTGGCTGTAAATGAAATCAATGAAGCCGGTGGAATCCTTGGGAAAAATCTGGAGTTTGATGTGTATGATGACCAGCTGAATCCCAATCAGACGATCATCTGCGCAGAGAAGATTGTTGCAGATCCCGGTTACCGTTTTGTTATGACCACGGTGTCTTCCGGAGGGACTCAGGCATCTTACCCTGTATATAAAACAGTGGATTTGCCTGTTATCGCAGGTATCAATACAGCGGATCATCTGACACAGCACGGGTTTGAGAATTTGCTGCGAGTCAGTTACAGGGATAATGCAAATGTGGCGCAGCTGTGTGACCTGATCGTAAATGAAATGAAGTTCCAGAAACCGGCCATCATCTATACGGTTAGCGACACGGATGTATCTTCTTATGAGTACTGTGCAGGTTATCTGGAAGATACATATGGGATGGAGTTTATTTCCACAGCCTGTGTGAACCCTACCACGGAGAAGGATTACACGGCCCATGTAACTAACTTTAAGAATCAGGGAGCGGACTGTGTTATCATTATGTCGGAATATTCCCCGGCAGCACTTTTTACCAAGCAGGCCCGCTCTCTTGGATATGATGGCCAGATCTTCTCATTGGGAGGGGCGTCCAACCCTCAGTTTATTGAAATCGCAGGTGAGGCAGCAGAAGGATTTGTTTCCGTATGTGGATTTGACCCCACGGTGGAGAATGAACAGGTCCAGAGGTTTGTGGAGGCATACAAGGAATTGTCAGGCTTTGCTCCCGGTGAGTGGGGGGCAGGATGCTATGACTCCATCTATGTGGTGGCGGAAGCCTTAAAGTCAAAGGAAGCAAAAGACCTGACAGGGCGGGATCTGGTGGAGTGGCTCCGGGCGAATACGGATTACAGCGGCGTGACAGGTGAGGTTGCTTTTGACGGAAATGGAGATAATGTAAAGTGCAAAGCACATTTTATCCAGGTAAAAGACGGGGCATTCCAGCATTTTGAGCCATAGGAAATGGTCAAATGACAAAATTAAGAGTTGGAGGCATTAAAACAGAAATGAAAATAAGGGATGTAATTACATATGCACTTCGTGAAACACTGGCAGATCCCACCGCATATGGAAATGGGATTATCAAGGAGCGCTGCTCTGTGATTGTGAAAATTGAGACAGATGAGGGAATTGTGGGCTGGGGAGAATCCATGTGCCATGGCACACAGCCCCCGGAACCCGCCAGGATCACGATCGACAGCTGGTTAAAGCCGTTGTTAATTGGGAGAGACCCCTTTGATGTGGAAGTTTTATGGGAGGAAATGTATAATCTGACCCGTCAGGTGGGCCAGGGAGGCATTGCCGTGAATGCAATGAGCGGAGTGGACATTGCACTGTGGGATATTATTGGAAAAGCAGTACAAAAACCAGTGCATAAGCTTATTGGCGGCGCCTTTAGAACAGAGATCCAGCCTTATGCCACCGGATTTTACAGAAAGGAAAATTTTACCTATCAGGATTCCATTGATGAGGCGAAGATGTATTTGGAAGACGGGTTTAAGGCATTTAAACTGGTCATTGGGTTTGATGTGAAGGATGATATCAAGTTTGTCCATACGGTTAGGGAGGCTGTGGGTGATGATGTCCTTATGATGGTGGATGCCAACTGCGCATATAATGCAGGAACTGCAAGGCGGGTTCTCCTGGAGACTGAGGACGCAAAGCTGAATTTCTTTGAGGAGCCGCTTCCACCTGAAGATTTGGAAGGATACAAGGAGTTAAAGACCTTGACGTCCACCTATATTGCAGCTGGTGAGAATGTCTTTGGAAAGATTGGATTCAGACACTGGATATCAGGCCATGTCCTGGATATCCTGCAGCCGGAACTGTGTTCCTGCGGTGGCATCACCGAGATGAAAAAGGTGGCAGCCATGGCTCAGGCATATAATACCATGGTGATCCCCCATGTGTGGGGGGCGGGGATCGGTCAGGCAGCTTCCCTGCAGTACATTGCGTCCCTTCCGCCAACCCCTCTTTGTCTGAATCCCATGGAGCCGATGATCGAATTTGATAAATCAGAGCATCCTTTCCGAAACGATCTTGTATATGGAAGGGTCAGAATGGAAAACGGAATGGTAAAGGTTCCGGATGGACCGGGTATTGGAGTTGAGGTGAATGAGGAAGTTCTGAAGCGGTTTTCCGTGGATTGACGGATATAGACGTAATATGGCGGCAGCCGTTTGAGAACTTTATACCGGGAGAAGGTATTTAAAAGGCGTTAAAAACCAGAAATGGGATTTAAACGCCTTTTACTGTTTTTATTTTTTTTGCCCTTCCAGCGAGGCCTGTCTGTATTCGGACGGACCAATGCCAACGATTTTTAAAAATGTTTTATAAAAATAACTGTAGTTATGGTATCCGGAGCAGCGGCAGACATCCCTTATTGAAAGGTCGGTTGTCAGATACTGCTTTGCTGTATCGATCCGTTTTTCATTGATATATACATTCAGTGTTTTACCGGTGTATTTTCTGAATACACGGCAAAGATGATATTTGCTGTAAAAAAAATGTTCGGACAGAAAATCAAGGCTTAAATCCTCATTGATATGTTCACTGATATAAGTAATCAATTTTGCGATGACGGCAGCGGTCTGGGTGTCCGTTGTGTGCAAAATTGATGTGTGGGGGGGGGGGGGGTATTGAAATCGCGGTACAGGTCAGACAAAATCTCATAGATAATGGAGCGCAGCATAATGTCGCTTCCGGAATACTGTGGGAGCTGTTCGTATTTCAGCAGCAGGGATACGTACTCATTAAAGCGGACGGTTCCCACAGCTAAAATAGGATATCTGTTGTTTTCAGAATGGAATAACTGCAGTAGGTTTGTCTCCTCAGTGCAGGCCTGCAACAGGAAATTACTGTCCAGGGATATACAGAATCTTTTATAATAGGTCCCGTCATTCCTAAGTTTAACATAGTGTGGCTGGAAGATGTTGAGAAACACAATATCTCCCCCCCTTAGGGGGTATTCCTGGTCCCCGATCAGAATGGAGCCGGCATCCTGAAGATAAAATTGTACTTCATAAAAATCGTGATAATGCCCCCCGGGAGTAAACTCATAATCTCGGCTATACAAGATACAGCTGTAATCACCGCGGTAGATATTTGCGCTCTTTAGATATACATCCACCATTTTCACTCCTCCTTTTGTACAGGCGCAATTTTTAGCTTCTAATTATTATAGCCTTGCGGCGGACCTGTGTAAAGGCTGAAGCAAAAAGAGGGCAATATATGAAAACATAAATTTGAAAAAAGAAGTAGAATGCAGAATATTGGGCAATATGCTACATTTATTACCGTAAATTAGAAAAAAATAGTAATAGTTGACCAATATTGCCTAGTTGATTACTTATTTTGCGGTCGGAATCCCTAACTATTGTTATTGCATTTTTCCTGTGATAGTATAAGAGCACGTTGAAGACATAACCAAGCAAGATGTTAATTGGAATCAGGTGATGACTTCTGCAAAGGAACATACGGCCGATGTTCAAAAAAATGTCTTATCATTTTATTTAAAATGGAGGAAAAATATGAGCAATGATTTAAAAGCTAAAAAGCTTACATTTTATGGCGGTATTTATATGAGTTTAATACCGTTCCTGTTATTTATTTTAGGATCCTTTGGCCTGGCGATTTTTAATATTGCAACCGTTGAGGGATTTTGGATCGTGGCAATTGTGGGTATTATCATCGGCATGTGGCTTTGTAAAGATCCGGTGGCATATTTTGATGAGATCTGTCGCGGAACAGCGTCAAACCTGCTGACAACAGCCATTTTCTGCTGGCTGTGGTCTGCTGCTGTCGCAGGTATTCTCAAGGCATCCGGGCTGGTTGACGGATTGATCTGGCTGGGATTAAATGTCCATTTGACAGGCGGGCTTTTTGTGGGATTTACCTTTATCCTCGCCAGCATGTATTCGACCGCAACAGGCACTGGCAGCGGAACCGTGGCGGCAATGACCGTACTCCTGTATCCGGCCGGAGTTGCCCTGGGGGCAAGCCCGTTTTGGATGGCGGCTGCCATTATCAGCGGCGGCGGTTTCGGGGATAACCTGGCGCCTATTTCAGATACCACCATTACTGCGGCTACAACCATGGGAGTGGATGTTCCCGGACTGGTTAAAAACCGTATGCCTTATACCATTGTAGCAGGTTTGATCACTCTGGCTATTGTAACAGGAGGAGGGCTTTTGTCCTCCGGAGCTGTTGAGATCTCGGAAGAGGCATATCAGGGAATCGTAGCACAGGCTTCCCCGGAAGGTCTGATCATGCTGATTCCGGCAGCATTGATTGTATTTTTGGCCATGAAGGGTAAGACGCTGATCGAGGCCCTGACCTATGGCGGGATTGTAGCGATCATTCTTGGTCTTGCCACCGGATTGTTTGACTGGAATTTACTGGTTGCCGTTGATACGGTGAACGGAACCGTGGGAGGGGCCATTACTGATGCCATTTCAGGCTGGTACGGCATGATCGTTCTCATTTTCCTGGTGTTTGCCCTGGCTCACATCATGCAGGTGTCCGGTGCTCTGGCAGCCTTGCTGGAAAAGATAGAGAGAAGGTTTGTCAAAACAAAGGTTGGGGCAGAGATTGTCTGCTGGTGCTGTATTGCGGTTTCGGCACTTGGATTATGTAATAATATTACATCGCAGATCGTTGCCGGACCTATTATGCTGAAGATTGCAAACAAGTACCACCTTTCCCACTACAGGATCGCCAATTTCTCAGACGCGGTCCAGGCAGCATTCAGCTACACCATGCCCTGGGGCGGCCCGGCCCTTACATTCTGTGCCACCTCCATCATTGCCAACTCTGTATATGGGTGGTGCCCTGTTGTCACATCACCGGCATCCCTGGCTTTGGGAGGGGTTTACGGAATTATAATCGGCCTTGTATACCTGATCTGCGCCATCACCGGTATTGGCAGAAAATATGACCAGAAGATGGAAATTCAACGTCTTGGATATACGGAAGAGTATTTTATGACTCAGGAATAGCCAATGCGTCCTTAAAGTTGTCGATCCTAAGAGAAAAGGCAGGTTATTGTAAATGTCATCATTCGAGCAAGAAATGTAATAGGAAAAATAACAGAACCAATTTATACTTTAGATAACATACCCTCAGTGGATAAGGGCACACACGCCCCAACTGCCGTCTTTTGGCGGCTGGCTGCGTTAACATCAGTCGGCGTACGCCCAGCGACAGTAAAGCCGCAGAATCGCAAATCTGTGGTACAAAACCGTGTGTTCCCTTGTCTACTGAGGGTAACTTGACATGAGGAGGAGTAGGAAGATGACGTTTGAGGAGCAGAAGCAGCGGATCTTACAGGGAAAGATGTATAATGACTTAACCCCGGAACTGGTGGAAGCAAGGAGAACTGCGGTCGAGCTGACCAATGAATACAATGCCAGCTATGGGCAGGCGCCGGAAATCCGGGAACCTATACTAAAAAAACTGTTAAAGAACGTGGGAGAGCATGCTTTTTTTGAGCCTGGCTTCCGCTGTGAATTTGGATTTAATATATCGGTGGGAAAGAATTTCTATGCCAACTTTGACTGCATTCTGTTGGACCCGGGTCCCATTGAAATAGGGGATCATGTGCTGTTTGGACCCCGTGTATCCATCTATACGGCCAGACATGCTTACAACGCTGCTGAGAGGGCAGCAGGAGCCTGCTTTGCAAAACCAGTAAAAATAGGCAATCATGTATGGGTGGGAGGCGGCGTGCACATGGATCATGGGATTACCATAGGCGATAACACCATTATAGGCGCCGGCAGTGTTATAACCAGGGACATTCCGGCCAATGTGGTTGCGGCAGGCGTACCCTGTAAGGTGATACGCCCTATTACGGAAGATGAGAAAACAGACTATTTTGACATATTAAAGAAGTATTAGGAGGATGGTCATGAAGACATTATATATATCAGATCTGGACGGAACTCTGCTGAACAGCAAAAAGGAAGTGACGGATTACACGGCCGGGATCATCAACCGGTGTATTGAGGCCGGAATGCTGTTCTCTGTTGCCACCGCAAGAATGCCTTATGGTTGTGATTACAGACTGAAACAATTGAACCTTCAGACCCCGGCTATCCTGACAAACGGCGTGTTTATCTATGACTTTAACACAAAGAAATACCTTCACGCAGAGAAGATAGAAAGGGATGCGGCACGGGAAGTAATAGGAGCATTTGAGGAAAATAAAAAATCCTGTTTCATGTATCTGTTCCATGATGAACAGATCAGCATCTGCTACGGTGATGATTCCTTAAAAGCCCAGGAGCAGTATTACAGCAAAAGGGCCTTGGAGAGCTGTGAGCGTGTGTACCGGACCGATGATTTCAGAAAAGAGATGGAACAGGGGGATGTGGTCTACTTTGCCCTCACAGGCACGGAGCAGGAATTAGAACCCATCTGCAAAAGCCTTGACCAGGTCCGGGGAATCCACTATACCTGTTACCTGAATATCTATAATGGACTTTACTGTCTTGAGGTGTTCAGCCACAAGGCCAGCAAGCGCCATGCCCTTTTAAGACTGAAGGACATGCTGGGATGCGGCCAGCTGGTGGTGTTTGGGGATAACCATAACGACATGCCAATGATCGAGATCGCTGACAGAAGCTATGCGCCGGCCAATGCGCTGGAGGTGGTGAAGCAGGCAGTGACGGATGTACTGGAAGACTGCGACCATGACGGCGTTGCAAAGTTCCTCAGAAGAGAACTGGGAATATAAAATAAAAAGGTGCTGGTTCAGATGGACGGCACAGGCAGGGAACCCTCCATCAAAGAATGGTCCACTCAATCCATTCCTATGCCCGAGCTACCCCAGGGTCTTATCAGCCCTTGCTCAACCCTGCCTGTGCCGCCATCTGAGCCGGCACCTGACTTTTAGTATTTATACCCTTGTCCGATGAGGGTATCCATATAAGAAGTATCAAAAACAGCCCAGGCAATGATTCCATTTAGGAATATTGCCTGGGCTGTTTTTGCCAATCCCTTATTTAATCCCACATCTGCATGGCTGCTCCCTTTTCCGGAGGCAGACAGTTCTTGGCATAGGTGCGCATAAATCCTTTTTTAATGTTCGGTTCCGGAAAGACCAGATCTTTTTGTCTCTTTTCCAGCTCCTCATCAGACACCAGCAGGGTCAGGGAGCGCCCCGGGATATCAATATCGATCAGATCCCCATCCTCTACCAGGGCGATGGTTCCGCCAATGGCCGCCTCAGGCGATACATGTCCGATGATGGGACCGTGGCAGAAGCCGGAGAACCTTCCGTCTGTGATCAGCGCAACGCTTTCGTCCAGGCCAAGGTTGATGATGGCCTCGGTGGCTTCCATGATCTCCACCATTCCGGGCGCGCCCACGGGGCCGCAGTATCGGACCACGATAATATCACCGGGCCGTACCTTTTCCTGGATAATGGCGTCATGTGCCTCGCTGTCGCTGGAAAATACCTTGGCCGTACCACGGAAATGATGCATGCTCTCCTTGACTGTGGAGGAGCGCACAACACAGCCGTTGAGGGCCAGGTTTCCTGACAGGATCGCAAGCCCGCCGTCCTTTACGATCGGATTGTCCAGGGAGCGGATCACGTCATCAGGTTCGGATGGGACAGTACTCAGGATCTCGCCCAGGGTCTGGCCGCTGACATTCAGGCATTCCTTGTGGACAATGGATTCCAGCTGCTTAAAGATGGCAGGCACACCGCCGGAATAGAACAGGTCGTCCACTGCGTAGACTCCGCTGGGGCGCACATTTGCAATACATGGCGTGGTGCGGCTCAGTCTCTCAAAATCCTGTAAGGACAATTCAATATTCAGCTCATTGGCCAGGGCCAGAAGGTGGAGGACCGCGTTGGTGGAACCGCCGATGGCCAGATCCATGTAGATTGCATTTTCAATGGCTTCCCTGGTGATGATCCGGGAGGGGACCAGATTCTCGTGGACCATATCCACGATCCTGCGTCCGATCTGCTTACAGCTGATGATCTTGTCTGTGAATACGGCAGGGATGGTGGATGCGCCGGGAAGGGTCATTCCCAGGGCCTCGGCCAGGATCTGCATGGTGTTGGCTGTTCCCATGGAGGAACAGGCACCCATGGACGGGCAGGCACTGCACTCCGCTTTTAGGATGGCTTCCCTGCTTGCGGTTCCTTTTGAGATCTGTCCATATGAGAACTCGGTGACATCGCACTGCAGGAACTGTTTGCCGTCCAGACGGCCGGAGAGCATGGGTCCGCCGGTACAGCAGATGGCCGGGATGTCCAGTCTGGCAGCTGCCAGAAGGGTGCCGGGGACAATGTTATCACAGCCGGATAAAAGAACCAGTCCGTCAAAATGCTGGACACTGCTCACAATCTCAATGCCGGATGCCACAATGTCACGCATGGCCAGGTCCATACACATGGTATCCGTGCCAATGGCAACCTCGGCGCAGGTGGAGGGGAGTCCGAACTCAAAGGGAACGCCGCCTGCCTGCCATATAGCGCTTTTCACAGCAGCAGCCAACTCCCTCAGATGGGCGTGGCCTGCGGAATTTTCGCTGAAGGTGTTGGCAATCCCGATGTGGGGGCGGTTCAGGTCCTGGGGGTCATACCCGCTTCCCTTGTACACTGAGCGGGAATGCGCAGCGGAGTCGCCTGTAAAGTATTTCTGGTTAAAGTCTTTCATATTATTTCTCCTTTTCCATGATCTCTTTGTATTTGGCAGGATTGATGCCTGTTACATTTTTAAAGGTCCTGTAAAAATGATTGTAGTTGTTAAAGCCAACTTCCTTACTGACCGTAGTGATGGGAACCTGGCTTTTCAGTGACAGCTTGGCTTTGTCGATCCGTTTGGTAATGATGTACTTGTTCAGGGTGGTGCCTGTATACCGTTTGAACATACGGCTCAGGTGAAAGGCGCTGAAATTCACATGCTCTGCAAGCCGTTCCAGGGAAAGGTCCCCGGCAATGTTGGCGTCTATGTAATTGATCAGCTCCGTGATGACGGCAAGGCTTCTGGAGTCCGTGGCACTGATTTCCTGCCCGTCATAGAAAATGTCGTAGATATGGGCAAAAATTTCCAGGATCAGGGATTTCTCCATGATATCCCGCCCGTGTCTGACGGTTAAATGTTCGTGCTTATTGTAAATGCTCACAAAGGTAGCAATCTGTGCCGGGGTCAGAGGCTGGGAGTATTTTACGTCAGCGCAGTGTGAAAAGATGTTGAACAGATTGGATGCATTGGAACATGCAAAAAGCAGCAGACTGGAATCAAAGGAAATACAGTAGCGTGTATATGGAACCTTGCAGGTAATGTTGATCTGATGCACATCAAACATATTGATCAGGACCATACATCCCTGAGTCAGCTCCCTGGTTTTGCCGTTCATGGTAATTTCCCCTATCTTTCCGTCCTCGGACTCGCAGAGGTAAAACTGCATCTCGTAAAAGTCGTGGTAATGCATTTCTTTTGAAAATTCATGGGTAGCGTCACGTTTGGTGATGGAATAGTTCCCATTATAAACATCTGTTTTGGATAGAAAAACAGCCTCCATTGATTCATGCCCCCTTCTTTTGGTAAAAGCAATAATTGTTATATAGAATCATATCACAAAAAAAATCCCCACTCAATTGATATATATGTAAAAAGCAAGATATGTAATGTAAAAAGCAAGGAAGTATATGTGGAGGAGCCTTGATAAATCAGCAAATACCAGGAAGGCAAAAAATGTAATACCAGCGGCAATATACTTAATCGACAAATAATGAAAGGTTGGATTATGATTAGTGCGTGCTAAGCAAAAGCAATAATTGCAACAAGATAACTACAACAAATAGAAAAGCGAAAAGGAGAAGATGAAGATGTCAGAATTAATAGTTATGTTAACACACAATGATGTAACGGTGCCGGATGCAATGGAAACATTCCTGGCGTGCAAGGACCTTCCGGTTAAGTATTGGGGATTTAAGGATCACGGCATGGAACCGGATAAGATGAAGGAACTGACACAGTGCATGAAGGACAACGGAAAGACCACATTCCTGGAAGTGGTAAGCTACACCGAGGCCGAGTGTATGCGCGGCGCCAAGCTGGCAGTGGAGTGCGGATTTGATTATCTGGTAGGAACCATCTTTTATGACAGCGTGTTTGAGTATATTAAGACAACAGATTTAAAGTATTGCCCATTTGCAGGTACAGTAACACAGAACCCAAGCATTCTGCAGGGAACTGTACAGGAGATGCTGGACCAGGAAGCAATGTTTGCTGAAAAAGGCTGCATGGGAACTGATCTGCTGGGGTACAGGTATGTGGACGGCGATCCGGCTGCCCTGTCGGCAGAATACATAGCAAAGGCAAAGAAGCCCGTTATCCTGGCAGGTAGCATTGGAAGCGATGAGAGGGTTGCAGAGGTTCTGAAAATGAACCCATGGACGTTCACAATGGGAAGCGCTCTGTTTGCCAAGAAATTTGTTGGGGACGGCAATTTCCGCCAGAATCTGGAATATGTCCTGGGCCTGTTGAAATGAGTAGGAACCTATGAAACAAAACATAAAAAATAGGAGGAAGCAGAAATGTTAACAAAATCAATTGAATTCAAAGGACTTTATCCCGCATTAATGGTAGGCTTCAACGCCGACAATACTCTTGATCTGGAAGGTTTAAAGGAAAACGTAAAATATCTCATGGCTCAGGGCTGTGCAGGTATGTGTGTCAATGGCTCTACCGGTGAGGCGGCAGCCCTTACCAGAGAAGAGAGAGTGGCTGCGATCAAGGCGGCAAGGGAAGCCATGGGCACAGAGGGAACGATCATTGCAGGTGCTGGCGCTTCCATGACCGCACAGACCATTGAGCTGGTACAGGATGCCAAGGATGCAGGGGCAGACGCCGCCCTGGTTCTCTCACCCATCGGCAATACAACAGATGAGGGACTTGTAAAGCACTATGAGGCAGTGGCTGAAGTCGGTATTCCTATTGTTCTGTACAATCACCCGGGCGCAACCGGAATCGACATTACCATTGAAAAGTTTGACAGACTGATCCAGATTCCCAATGTGATCGGTATGAAAGAAACCAGCGGAAGCATGCCTCTCCTTGCTGAGATCTTCAGAAAATACGGCGATACCAACATTTCCATTTTCACAGGCGCAGATGACCTGACCCTTCCGGCGCTGGCAGTAGGCGCAAAGGCTATTATCCTGGCAACAGCAAACGTTGCTCCAAAGCAGGTTCTGGACATCATGAATGCGGTTGAGAACGGCGATATTAAGAAGGCAAGAGAAGTTTACTACAGCATTGCACCTCTGACCAGCGTGATTGGAGCTGAGGACAACTTCCCGGCAGGCATCAAGAAAGCAGTTGAACTCTTAGGCCGTCCGAGCAGTGATCCTAGAATGCCGATCCTTCCAATGCCTGAGGACCAGGTTCCAGGGCTGGTGGAGACATTAAAGATTGCCGGTTTACTGTAATCAGAAGGGAGAATATGAAAATGAAAAAGATTAAAATTGGTTTGGCAGCAGTTGCCAGCCCTGTGGAATCCGGCGGCGAGCGCGGTGATGATCTGCTTGCAAGGGCCAGGAAGGCCATGACGGCAGCCGGTATGGAGGTTGTGGTATATCCTGAGCTGATCTGGGATGCGGCGGCGGCACTGGAAGCCTGCGATACATTTAAGAAAGAAAATGTAAACTCCCTGGTGATCATGGATATCACATGGGTCATTGATTCCATGAAGTATATTTTTACCACCAAACTTCAGGTTCCCACCGTGTTCTGGGCAGTTCCCTATACGGAGACATTCTCCATCGGGTGCATCCAGCATTACGGCTCTATCTTAAAGGCAATGGGATATACGTATGATTACGTTTACGGACTGCCGGAGGATCAGGCTGTTATTGAAGGCATCGAGTCCTATGCAAAAGTGGGCGCTGCTGTTGACAATGCAAAGGACATGGTCATTGGCCTTATGGGACCGAGACAGACATGGCGAGTTTGCGGACCTCAGGACATGAGCAAGGAAGAGTGGGATTTTACAAAGAAGACAGGCGTTACCTTTGTACATATTGAGATGGAGGAAGTGACAGACCGCGCAGCGGCAATTTCAGATGAGGAAGCTGAAAAGACACTGGCTGAACTGATGAAACGCAGCGGGAAATCCGTGGCTGACAAAAAGGCCCTGGTTTACATGGCAAAGGTTTACATGGCTACCAAGGAGATCATTGCAAAGTATCATCTTACCTCTGTTGCTGCCGAGTGCTATCCCAACTACGGAGGCCTGATGAATCTGGTATCCTCCTGGATGGCAGATGAGGGCGTGCTGGTGGATACGGAAGGCGATCTGGGCCATGCGTTTGTGATCAATACACTGAACCAGCTGGCCGGCGGCGGAGTGGTTGCCCTTGGCGAGGCCGGAAGCATTGACATAGAAAGAAATATCGTTCCTGTTGCGCACGAGGGAAGCACTGCAATGTCACTGGCTGACAGCCTTGACAGGGCACAGATCAACCCCAGCGGCGAACTGGGCACCTTTGTGGGCGTGCCCCACAAGGCCATGGATACCGTTACAGTCAGCGCAATTGTGGGCAATGGTGGAAATTATAAGATGTTTGTTGCAAAGGGCAGAACCCTGCCTGTAACACATGAGGAGTGGGTGGAAGGCGGCTCCAAGCTGCTTGTGAACCTGCAGTTTGATACCCCTGCCCAGTCTGTGATCGATCAGCTGATCAAGGGCGGCATGGATCACCACTTTGTGATCAAGGAAGGCGACTATACCAAGGAATTGTCCGCATTCTGCGACTACATGGGATTTGATCAATTGCTGTTAAAATAAGTTTTTTTCAGAGAAGTACGCCCGGAAGCGTACCAGGAGAAAGATGGCCGCAGCGGGAATGTCACTGCGGCCGTTTTGCAATGAGGAGGAGAAATCGCATGTCCGCGTATCAGGTAATAAAAATCATAGTTGCGGTGGGGATTGTGGCGGGAGGGGCAGATCTTCTCATGGACTGCCGGTTCCACATTGGAGAGAAAATGAAGGAAGGGTTTGGAATGGCCGGGCCCATGATGCTGTCCATTGCCGGAATCATGTCCCTGGCTCCCATCATAGCAAAGCTGCTGCAGCCTGCGTTGGTGCCCGCATTCCGTTTTATAGGAGCGGACCCGGCTGTGTTTGGTATCCTTCTGGGCTGTGATATGGGCGGTTACCAGCTGGCCATGTCCCTGGCTGAATCCAAGGAGATCGCCCGCATGGTGGGGCTGGCCACGGCATCCATGCTGGGCGGGACCCTGACATTTTCAATCCCGGTGGGCCAGGCCATGGTGGAACCTGAGGATATGCCGTATTTTTCAAGGGGGATGCTGCTTGGGATCGCGGCCATCCCCTTTGGCAGCATAATGGGGGGAGCTTTTATGGGGATCCCCTGGAATCTGATCCTGATCAACCATGTGCCGGTGATCCTGCTGTCTCTGGTCTTGACATGGGGATTCAGGTTCTGTCCGGGCAGGATCGTGCGCTGTGTGGAAGCATTTGGAAACATGATCTCAAAACTGGGAATTGTGGGGATTGCCATTGGAAGTATCTCCTATCTCACCGGAGTTACCATCATTGGGGATTTTACCCCGGTCATGGAAAGCATGGCGGTGGTGTGCGGCATGACCATTGTGCTCATCGGTATGCTGCCCGTGCTTGAGATATTTATCCGGCTGCTTAAAAAACCGCTGAACATAATTGGAAGAAAGATAGGACTGGATGCGGTCAGCACAAGCGGGATCATATTTACCATGGCCAGCGGTGTGCCCACATTTGCAATGATGAAGAATATGTCCCGCAGAGGGATCGTCATCAATGCTGCCTGGAGTGTGACCTGCGCTGCGATTTTTGGAAGTCAGCTAAGTTTCGTACTGGGGGTGGAGCCGGAGATGATCATGCCGTTCATGGCCGCAAAACTGGCGGCAGGAATCCTGGCCCTGATCATTGCATTTCTGACAACCCGTAATATGGAAGAAATAAGAGAAAGAGAGGTTTAGAAAGGATGAAGGTTTTATTACTAAATGGGAGTCCAAATGAAAAAGGATGTACCTATACCGCACTCAGTGAGGTGGCAAGGACGCTTGAAGAAGAGGGGATCGAAGCAGAGATCATGCATATCAAGAAGAACTGTATCATGGGATGTACAGGATGCGGCGCCTGTTCCGGCAACGGAAACAGGTGTATCTTTGACGGCGGGATTGTCAATGAGGTGCTGGATAAGATGGAGACAGCAGACGGCCTGATCGTGGGCAGCCCTGTTTATTTTGCATCACCCACAGGCGCTGTGCTGTCTTTGCTTGACAGGATTTTTATGGCCGGAAATAAATTCTATTTAAAACCGGCTGCAGCAGTCGCATCTGCCAGAAGAGCCGGAACCACGGCCACCATTGACGTCCTGAACAAGTATTTTAATCTGGCCGGAATGCCCATTGTCTCCTCCAATTATTACAATGTGATCCATGGACATACGCCCGAGGAAACCAGACAGGATGAGGAAGGCATGCAGACCATGCGTACCCTTGGAAGGAACATGGCATGGATGCTTAAATGCATGGAAGCGGGCAGGGAGAAAGGTCTTGTAATGCCTGAGAAGGAGCCCAAGATCAAGACCAGCTACATAAGATAAATCACCTGTTTCGGCAGTCGTGCAAAACATTGCTTAAAGTGTTGCGGGCAAAAAATGTAATGTATGGGACAACATACTTAATCGACACATGGCAGGGATTGAACTATGCTTAATACAACAAAGTTAAGGAGGAGAATAATGCAGTTACTTATAGGATTGGATGTAGGAACAACAGCACTTAAGGTTGCTCTTTTTGATGGAAAAGGCACGCTTTTAGCAGTGTCCACACAGGAATATGCATTGCTTACCCCCAAAGTAAATTATGTGGAAGTGGATGCAGAGGTTTACTGGCAGTCATTAAAAAAAGGGCTGGAGGAGATTACGGCAGCCTATCCGGTGGGAAGCGGTGACAAGATAGCATTGGCAATATCCGCACAGGGAGAGACGCTGATCTGCATTGACAAACAGGGAAAGACGCTGGGCAATGCAATTGTATGGATGGATAACCGGGCAGTGGACGAAGCCCGGGAGATGGAAGAGCGGTTTGGCAATGAGACATGTTACCGGGTAACCGGGCAGGTAAGCTTTGAACCATGCTGGCCGGCCCCTAAGATCCTGTGGCTGAAAAAGAATGAGCCGGAGATATTTGCCAATACGGACAGGTTCCTTCTGGTGGAGGATTATCTGATCTACCGTATGACCGGACATTTTTACACGGAAGGATCCCTGGTGTGTTCCTCCGTATATTGGGATATCATTAACAAATGTTATTGGAAAGATATGCTGGACTTTATCGGTATCCGTGAATCCCAGCTGGCCGAGGTGGCGGAGTCCGGCACTGTGGTGGATGATATGATCCCGGAAGTGGCAAGGGAGTTTGGTCTTAACTGCCCGGTCACCGTATGTATGGGAGCCCTGGACCAGGCGGCGGGAGCCATTGGCGCAGGAAACATAAAGGAAGGCATGTTCTCCGAGACCATCGGCGCAGCTCTTGCGATCTGCGCACCGGTATCCAAGCCCGTGTTTGATCCCAACCGGAAGATGCCCCTCCATTACTTTGCCCTTCCCGATACATATATGATCCATACATTTACCACAGGCGGCATGACGCTCAGATGGTTCAGGGATAAGTTCTGCGCGGATGAGATGGCGGTTCAGGCGGCAGGAGGCGGGGATGCCTATGATCTGATCAGCAGCGAGGTGGATCAAGTGGCTCCGGGATGTGACGGCCTTGTGATGCTTCCCCATTTATCAGGTTCCCTGGCGCCTGATATCAATGCAAAGGCAAAGGGAGTATGGTTTGGATTCAGTCTGAACCACACAAAGGCACATTTTGCACGATCCATCATGGAATCCCTGGGATTCATTCTCAGAAGGAATCTGGAAGCCCTGGCCGATATGGGCATTACTGTAAAAGAGGTGCGCTCCCTGGGCGGCGGTTCCAAGAGCAAGGTGTGGAACCAGATCAAAGCAGATATCAATGATATTTCCCTTGTGACCGTGAAATCAAAGGAGGCCGCATGCCTTGGCGCAGCAATCCTTGCAGGCACAGCCACCGGCGTATTCTCAAGCGTGGAGGATGCGGTGAATAATATGATCCAGATCAAGGACCGGTACGAAGCCCGTCCGGACGACAAGGAACTGTATGATGAGAGATATGAAATGTACTGTAAGCTGTTCCGTGACCTGACGGAGTGCTTTGACAAAACAAGTATGTAAAATATGACAAAGTGAGGTAGAAATATGAAGGTAATCAAGAAAGAAGAGAGCAGGATATATCTGGACGGACCGGAGATTTGCAGGGAGTATGTGATCACACCAAAGATCGTGTTTGGTTCCTCCACACTTCATCCCGGACAGACCGGAGGGATCGACCCCGGACATCCGGAAGGCCATGAAGTATTTTATGTCAGCAGGGGAGAGGTCCTGATGCATAATACCCAGACCGATGAATTTTATGAGCTCCATGAAGGCGACATTATCCTGGTTTATGAAGGAGAACCCCACGAGCTGACCAATATAGGTACGGATATGGCAGTGATCACATGGAGCTGCGCGCCTAAGATTGATTGATTCCCATATAGATAGAGTACACTGGATTTAACAGGAGGTTGTATGTTTACACAGGATTGGGCGGTTGATGATACGGACAAGGGACAGCCGCTGTACCAGATGATTCATAACACATTATATCACAGGATCGTCAGTGAATCGCTGAAGCCGGGGGATCACCTGCTGGAGTGTTTCCTGGCCGAGGACATGAAGGTGAGCAGGACTCCTGTGAGAAAGGCCATTATCCGTCTGGAAAAAGAGGGCCTTGTAAGGCGCAAGCGCGGCCGTGCTATTGTGGAATCCGTATCCTGCCAGGACATTGAAGATACCCTTGAGATACGTTCCGCCCTGGAAAAGCTGGCAATATCAGATGGTGTCTGCCACGTGACACAGGAAGGGATCCAGTGCATGGAACGAGCCAATGAAGACTTTTGCCGTACCCTGGCCAGGGGTGACGTGCTTGCCAGCGTGGAGGCGGATGAGGCGTTTCATGATATCATATACCAACTGTCGGACAACCGCACGCTTCTGAAGCTTATCAGGGACTTTGAAAGCACCATGTACCGCTTCCGGGTAAGAGCGCTGAATACATGCCATGACAGCAGGATCCTGGTTCAGGAACATGAGGCCATTATCCAGGGATTGAAACATCGTGACGCAGACATGGCAGTGCAGGCAGTGACAAAACATATAGAGCGTCAGAAGGGGATGATGCTTGGAAGCTGTATCGTAAAGCAGAGACCGGATGTTTGCTGAAATTCAGCATTGGAAAAAAATAACTGAACAGAAAATCAGAGGACCTGTTGAACGGTTAAATATTAAACGTTTGTATCGTATAATATTCAGCCTGCCAACGGGTCCTCTTTGGATATGCCCCCCGCCCTTGACATAATTTTGATTATGAAGTATATATAAAACAGAATCAGGTCATACGTTATGACTGTATGAACTTTCTGCCCGTCTGTATGTTTGCTTCCCGGTATATTTGACCTAATCCATCCAGCGTAATAAAGCACTTCGAGCAATAGGGGAGGTTGCAAAATGAATCTTGAAAAATTAAAGTATTTTCTGGTTGCCGCTGAGGAATTGAATTTTACCAAGGCAGCCTCCAGGCTGTATATCACACAGCAGTCCCTAAGTAAACATATCCATCAATTGGAGACTTTTTATGGGGCCACACTGTTTAACCGCACATCCCCTATGACATTGACTGCTGCGGGATTATCCCTGCAGCGTGGGGCCAGTGAGATATTCCATAGCCATAACCAGATATTATCGGAAATCAACGACATAAAGGGGGGATCTTCCAATACGATCTCCATTGGCGTTGGCCCGACCCGGGGGCGGTACATCCTTCCCGATATTTTATCAGCCCATTATGAGAGTCATCCGGAAGTCGCCCTTACGTTGGTTGAAGGTTCCTCCATACAACTTGAAAACGAACTGTTAAAAGGTACCATTGATCTAAGTCTGGGGTTCCTGCCCACGGATACCGATAATATTAAGAGCATTATGCTGTTTATGAATCAGTTCCATCTGGTTATTGCAGATACGCTGCTTCAGCGTTTTGTGGGAGAAAGCGCTGCCCGGTTTTCAGGCAGTTTTGATATCAAGCGTTTACGGGACTGTCCGGTGATCACCATGCCGCCGAATTTCAAGATAGGCGCATTTATGCGCAATCTGTACCTGGAGGCAGGATTTCAGCCCAATATTCTGTTGGAAACCAACAATGTGGATACAGCTCTGGCTTTGTGCTACAAAGGGCTTGGGTATTGTATGATCCCCAAGGAAATGACAACTAAATCGTTATTTCCAAGTACGGTGCACATTATACCCATTAATCGTCCAGATGCATTTTACCCCATATCCATCAACTATCTCAGGGGAAAGTATATGACAAAGACCCTTTATGAGTTCATTGTCACCGCACAGCAGGTGACGAGACAAGTGAACGGTTAACCGAATACACCGGACAGCCGGTTAACTGCTGCCCGGGCTTCCATAAAGTGGCTGTCGGGAACGGGCAGCTTTGCCACACAGCCGGGTCCAAGCATAAGTCCATTGCGCCCGGCAGACTGGATCGCTTCTGACAAATGACGTTCAATTCCGCCAACCCCCAGTTCTTCTTTGAACTTTTGCTCGTTGATACCTCCCAGCAGGCATTTTTTTGTCAGCTTTCTGGCTTCGGCCATAGTTGGAGACACCCAGCGGTCATGCCAGTTGATGCAGTTGGCCGGATAGGATATAAGCCGCTCAAACATGGAGTTTTCACCATGGATATGAAGAACGTTAAAGTAAGTTTCATCCACAAAGGATGAGAATACGTCCATATCATAGGGGATACCGAATTCCGCGTACTGCTCCTTTGTCATAATGTCGTAGGAGGCACATTTTGTGGCGAAGAAGAAACCTGCAACTCCCTCTTCGATATTGGCCTTACAGAAATTCCGGGTGGTTTCTGCAATGGCCCGCAGCGCCTGGTGGACTTCCCTGGGATACTGCACCATATCTTCAAGCAGTCTTGGGCCTGCCAGTTTGTAGGCCGTGGTCAACGGGCTGAAAATAGTCTGTATGTAAGGAATATCCTCACCTCCCAGCTGACGCCTGAGCTGGCTGGTGAACTGAACCTGTTTGCCGTAAGTTCCGTAGTGGGCCGGAAGGGGTTCGATCCGTTTCCAGTCCTCCGGAGTATTGATCGCAAATTTGCGTTCCAGGGCCGGTTTGGTTTCCGTGCAAAAGAAGGTGACGCTCAGCCCGTAATCCTGGGCCACATAATTACCAAAGGGCATCATTTTTATAAAGTCAAAATCATATCTTCGCGTAAGCGCAATGGTCTTTTCCGCAAACCCCACGGGATCCTGATCCACATCCGGCATGTGAAACCAGATACTGAGCGGGATCCTGTCCACATCCTGGATATTCAGTGCAGCCTTTACACGTTCAACCTTTGTCATTTTATCCATAATTAACTCTCCTTTTCAGCGCTCCCGATTTGAAAAACGGGCTTGAACGATTTTTATGATGGTTGGAAGCAAAACAGTGAGCGCAATGATCACAATAAGAATCAAACTAATGGGTCGGGTCAGTAAATAACCAAACAGATCGCCTTTGGCCAGGATCAGCGCCCTGCGGAAATTGCTTTCAAAGATATTGCAAAGCACCATTCCCAAAACCAGCGGGGCTGTCTCAAACTCCATCATTTTCATAAAATACCCCAATATGCCAAAGAAGATCATAATGATAACATCCACAAGACTGTTGTTTAGTGCATAGGTGCCGATGATGGACACGGAAATAATGATCGGAACTAAAATTGCATTGGGGAGTTTACATATTTTTACAAATTGCTTTGTCAGGCTTAATCCTAAGATTCCCATAAGCAGGTTTGATGCCAAAAATCCCAGGAAGATTGCATAGGTGGATTTGGCCTGGGTGGTGAACAAAGCATTGCCCGGTATTAACCCGTGCATCAGTAAACCGCCGAACATGATGGCCGTGGCGGAGCTGCCGGGAATACCCAGTGTAAACAGTGGGATCAGGGCGCCGCCGCATGCGGCGTTATTGCCGGCTTCCGATGCGGCAATGCCTTCCAGGGAACCATTTCCAAATTCTTCCGGGTTTTTGGAAAATTTCTTTGCCATGCTGTAGTTGAGCCAGGATGCAATGCTGGCGCCGGCAGCGGGAACAAAACCAATAAAGGCTCCGACAACCGAGGAACGGCAGATGGTTGGTATCAGTTTTTTAAATATATTCCATGGCGGCATACGGTGCCCTTTCAGCCCCGCATTCGGATCATCCAGTATGGTTGCCTTTCCTTTGACTGTATTTTCCACCAGGATCAGGGCCTGGGATAAGGAGAACAGGCCGATGAGGACAGGGGTGTAATCAATGCCGTCTTCCAAAACCATGACACCAAAGGTGAAGCGCTGTACACCTTCGATGGGATCCATTCCCACTGTTCCCAAAAGCAGTCCCAGGGCAGCTGAAAAAAGTCCCTTGGCCATGGATTTTCCGGCCATATTTGATATGACAAAAAGTCCGAAGCAGGAGATCAAAAAATACTCCAGAGCTGAAAAACGCATGGAAAGCCTGCCCAAAGGCGGTGCGAAGCATAGAAGGGCCAAAGCGCCAAAGCATCCGCCGATCACTGAGGCCACGGTACAGACCCCTACGGCCTCCATGCCTCTTCCCTTTTTAGTCAGTTCATATCCGTCAATAGCCGTGGCGGCAGATGCCGCTGTGCCGGGCGTATGACACAAAGTTGCAGTGATGGAACCTCCATATACACCGGAAGTGTAGAGGGCGACCATCATGGTCAGGGCTGCGGCCGGACTCATGGTAAAGCTGATGGGGATCAGCAGCGCGATTCCGGCTGACGGACCAAGTCCGGGTATGATACCCACAACCATGCCGGCGATCACGCCGAGGACAAGTGCAATCAGGCAATCCCATTGAAACAGAATACTTAATGCACCTATGATGTTGTTCATAAATTTCCTCCTTCTAAGCGGCAGTTGTATATATGATCGATACAAGAGGTATTATCCAAAACGGAACAGGCCGCCTAACAGTCCGATCCTGTGGAGCGGGACCCCGAGAAAGATGACAAACACCACATAAATTACAACGGTGTAGCCCAGGGTGATGAGGACTATTTTTTTCCAGGATCCTGCGTTTAAATAGCGGAACAATGCAATCAGAAAAATAGGTGTTGCGGTAAAGAACCCCAGAACACGGAACAGGATACCGTATCCCACCACAAAGAGAAAGACCAGCACCGGTTTTTTGCAATCCTGCAGCCGGGTTTCATATGTGATGGGGTTATCAGCATCTGCAAGGCGTGACTTCTTTAGGCCGCCATATAGGATCAGCAGGCTCATCACTGCCATAAAAAGCAGCATTGCCATGGGCAGGGTTCTGGCACCTGAGGGCAGCCGGACCGCGATCATGATAAACACGATGCAGAATACCAACATGCCAATGGAAACATAGACATCCCTGTGCATTCTTTTACTCATATGAATCTCCATTCCGCCGCCGGAAAGCGGCACAAATTGATATAAAGGGCTTTCTGTTTATGAGCTATTGAATGTTCCAAACCTTTTTACGGTTTTCCAGCTGGCTGGCCAGCAGATTGTAGAAATCATCACCCTTCATGGGCATTAAACCAAGTCCCAGTTTTGTCATATTCTCCTGATAGTCCGGATCTTCCATGGCCAGCATCATTGCGTCCTGCATTTTTTCAACAATAGCCGGATCCACTCCCTGGGGATAGAAGTAACCGCGGGCGGAAAAACCGATATATTCATCAAATCCCGCTTCCGTGATGGTTGGAACATCCGGAAGGAACTCGGACCGTTTCTCTGAAAACTGACAGACCGCCTTCATCTCCCCTTCATTGTGGGCCACATAGACATCGCCTACATTGCCAAAAAAGACATCCACGTCCCCTGCTTTGAACATATTGAGTCCTTCGGCAGCGGAATCCACAGGGACAGTGATGATCTTGCTCCCGTAGGTATTCCTGAACCACTCCGCACAAGTGGCATCGCCGTCAGTGATCCCAACGGTCTGGACCGCTATCATCACATCATTTTCTTTTGAATAGTCAATAAAGGAGGCGACATCCGTAAATCTGTTTTCATTTGACCGGATTGCAAGGACATTGGAATCCAGAACCTGATTCACAAGCAGCTGCACATCATCCAGGGTTTCCTTTCGGATCGCGGCGGTGTTGTATGCGCCCATAGGGAAGTTGTGGTTGATCAGACCAACGGTATAGCCGTCCGTACCTGAGTTGTACATTACCTGATTCCAGGCGATCCAGCTGCCGCTGCCCGCGTTGTTTTCCACCACAACCGATACTCCCAGCACCTTTTCCAATGCGGATGCCATGTACCGGGCGCCCAGATCCGTTCCCGAACCTGCGGAAAAACCGATGATAATAGTAATGGGGTGCTCGGGCCAGTTATCAATGCTGCTGTTAGCAGAAGCACTGGGAGCAGTTTTTTGGGAATCAGTACTACCGGCAGTGTCGGATGCTTTTACCTCCGCCGCTGTTGTGGCTGTTGTCGTGGGGCTGCATGCCGCCAGGGATGCTGCCATCATTGCCAGCATAAGGATCGAAACTGTTTTTTTCATTTGTACATTCTCCTTTCCTATATCGAAATATTAAGTTAACAGGGGCAGCAGTCAAACTTGGAACTGCTTATGGAAACAGAACTTCTTACTTAATGATATCTTAGTTCCCAACCTCTGACAAACAGCTATTCTGCGTGCTGTACAGCCATTTGGCTGTAATCCGGCAGGGCTGTGAGCAGGGGAGGAAATTGGGCACTCAGCAAAAAAAGATATGTGTTCAGCAAACATAATAATGGATTTATGAGCGGATATTTTGTAAACTATAGATAAGGCTAAAATGCCGGAAAAGAATGATAATGTTATGGGTCGGCGTTTCTTGGAGAGGGTGGGATAGAATGGACGTTACTTCTGAAAAATATACCAATATAATGCGTGCTTCGGAGCTGCTTTTAAGCCAGCATGAGGAAGAGATCTCCATCCCTTCATTTCCCGAAGGGATCAAGGTTTTTCTTGATACATTTCATGTTGGGGACTATGCTTTTTCCAGCAGGCACTGGCATCGCTCCATCCAGTTTAATGTAATATTGGAAGGAACCCTGGATGTGTCCGTGAACGGAAAGGATATTCTGCTGCAGAGGGGGGATGGGATATTCATCAATTCCAATGTGTTCCATCACCTTAATTTTAAGGGGGAATCAGAGTGTGTGGGATACAGTTTTCAACTGCATCCTTCGGCCATATGCTCGGAAAAAGACATCTATCTCTATACAAAGTATGTTGCCTCCGTGATCAATAACGCTGATCTGAACTACCTGACGTTCAAAGAAGATGTTCCATGGCATTCAGGGGTACTGAATTATTTGAACAGGGCCTTTATATCGGCGAACCAGCAGGATTTCGCCTATGAACTGGATGTTAAAAACTTGCTTTCCTGCGCATGGATGTTAATGCTGCGCAATTACAACTCCATTCCGGCTAACAACACGGATTCATACACCTTGTCCAATGCCCCCAGGATAAAAGAAATGCTTTCCTATATCCAGAACCACTACTCGGACCGCATCACCCTGTCCCAGATTGCTGCGGCTGCCAGTATCAGCCTGAGTGAGTGTAACCGTTGTTTTAAGAGATTCCTGAAGCTGACGCCCATTGAGTATCTCACACAGGTGCGGGTGGCGGCTGCCTGCCGGCTGCTGAAGGAGGGGACGGAGACGATCGCTTCCGTGGCGGAAGACCTGGGATTTGCAGACTACTCTTATTTTCACAGGGTGTTTAAAAAATATATGGGGTGTACTCCAAAGGAATATATGGAAATGCATCATGCGTAACAAAACCGGTCGTTCTTCTCAATCTAAAGAAGAATGCCCGGTTATCGTTTTTACATTGTATTTTTCACGTTATCTTTCTCTCTTTATCTCTTTCTATTTTTCATCGATCCCGACATATGTTCCGTTTCTCGCGATCAGCATGTGGGGCTTCGCGTTGGGGTTATCTCCGTTTGCATCAAATCCTTCCACATCCACCATGATTCCTGAATAGGATGCATTGGAGCGGAGCCATTCCACCAGGGCATTGCCGTTTAAACCGTTTGTCTCCTCATTTTTCAGGGCTTCCGATACCATGTAGATCAGATCATATGGTCCTGCCGCTTCCTGGCCGGGATCCACGCCGGTCAATTCGGTATAGCTTTTTACGAATTTCCGGACGCGTTCATTTGTGCTCTCGGCATCAAAGGCTGACATGGTGATAAATCCTTCCGTACACTCGGCATCGGCCACCTGGAAGATAAGAGGATTGGCACAGCCAGTGTTTCCAAACACCTGAACATCCCAGCCAAGGGAAGCCTTCTGTTTCAGGAATAATCCGGCGGGATTATACTCGGTAAGCAGATATACGGCATCCGCGCCCTTTCCCTTAAAGTTTGTGATATAGGCGGTGTAATCCTTTTCCGTTTCCACCTGTACCTGTGCGGAATCAATGATATCGATGTTGTACTTATCTTTCAGATAGTTTTTTGTAAAATCAAAGTTAGTTACATCCGTATCGGCTGATGTATACAGAATGGCAGGTTTTTTTACGCCGCATTCATTTACCATGTAATCGCACATCTGCTCAATAATTGCGGAATCCTTGGCACAGATCCTCAGATAATTCTTATATCCCAGTTCCGTGATGGTATTTCCCGTATTGATCCCGGAGAGGACCGGAAGGTCGGCGTTGGCCCAGGTGGGGTATGCTGCCTTGGAACAGCCTGTGGAAATGGATGTGACCACAAAACGGTATTTGTTTGCGGCAACCATTTTCTCCGCACAGATCACTGCCTGATTGGTATTCATCTGGTCGTCATACACATCATAGACAAGTTTCTTCCCATTGATCCCGCCGTTTTCATTGATCTCCTGCACTGCAAGACGGACGCCGTATTCCTGCTGCTGTCCAAGTCCGGCCGTATCGCCGGTCATGGGCCCCATAACCGCGAATTCAATGGTTTCCGCATCTTCGCTTTTGCTGCTTTGCGGTTCGGAAGCTCCTCCGCTTGTTCCCGAAGCACTGCATCCCGCAAGGGTTACTGCTGCTAACAATGTGAGTGATAAATTTCTGATACATCCTGATCTTTTTTTCATATGAAACCTCCGCATTTTATTATATTTTCAGCTTTATACCAGCTGCCTTATGCCAGTTGCTTTTTACATACTGCTTGTTACAGATATTCATGACAGGCCACAAAATGTCCCGGTTCTATCTCAGCCAGTTCCGGTTTTGTCTGGAAGCATATTTCTTTGGCAAAGGGACAGCGTTTGGCAAACCTGCATTCATTTCCCGGATTGATGGGGGATGTGATCTCACCGTGGATGATCTCCCTTTGCTTATTGCGGCTGCTGAGCTTTGGCACCGGGATGGCGGCCAGCAGAGCCCTTGTGTAGGGATGGGACGGATGGGAAAATAAAAGCTTTTTGGGAGCAAGCTCCACGACCTGGCCCAGGTACATGACCATGATGTTGTCGGAGATATGTTTTACAACGCTCAGGTTATGTGTGATAAACATATAAGTAAATCCCTTTTGTTCCTGAAGATCCTGCATCAGGTTAAGAATCTGTGCCTGGATGGATACATCCAGTGCGGATACAGGCTCATCGCAGACAATGAATTCCGGGTTCAGCGCCAGGGCCCTTGCAATGCCGATCCTCTGCCTCCGGCCTCCGTCCAGCTCGTGTGGGGGAGGGGGGGGGGTGATCAAACGCTCTGCCAGCCCCACGGTCTCCATTAATTCGTATATTTTGTCGTCAAGTTCTGTTTTAGACCGGTAAAGCTTGTTTACGATCAGGGCTTCCCATTGCGTGCTTGCGCTCCAAATCGGACATCAGATCCAAATGGGCGTCTATTACCATTGATTCTTTCAGTATCTCGTCTGCTGTTTTCATAGCCTTCCCTCTCTATAACCTTCCCTCTCTATACATGTTTGTGTTCCGTATGTTTTTGCTCTGTGTAACATCCCTTTTTAATATGTATGTTGTTTCAGACCTGCCTGCAGATGGTCTTGCTCTCGCAGTCACCGCCTGTTAAGGGCATGCCCCAGATAAAGTCCATTCCGAATCCAGGTTTTTCAGGAAGATACATTTTGCCGTCCTTCAGCTTGTAGCCGCTGAAATCAACACCTTCCGTGGTATCGGTTACTCCTTCCACACGGGCAACGCCGGGATATCCCGCACAGAACTGGGCTGCATAATGTGTTTTCAGCTTCAGGCCCCAGGCATGAGGAGAGATCCTTGCTCCTATTTCTTCAAGCTTTGGCATTACCCTTCTCCAGGGAGTAAGGCCGAATGCATGCCCCAGGGTATAGTCGCCCTGGATATCCATCTGGAATACGCCTAACAGGCCCTTTTTATACAGGTCAATGAGAAGATCCATGTTGGGATCGGTTTCCCCATCGGCGATCAATGTTCTTGGTGACTTGGCATCCAGATGCTCCCGAAGCGCGCGGAAATCCTGTTCATTTTCCCTGAAGGGCTCTTCGATCCAGTACAGTCCCACGTCAGCCACCCCGTCCACATACTGCTTCATTTTTTCCACGGTGTAGGCATCATTGGCATCCACCAGGATCTCACAGTCCGGGAAGCGTTCCCTGACAGCCCTTGTCACATCGATATCCCGCTTTAATCCGTCCGTCCAGTTCATCCACATGGGAGCACGGCCGATCTTAAGCTTAAATGCCCTGTAGCCGTAGTCGTATCCGTACTGGCATTCCTCCAGGATTTTTGCGATCCCTCCGGGTTTTCTGTCAGGGCTGATATCGTCAAAATAGATCAGCGTGTCATAAACGGGAACCGCGCCCACCCCCTTGTTGCCGAACATCTTGTAGCATGGAATGCCAAGTATGCTGCCGGCCAGGTCATGTAATGCAAAGTCAAAGGTAGAGAGGCTCATGTCCACGATCCCCTTGTCCGGGTCAAATACATCCGAGACGGATTTTCCCAGGATCATTCTGTCATCTGTTTCCGGATCCTGATGGTAAAACAGTCCGGATGACAGGCCCCATCCGCGGGCCCCCTGATCGGTGATGATTTCCTTTACTACAAACTCATCTCCATATGCATGTTCATTTCTGAATGCATTTTTGCCCACAAGACGGGGGAAATGGCTCCTGACTTTGTAGGTATTTACATTTGAAATTTTGTGGTACTGAAGTTCGTTGTTCATTTTGGTCACCTCGTGAGAATATTATTTGTTTGCTTTAGACAATTTTAATAATATTTTACAGGAAAGTCATTTCAATAATCTGTCAGGATTATGTACTATTTTTTCAAAAACAATGTTTTGACTGGTGAGGGAGCGGGCGGCGGGATATGTGCAAAACGCAAAAAATGTAGACAATATAGCAAGATAAGAAACAATATATATCTATATAAGTAGAATTTCAGCAAGAAAGGATATATGAATGGCAAACATAATAATCGATTTATAAGACTTATTTTTGTAAACTATAGACAAGTCAAAAGCGCTGGAGAAAAAAATTACATATAACGGAGGTAGCAATTATGAGATCAATAAAAAAGTGGTTGGCATTAGGTATGTGTGTATCGCTTGCGGCAGGGTTGGCAGGATGTTCCTCAACCGCCCCATCCGGTACCCAGGGAAACAATACAGCATCAGCAGAAGGCAGTAAGAGCGGGGAAAGCAGCAAAGGTTCGGAGAACGGGAAAGCTTCAGGAGTGAAGACGATCCGCATCGCCAACGGACAGCCTGAGGACCATCCTGAGAATATTGCCCTCTATGCATTTAAGGATTTTATCGAGGAGAGGCTGGGAGATAAGTATACGGTGGAGATCTATCCCAATGAGCTGATGGGCGGTTCTGCCCAGGCTTTGGAGCTGATGCAGTCCGGTTCCCTGGAAATGGTAATTGCCAGTACCAGCAATCTGGAAGCATTCTCCAATACATATAAAATCTTTGGGCTTCCTTACTTGTTTGACAGCCTGGACAGCTATTACAAGGTAATGGACACAGAGGAGTTTATTAATAAGATCTACAGCAGTACCGTTGATTCGGGAATCCAGGGTGTAGCCTGGTTCAGCGCCGGGACAAGAAGCTTCTATTCCCCTAAAAAGATTGAATCTCCTGCTGATCTGAAGGGTAAAAAGGTCAGGGTACAGTCCAGTGACACCAATGTAAAGATGGTGGAGGCCCTGGGAGGCGCAGCAGTCATCTTATCCTACGGCGAAGTGTATACAGCTCTTCAGAACGGCGTTATCGATGTTGCCGAAAGTCCTGAGATCGCTCTGGTCAGCCATAAGCATGGTGAGGTTGCCAAATTCTACAGCTATGATGAGCACCAGATCATGCCTGACATGCTGGTTGCCAGCCCTAAATTCATGTCCAGTCTGAGTGAGGAAGAAAAGGCGGTTTTTGAAGAAGGATTTAAAATGTGTTCCGAAAAAGAGAGAGTTGAGTGGGACGCAGAGATTGACGCAGTGAAGGAAAAAGCACTGGAAATGGGTGTTGAGTTTGTGGATGTGGACAAAGAGCCCTTTAAAGAGCTGCTTCTGCCCGTTACCCGGAAGGTACTGGAGGAAAATCCCGACCTGAAACCTCTGTATGATGAGATCAAGCAGATACAGGAGAACTAGAATTTTTACTGGAGGTGATTGAGTGAAACAGGCAAAACAGATATTGGACAAAATATTGTGTGTCATTTGCGCGGTACTGATGGCATTCATGAGCATTCTGGTCGTTTATCAGGTGTTCACCAGATACGTATTAAACAATCCAAGTACATTTTCCGAGGACCTTCTTACCTATGCATTTGTGTGGATGTCGCTGTTAAGCACAGCGCTGGTATTCGGCGAACAAGATCACATGAAACTTTCGATCCTGGCTGATAAAGTAAATGGGAAAGGTCAGATCATATTGTCTATTGTGACGGAATTGATTATACTGGTGATAACCTATATCATATTCCTGAATGGTGGAAAATCATTTATGAACGTGGGTGCAATGCAGGTTTCACCAACACTCCACATACGTATGGTTTATGTGTATGCCATCCTGCCGGCTGCGGGTGTCCTCATTGTTATATATTGTATTCTTAACATAGGACTGCTGGCATCGCAGTTTATGAAACCGAAAGGAGATGAAAAGGTATGAGTGGAACAGTAACAGCAGGATTGATCATTTTGATCGTACTTGTGGTTCTTTTGCTGGCAGGAGTCCCCATCGGTATATCCCTCAGCGTGGCTTCCATGGCTGCAATCGTGTCGTCCCTTGGTTATGCCGAGGCTGTCTCGGCCGCGGCGCTCAGGATGTTCCGCGGGATATCCATATTCACCCTTCTTGCGATCCCCTTTTTCATACTTGCGGGAAATATCATGAACAAGGGCGGGATCGCCATGCGCCTGATCAATCTGGCAAAGGCCCTTACGGGAAAGATACCCGGGTCCCTGGCCCATACAAATATTGTGGCAAATATGATGTTCGGCGCCATATCCGGTTCCGGAGTGGCGGCAGCATCCGCCATGGGCTCCATTGTGGGCCCCATTGAAAAACAGGAAGGCTATGATGAGGATTTCTCAGCGGCGGTCAACATAGCCACAGCCCCCACGGGACTGCTGATACCCCCAAGCAATGTCCTGATCACCTATGCCCTGGCCAGCGGCGGAACCTCTGTGGCCGCCCTGTTCCTGGGCGGTTATATCCCCGGGGTCCTTTGGGGGGTAAGTTGTATGATTGTGGTGTATTTTTACGCCAGAAAGATGGGGTATGTCAGCAACATCAAAGTAAGTCCCAGTGAATTTATAAAGGTGCTTTTAGATGCTGTTCCCAGTCTGCTGCTGATCGTGATCATTGTGGGCGGGATCTGTACCGGGATCTTTACCGCCACAGAAGCGGCCGGTATTGCAGTGGCATACAGCCTGGTCTTATCCCTTTTTATATACCGGACCATTGATCTAAAGGAATTGTATGTGATCCTGGTGGACAGCGCTAAGATGTCCGGAACCATTATGTTCCTGGTGGGCGCTTCCAACATCATGGCATGGGTCATGACCTTTACCGGGATCCCGGGAGCCATAGCAAGCGCGATTCTGGGAGTTTCAGACAACAAGGTGGTCATCCTGCTGATCATTAATATCCTGCTTCTGTTTGTGGGAACATTTATGGATATCACACCGGCCATATTGATATTTACCCCAATCCTGCTGCCCATCTGTACCCAGCTTGGCATGACGCCGCTGCACTTTGGGATCATGATGACCTTTAACCTGTGTATCGGCTGTATCACGCCCCCGGTGGGAAATATCCTGTTTGTGGGCATCAAGGTTGCGGGCAGAAAGCTGGAGGATGTGATGAAACCCCTGCTAAAATGCTACATTGCGATATTTGTTGTGCTTATGATGGTAACCTTCATACCGGCATTGTCAAGCTGGCTGCCTGCATGGGCCGGATATTGATAGGATCAAAAAATAAAATAAATTTCTAGGAGGAATAGAGATGGAATATAGTGGAGGAAGACCTTTTTACGGGGATGTGGTAGGTGTCCTGATGCTGGACATGGAGGCTCCTTTGATTCCGGGAAATGTAGGAAATGCAATGTCATACGAGTTTCCGGTCCGCTACAAGGTTATGAAGGGACTGCCTGCTGACTGGTGGTGTGATGAGATCGGCCCGGATGAGACGCGCTGCCAGATGTTTATCCAGGCGGCAAAGGAGCTGGAGGCTGAAGGGTGCAAAGCCATTACCTCCGGATGCGGTTTCTTTGCAATCTATCAGAAACGCGTGGCGGCAGAGGTCAACATCCCTGTATTTTTATCCCCGCTTCTGATGGTGCCCATGCTTTCCATGATGATGGGAAAAAGAAGGGTGGGGATTTTATCTGCCGGAGGAAGGCACTTAAAGGGAGATTTCTTAAAGACGGTTGGAATTGATGAAAATGTAAACTATGCGGTTGGAGGCCTGGATGACACCGAGGAATTCTATCATGTGCATGTTACCTGTAATAAGAAGACCATCAACCCTGAGAAGATCCAGGCAGAGGTGATCCAGGCAGCAGAGAATTTGATCAGGCAATATCCGGATATAGGCTGCTTTGTGTTTGAATGCAGTGATATCCCGCCTTTTGCAAGGGAAGTGGCGCGCAGGACAGGACGCCCGGTATTTGACTTTATCGGGCTGGCCCACATGGTGGCCAGAGCCGTGGTGCCCCCTAAATATCCGGAGTTTTTCGGTTGATCCAATGATCGGAAGTAAACTGAAACCCCAGAGGTCATAAGGCCCCTGGGATTTTAGTATGTAAAATGACTGGCAAAATTTGAATGAAAATACTTCCCCTATCCGATTTTTTATACTATAATAGAATAGTTGACGTAAATTATAATGTACAGGAGAAAATACATATGGAAAGAAAAGTAGGTACAGTTTCAAGAGGTATCCGCTGTCCGATCATCAGGGAAGGCGACAATCTGGCGGAGATTGTGGTCAACAGTGTGCTGGAGGCAGGGGCAGATGAAGGCTTTGAAATCCGCGACAGGGATGTTATCTCCGTGACAGAATCCGTGGTTGCAAGGGCGCAGGGGAATTATGCTCCCATTCAGGCCATATCAGAGGATGTGAAGGCAAAACTGGGAGGAGGTACCATCGGAGTTATTTTCCCGATCCTGTCCAGGAACCGTTTTTCCATCTGTTTAAAGGGAATTGCAGGGGGCGCCAAGAAGATCGTCCTTATGCTCAGCTATCCCAGCGATGAGGTGGGCAATTCACTTGTTTCCCGGGACCAGGTGGATGAGGCAGGGATCAATCCATACAGCGATGTGCTTACCCTGGAGCGCTACCGGGAACTCTTTGGAGAGAACAAGCATGAGTTTACCGGCGTGGATTATGTGGACTACTACTGTCAGATCATCCGGGAGGCCGGGGCGGAGGCGGAGGTTATCTTTGCCAATAACCCCAGGGAGATACTGAATCATACCAAGCGTGTCCTTACCTGCGATATCCATTCCCGTGCAAGGACCAAGCGCATCCTTAAGGAAGCCGGCGCCGAAGTGGTGTGCGGAATGGACGATATCCTCAATGCACCGGTGAACGGCAGCGGTTGTAATGAGAAATACGGTCTTTTGGGTTCCAACAAGTCCACAGAGGACAGCATCAAGCTTTTCCCAAGGGAGTGCATGGACCTGGTGCTGGATATTCAGAAACAGATCCTTGACAGGACGGGAAAGCATGTGGAAGTCATGGTATACGGCGATGGGGCGTTTAAGGATCCGGTAGGAAAGATCTGGGAACTGGCCGACCCATGTGTTGCGGTAGCCAACACAGAAGGGCTGGAGGGAACGCCCAATGAGGTCAAGTTAAAATACCTGGCTGACAATGATTTTAAGGACCTGTCAGGCGAGGCTTTAAAGAATGCCATTTCACAGAGGATCAAGGAGAAGAAATCCAATCTGGTGGGAGATATGTCCTCCCAGGGAACCACTCCAAGGCGTCTTACGGACCTGATCGGATCCCTGTGTGACCTTACCAGCGGCTCCGGTGATAAAGGCACTCCGGTGATCCTGGTGCAGGGATATTTTGATAATTATACAAACTAGAGTTCAGTTTCATAGTAGTGTGAGCAGCTTCAGCAATTCTGCACCGGCAGGATTGGTGGAGCTGTTTCGGCGTAAGGAGCACGTGGAATTTTGACGGAAAAGCCGGGAAAACACCCCCTCCTTTTCTGAAAACTATACAATGAAAGAGGATGTTATGAGTAAAATAAAGTTTGGGATCATGGGAAACGGTTATTTGGCCGGAATCATTGTGGATGGCTACCTGGACGGTATCCTCCACGAGTATGAACTGGTGGGGATACTGGGACGCACTCCCCATAAGACAGCTGCCATTGCTGAAAGAGGCGGGTGCAGGGCATGCTCCACGGTGGAGGAACTGCTGGCTTTGAAGCCTGATATCGTGGCGGAGGCAGCCTCCGTACAATGTGTAAGGGATAACGCGCAAAAGGTGCTGTCCGCTGGCGTGAATCTGATCGTGCTTTCCATCGGCGCGTTTGCAGATGAGGTATTTTATGATAAGATAAAAGAGACAGCCATCAGACACAACTCAAAGGTACATATTGCTTCCGGAGCAGTGGGCGGATTTGATGTGCTCCGCACCATCTCCCTCATGGGCCAGGCCAAGTCCGGTATCCGCACCAAGAAAGGTCCGGCATCCCTGATGAACACACCGTTATATGATGACGACCTGATGACGGAGGAGGGGGAGCCCCATGTGTTCTCCGGCAATGCCAAGGAGGCGATCTCTATCCTGCCCACCAAGGTAAATGTGGCGGTAGCCGCATCCCTGGCAACCACGGGGCCGGAGGATACCAGCGTGAATATATTCAGTGTGCCGGGAATGGTGGGGGACGACCATAAGATCACCACGGAGATCGATGGGGTAAAAGCCACCGTGGACATCTATTCCAGCACCAGCGCCATTGCCGGCTGGAGCGTGGTGGCGGTGCTTAAGAACCTTGTATCACCCATTGTGTTTTAGGATGCGCCCCTGCGAACGGAGGGGACCCGACAGATACGGAGAATAAATTGAGAACAGGAGAAGGAATCATATGTTTAAAAAAATAGTGGCAATTGAGCCGGTGAACCTGACGGCGGATGCTGAGAAGGAACTGCGCCTGTATGCAGAGGAAGTATGCATGTACCATGACATACCCGGGGACGACCAGGAGATCATCCGCAGGATAGGGGATGGGGACGGAGTGCTTGTAAGCTACACATCCAAGATCAGCGCCCATGTTATTGAGAGCTGCCCCTCCATCCGCTATATCGGGATGTGCTGCAGCCTTTACTCTGAGGAGAGCGCCAATGTGGATATTGCCTGTGCAAGAAAGAACGGGATCACAGTGCTTGGAATACGGGACTATGGTGACCGGGGGGTGGTGGAATTTGCAATCAGCGAACTGGTCCGCTTTCTCCACGGATATGACAGGCCCCTGTTCAGGGATATGCCCATAGAGATCACGGATCTGAAAGTGGGGATCGTGGGGATCGGCGTGTCCGGGGGAATGATCGCGGATGCCATGCGGTTCATGGGAGCGGATGTCTCCTATTACAGCCGCACCAGAAAAGCGGAGAGGGAGAGCCAGGGAATGACCTACCGCCCCTTAAAGGAGCTTCTGGAATACAGTGAGGTGGTCTTTGCCTGCCTGAACAAGAATGTGATCCTCCTCCATGAGGAAGAATTTAAACAGCTGGGTACGGGAAAACTCCTTTTTAACACATCCATTGGCCCTGCCTTTGATATCCCGGCCCTGGGCGAGTGGCTGGACCAGGAAGGCAATTATTTTATCTGCGACACGGAGGGCGCGTTGGGGGATCCCGCAGGAGAACTCCTGAAACATCCCCATGTGGTCTGCGCCCATGGGTCCGCAGGCAGGACAAGGCAGGCCTTTGACCTTCTCAGCAAAAAAGTGCTGGATAATCTACGGACATTTTTAGGCGCCTAGATCAGGCTGCCTCAGAGGGGCGTAAAGTCACAGTGCTCCAGGTTGTCGCAGATTTTTTCCAGACAGGCACAGAACTGCTCCATCTCCTCCGGGGTCAGGCCCTTCCAGATCTGCCTGTCCACAAAGTCCAGGACCTGGTGCACTTTTTCCGCTTCCATGATCCCCTCCCCGGTGAGACAGATGAGGAAGGAACGGCGGCAGCCGGGGTCGCGTTCCCTGACCAGGTAGCCGGACTCCTCCAGCCTGTCCAGGGAGCGGGACATGGTGGTCACGTCCATATGGCAGGTGTCTGCCAGTTCTTTTTGTGTAACATGGTCCTTTTTCATCAGGGCGTCCAGTATGCGGGCGTGTCCCTGGCCAAAGGCCAGGCCGATTTGGCTGAAATAGGGCTGAAGCAGATGCTTGCGCGCTTTTTCCGAGCGGACCAGCAATTGGCGTACTTTATATGGTTCAATCATAATTCAGGCTTCCTTTCCATGGATCCGGCCGCACCCGCGTTGGTGCGGCCGGTTGTTTCAATCTGATCTATTTATTTGTTCTTTTTGGGATATCCCATTTCTCCTATTCCAGTTCAAACTGTCCCGTGTACAGCTGATAGTACCTTCCCTTTTCCTCCAGCAGTTCATCATGGCTGCCTCGCTCTATGATCTCACCCTTTTCCAATACCAGGATGGCCTTGGATTCCCGTACCGTGGACAGCCTGTGGGCAATGACAAAGACCGTGCGCCCGTCCATCAGGGCGTCCATGCCCTTTTCTATGAGCTTTTCCGTCCTGGTGTCGATGGAACTGGTGGCCTCATCCAGGATCAGCACGGGCGGGAGGGAGATGGCGGCCCTTGCAATGGCCAGGAGCTGGCGCTGGCCCTGGGAAAGATTGGAGCCGTCACTGTGGAGCACGGTGTCATATCCTTGTGGAAGACGGCGGATAAAGGAGTGGGCATTGGCCACCTTGGCGGCATTGACCACATCCTCCCTGGTGGCGTCCAGACGTCCGTACCGTATGTTGTCGGCAATGGTGCCTGTAAACAGATGGGTGTCCTGGATTACCATGGACAGGGAGCGGCGCAGGTCATCCTTTTTGATGTCCCGGATGTCAATGCCGTCATAGGTGATGGTTCCGCTGTCCAGCTCATAGAAGCGGTTCACCAGGTTGATGATGGTAGTCTTTCCCGCGCCGGTGGAACCCACAAAGGCGATCTTCTGGCCAGGCTTTGCGTACAGGCTGATACCATTGAGAATGGTTTTTTCCCTGGTGTATCCAAAGACCACATTGTTAAAGCGCACATCCCCCCGTAGGGGAATCAGGCGGCCGCCATCCTGTTCCTTCCATGCGTATTCCTGGGTAAACTCACTGCATTCCCTAAGGGTTCCGTCACTGTCACGGCATACATTGCACAGGGTCACGGTTCCCTCATCTGTCTCCTGTTCCTCGTTCATCATATCAAAGATACGTTCCGCGCCGGAAAGGGCGGCCAGCAGGAAGTTGATCTGCTGGGTGAATTGGTTCATGGGCATGGAGCTTTGCCTTACATAGACCAGGTAGGAAGCAAGTGTTCCCAGGTCCGTCAACCCGGCCAGGGCGAACAGTCCTCCCACACAGGCCGACAGAGCGTAATTGACATAGGACAGCGCCACAATGGTGGGGACAGTCATGCCCGAGTAGGTGAGGGCCTTTGTTGCGGCGGTCCTGAACGCTTCATTCCTGCGGCAGAATTCTTCATAGTCCTGGGCCTCGTGGTTAAAGACTTTCTCCACTTTTTGGCCCGCCACCATTTCCTCCACGAATCCGTTGATGCTCCCCAGATATTTCTGCTGCTGTACAAAATATTTCTTGCTCCTTTTTCCGTTATAACGGATAAACAGGAACATGAGGGCCAGAAATACCATGACGATCAGGGAGAGCCGCCAGCTGAGGACCAGAAGCATGGTCAGGGTGCCTGTGATTGTGATAAAGCTCTGTATCATCATGGCAAAGCTGCTGTTTAACGCTTCGCTGATGGTATCCACGTCATTGGTGAAACGGCTCATCAGCTCCCCGTGAGTGTGGGCGTCAAAGTAGGTCAGGGGGAGGCGCTGGGTGTGCCTGAACAGGTCTGCCCGGATCTCGCTTACAACCTGCTGGGAAATGTGGACCATCATCTGATTGTAGGCCAGGCAGGCCAGGGCGCCGCACAGGTATAAAAGCCCCATCAGGGCCAGCATTTTCATAAGTCCCGGAATATTGCCCGGAATGATATAATCATTGATCACCGGCTTTAACAGATAGGTGCCCAAAATGCTGGCCGAAGCGCTGACCGTGACCAGGAGTGCGATGATCAGCATATACCATTTGTGGCGCCCAAGGTAACCAAGCATCTGCACCAGGGCGCGGCGTGTATTCTTTGGCCGGTTATAATTTGCTATTCTTGCCATTACAGATTCGCCCCTTCCTGCTGAGAATAATAGATCTCCTGGTAGATCCGGTTGCTTGCCAGGAGTGTTTCGTGGCTGCCGATGGCATTGACGGTCCCGTCCTCCAGTATGATGATCTGGTCGGCATGGGACACCGAGGAAATGCGCTGGGCAATGATAATCTTGGTAGTCCCCGGCATACTGCCGGCCAGTCCTTCCCGTATCTTTGCCTCTGTAGCCGTGTCCACTGCGCTGGTGGAGTCGTCCAGGATCATTACCTTTGGTGATTTGAGTACGGCCCTGGCAATGCAAAGCCGCTGTTTTTGGCCGCCGGACACGTTGACGCCGCCCTGTCCCAGCTCCGTATCGTAACCGTGTTCCAGGCGGTCGATGAACTCATCCACGCAGGCGATGCGGCAGGCATCCTCTATCTCCCGGTCGGTTGCATCCTCCTTGCCCCACCTAAGGTTATCCTTGACCGTGCCTGAAAACAGGGTGTTTTTCTGCAGCACCATGGCAATGGAATCCCTCAGTTCTTTTAACGGGTACTCATATACCGGATGCCCGTCAATGTAAACCGTGCCCTCTGTTGCCTCGTAAAGCCTGGGGATCAGCTGTACCAGCGTACTCTTGGCAGCGCCGGTCTGGCCTATGATCCCAACTGTCTGGCCTGGACTGATGTGGAAGGAAATATCAGAAAGCACGTATTCGGCCGCATCCGTATGATATTTAAAATATACGTGGTCAAAGCGGATATCACCCTGTTCCACTTTTAGATCCAGGGCGCGGTCCTCCCGGATATCGATCTCCTCCTCCATGACCTCAGAGATCCGCTTCCAGGAAGCCAGGGCGCGGGTGGTCATGAGGAATACATTGGAAAACATCATCAGGGAGTTGAGGACCTGGAGCACATAACTTAGGAAGCCGGTCAGTTCCCCCACCTTGACGCCCCCAATGGTCACCAGCCTGCCGCCGAACCACAGGATGCACAGGATGGTGCTGTACATTACGAACTGCATGGCGGGCATGTTCAGGGCAGCCAGGCGGAATGCGCGTTCCGCCGTGGTCTGGAGATTGGTGTTAACCTCCTCAAACTTTTCAATCTCATAGTCTCCGCGGACATAGGATTTGACGACCCGGACGGCCGTAAGGTTCTCCTGTATGATCCGGTTGACCAGGTCGATGGCGCCCTGCATGACGCCGTACAGGGGACGCACATGGCTGATGATCAGAAACAGCAGAATCCCCAGCACCGGGGCTGCCACAAAAAACACCATGGCCAGCTTGGGGTTGATGTAAAAGGAAGCCACCATGGCGGTGAGCATCATAACCGGGGAACGAAATCCCGGACGCAGGCCCGTTGCCACGGAGTTCTGGATGGTGGTCACATCGCTGGTAAGCCTGGTGACCAGGGAGGAACTGCGGAAATGATCCGTATTTGCAAAGGAAAACTGCTGCAGCTTTCCAAATTCCGCCTTACGGATCTCCGCCCCCAGCCCCTGGCCGCACCGGGCTGAGAACATGGCCGCCCCCTGGCCCAGCACAAGGGATATGAGGGCAAAGACAACCATCTGAAGCCCTTTCATCAGAATGTAATGCCTGTCGGCGTTGGCCACGCCCACATCCACAATGGAAGCCATCACAAGGGGGATGACAAGCTCAAACACGGTCTCTGCCTCGATACAGAGAGCAGCCAGTATGGCGTCCTTTCTGTAAGGTTTCAGATAAGATAGAAATTCCTTCATTCTGGAATCCTCCTCTTCTTGGAATTACTTTAAAGTATATGTCTCTATAAATTGTAAAAGCAATAGTTGCATATGCAATTATTGTATGCTCATGTGTTGAAAATGTCAATATACTTGTGGTATACTTTCTTGTATTGAGATAAACTTGAGCGTTGGTAAAGCACATTATAGAGTTGGTAGAACATACCATGGGGAAAAGAGGAGAACATCATGAGAAAAATATGTTCCGGAGCGCTGTTGATGGCAGCCATAACAGTATTATCCGGTTTGGGGGCAGGAACCGCCATGGCCTATGGGCCGGGGGACAGCCGGTATTACAATGATTATTACAGGGGAGGTCCGGGGGTGAATTACGACTATGGGATCGGCTATTCAGGCGTCTATGACTACGGCGGCCCCTCAGGCACCCAAGGCAATGCCCAGGTGACATCAGATAACACGGTCCGGTCCTATCCGGGCTTTAACACCAATGTTCCGGACACCTCAACCTATGAGTTCGACCCAAATTACTGGTGGGACTGGGATGATGATGACGATGATTGGGATGATGATGACTGGTGGTATTACAGCGGCGGACCAGGCGCCCAGTACGGACAGGGCTGGAGATACAGTCCCAACGGCTGGTGGTTCCAGCTCTACGGCGGCAGCTGGCTGTCCAATGGCTGGCAGCTGATCCACAGCCGCTGGTACCGCTTTGACCAGAGCGGATACATGGTCACCGGCTGGTTCACGGACGGGGACGGGAACAAATACTACCTGAACCCGGTGGATGACGGCACCCTGGGCATGATGCGCACAGGATGGCAGGTCATAGACGGCCGCTCCTACTATTTTAACACCCAGTCGGACGGAACCATGGGAAGGCTCTACACTAACACCGCCACTCCCGATGGATACCAGGTAGGGCCCGATGGTGCGCTCCTCCAGTGAGAGAGGCGTTAGGATGATCATGCGGTCTGCGGCCCCGTCCCATAAACAAAAACAGAGCCCTGACTCCTGCGGCAAGCAAGTGTTCAGCGCTCTGTTTTTTATCCTCATGTATTTTTATACGACCAGAAGTAGTATCTCCTCTTTTGTATCATCTGTCATTTGTAGACTGAAATTTCTGCCTGGGTCCGTACCATCCGGTGTGTGTGATGGAGTTGTAATGCAATCAGGAAATTTCTTTTACCTGCCTGCCCGCAGTGCGGCGGGGGCGGTCAAATTAATATGTGCCGGAATCCCCGGCCCCTGGCAGTTGTCATTCATCCGTTCATAATGTTAATGCAGGATGCGCTTTTTTTATTGCAAAAAAAAATTGCCGCTTATTGCCAGTGCATTTATTATGTGATAATATAAAGGTTGTTTTAGCGCGTGTTAGGAAAAGGGGATTAAATCATGATACAGTATCTTATTGTGTGCCCGCTTGTTTTTGTTGCCGGACTGGTGGATTCCATTGCCGGAGGAGGCGGGCTCATTGCTTTGCCCGCGTATCTCATTGCAGGGGTTCCTGCCCATGTGGCATTGGGAACCAACAAGCTGAGCTCCGCCATGGGAACCGTGGTATCCACGGCCAGGTTTGCAAAGCACGGATACCTTAAGGGAAAAATGTTCATGGCCGCATGTTCCGCAGCGGCGGCTCTGGTGGGATCGTCCCTTGGCGCACACCTGGCATTGATGGTGCCGGAGACGGTCATCAAACACATGATGATCCTGATTCTTCCGATCGTTGCATTTTACGTGCTCAGGAATAAGGATATGGGGGCAGGCAAAAGGACAGGCGTGATATCGGACAAAAAGGTATTTGCCATCTGCGTGCTGGCTGCATTTTTTGTGGGCGGCTACGATGGATTTTACGGGCCGGGAACAGGGACGTTCCTGATCCTCATACTCACAGGAGCAGCAGGGCTGGATACTCGCAGTGCTTCTGCCCAGACCAAGGTTATTAACCTGGCTTCCAATATAGCTGCACTGGCAACATTCATTTTTACGGGAAATGTATTTTATCCCCTGGGCCTTACGGCTGGAGTGTGTTCCATTGCGGGCCACTACATCGGGGCGGGAATGGTGGCCCATGACGGACAAAAGGTAGTGCGTCCGGTGGTGCTTCTGGTACTGGCTGTGCTGTTTGTAAAGATTCTCAGCGGAAATTAAGTGAAGATAACAGATAGATGGAAACAGTGATTGAAAAGATAGACTGGATAGGAGAATAGCAGATGAAATGGAAAAAATTCACATTAACTACCACCACGGAAGCGGTGGACCTGGTGAGCAGCATGTTTGATGACATTGGAATAGAAGGAATCGAGATCGAGGACAATATTCCCTTGACTGAGAAGGAGACAAAGGGGATGTTTATCGATATCCTCCCTGAACTGCCCCCGGATGAGGGGATCGCCAAGGTAAGCTTTTACCTGGATGATGATGCGGACGTGGAGGAGATCCTTAAAAAGGTGGAGGAGGGGCTGGATGAGCTCTCCCTGTTCACGGATCTGGGAGCCAGGATTATCACGGCGGGCGAGACAGAGGATAAGGACTGGATCAACAACTGGAAACAATACTTTAAGCCCTTTACCGTGGACCATATCCTGATCAAGCCCACCTGGGAGACCGTGCCGGAGGAGCACAAGGATAAGCTGCTGGTGCAGATTGATCCGGGCACTGCATTTGGAACCGGAATGCATGAGACAACCCAGCTGTGTATACGCCAGCTGGAAAAGCGGGTGGATAAGGATACCCTGGTGCTGGACGTGGGGACAGGAAGCGGGATCCTGGGGATTACTGCCTTAAAGCTGGGGGCAAAGGAAGTCTGGGGCACGGACCTGGATGAAAATGCCATCACCGCAGTGGGGGAGAACCTGGAGGCCAACAGCATTTCCACTGACAGATTCCATGTAGTCCAGGGAAATATCATTGATGACAGGGATGTGAAGGACTGGGCCGGGTATGATAAGTATGATGTGGTTGTGGCCAATATCCTGGCGGATGTGATCATTATGCTGGTGGACGAGATTCCCGCCCATTTAAAGAAGGGGGGATATTTTATCACCTCAGGTATTATCAATATGAAGGAAGAAGCAGTAAAGGCAGCATTTGCCCGGTGCGGGGAGCTGGAAGTAGTGGAAGTGACTTACCAGGGTGAATGGGTATCTGTCACTGCCAGAAAGAAATAAGAGGAAACGCCATGCATCATTTTTTTGTGGGCCCGGAACAGGTTCTGGGTGATGGGATACGGATCGTGGGACCGGATGTGAACCATATGAAGAATGTCCTGCGCATGAAACCGGGGGAGCAGGTGCTGATCAGTGACGGTACGGGAAAGGATTACACCTGCAGCATCATTTCCATTGACAGTGAGGCGGTGGAAGCCGGTATCCGGTCCGTGAGCAATGAGGGGCGGGAGCTGCCTTCCAGAATCTGGCTCTTTCAGGGACTGCCCAAATCTGATAAGATGGATCTGATCATCCAGAAGGCAGTGGAACTGGGCGCGTTCAGGATCGTGCCGGTTGCCACAAAGAATACGGTGGTAAAGCTGGACCCTAAAAAGGAAGCGGCCAAGGTTGGACGCTGGCAGGCTATTGCAGAGAGCGCGGCCAAACAGTCCAAACGCAGTGTGGTGCCGGCGGTCATGGGAGTGATGAGCCTGGCAGAGGCATTTGAACATGTACGGCAGGAGCGGTTTGAGGTGCGCCTGATCCCCTACGAACAGGAGTCCGGCATGGAGGGGAGCAGGAAAGAACTTGCCCGCATCGGACCGGGGCAGGACATTGCAGTGTTCATCGGCCCTGAGGGAGGCTTTGATGAACGTGAGATCCGGCAGGCGCTGGAAATGGGCGTCCGTCCGGTGAGCCTGGGGAAACGGATCCTCAGGACAGAGACGGCCGGACTGGCCATGCTGTCGGTGATCATGATGCGTCTGGAGGGGGCTCTGTGAACTGGCATTGGAGGCCGATCACTTTCCTTTTTATAAGAAGTGTACTCCGGGAGCCGCACCGGCACCCATTTTGCGGCTGTTTTTTTGCCGGGAGATTACGGGGGTGCACAGAAACTTTGCGGATGAAGAATGTAAGGAGATAAAGGATGGAAGCATATTTTGATAACTCAGCCACTACCCGGGTATTTGACAGTGTGCGGGACGTGGTGGTAAAGGTGATGACAGAGGATTACGGCAATCCCTCTGCCAAGCACAGAAAGGGCATGGAGGCGGAGCGGTATGTGCGCCAGGCGGCTGCTGATATAGCAAAGACCTTAAAGGTAAAGGATAAGGAGATCCTCTTTACCTCCGGCGGCACGGAATCCAATAACATGGCCCTCATCGGTACGGCCATGGCCAATCAGAGGGCGGGAAAACATATCATCAGCACCAGGATCGAGCACGCTTCGGTGTACAATCCCCTGGCGTTTTTGGAACAGCAGGGGTTTGAGGTGACTTACCTGTCAGTGGATCATAAGGGCCACATTTCCCTGGAGGAACTGGAGCGGTCCGTCCGCCCGGATACCATCCTTGTGTCCATCATGTATGTGAACAATGAGATGGGAGCCATCGAACCTGTGGATGAGATCGCAGCCCTGATCCATGGAAAGAATCCCAACACCCTGTTTCATGTGGACGCCATCCAGGCTTATGGCAAGCTGGTGATCCGTCCCGCAAAACAGGGCATTGACCTGCTGAGTGTCAGCGCCCACAAGATCCATGGTCCCAAAGGGGTCGGTTTCCTGTACATTGCGCCGGGGGTAAAGATGCGCCCCCTGCTCTACGGAGGCGGCCAGCAAAAGGACATGCGCTCGGGCACGGAAAATGTTCCCGGCATCGCGGGCATGGGAGCTGCGGCAAAGGAAATGTACACGGACCATCAGGTTAAGATGGACTATATCACCGGACTGAAGGATCATATGATCCACAGGATGGAACAGCTGGAAGGCGTTACGGTGAACAGCTTAAAGGGAGGGGAGAGCGCTCCCCAGATCGTCAGCGCCAGTTTTGAGGGAGTGAGGAGCGAGGTTCTGCTCCACGCCCTGGAGGACAGAGGAATCTACGTGTCCTCAGGCTCTGCCTGTTCATCCAACCATCCTGCCATCAGCGGGACGCTGAAGGCCATCGGGGTAAAGAAAGAACTTCTGGATTCCACACTCAGGTTCAGTTTTGGAATGTTTAACACAATAGAGGAAGTTGATTATTGTATCGGTGTATTGGAGGAGATCCTTCCCGCACTGAGAAGATACAGATAGAAAGAGGTATAAGATGCAGTACCATTCATTTTTAATTAAGTACGCGGAGATCGGAACCAAGGGAAAGAACCGCTATATGTTTGAGGACGCGCTGGTAAAACAGATCCGCTATGCCCTGCGCGATGTGGACGGCCGGTTCGAGGTGTCAAAGGAGTCAGGCCGTATTTACGTAAAAGCAGAAGGGGAATATGATTATGATGACACCGTGGAAGCCCTGAAACGGGTATTCGGTATTGCGGATATCTGCCCCATGGTCCAGATTGATGACAAGGATTATGAGAACCTGAAGCAGCATGTGAGGGATTACATGGACCAGGTCTATCCTGATAAGAACATTACATTTAAGGTGGATGCCAGAAGAGGGGACAAGCAGTATCCGGTGACCTCGGACCAGATCAACAGGGATCTGGGAGAGGCGATCCTGGAGGCGTTTCCCCAGATGAAGGTGGATGTACACCATCCGGATGTGCTTCTCCATGTGGAGGTGCGCCAGAAGATCAACCTGTTCTCTGTAAAGATTCCCGGACCGGGCGGTATGCCGGTGGGAACCAACGGAAAGGCCATGCTCTTACTGTCAGGCGGTATTGACAGTCCGGTGGCCGGTTATATGATCGCCAAGCGCGGCGTGAAGATCGATGCGGTGTATTTCCACGCTCCGCCTTATACCAGCGACAGGGCTAAGCAGAAGGTGGTGGATCTGGCCAACCTGGTTGCCCGCTATGCAGGCCCCATCATGCTCCATGTGGTGAACTTTACCGACATCCAGCTTTATATCTATGACAAATGCCCCCATGAGGAGCTGACCATTATCATGCGCAGGTACATGATGCGCATTGCCCAGACCATTGCGGAACAAAATGGCGCCATTGCCCTGATCACAGGGGAGAGCATCGGCCAGGTGGCCTCCCAGACAGTACAGTCCCTGGCAGCCACCAATGAGGTGTGCACCATGCCGGTATTCCGCCCCGTGATCGGATTTGACAAGCAGGAGATCGTGGATGTGTCTGAAAAGATCGGGACCTTTGAGACATCCATACAGCCGTTTGAGGACTGCTGCACCATTTTTGTGGCAAAGCATCCTGTAACAAAACCCAATATCAATGTGATCCACAGTTCAGAGCGCAAGCTGGAGGAGAAGATTGAACAGATGGTGGAAACCGCCCTTGAAACAACGGAGAAGATCCTCTGCGAAGGATAACCTCAGTGAAGGATAACCTCAGTGAAGGATGATCTCAGTGAACAAGGAATCATTCAGAAACACAAAAAAGAGTCTGCCATGGCAGACTCTTGATTCATTCAGGATCAATATAACAGCGTGGTTCATGTCCACGCTTTAGATGTAATCCGCAGATCAGTCAATGATGTATGGAGCCAGGATACCCAGAATAGTATCAACATCGCTCTCAGCATGGATATTAAGGTCAATAGGCTTGGACAGATCCAGGCTGAAGATGCCCATAATGGACTTTGCGTCAATAACATATCTGCCGGAAACCAGATCAAAATCAACATCAAACTTGGATAAATCATTTACAAATGACTTAACCTTGTCAATGGAATTTAACGAAATGCGAACTGTTTTCATACGAAGAACCCTCCTTGTGGTGTGTGTTGGATTGCAGTAAACTGCTTTGCTTTAATACTACAGACCGGAGGGGTAAAAGTCAATAGTGAGATTGCATGAAAAATTTAGTAACAAACTGGTAATTTGGTTACAGTTCAGCTATGGGTAAAAAACGGAACTCACAGCCGGATTTAAAAGGAGGTTTTAACATGCCGAAAGCAGCCCTTCATAACCTGGGATGCAAAGTAAATGCTTATGAGGCGGAGGCCATGCAGCAGCAGCTGGAGGAGCACGGATATGAGATCGTGCCCTTTGACCAGAAGGCCGATGTCTATATCATCAATACATGTTCCGTTACAAATGTAGCGGATAAAAAATCACGACAGATGCTTCACCGGGCTAAACGGATGAACCCGGATTCCGTGGTGGTGGCAGCCGGATGCTATGTCCAGGTGGCGGCCGACATCCTGGAAAAGGACGGGTGTGTGGACGTGATCATAGGAAATAATCAAAAGGCGCAGCTGGCCCGGATCCTGGACGGATACCTGGAAGGGCGGGAGGATTCCAAAGCCCATGTCCTGGATATCGACCATACCAATGAGTATGAGTCCATGCGGGTGAGCAGGATCTCCGGCCACAGCAGGGCGTTTATCAAGGTGCAGGACGGATGCAACCAGTTTTGCAGCTACTGTATCATTCCCTATGCCAGAGGCAGGGTGAGAAGCCGGAATCCGGAGGACGTGGTGGAGGAAGTGAAGGGACTGGTGGCCCAGGGCTATAAGGAAGTGGTGCTCACAGGGATCCATCTCAGTTCCTACGGCATCGAACACCTGTCGGACGGCCCGGTACAGGGAGGAGATTGGGACCACACAGCCCTTTTGGACCTGATCCTAAGGATCCATGAGATCCCCGGCCTGGAGCGGATCCGGCTGGGTTCCCTGGAGCCAAGGATCATTACTGTGGAATTTGCCGGAATACTGGCCGGGCTTTCCAAGTTCTGCCCCCATTTCCATCTGTCCCTGCAGAGCGGCTGCAGCGAGACGCTGAAACGGATGAACCGTCATTATACCACCCAGGATTACATGGAGCGGTGCAATATCCTGAGAAGCTGTTTTGACCATCCTGCCATTACAACGGATGTGATCGTAGGATTTCCGGGAGAAACGCAGGAGGAATTTACAGCCACCAGGGAGTTCCTGGAGCAGGTGCATTTTTTTGAAATGCATGTATTTAAATACTCCAGACGCGGAGGCACCAGGGCCGCGGACATGCCGGATCAGGTCCCGGAGCCTGTTAAGGCGGCCCGCAGCGATGTGCTCCTTGATCTGGAGGCAGCCATGTCAAAGGAGTACAGGGAATGGTTTATAGGCGGACAGGTATCCGTGCTTTTTGAGGAAATGGTGGAGGTGGAAGGGAACATGTATATGGTGGGACACACACCTCAGTATGTAAAAGCCGCCCTTGCGGTGAACGGGCCGGAAGGGGACGGGCTTCAAGGGACGATCCATACCCTGAAGGCAGTGGGGCTTTTGGGAAATGACCTGCTGCAGGTTGCATTTCCATAAAAGGAATATTCTAGAAAATTGGCGCATATTCCCGGGTTGACGGAAAAATTGTGTGCAATTTTACAAATATATGACAATAATTAGAAAAAATTAAGAAAATTATCTATTGCCGAATATGAAAATATAATGTAGAATAGAGAAGAATACTTAAAGGACGTGATGACATGGGCAATATAAGAGAAACTCAATATTTTCAGGCTGTTCAGGACAAGAAGATGGAAGTTAGTGATGTGCTGGAGCAGGTGTATATTGCCTTGACCGAGAAAGGATATAACCCTGTGAATCAGATCGTGGGTTATATCATGTCTGGGGACCCGACTTATATTACCAGCCATAAGGGCGCCAGAAGTCTTATTATGAAAGTGGAACGGGATGAGATTCTGGAAGAACTGATGGCTGTCTATATTGATGCCCGTTTGCGGTAAGCTGGAGTTTTCCATTGCATTTGCTGCTGGCAGGTCGGGGTGCGGATACCCTGTGAATTTTATGTTCCGGAGCAGGACTCCGGGAATTTGGCCGCGGATAGCGTATCAGTACCCTGTCCGGCCAGGGACCATAGTGCGACAGTGATTGCGCCACAGCGAGGAATGAGAAGGCCCGGGAACGGGCCTTCATGACAATGTACGGTTATTATAAGTAATATAAGATACGAATGGGATGCATCAGTTGGTGGATAACCAGCTGGTTTTGTTGTGCTTAGAGCATTATTTTTACATGCCCTGCTCCTTTGCGGACAGGCATGGTGATGCCGGTGATCCCGGATTTGAACGGAGGATTTTAATATGAGAATTATGGGTCTGGATTTTGGCTCAAAAACGGTTGGGGTTGCAGTGTGCGATCCTTTAGGTATTACTGCGCAGACAGTGGAGACCATCACGCGAAAAGATGAGAACAAGCTGCGCCAGACCCTTGCAAGAATAGAGGCATTAATTGGCCAGTATGAGATTGAACGGATCGTTCTTGGATATCCTAAGAATATGAACAATACGCTGGGCGAACGGGCTGTGAAGACAGAAGCGTTTAAAGAAGCCCTGGAACGCAGAACCGGACTGCCTGTTGTTTTGTGGGACGAGCGTCTCACCACAGTGGCGGCAGAACGGGTTTTGATTGAGAGCGGCGTGCGCAGGGAACACAGGAAAGAAAGTGTGGACCAGATTGCGGCAGCCATGATACTGCAGGGATATCTGGACAGTTTGTTAAGTGGTTTGGGAGATAGGAATGAAAGATAAGACAAGAGATAACCAGTCCGTGGAGGACATGATCACAATGGTAACGGATTCAGGCGAGTCCGTGGATTTTTATGTATTAGAAGAGACAAGAATCAATGCAGTTAACTATCTGCTTGTAACAGATGCGCCGGAAGATCAGGACGGAGAGTGCTACATTCTAAAGGATGTTTCCGGGCAGGAGGACGCAGATGCCGTGTATGAGTTTGTGGAAGATGACCGCGAACTGGACGGCCTCATGGGTGTGTTTGAAGAACTGTTAAGCGATGCAGATGTGGAGCTTGAGAAATAGAGATTGGAGGAATCAATTTGAATTTAGAAGAAAAAGAGAATATGGCAGAGGTGGGCGCACAGACGGCAAATGTACAGGAGGCAAACGTACAGGAAGCCAATGTACAGACAGCCGGCGCGCAGGCGGCTGCAACGGAGACCCGTGCAGCAGACATGCAGACGGCCAACGTGCAGACAGAAGCATTGGCTGCAGCGCCGGAGCAGGCGGCTAAGAAGCCTCAGAACAGGAGGCCGGCACAGAGAAAGACCGCTTCCAAGGAGCCGGGAAGCCAGACCGCAGAAGCATCCAGGAAGAAATCATCCGGTACCGGTAAGAGCCAGGGACAGAATGCCGGACGCGGGGAGCAGAAGAACACCCAGACCACAAAGGCGGCACCGGCCAGACAGACGGCTCAGAACAAACAGAGCAAACCGGCCGGGCAGGGCAGACAGGCGTCTCAGTCCAAGCAGGCGTCCCAGTCCAAAACGGTGTCCCAGCCCAAGCAGGGAGCCCAGTCCAAACCGGCATCCCAGCAGAAACAGCAGCAGTCACAGCCCAAGGCAGCATCTGCCTCAAAGGACCTGAAGGTGCTGGCTCCTGCAAAGCATTCTTCCAAGGAAGGAAAAAAGGACGGCAAGGGAAAACTGAAGATCATTCCTCTGGGCGGTTTGGAGCAGATCGGAATGAATATCACTGCCTTTGAATATGAGGACAGTATCATCATCGTGGACTGCGGACTTGCGTTTCCGGGGGACGATATGCTGGGCATTGACCTGGTGATACCGGATGTTTCATATCTGAAGCAGAACATCGACAAGGTAAAGGGATTCGTGATCACCCATGGACACGAGGACCATATCGGTGCGCTTCCATATATCCTGCAGCAGATCAACGTGCCTGTGTACGGCACCAGGCTGACCATAGCGCTGATTGAGCATAAGCTGGAGGAACACCGCCTGATGAAAAACACAAAGCGCAAGGTGGTAAAGCATGGACAGTCCGTGAACCTGGGATGTTTCAGGGTGGAGTTTATAAAGACCAACCACAGTATTCAGGACGCCTCCGCGCTGGCTATCTTCTCACCGGTGGGTATCGTACTCCACACGGGCGACTTTAAGATCGACTACACGCCGGTGTTCGGTGATCCCATTGACCTGCAGCGCTTTGCGGAACTGGGAAAAAAAGGTGTGCTGGCTCTGCTTGCGGACAGTACCAATGCCACAAGACCCGGATTTACCATGTCCGAGCGGACCGTTGGCAAGACCTTTGACACCATATTTTCAGAACACAAGAACCAGCGCATTATCGTTGCCACCTTTGCGTCCAATGTGGACCGCGTGCAGCAGGTGGTGAATACGGCATACAAGTATGGGCGCAAGGTGGTTGTGGAGGGCCGGAGTATGGTGACGGTGATGGAGATCGCCAGCCAGCTGGGCTATATCAATGTGCCGGAGGGAACGCTGATCGATATTGAGCATCTGCGCAACTATCCGCCTGAATCCACGGTGCTGATCACCACGGGAAGCCAGGGAGAATCCATGGCAGCCCTTTCACGTATGGCGTCAGGTATCCACAAAAAGGTTTCCATCACCCCGCGTGATGTGGTGGTTTTAAGTTCCACACCCATACCGGGCAATGAAAAGGCAGTGTCCAATGTGGTCAATGAGCTGTCCATGAAGGGCGCTCAGATCATCAACCAGGATACCCATGTTTCCGGACATGCCTGCCAGGAAGATTTAAAACTTATCTACTCACTGATCCATCCTAAATTTGCCATTCCGGTCCACGGTGAATACCGTCATCGCATTGCACAGAAGGAACTGGCCGAGTTCATGGGCGTTGCAAAGGAAAACGCCGTGCTGGTCAACTCCGGCGATGTGGTGGCACTGGACGGAAACACCTGTGAGGTGATCGACCATGTGACCTGCGGAGGCATCCTGGTGGATGGCCTTGGAGTGGGTGATGTTGGCAATATTGTATTGCGGGATAGACAAAACCTGGCTCAGAATGGTATTATTGTAGTGGTACTCACATTGGAGAAGCACAGCAACCAGCTTCTTGCAGGGCCGGACATTGTGTCCAGGGGCTTTGTGTATGTACGGGAATCAGAGGATCTGCTGGAGGAGGCGCACACGGTTGTGGCCGATGCGGTGGAGGACTGTCTGGACCGTCACGTGAACGACTGGGGAAAGATAAAGAACATTATCAAAGACAGCTTAAGTGACTTTTTGTGGAAACGTATGAAGCGCAATCCGGTGATCCTGCCGATCATTATGGAAGTGTAGCCCCTCATGGGGCTGCCGTCCGGCGGGCAGCAGGATTTGCACTGCGGCGGTCTGGGCGTCAGCACTGTCCGCGGCAGTGACAGAGGAATGGATTATGAGTAATAGAACAAGGGAAATCAACAAAATCACAACCACCATTATCAGCATATCGGTAAAGCTCATTGTATATGCCCTGATCATATTGCTTCTCTACGAGGCAGTGGCCAGGGGATATGCCTTTGGGCATGAGATATTTTTTGCTGAGGCGGTGGAGGATGCACCGGGCACGGATGTGGTGGTACAGATCAGCGAGGACGAGACCGTGTCTCAAGCCGCGGAGTACCTGGCCCATAAAGGCCTTATCAAAAGTGAATTTGCATTTATTTTCCAGAGTAAATTTTACGATTACGACACGGTTTACCCTGGTACCTATACACTGAATACATCCATGACATCCAAGGAGATCCTTCAGCTGCTCAATGAAAAACCGGAGACAGAGGATGTGTCACCTGCCCAGTCTGGCAATGCCAAAGCAAAGACGACTGCCCAGACAACGCCGGCGGCAGCGGGAGAATCCGATGCCCCCTCGGGAAGAAGCATACCGGAGGGAACGGAAGGATCGTCTCAGGGAGGAACAGCTGCGGCTTCAGCCGGACAGGGCGATACCGCCCAGAGCAGCGGAGTTTTGGACGGAGCAGCGGCCCAGGGCGGCGAGACAGCCCCGGACGGGAATGCAGAAGGCCGTGCCATGAGTCTTGGGGAGGAAGCCCGGGACAGCATGGCTAACCAGGAATCCTATGAAGGTGAAGACCAGGAGATGGAAGGCGGATGGATTGAGGATGCTGCTGAGGAATAGACCACATGATTGTTAATGACAGGATAACAGATTACCTGCACTCCCTGGAATCCAGCCAGGGAGTGTTGTTGGATACCATAGAAAAGGCGGCGCTGGATGGCCGTGTCCCCATTATCAGAAGGGAGACCGCGTCCCTGCTGCGGACTCTGGTGGCGGCACTGAAGCCGTCACAGATTCTGGAGATCGGTACAGCGGTTGGGTATTCGGCCCTGCTGATGTGCCAGACCATGCCCCGGGCATGCCATATCACTACCATTGAGAAATATGAGAAGCGGATCCCTGTGGCCAGGGAAAATTTTAAAAAGGCCGGTGAGGAAAGCCGGATCACCCTGTTGGAGGGAGATGCGGACCAGCTCCTTGGCCAGCTGGAAGAAGGCCGGTTTGACCTGGTGTTCATGGATGCGGCCAAGGGCCAGTATCTGCACTGGCTGCCCCTTCTGCTGAAGCTGATGCCGCCGGGGGGCGTCCTTATATCGGACAACGTGCTCCAGGACGGCGATATCGTGGAATCACGGTTTGCGGTGCAGCGCAGGAACAGGACCATCCACAGCAGGATGCGGGAATACCTCCACACATTAAAGCATATGGAGGAGTTTGAGACAACCGTAATTCCCATTGGAGATGGAGTCACCATCAGCACAAGGATAAAATAACGGGCGCTGGCGCCAATCCGTCAAGGCGGATTAAAACACACTCTAAGGAGAGGTGAAGATGAGAGAGACAGAATTGCTGATTCCGGCAGGAAGCCTGGATGTGCTGAAAACAGCGGTTATTTTCGGTGCGGATGCCGTATATATTGGAGGAGAGGCCTTCGGCCTTCGGGCCAAGGCCCATAATTTTTCCAGAAACGATATGAAGGAAGGAATTGCCTTTGCCCATGCGCGCGGGGTCAAAGTCTACGTGACGGCTAATATTCTGGCCCACAACGGGGACCTGCCGGGGGTGGAGGCTTATTTTGAAGAATTAAAGGAAATAGGCCCGGATGCCCTGATCATTTCAGATCCGGGTGTATTTGCCGTTGCGAAAAAGGTGCTGCCCGGCATGGAGATCCATATCAGCACCCAGGCCAACAATACCAACTACGGCACTTATCTGTTCTGGCACAAGCTGGGCGCCAGGCGGGTGGTGACTGCCAGGGAACTGTCCCTGGACGAGATCCGGGAGATCCGGGAGCATATTCCCGAGGATATGGAGATCGAGAGCTTTATCCATGGGGCTATGTGCATTTCCTATTCAGGGCGCTGCCTGCTGAGCAACTTCTTTGTGGGCAGGGACGCCAACCAGGGCGCCTGCACCCATCCCTGCCGGTGGAAATATTCCATTGTGGAGGAAACCAGGCCCGGCGAATATATGCCGGTATATGAAAATGAGCGTGGTACGTACATTTTTAATTCCAAGGATCTGTGCATGATCGGCCATATCCCGGAGATGATGGATGCGGGAATTGACAGCTTTAAGATAGAGGGCAGGATGAAGACGGCCCTGTATGTGGCAACCGTGGCCAGAACCTACAGGAAGGCAATTGATGATTATAAAAAGGATCCCCAGCTGTACAGGGATCACATGGAGTGGTACAGGCAGGAGATCGGAAAATGCACCTACAGGGAGTTTACCACGGGATTTTACTTTGGCAAGCCCGCTGAGGATGCCCAGATTTATGACAATAATACCTATGTGAAGAATTATGCATATCTGGGAACCGTTCTGGAAGTGGACGGCCGGGGACGGTGCCTGATCCAGCAGAAGAATAAATTTTGTGTAGGCGATACCATAGAAGTGATGAAGCCGGACGGCCGCAACCTGGAGTTGACCGTAGCCGGCATGGAGGATGAAGAGGGCAATGCCCAGGACAGCGCGCCACATCCGAAACAGGTCCTCTGGATCGACCTGGGGATGGATGCTGACCTGGAGGTCTACGACATTTTACGCAAAAAAGAGGAAAGCGCTTAGTTTTGCAGACAGGAGGTGCCTGCGGATGATAGATGGAATACTCATTGGGCTTGCGGTTTTGTGTGCTGCCTATTTTGTGGTGATCGTGGTATATGCGGGCATCGGCACTTCCTTTGCCTTCATATGGCTGTTCTTTGCGGCCCTGCTTCTGTTCCTGGTATACGGGAAATGGTATTACGCCAGGAACCTGGACCGGATCCCCGGATGGGTGCCGGTTTCCGTGGTCACCACATGCGTGGCAGGGGTTGCGGTGCTGGCAATGCTGTGTGTGCTTGTGTTTTTGGGCGCAGCCACCTCTGCCAAGAGCAACCTGGACTACGTGATCGTGCTGGGGGCCAGGGTAAAGGAGCGCACGGTCAACAATTCCCTGCGAAAGCGCCTGGATAAGGCCATGGAATACGCGGAGGACAATCCGGATACGATCCTGGTGCTGTCAGGAGGCAAAGGGCCCGGGGAGAGCACCAGCGAGGCGGAGGTTATGTACCAGTACCTGGTGTACAACGGCGTCAGGCCGGAACAGCTGCTGATCGAGGACCGTTCCGAGAGTACGGTGGAGAATATTGCGTACAGCAAGGTGGTTATAGAGCAGCACAGGAAAAAGAACCAGAAGGTGCTGGTGCCCCTTCGGCAGAAAACCACATCCGTGCCCTATGCAGTGGCGCCGGACCGGCCGTTGGAGATTGGGGTACTTACTAGTAATTTCCATATCTACCGGGCCAGGATGACTGCTGAAAAATGGGGATTTGACAATGTATACGGTATTTCCGCGGATTCGGACCCGGTGCTGTTCATCCACCTGTGTGTGAGGGAGTGCGCTTCCATTGTCAAGGACCGGCTGATGGGAAATATGTGATCCATTGCCACGGGTTTGAGACTCCCGCCTCTTATGGCGGTGAGTCATAATAAATGGTATAAGTCGAAGCAACCATGGCAGACTATAAGGTGAGACAGATTGAATCTATAGAATGGAGAGAAAGAATCTATGGCAGATGAAAGGAAGCTGGAAGCGGTTAAGGCGCTGGATGCCTACCGTGTGGTGGAAGAAAAGTTTGTGGAGGAAACAGATTCCGGGGCAATGGTCCTGGAACATGAGAAAAGCGGCGCAAAGCTGTTTTTGCTTTCAAATGAGGATGATAACAAAGTATTCTGCATTGGATTCCGCACGCCGCCTGAGGACAGCACCGGTCTTCCCCATATTCTGGAACACAGTGTACTGGAGGGATCTGAGAAGTTTCCGGTAAAGGACCCGTTTGTGGAGCTGGTTAAGGGATCGCTGAACACATTTTTAAATGCCATGACCTATCCGGATAAAACCGTATATCCGGTGGCCAGCTGCAATGAAAAGGATTTCCAGAACCTGATGGATGTGTATCTGGACGGCGTACTCCACCCGGCCATCTACAGGGAACCTAAGATCTTCCTGCAGGAGGGCTGGCACTATGAAATGCAGTCCCCTGAGGATGAGCTGACCATTAACGGGGTGGTGTACAATGAGATGAAGGGGGCATTTTCCTCACCGGAAAGCGTGCTGGACCGGTTTACAAGGAATGTTCTGTTCCCGGACAGCACCTATGCCCATGAATCTGGAGGGGATCCCTCCGTGATCCCGGATCTGACCTATGAGCAGTTCATTGAATTCCATAAAAACTATTATCATCCGGCCAACAGCTACATCTATCTGTACGGCGATATGGATATGGCGGAAAAGCTTGAGTGGCTGGACCGGGAATATCTCAGCAGCTATGACAGGAAGGACTGCCATGCGGACTCCTCCATTCCCCTGCAAAAGGCATTTGAAGGCCCGGTGGAAAGGGAAATCACCTATTCCGTCACAGAGGAGGAGGGCACTGCCGACAGGACCTACCTTTCCGTGAACACAGTGGTGGGAACCAGCCTGGATCCCGTGCTGTACATTGCATTTAATATTTTGGAATACACCCTGATCAATGTGCCGGGCGCTCCCTTAAAGCAGGCGCTGATCGATGCGGGAATCGGGCAGGATATCCTGGGAGGATATGACAGCGGCATCCTCCAGCCTTATTTTACCGTGATTGCAAAAAATGCAAACAGGGAACAGAAGGGTGAATTCCTTTCCGTTGTAAAGGGAACCCTGCGCAAACTGGCCGACCAGGGGATTGACAGAAAGAGCCTGAAGGCAGGGTTGAACTATTATGAGTTCCGGTCCAGAGAAGCGGATTACGGCTCCGCGCCCAAGGGGCTGATGTATGGCCTGGGTGCAATGGACAGCTGGCTGTACGGCGGGGATCCGCTGGTGCATCTGGAATACCAGAAAACCTTTGAATTTTTAAATAAAGCAGTGGATGAGGGGTATTTTGAGCAGCTGATCCGCACCTATCTGCTGGATAATCCCCACGAGGCAGTGGTCATTGTGAGCCCCAGGGTGAACCAGACCGCCCAGGAGGACAGGAAGCTGGCGGAGCGTCTGGCAGCGTACAAAGCCTCTCTGGGCAGTGAGGAGATCGCCAGGCTTGTGGCTCAGACAAAGGCGTTAAAGGATTACCAGGAGGAGACCTCGTCCCAGGAAGATCTGGAAAAGATCCCCATGCTTCAGAGGGAAGACATTGACAGGAAAAGCGCGGACCTTTCCTACCAGCTTAAGATGGAGGACGGCGTAAGGGTGGTCCACAGCAGCATGTTTACGTCAGGTATAGGATATCTGAAGGTGCTGTTTAACACAGACAGGGTTCCGGTGGATGACCTTCCCTATGTGGGGCTTCTTAAATCCGTGCTGGGCTATGTGGATACTGAGAATTACACTTACAGCGACCTGTCCAGTGAAATCTATCTGGGCAGCGGAGGCATTAATTTTGCCGTGAGTTCTTATCCGGATGTGACCAGACCGGGAGAATTTACAGGTGCGTTTGTGGCAGGCGCCAAGGTATTCTATGATAAGCTGGGATTTGCTTTCTCCATGCTGACCGAGATGCTGACCCGGTCCAGGCTGGAGGATGAAAAGCGTCTGGGAGAGATCCTGGATGAGACCCGTTCCAGGGCCAGGATGAAGATGGAGGATTCCTCCCACGGTGCTGCGGTTGGAAGGGCTTCTTCCTATTACAGCGCATCCGCGGCATTTAACGATATCATAGGCGGAATTGGATATTATCAGTTTTTGGAGTATGTAAGCCGCAGATACAGCGAGGAGCCGGAATACAGGCAGGCGCTGATCGGAAAGCTTAAGGATACGGTGAGACTGCTGTTTACTTCCGACAATATACTTGTGTCATATACGGCTGACGAGGAAGGGTATGGTCATCTGCCTGTGGAGCTCAAGTCCTTTAAGGCCAGCCTGCCGGCAGGAAGGGGCAAGCAGTACAGGTTCACCTTTGAAAAGGGGAACAGGAATGAAGGTTACAAAACAGCGTCCCAGGTGAACTATGTGGCCAGATGCGGCTCTTTTGCAGGTAAAAAGGCGGATGGAAAGGAACTTGTGTACACAGGTGCCCTGAGAGTGCTGAAGGTTATCCTGAACTACGAATACCTGTGGATGAACCTGCGTGTAAAAGGCGGTGCGTATGGCTGTATGAGCGGCTTTGGAAGATCCGGGGATGGCTATCTGGTATCTTACAGGGATCCCAATATTGCCAACACAAACCAGATCTATGAGGGAATTCCTGAATATCTGGAGGGATTTTCCATCGATGAACGGGATATGACTAAATATGTAATTGGAACCATCAGCGATGTGGATACACCGCTGACACCATCCCTTAAGGGAAACAGGAACCTGTCAGCCTACCTTTCCGGCGTGACCATGGATATGATACAGCAGGAAAGGGATGAGATACTGAACGTGACCCAGGAGGATATCAGGAATCTGGCAGATATTGTCCGGGCAGTCCTCAATACAGGCGCCCTGTGTGTGATCGGAAATGACGAGCAGATTAAGGCGGACCGGGATATGTTTGGGGAGATTAAGAACCTGTACCATTGATAAGGAGAGATAAATGGAAGAAAATACACAGAAGAAATCCGGCTTTGTAGCCCTGGTAGGACGGCCGAATGTGGGAAAATCCACCTTGATGAACCATCTCATTGGCCAGAAGATCGCCATTACGTCTGATAAGCCCCAGACCACCAGGAACAGGATACAGACGGTTTATACGGATGAGCGGGGACAGATCATTTTCCTGGATACCCCCGGAATCCATAAAGCAAAGAATAAACTGGGTGAATATATGGTCAATGTGGCGGAGCACACCCTGAAGGACGTGGACGTGGTCCTGTGGCTGGTGGAGCCCACCACCTTTATCGGTGCGGGGGAACGCCATATAGCCGAGCAGCTGAACAAGACCAGAACGCCTGTGATCCTGGTCATCAACAAGATCGATACGGTAAAGCAGCAGGACGAGATCCTTACCTTTATGGCGGCTTACAAGGACGTGTGCCGGTTTGCGGAGATCGTGCCCCTGTCCGCGCTGAAGGATAAGAACACGGACCTGCTTACTGAACTGATCTTCAAATATCTTCCCTATGGTCCCCAGTTCTATGATGAGGATACGGTGACCGACCAGCCCATGCGCCAGATCGCTTCTGAGCTGATCCGGGAAAAAGCGCTGCGCCTGCTGAGCGATGAGATCCCTCACGGCATTGCGGTGACCATTGAGAAGATGAAGGAACGCCCCAACGGCATCATTGACATTGATGCCAGCATTGTGTGTGAAAGGGATTCCCACAAGGGGATCATCATTGGCAAGGGCGGAAGCATGTTAAAGCGCATTGGAACCGAGGCCAGGAAGGACATCGAGCATATGATGGATACGCAGGTCAACCTGCAGCTGTGGGTCAAGGTAAGGAAAGAATGGCGTGACAGTGATCTGTATATGAAGAACTATGGCTATGACGGCAAAGATGTGTAATAATATGTTGTATTTACAACGAATGTATGGGAGATACCACGTATAATAAGGGTTAGATGGAAGTAAGGTCTGATGGTACTGCAGGAGGGAGGGATACTGAAATGAGAGAAACAGTGACACTGACTGGAATGGTTCTCATATCAGCCCCTTCCGGGGATTATGACAGGAGACTGGTATTGCTGACAAGGGAGCGGGGGCGGATCACCGCCTTTTCCCATGGCGCCAGGAAGCCTGGTAATGCCCTGATGGCTGCCAGCAGGCCTTTTTCCTTTGGCACCTTTTCCATGTATGAAGGGAGATCGGCCTATAACCTGCAGTCGGCACAGATCACCAACTATTTTGATGAACTGTCCATGGATATGGAGTGCACCTGCTACGGCTCCTATTTTCTGGAAATGGCAGATTATTTTTCCCAGGAAAATATGGATGGGACGGAAATGCTCAAACTGCTGTACCAGTCCCTGAGGGCCCTCTTAAAACCAGCCATACCCAACCGCCTGGTGAGGCGGATCTTTGAACTGAAAACCATGGTCATCAATGGAGAGTATACGGAAACGCCTCCCTCCCCTGTTTCGGAATCCTGCAATTATGCATGGGAGTATGTGGTCTGCTCCCCGGTGGAGGCCCTGTATAAATTCGTCTTAAAGGAAGATGTGATGAGGGAATTTGATGGGGCGGTGGACAAAAGCAGAAGATATTATGTGCATCATGAGTTTAAGTCCCTGGAGATTTTAGATATGCTCACAACATAAAATCCATGTTAAGGCTTGAAATTATAGGATGTTAAGGATATAATATCCGGGTAGGATCGGCTCCCCTGGATGTATTTGGGAAATGTCCCGGCAAAAGGGACGAAAGATACAAATCCATGGAACAGTCCTTAAGATGTTTGATCACGAAAGGAACGGGTATGAAAAAAATCGGATACAGGTTGCTGACTCTTGTGACCGCGGCAGTCCTTATGACCGGCTGTGCCGGACTGGGCTCATCGGGCGGGGCAAAACCCACGGAGAACAGCGTTATGATAGAAAAGGACGGCAGCGTCCGGTGGCAGTCTGTGGAAACCTATGAGGCAGGCGATTACACGGAGGAGGAAATGACCGCATTCCTGGAGCAGCGGATCAGTGATTACAACAGCTCCCTGGGAAAGGCGGCATCGTCCAGAAATTCAGAGGGGGAACAAAAGCTTCCCGTGGCATTGGTGTCAGTCAGCCTGGAGAGCGGAAAAGCCTATTCCGTGACGGAATATGATGCAGCAAACCGCCTGGTGGAGTTTGCACAGGAGATCGGTGATTACAATGTGACCTTCAGCGCCCTGGAGTCAGGAAGGGCCGCGGTGATGGGCCAGCAGATGGAGGGAGTCTCCTTTCTGGATGAAAAGGGCAAGGCGGCGGATTCCGCCGCGGTTCTGTCTGACGGGCAGAGAATCGTGGTAAAAGCAGAGGGCCCGGGGATCATCAAGGCAGAGAAAAAGATTATGTATGTCAGCGAGGGCTGTGAGCTGAGGGATTCCAGCACGGTGAAGACACCGGAGGAAGGCACCAGCTTTATTGTTATTAATTAGTATTTAATTTAAAGAAGATAAAAGAGAGGATACGGATATGGAAAAGACAATGGAGAAGATCGTGGCGCTTGCAAAGAACAGGGGCTTTGTATATCCCGGTTCTGAGATTTACGGCGGCCTTGCCAATACCTGGGACTACGGTAACCTTGGTGTAGAGCTTAAGAACAATGTTAAAAAGGCCTGGTGGCAGAAATTTGTAATGGAGAGCCCCTACAATGTAGGCGTGGACTGCGCCATTTTGATGAATCCTCAGACCTGGGTTGCCAGCGGACATCTGGGCAGTTTCTCCGATCCCCTGATGGACTGTAAGAAATGTAAGGAACGGTTCCGCGCCGACAAGCTGATCGAGGACTTTAACGATGAGCACGGCATACAGATGGAGGGGTCCGTGGATGCATGGTCACAGGAGCAGATGAAGCAGTACATTGATGACAACAATATCTGCTGTCCAAGCTGCGGCGCCCATGACTTTACCGAGATCCGCCAGTTTAACCTGATGTTTAAGACATTCCAGGGCGTGACCGAGGATGCTAAGAGCACGGTTTACCTTCGTCCTGAGACGGCCCAGGGTATTTTTGTAAACTTTAAGAATGTTCAGAGAACCTCCAGGAAAAAGGTCCCCTTTGGTATTGCCCAGATCGGAAAGTCCTTCCGCAACGAGATCGCGCCGGGTAACTTTACCTTCCGTACAAGGGAGTTTGAACAGATGGAGTTGGAGTTCTTCTGCAAGCCCGATACGGACCTGGAATGGTTTGCTTATTGGAAGCAGTACTGCATCGACTGGCTGAAGGCCCTGGGCATCAAGGATGAGGAGATGCGTGCAAGGGATCATGAGAAGGAGGAGCTCTCCTTTTACAGCAAGGCGACCACTGACCTGGAGTTCCTGTTCCCATTTGGCTGGGGAGAGCTGTGGGGAATTGCGGACAGGACCGACTATGACCTGACACAGCACCAGAATGTATCAGGACAGGATATGTCCTACTTTGATGATGAGAGCAAGGAAAAGTACATCCCATATGTGATCGAACCGTCCCTGGGCGCTGACCGTGTGACTTTGGCATTCCTGTGCGCAGCCTATGACGAGGAGGAGATCGGCGAGGGTGATGTGAGGACCGTGCTTCATTTCCATCCGGCCATTGCGCCTGTAAAGGTAGGGGTGCTGCCTCTTTCCAAAAAGCTGAACGAAGGGGCGGAGAAGGTATATGGCGAACTCTCCAAATACTTTAACTGTGAGTTTGACGACAGGGGCAATATCGGTAAGAGATACAGAAGACAGGATGAGATCGGCACCCCCTTCTGTGTGACCTATGATTTTGACTCCGAGGAAGACCATGCAGTGACAGTACGTGACAGGGATACCATGGAGCAGGTAAGAATCCCTATCCAGGGACTGAAGGATTACTTTGCTGATAAGTTTATGTTTTAAATAAAAATAGCCGGATAAAGGCCGCACATCCTGAAATTCTCATGGGATGTGCGGCCTTGTGTGCTGTAAATATAGCTGCGGTAAGCATCCGCAGGGGATCAGGGGCGTCTTCCGATGGCTTCACCCATCTTTACCTTGGTTTCGATATCCAGGGCGGTATTGCGCAGAATATCCTTGTCAACGGTGGCCTGTCCTGGTTCAAACAGCAGGATCACAGTGGATCCGCCAAAGGCAAAATACCCCTTTTCCTGACCGCGGAACACATCCAGTCTGGTATATGCCTTGTGATGGTTTACAATCTTTCCCACCATCATGGCTCCCACCTCCATCATCAGTACGGTTCCGAATCCACGGGATCTGAGCAGGGAATATTCCCTTGTATTCTCTTTGTACACAGGCCGGCATACGGCTGCTGCCGGATTTACTGTGTGCAGCACGCCGGGTATCCTCCGGTAGGAGGAGCGCAGACCGCTGTCAATATAGGCGTAGCGGTGATAATCGGATACGGTGAGACGAAAAACCAGGGCAGTGCCGCCCATATAGCGGGATGCCAGCTTATCATCCCTTAGAAGCTGGGACACCGTATAATCCGTATGTTTGATGGACAAATGCTGCTTTCGGCTGATGGGATATGCGCTGACCAGTCCGTCACAGGGACTGCAGAGTATGTCCGGGTCCTGGCTGAAGGGTCTGGCCGTCTCCTTCAGGGAACGGGTAAAAAAGGCATTAAAGGACCGGTATGCTCCACCGGCCGGAGTTTCACAGCCTCTCAGGGAAATGCCGGAGGATCGGACAAAAGGCCTGATCAAGAAAGTGGATAAGGGGGAATCCAGGAAATATCCTCCGATTCTGGATATGCAGGGATGGACCAGGGGCTTAAGGATCAGGCGCCCCGGAAGGCTGTTGTAAAGAGTCCTGAGCAGCTTATCCTGAGTGTTTTCCCTCCCATGGATATGTCCGGACCTGTCTGCGTATTTCATTGAACCACACCTTTCTTTTGATTGATATAAAGACAGGGGAATCATAGAAAGACTCCCCTAAAAAAAGTAAATCTTAGCCAGCGCCACCGCAACCAGGGCAATGAAAAATGAAAGCAGTTTCCATCCCGGTTTCCGCAGCTGGAAATTGATGATGAACAATAGACCCACGGTCAGGATACAGATGTGCAGTTCCGACAGGAACCGGTGTCCAAGCAAGGGCCTCAGGGTACAGAACAGCGGAAGGATAATGGAGATGGATGTAATGGGAAGCCCCTGATAATACTTGCGGGCCTCGTCTGTCTCGTCCTGGCGGTGCTCCTCCATCACATTAAAAAATGCCAGCCGTATGACTCCGGCAGTGAGATAAAAGACCAGGATACAGACTCCGGCGATTCCCCTCATGCCCATGGAATAACATAGGATCATGGGAAAAGCCCCAAAACAGACAACATCGCACAGGGAGTCGATCTGGATACCGAAGCGTTTCTCATCCTCCGTGCGGTTGGGCTTGGTGCGGGCCACTTTGCCGTCAAACATGTCGCACAGGCCGGAAAAAGCCAGGCAGAACAATGCGTATTTGGCAAATCCCTGGACCGTAAGAATCATTCCCAAGGCAGCGCTTGCCAGCCCCATGTATGTCAAAACCACGGTGTAACTGTAAAAACCAATCATATCATAAACCCCAATCATTACTGCTTTTTCGCCCTTCTGTTTCATGGGCAATAGTACTATTATATCAGAAATCACAGAGGAAACAAGGAAAACAGGTGAGTTATTAATAAAATTTATAATAGTTTTATAAACGATTATAAGTAAATGTGATATACTAGCAATAGCGGCTGACGTCTGTCTTTTATATATGGATAAGGCGTACCGCAAGTAGATGAAGGAGGATGGGACTTATGAAATTAAAGACCCGTCTTGCAGTAGCATTTTTGACCATTACCATTGTACCCATGATGCTGTTTTACCTGATGGCGGTTGTGCTCAGCAATTATCAGGCAAAATCGTTTATTAAGGAGTATGACCTTTCGGAGCCCGTGGATTTCTTTTCCGGCAACTCCATGCAGATTTTCAACCGGCTGACCAAACGGTCCCAGGAGGATATCCGGAAAACCCTGGATAAGAATCCGGGACTGTACAGTGATAAGGAGTATCTGGATACCATTAATGCGGAGCTGAAAAATCACTATGCCTATCTGGTGGTGATCAGAGAGGATGCCATTATCTATTGTGGGGATAATAATATTATGGAAGACGAGGCGCTGTGCGCGCAGCTTCCCCACTTTGGCGCCATGAAAAGTGAAACGGATGGCGGTATCTACCTGGACGGCGGCATCTATCTGGACGGAGAGAGCCAGCACCTGATCAAGCGGATGGACTTTGACTTCCCCGATGGGGAGGCGGGCAGTGCCTTTATTATCTCCAATGTGGATGACCTGGTGCCCGAGGTGAAGTCCATGCTGAGGGAGATGCTGATACTGGGCGCCATGATTTTGGTCATAGCAGGGATTGCCCTTACGCTGTGGGTGTACCGTTCCATTCTTAGCCCTCTTAACAAGCTTCAGGAAGCCACTAAGAAGATACGTGACGGCAACCTGGAATTCACATTGGAAGTGGATGCGGATGATGAGATCGGCCAGCTGTGCCAGGACTTTGAAGAGATGCGTATCAGGCTCAGGGAGAACGCGGATGAGAAGGTGCAGTATGACAAGGATAATAAGGAGCTGATCAGCAATATTTCCCATGACCTGAAAACGCCGATCACGGCCATCAAAGGGTATGTGGAAGGGATCATGGACGGCGTTGCATCTTCACCGGAAAGACTGGACAAATATATCCGGACCATTTACAATAAGGCTAATGATATGGACCGTCTCATAGATGAGCTGACCTTTTATTCCAAGATTGATACCAATAAGATCCCCTACACCTTTTCCAAGATCAATGTGGCCCGGTATTTTAAGGACTGCGTGGATGAGGTGGGATTGGATATGGAAGCCAGAGGGATCGAACTGGGATATTTTAATTATGTGGATGAGGATGTGGTGGTGATTGCTGACGCGGAACAGATGAAGCGCGTTATCAACAATATTATCAGCAACTCTGTGAAGTATCTGGATAAGAAAAAGGGTATTATTAATATCCGGATAAAGGACGTGGGGGATTTTATACAGGTGGAGATAGAGGATAATGGAAAGGGAATTGCAGCAAAGGATATTCCCAATATCTTTGACCGGTTTTACCGGACTGATTCCTCAAGAAATTCATCCCAGGGCGGAAGCGGTATTGGCCTGTCCATTGTGCGCAAGATCATAGAGGATCACGGGGGCCGTATATGGGCCACCAGCAAGGAAGGAATTGGCACGGAGATTCACTTTGTCCTAAGAAAATATCAGGAGGTTATACAGGATGAGCAAGATACTGATCGTGGAAGATGAGGAGAGCATAGCGGAGCTGGAAAAGGATTATCTTGAGCTTTCCGGGTTTGAGGTCGAAATTGAGAATGACGGGACCGAGGGACTTGACAAAGCCCTTAAGGAAGACTATGATCTGCTGATTCTGGACCTGATGCTTCCCGGCACGGACGGATTTGAAATCTGCAAACGGGTGCGGGAGGTAAAGAACACGCCAATTATCATGGTCTCAGCCAAAAAAGAGGATATTGACAAGATACGCGGCCTGGGCCTGGGCGCTGATGATTATATTACAAAGCCCTTCAGCCCCAGTGAGATGGTAGCCAGGGTCAAGGCCCATATGGCACGGTATGAAAGGCTGATCGGCAGCGGACAGCCGTCCAATGAGATGGTGGAAATCCGCGGTCTGAAGATTGACAAGACAGCGCGCAGGGTATGGATCAACGGCGAGGAAAAGACATTTACCACCAAGGAATTTGATCTGCTTACGTTCCTGGCCCAGAACCCCAACCATGTGTTTACTAAGGAAGAATTGTTCAGCAAGATTTGGGACATGGAATCCATCGGAGACATTGCTACTGTAACGGTGCATATTAAGAAAATAAGAGAAAAGATTGAGTTTAATACAGCCAAACCCCAGTATATTGAAACCATTTGGGGGGTTGGATACCGCTTTAAGGTGTAAACATTGTGCGGTATTTGATGTAAAATAAACGTAGCAAAGAAAGTAGTTAAGACCATGTGGTCACAAAGCGAAATCCCGTGTATGCCAGTATACGGGATTTTTTGCATACGCCGCCCAGACCGTCCGCCCGGAATCCTATGTTCCATCCCAAATATCCATAGGGTTCCATATATTCCGCCAACTGGTACATTTGCCCATTGGGAGGGGGAAACATTGTAAGTGCTTACATGGAAGCGGTAAGGACAGGGGGATATAAAAAGAAAGAAGAATAGGGCCTGATGCACAAATTAGCGTACATCAAGGCCTATATATTCGTATATGCGAATTGATAACGGATATGTGAAAATGACAGAAAATGAAAGTACTTACAGTGCCATTTTACTCTAAATTTAACAAATTTTCATGGAAAACCTCTTTACTCAAGAAATGTTTGTGATATAATGGACGAGGTGGACGGACATGGTAGAAGCATTTGTTCTGTCCAGAAAGAAAGACATATTTTTTAGAGAGTAGAAAGCCAGTCTACAAGAACATGAGGAGGAATTAACTTATGGCAAAATGGGTTTATAAGTTCCATGAAGGCAGCGCAGCAATGAGAAACCTTCTTGGCGGCAAGGGCTGCAACTTAGCAGAGATGACAAACCTGGGAATGCCCATTCCACAGGGATTTACAGTTACAACAGAGGCTTGTACCGAGTACTATAACTGCGGCAAGCAGATTTCCGATGAGATCCAGAATCAGATCTTTGAGGCCATCACATGGATGGAAAGCATCAACAACAAGAAGTTTGGCGATACAGAGGATCCGTTGCTGGTGTCTGTTCGTTCCGGTGCCCGTGCTTCCATGCCAGGTATGATGGATACCATCCTGAACCTGGGGTTAAATGACGTTGCTGTTGAGGGATTTGCAAAGAAGACCGGCAACCCAAGATTTGCGTATGATTCCTACCGCAGATTTATCCAGATGTATTCCGATGTTGTTATGGAAGTTCCAAAGTCCCACTTTGAGAAGATCATTGATGCGATGAAGGAAGCCAAGGGCGTACATTTTGACACAGAGCTGACAGCAGATGACCTGAAGGAACTGGCTGACAAGTTCAAGGCTGTTTACAAGGAAGCCATGAACGGTGAAGAGTTCCCACAGGATCCAAAAGAGCAGCTGATGGGCGCTGTTAAGGCCGTATTCCGTTCCTGGGACAACCCACGTGCCATTGTATACCGCCGTATGAACGATATCCCCGGCGATTGGGGTACTGCAGTTAACGTTCAGACCATGGTATTTGGTAATAAGGGCGAGACCTCCGGTACAGGTGTTGCGTTTACACGTAACCCATCCACCGGTGAGAAGGGGATCTACGGAGAGTACCTGATCAATGCACAGGGCGAGGACGTGGTTGCAGGCGTTCGTACACCACAGCCAATCTCCAAACTGGCAGAAGACCTTCCGGAGTGCTATGAGGAATTCATGAACCTGGCCATGAAGCTGGAGAATCATTTCCGCGACATGCAGGATATGGAGTTCACCATTGAGGAAGGCAAACTGTATTTCTTACAGACACGTAACGGCAAGAGGACTGCTCCGGCAGCGATCCAGATTGCCTGCGATTTAGTAGATGAGGGAATGATCACCCCTGAAGAAGCAGTGTGCAGGATCGAGGCCAAGTCCCTGGATCAGTTGCTGCATCCTACTTTTGTTCCGGAAGCCCTGAAGGCCGGCGAAGTGATCGGAAGCGCTCTTCCTGCATCTCCTGGTGCTGCAGCTGGTAAGGTATACTTTACAGCTGATGAAGCTAAGGATGCCGGCAAGGGCGGCAGAGGCGAGAGGGTTATCCTGGTTCGTCTGGAGACATCCCCTGAGGATATCGAGGGTATGCATGCTGCACAGGGTATCCTGACTGTACGCGGCGGTATGACAAGCCATGCAGCAGTAGTTGCACGTGGCATGGGAACCTGCTGTGTATCCGGCTGCGGCGAGATCAAGATTGATGAAGAGGCTAAGGTATTTGAACTTGGCGGATATACATTCCATGAGGGAGATTACATTTCCCTGGATGGTTCCACAGGAAAGATCTACAAAGGCGATATCGCTACACAGGAAGCAACTGTAAGCGGCAACTTTGAGAGGATCATGGAGTGGGCCGACAAGTTCAGAACACTGCGTGTCCGCACCAATGCAGATACTCCTGCAGATACACTGAACGCTGTTAAGCTGGGCGCTGAGGGCATCGGCCTTTGCCGTACCGAGCATATGTTCTTTGACGCGGAGAGGATTCCGAAGATCCGTAAGATGATCCTGTCCGAGACAGTTGAGCAGAGAGAAGAAGCATTGAATGAACTGATCCCATTCCAGAAGGGTGATTTCAAGGCAATGTTCAAGGCTCTGGAAGGCAGACCAATGACTGTACGTTACCTGGATCCGCCGCTGCATGAGTTTGTTCCTACCGATCCGGAGGACATCAAGGCTCTGGCAGAGGATATGGGAATGACAGTGGAAGCTGTTAAGGATAAGTGCGCTGATCTTCATGAGTTCAACCCAATGATGGGTCATCGTGGCTGCCGTCTGGCTGTTACCTACCCTGAGATCGCAAGAATGCAGACAAGAGCAATCATGGAAGCAGCGATCGAGGTTAAGGAAGAGTGTGGTTATGACATTGTTCCTGAGATTATGATCCCATTGGTTGGCGAGAAGAAAGAGCTTAAGTTTGTTAAGGATATCGTGATCGAGACAGCTGAACTGGTTAAGAAGGAAAAGAATTCCGACATCCAGTATCACATCGGCACCATGATCGAGATTCCAAGAGCAGCACTGACCGCTGATAAGATCGCCGAGGAGGCAGAGTTCTTCTCATTTGGAACCAACGACCTGACACAGATGACATTTGGCTTCTCACGTGATGATGCAGGCAAGTTCCTGGATTCCTACTACAAGGCTAAGATCTACGAGTCGGATCCATTTGCAAGACTGGATCAGGACGGTGTTGGACAGCTGGTTAAGATGGCAGTTGAGAAGGGACGCTCCACAAGAGCAGACCTTAAGTGCGGCATCTGCGGCGAGCACGGCGGAGATCCTTCATCCGTAGAGTTCTGCCACAAGATCGGCCTGAACTATGTCTCCTGCTCACCATTCCGCGTTCCCATTGCTCGTCTGGCAGCAGCTCAGGCGGCTCTGAACAACAAATAAGCGGCCGTTTGTCCGGTTGAAAAATATACTTGATTATTAAGAAGTGCCTGATATCATAAAATCGGCAAAAGAAATCATATGTCCATGCGGGCACAAATCGAAAACCCCAGAGCAGCAACGCTGGGGTTTTCTTTTGTCTTCAGCCATCGTCCTCGGCTTTTTTATTTCGTTTCCGGTATTCCCTTGGAGTACATTGAAAGAAGCGCCCAAACATCTGTGAAAAATTGCTGGAACTGTTAAACCCGCACTGTCCTGCGATCTCTGAAACGCTGCTGGCCGGACTGCGCAAAAGCATGGCCGCACCCTGGGTCACCCTGTACTTTAACAGATACTGCATGGGTGAATTCTGGATTACCCGTTTAAAGCACCGCAGGCATTCGCGCTCCCCAATGTCCGCGGCTCTGGCTATCTGGGACAGGTCCAGGTTTTCGTGAAAATGGTTTTCTATATAATCCAGCATTTTCTGCATGCGCAGACTGTCTGAGTCCAGTTCCGAATCCCCGGAGTCAATTTCCTTTTCATAGGCCCTGTACAGGTGGAAGATCAGATGGGACAATTTCTCCCTGACCACAAACTCATATCCCGGTGTTTCCGCGGATAATGCCTGAAATGCGGCTATAAACTCTTCCTTGGGGCTGATCTCATTTCCGGGTATGCGGTCAAAGGGGCAGCCGTCAAAGGAACAGCACTGGATCAGAGGGGCAATATACCTGGTTCCAAAAACAGAGTCCTCGCTCCCTGCCGCCAAAAGAGGGTGAAACACAAGGGAGTGCAGGCTGCAGGCAGGCTCTGCTGCTGCAAAATGCAGGATGTTGGAATTGATCACAAAGCCTTCCCCCTGCTTTAGGTGAAAGGTTTTTCCGGGGATCTGCAATTTCAGTCCCCCGGATCCTACATATAGGATCTCCATCTCCGCATGCCAGTGCCAGGGAATCACGTCCTCTTCTTTGTGGGTATAGTCCGCAGCATAGCCGGCAATGGGAAATTCAGGCGTTCCATGAGGCTGAAGTTCCCTGTTGGCGCGGTTCAAATTCAGGATGCATTTTTGCAGTCCCATATAATCTCCTCCCTGATCTGCGATGATTAGTCGCTTTTCTTATATTATAGGTCGATTTTTCAGTTGAATCAAGTGAAGAAAGACGGTATTCTTTTGATGGATAAGAGAAAAATGCAGGAGGATGAAATGTTCCAATTATTGTTGGTTATTATTTATATTGCTTTTATCAGTCTGGGGCTTCCGGATGCCCTTCTTGGGTCGGCATGGCCCTCCATGTACAGGGAACTGCATGCAGGTGTGTCCTATGCCGGGATCATCAGCATGATCATTGCCGGCGGCACCATTGTGTCCAGCCTTTTCAGTGACAGTCTGATCAGAAAGCTGGGGACAGGGGCAGTGACGGCCATCAGTGTTGCCATGACTGCGGCTGCGCTCATGGGGTTTTCCGGTTCCCACACCTTTCTTCAGTTGTGTCTTTGGGGGATTCCCTATGGATTGGGAGCTGGAAGCGTGGATGCCGCCCTTAACAATTTTGTGGCCCTCCACTATGAATCGCGTCACATGAGCTGGCTCCATTGCTTCTGGGGGATTGGTGCAACAGCGGGTCCCTATATCATGGGGCTTTGCCTGATAAATGGATTAAAATGGAACCACGGTTACATGGCAGTGGGGGTGATCCAGATTGTTCTGGTGATCTGTCTGCTTATATCCCTCCCTTTGTGGAAAGTGAAAACAGACACAGGCAGAGGGATGAGCGAAGAACATAAAGGCATGAACCTAAGGGATGCCCTGAGGCTTCCCGGAGCCAGAGGGGTATTGACCGCATTTTTCTGCTATTGTGCCCTGGAGGCCACTACGGGTCTCTGGGCCAGCAGCTATATGGTGTTCTTTAAGGGGATTCCCGCTGATACGGCAGCTAAATGGACCTCGCTGTTTTACCTTGGCATCACGGCCGGCCGTCTGGCCAGTGGTTTTGTTACTGACAGGCTGGGAGACAAAACCATGGTGCGGATCGGTCAGCTGACCGTGTTCTCAGGGGTAGTGCTTCTGGCATTTCCTTTTGGTCATGGAGCGGCTTTGGCAGGACTGGTCCTTACAGGGCTGGGATGTGCGCCCATCTATCCCAGCATGCTGCATCAGACGCCGGACCACTTTGGGGCGGAGAACTCCCAATCCATCATGGGGCTTCAGATGGCCTGCGCATATATGGGCTCCACCTTTATGCCGCCTCTGTTTGGTCTGGGCGCTGAACTGATCAGCGTAAGGATATATCCTTTTTATTTAATGGTATTTGTATGTTTGATGATTATAATGACGGAAAGGGCGGGAAAGATTCATGCAGACAAACCGGATAGACTTACACATGCACAGCTTTTACAGTGATGACGGGGAGTGTTCTCCCCGGGAACTGGTGGGGAAATGCCTTGAGAGCGGTATAAAGGTTATGGCCATTGCGGACCACAACAGTGTCCGTGCAAATGAACAGGGAAAAGAAGCTGCAGGAGATGCGGGGATCACATATATCCCGGCAGTGGAGATCGACTGTACCTATGAGGGAGTCAATTTCCATGTGTTGGGATATGGGATCGATTATACCAGCCCTGATTTTGCTGGAATAGAGGACAACATTTCCCGTCAGGGGGCGGCGGCTTCCGTAAAGATGCTTCATGCAACCAGGGCGCTGGGATTTGAGGTGACCGGTGAGGAGATGGCTGCTTTGGCCGGGAACAATTATTGGAAAGACAGATGGACCGGGGAAATGTTTGCCGAAATTCTTCTGGATAAGACGGAGTACAAGGAGCACCCCATGCTCATGCCTTATCGTCAGGGCGGTGAACGGGGGGATAATCCGTATGTGAACTTTTACTGGGATTATTACTCCCAGGGAAAACCGTGTTATGTGGAGATGAGATATCCCGGACTAGGGCAGATTGTGGAGACGATCCACGGGAATGGCGGGTATGCGGTACTTGCCCATCCCGGTGTGAATTTAAAGGGACATGAGGAACTGTTAAGGCCCCTGATCGAAACAGGGCTGGACGGGATCGAGGCATTCAGCAGCTACCATTCCCGGGAACAGGCCCTGGACTTTTACAACCAGGCCAGGAACCACAACTTATTTTATACCTGTGGAAGCGATTACCATGGAAAGACAAAGCCATCGATTTATGTGGGGCAGCATGGATGTGTGATGCCCTATGAGGAAGTGCTTGGGCAGCTGGGCGGACTGTGTTAGTATCATAAATGAAATATGATATAAAGGCGGAGGTAAGATAACATGAAGAAGGTAAAGATAACTGTGCTGAAGACTACATTTGACCAGGAACTGGCAGATGAATATGGGGTTGAGGGCCTGTCTGCCTGTCCCATGATGAAGGAAGGCCAGGTCTTCTATGGGGATTATGCAAAACCGGAGGGCTTCTGTGATGAGGCGTGGAAAGCCATATACCAGTATGTGTTTGCCCTTTCCCATGGTTCCGGCAGGGAATTGTTCTATTACGGGGACTGGATCAGGAAGCCGGGGGTTGCGATCTGCAGCTGTAATGATGGGCTGCGCCCGGTTATTTTTAAGCTGGAGGCAACGGACCAGGAATCACAGATGGATTATGAGCCTGTGAGATAGAGCGTATCCGGGAATATAAATTGAATGAACATGTATGACAGCCATTGGCGATCAGATGCTTATGTATGGGCAGGAGATCACTAATGGCTGTTTTGGACTTGTGAAATGCCCCGGCGCATACAGGACAGGAATGACATATGTCACTCTTATAATGACGTATAACATCTAGGATTACCCGGGACTATTTCCTATAATAAAGACATGAAAAGGAGATATTCTGGGAAAGGGGAACGGGTATGGAGATTATAATGATATTACTTGTGTGGTTTGCAGCTCCTTTTGTGGAGCTGGGCATCATAATCGGACTGGCGGTGAAGATCAGCCATCAGAAGAAAAAAATAGAACAGCTCACAGAATGGCTGAAACAGCAGAGGTTTGCGGCTTTTGGCAGAGACGGGACTAACGGATGTGGGGAACAGGAAACGTGTAATGAGACCTTACAGCAGGTTCCCATACCCTCTTCCCGGACCGATCTGTGGACGGCGCCCGGGGGGAATGAAATACAGACGGCGGACCGGGAAGGATCTGCGGACCGGGAAGCACCCGCGGACCGAAAAGCACCCGCGGACCGAAAAGCCTTAGAACATAATGTGATAAATGCACGCAAGGAAAAACGCTGTAAGAGAAATGCGGCACCGGATTCCACATTTTATCAGGGAACGGCAGCGCTGGTGATCGGGGTCATTTTCGTGGTGTTGGCCGGATTGATCTTTGCTACCACGGCATGGCATATGCTTCCCAGCTTTTGCAAAGTTATAATGGCTTTTGGGTTTGCGGGCCTGTTCTTTGGGGCGAGCCTTTTGGCAGGAAGGGTTTTTAAAATCAAAAGGACAAGTCAGGCTTTTTACATACTGGGCAGCGTATTTTTATTCCTGACCGTGCTGACAGCAGGCTACTTTGGACTTTTGGGACCGGAGTTCATACTAAAAGGTGAGAACAGATGGCGGGTTCTGTGGGCTGGAAGCATTGTGACGGAAATGGCCATGTTTGCAGGGCTGAAGAATTTCCAGGACAGGATTTATACCCAGGCCTGCCTGTGGGGAATGACGGTGAGTATGACATTCCTGATGGGAGCATTGAAGCTGAGCTGCGGGGCATGTATCAATGCCATGGTATACTATTCCTTCCTTTTGGTTGCCTGGGATGCGATCCGCAGAAAGAGGACAAAAGGGGATAGGGGAAAACAGGGGGTAGATGGAACGGGCGTATCCCGGCCAATGCTGGATGCAATGCTGGATGAGGGATTCCGCTTTTTTGTACCCCTCCATTTTTGGATATTCAGTGCGGCCATGGCGTTTCAGGCTGCTTTGGGATTCATGGGAACCTTCACAGGTCATATGGTTTTCTCACGGTTTCCAATCACTTTATGGAGTATGGTTGGCCTTGGAATGGCAGCAGCGGGTATTGCCATTATTGCCTTGAGGAACAGGACTCCCTTTATGCAGACTCTGCACAGTGTTTCACTGGCTGTGTTTTTCCAGTACGCAGGATTGGGCATGCCGGTGGATTTTACTTACCAGTTGCTGATCGGGGCGGTATTGACCGGAGTATGTTTTTTGGCTGAGAGGAAAATGGGCAGTCCGCTGGGCAATCTAAATGGAGAATGTATCTTTACAGCAGGTTTGGCTGCGGACACGGCACTCTTAATACGTATCTCCCTGTTTGCACAAAATGGGACGGGGGAGCAACTGGCAGCTTCTGCATCTATCATACTGCTGGCAGCGGTGGCAGCGGATTGGAGCAGAGGATATCCTTTGCTTCGCGGAGTTATTCCTTTTATCCTGTTTTTCCTCACTGTTACGGGAAGGACAGCGCTCATACGGTCCTTTGACCTTCCAATCAGATATGATGTGTGTCTGATGGCCTTTACAGCGGCTGTGTCGGTATGGGATGTGGTTAAAAGGGACAGGTTCCAAATATCCGTGCTGGTGATCGGAACAGGGGCGCAGGCGGCCTTTTGGATGATCGGTTGGGGACCGCTGCCGTTTTTTATCCTCCTGTCAGCATATCTGTTGGCTGTATCCTTACATCAGGAGGAGGAGATGAGGAAATGGTATTTAAAAGGAAGCTGTATCTATTCTCTGGCCGGTGTGTTCATTGTTGCAGGCAGCATGACAATAAACAGTGTATTGCAGATGATGTGGGTAACCGGAGTATTTGCAGCAGAGTATGCAGTTGTATATTACCAGTGCAGAAAATGGACAAATGGTAAATTTTGGGATACCACAGGGGTTATTGTATTGGCTATGACCATGGGTGCATTTTATATAAATCCGTATCTGGCACTTTGGAACCTGATTCCCTGTATGGCCAGTTTTGCGGTATTTTATATGATGTTTTACCGGAACGGCCGTATTTGGCCTCATCTGGCAGCGGCCCTGTCCGTGCTTCCCGTGCCTGTGATCGTGGCTGGACGGTATGATGTGACCGCAAACCAGCTGTATGCTTTTACAGCCCTGATTCCTCTGGCCACCGGAATCCTGTTCCGCTGTTACAGACCGGTCATAAGCAGGCGGGAGACTATCCCTGTTTCATGGGACGTGGACTGGTTCCATATCCTGGTTATTCTGATCATCCTGCCAGTGACATGGTCCCAGAACCGGGGATGGAGCTGTGCATATACGTTTCTGACAGCCTTGTACGTACTCCAATACACGTCCCTGAAGCAGTACAGGAAAGAGGCTTACACCCTGGCCCTGTGTCTGACGGTTCTGGCGTTCTGGAGACAGCCCTTTGTGGAGTGGCCTCAGGTCATATGGCTGGAGATACAGCTTTTGCCGGCAGTGATCCTTACCCGCCTTCTGTCTGTGATATGGAAGGATGAAAAGTTCCTTCCATGGCTTCAGACCGCGCTTTACAGCCTGTGTCTGGCTGCGCTGGTTCTGGACGCGTTTCACACGGGAAATGTGGCAGATGCCCTGATCCTGGAAGCCATATGTCTGGCTGTCTTCCTGTGGGCCCATATTGGGAAATGCACCAGGTGGATCCGTATATCAGGCATTATCATCATTACCGTGGCCCTGTATATGACAAAAGACTTCTGGCTCAGTCTCTCCTGGTGGATATACCTGCTGGCGGCCGGTCTTGGACTCATTCTGTTCGCAGCAGTCAATGAAATGAAAAAGCATTAATCTTTTGACACACTATCGTTATAAGGCTATAATCAAAGGGACAGACCAATCGTGTATGCAGACTGTGCACAGCGGCCTGTCCTGTTGTCTGCCTTTTTGCAGAGGGGATCATACCCAAGGAGGTTTGGAACATGTTGGATATCATGCTGAGGACCGCATATCTTTTAGCCATTGGCCTGTCTCTCTATACATCGGGATGGCTGATCATAAAGGCGGATAAAAACAAGACCACGGGAGCCCTGGCGGTATGCCAGCTCCTTATCATAATATGGTGCATTCCCCAATTGTTTTCTGCCCTTCCCATGAATCGGGGAATGAAGTACCTGGCTTATGTTATTTCCTATCTGGGCATTAGTTTTATTGGTCCTGCCTGGCTGGAATTTGCTTTTTTGTACAGTAAAAGGAAATTAAACCATTGGGCGGAGAGTCTTCTGTTTGGCATTTCCGCCGTGAATTATTCCATTCTTCTCACCAATGAATATCACCACCTGTTCTATATCATGTTTGAAGTGGAACAGGTGGTCTATGGCCCTGTGTTCTATATTCATATGGCATACACATACCTTTGCGTACTGGCTGGCATGGCGGTGGTACTAATGACGTTTAAAAAGAACCGGGTGGCATTGTCCCACATGGCAGTGATCCTTTTGTCGGCCGCAGTACCGCTTGGGTTTAACCTGCTCTACATGACTGGACTGGTCAGGAGCGGTTTTGACCTGACGCCCCCGGCATTTGCCCTGTCCAGCATCCTGATGCTGCTGGCCGTTTTCCGCTATGATTTTCTGGATGTGAATACCATGGCCTATGAACAGATCTTTGATACGATTTCAGAAGGGGTGGTGGTGTACAACCAAAGGGGGAAGATTACATACTGCAATGAAGCCGTGAAAACGTGGTTTGGATTGAGGACCGGCGATGAAGCAAAGGAGATGTGGAACATGCTAAAGGACAGGGGGATCCGGGTGGATGGAGAGCCGGGAACGGGCCTCCGTCACCCCGGCATATCGGACACCCAAGATCCCGTGGCAGGCAGCACGGTCCTTACCCTGGATGACGGGCATGAGAAACGGAAATTGGAAGTCAAACATTACAACTGCTGTGATAAAAAGGGGAAGATCGTGGCAGGAACTGTGATGTTCTCGGATGTGGGACGATATTATCAGCTTTTGGAGCAGGGAAGAGAGCTGGCAGTATCCAACCAGAAACTGGCTATTGAACAGGAACGCAACCGCATTGCACAGGAGGTACACGACACAGCCGGTCATACCCTGACCATGATCAATTCCCTGTTAAAGCTGATCCGTATCGATTACGAAAGCGGGGGCACGGGCGCTGGTACGGGAGAATATCTGTCTCAGGCCCAGGAATTGGCAGGAAGCGGTATCCGCCAGCTGCGCTGTTCCATTAACAATCTCAGGCAGGGAGAATCCTATGGACTGATCACACAGGGCGTCTACCAGCTGGCCGCAAGCGTAAAGGAGATCGAGGTGGAGGTGGAAATACAGGGCGAGGACAAACAGGAGTATTCTTATCTGTCGCCTGTTGTGTATGAATGCCTCCGGGAAGCGATCACCAATTGTCTCAAGTATGCAGAAGCCACCCATATGGATGTGATCCTCAAATTCAGCAGCAGTCTTAACTTCTATATATTTGACAACGGCCAGGGATGCAGCAGCATAGAGGAGGGAAATGGATTGAGCGGTATCCGCCGGAGGGTGGAACGGGCTGGGGGCAAGGTTAGAACCATATCCGGAATAGGGGAAGGTTTTCAGATTTATATCAATCTGCCCCTGCGGGATAGGGAGTCCGCGTAGCGGCAGATAAAAGAGAGGGGGATTTTATGATAAAGGTAGTGATCGCTGATGATATCCAGATACTGAGACAGGGGCTTAAGGCGATCCTGGAGCAGGACAGTGACATTCAGGTGGCCGGATTGGCAGCGGACGGCAGGGAGGCATGGCAGCTATGCAGGAAGGTGAAGCCGGATGTGGTTCTGATGGATATGCGCATGCCCCAGTATGATGGAAGCTACGGAATTGCAAAGATCAAGGAGGAGTTTCCGGATATCAAGGTCCTGGTGCTCACCACTTTTGATGACAGGGAGACGGTGGACGCGGCTGTGTGCAGCGGGGCGGATGGGTACATCCTAAAGGAGATGGAGGACGATAAGGTTATCCAGTCCGTAAAAACAGTATGCGCCGGTATCCGGGTGTTTGGAGGAAGCGTATTTGAAGGCATGCGCCGACAGATGGCGCCCTCGGGTTTTAGGCCGGATCAGGCCATGGACCTTACGCCCAGGGAGCGGGATATCATGCGGCTTGTGGCCCAGGGCATGGACAACCGGGAGATCGCGGCAGAGCTTTTCCTGGCGGAGGGCACTGTGCGCAATAATATCTCCCGTCTCTTAGAAAAGCTGAAACTGAAGGACCGTACCCAGCTGGCTGTTTTTGCAGTGAAGAACAATCTGGATTAGACTGCGCTTCTATATACCATGAGCAGCGGTCAAAGCTATGGGCGGGATGATCCGTGATCTTAAAATCACTTTCATCTGGACTGTGTAAGGGGATTGTGGTAGAATAACGGCAATGACCAAGAATAAAGGCAGGGTACCCCAGATGAAATTTTTAGAAAAACATCCGTTGATAATGATCGTGATCGGAATAGCCGGTATCTCCTTATCGGCTATTTTTGTTAAATATTCCCAGGCGCCATCTGTTGTCACAGCCTTTTACAGGCTTGCGTGGACCGTTGTGCTTATGACTCCGGTGGTTTTGGGAAAAAAGGAATGCAGGCAGGAACTGATGGGGGCCAACAGAAGGACCGTACTGCTGTGCGCTGCCAGCGGTCTGTTCCTGGCCCTGCATTTCACCTCATGGTTTGAATCCCTGACCATGACCTCGGTGGCCAGCTCCACTGCAATTTCATGTACAGAGGTCATATGGGTGGCCATGGGATACGCACTCTTTTTAAAAGGAAAGGTTTCCCTGGCAGCGGTGGGAACGATTTTTGTGACCGTTGGCGGGAGCATGCTCATTGCGTTTTCCGATTATTCGTCAGGAGGAGACCACCTGTTTGGGGATATCCTGGCCCTGGCAGCTGCCATATTCTGTTCCGTGTATACCCTGATCGGGCGTCAGGTCAGAGGCTATATGTCCACCACGATTTACACCTATATTGTATATGTGTTCTGCGCCCTGGCCCTGGGACTTGCCACTGTTGCCAGCGGGTTGGCGTTTACAGGGTACGGTATGCGTTCCGTGATGGTGGGATTCCTTCTCAGCGTATGCTCCACCCTGTTAGGGCACAGCATTTTCAGCTGGTGCCTTAAATTCCTCTCCCCCTCCTTTGTATCTGCTTCCAAGCTGTGTGAGCCTGCCGTGGCCGCTTTGTTTGCCCTTTTCCTTTTTAACGAAGTGCCAAAACCGCTTCAAATCATGGGAGGAGCGGTTACAATCGGGGGTGTTCTTCTTTATTCGCGTGTTGAGAAGAAAGAAAATGATAAAAAAAATTGTCAATAGTATGATAAATGCGCCGAAAACTGTGGTAATTATCTGGAAAAAATTATATAATAGTGATAATAAGATACAATGGTAATCTTCCCGGAAGATGATTTCGGGCAGCCGGAAGGAGGTATCACTATGAATGAGAAAAAAACTCATGAGAAAATATCTCATTTGAGGAGAATTCTGGATGACAGTACCTATACAGTGGCGCTCTGTGGCTCCGGTATGATGGAAGAGGGCGGTTTTATAGGCATTAAGAAGCAGGATAAAGCCTATGACATTGAGAACCGGTACGGTTATGGTGTGGAGGAGATGTATTCCAGCGCATTCTACAATACCCGTCCGGAACAGTTTTTTGAGTTTTACAAAAATGAAATGCTGCACAACGCACCCAGGGACACTCCCACCGGCCCGGCTTTGGCGGCCATGGAGCGGGACGGGAAACTTCAGTGCGTGATCGACAGCAACATTTACGACAGCCCCCGCAGGGGAGGCTGCCGCCAAGTGGTCAATCTCCACGGGAGCATTTATCAGAATCAGTGTCCCAGGTGTAAGAAAAAGTATCCTTTGTCCTATATCATGAACGCCAGGCGCGTCCCCATCTGTGAAACCTGTAATATCCCTGTAAGGCCCATGATATCCCTGGTGGGAGAGATGGTGGACAGCCAGAACATGACAAAGACCACGGAGGAGATCACTAAGGCAGATGTGTTGCTGCTCCTTGGAACAACCATGGCCTCCGAGGTGTTCAGACAGTATATCAAGTATTTTACAGGAAGCCATATCGTGATCATACATAAGCAGGAGCACTATCTGGACAAAGAGGCGTCCCTTGTGATCCTGGATTATCCTATGAATGTGCTTCCAAAACTTGGATATGGGGAAAAAGCTTAGGATTTCCTTTCAATTTTATTACGTCAATTCCATTTTCTGGTTCATGTGGTATAATTGCCCCAGGCATAAAACCGTATAAGGAGAGCGTATATGAGGAATATCCGTAAACGTCTGGGGCTGGGGATACTGTCCCTGGCATTGTGGGCAGCAGCCCCTGTAAGCGCCATGGCCGGACAGGCAGGGCCGGGGGCGGTTTATCAACCGTCTGTGAACGGTATCAATATCTATGTAAGCAAAAAAGAAAACACAGTGACCCTGAGCCGTTACAGTGCTGTGATCGGTACATGGCCGGCTAAACTGGGCAGGGAATCGGCCACAGGGGACAAAGTGCAGCAGGGGGATGAGATCACCCCTTCAGGCAAGTTCTATGTGTGCACCATGAATGACAAAAGTCAGTATTATCTGGCATTGGGGTTGTCTTATCCAAATATTGAGGATGCTGAGAGAGGCCTTGCGGACGGTCTGATCAATCAGGAACAGTACCAGGCCATTGTGGACGCAAACAAGGCGGGAGAAAAGCCGCCCTGGGATACGCCTTTGGGCGGAGCCATTGAAATACATGGAGAACAGGGAGGCGGCACTGCGGGATGTATTGCCGTGACCAATGATGTTATGGATACGCTGTGGCAGTACTGTAACGTGGGAGTGCCGGTTACCATCGGTCCTTAATGGAGACAACAAACTAAAAGCTCCCGGATGTGACATGCCGGGGGCTTTTAATAGTATTGCGCTATAGGAAGCGGCTGATCGTTTGCTTTAGTTCCGCTATGTCCAGCGGCTTTGCGATATGGCTGTCCATTCCGGCTTCCCTGGCAGCCTGGATGTCCTCGGCAAAGGCATCGGCGGTCATGGCCAGGATCGGTACGGTGGCCGCGTCCTCCCGGGGAAGTTCCCGTATCAGCCGGGTTGCGGTATATCCGTCCATGACAGGCATCTGGATATCCATGAGGATGAGATCACAGGAATGAAGAGGAGAGTGGGAAAATGCTTCCACGCCCTGGGCGCCGTCACATGCCGCCTCTACCCTGGCGCCCACAGCGGTCAGCAGTTCCACTGCGATTTCACGGTTCAACTCGTTATCCTCCACCACCAGGATGGTGCTTCCCGTAAAATCATACCGGCGCTCCCTGTCTCTTTGGCCGGAAGCAGGATCACGCCCAAGGACATACCTGTTCAGTCCTCTCATGAGGGTGGAGGGAAACAGGGGCTTTGGCAGGAAGCCATTTACGCCTGCGGCAATTGCGGGCTCCTCAATTTCAGCCCAATCATAGGCGGAGACGATCAGGACCGGCACATCGCGGCTGACCTGTTCCCGGATCTTTTTCATGGTTTCCAGGCCATCCATTCCGGGCATTTTCCAATCCGCGATCACGGCGTCAAAGTCCCGGTTATGCCGGTGGGCCGTTATAGCCTGTTCCAGGGCTTCTTCACCGCTGGTGACACAGGTGGCATGGATTCCCAAGCCCTCCAGGAGATGAATCGTATATTCACACATAATGGTGTCATCATCTGCAACCAGGATCCTTAGCGGAGGAAATTCCCACTGCTCCATGGATTGGTCTTCAATGCGGAGAGGGAGGCTTACCGTGAACCTGGTTCCCTTTTCCCACTGGCTTTCAACAGTAATGGTTCCGCCCATTAATTCCACTATCTTTTGTGTGATGGCCATGCCAAGGCCGCTGCCTTCGGTTTTGTCCACCCGTCCGTCCCTTTCCCTTGTGAACGCATCAAAAATATGATCCAGGAACTCCGGCTTCATACCGATTCCCGTGTCGGTGAAGGTAAATATCATCTGCGTTTCACCGCTGGTTTCCGAGGGGATCTCCTCTATATTTATTGTGATCCGTCCCTGGCTGGGAGTGAACTTGGAGGCATTGGACAGGATGTTAATGAGGATCTGCCGCAGACGGAGGGTGTCACAGGAAAATTGTTCGTGCACTATGTTCTTTAGCTGGATGGAAAAAAGCTGTTTGCGGGATTTTAGCATGGGCTGTACAATGGCGATCACATTTTCCATGACCTCGGGGAGATTCATGGAATCATACCGCAGGGCCATTTTTCCGCTTTCAATCTTGGACATGTCCAGAACATCGTTGATCAGGCCCAGCAGGTGCTGGCTGGACAGGGAGATCTTTTTCAAACAGCTGCCCACCTTTTCAGGGTCATTCAGGTGGGCAAAGGCGATCTCCGTCATCCCCACAATGGCGTTCATAGGAGTCCGTATGTCATGGGACATACTGGAAAGAAAGTCAGACTTGGCCCGGTTGGCCCGCTCGGCTTCCTTGAGGGCATTTTTTAACATCTCAGAGCGCTCTTCCAGCTGCTTTTGAAGTTCCTTCTGCTCGGTGATGTCTGTAATATCAATGTAGATGATAAGGTAAAACGGGCGGCCGTTCACCCAGTCGATACAGTCACCGTTGACCTGGAGCCACACACTGTTCCCCTCCTTATTACGGGCTTCCAGCGTAAAATGGACGGATCTGCCCGCTTGCATCAGGGGCAGGTTCTGTTCAAAGGTGAGTTTGTTTTTTTCCGTCATACAGTTGGACAGACCGCAGGAAAGGCTGTCACAGCCAAAAAATCCGCGGAATCGGTCATTGGCCTCCAGAAGCTGCAGGTCCCTGCCCTCCACCATGAATTTGGCCGCGAAGCCGGGAAGATTATTATAGGTAACCGACTGCTCCTTTTGAATACGCACCAGGTCGTCAATATTGGTAATACTGGTGTAGGCAACCTGACAGCCGTTTACATACTCATCCGCAAATGCTGTGGAAAATTTCACCCATATATACTGGCCGTCTTTCCGGCGAATACGTGATATCAGACTGTAGCCGCTTTGGTTGGTGTTCCTTGCCTCCACCACCGTGGCTGTCAGCCGCGCCCATTCTTCCGGATCTTCCCTGTAATAAAGGTCACACTGGTTATGGAAAATATCTTCATACTCGTCTTTTGACCAGCCGATCAGCTGATAATAAAAATCATTGGCCCAGATAACGGTGTAGTGTTCATCCAGCAGATGCTTGCTCACGCTGACACCTAACAGCCGCATCAGGGTGTTATATTCGTAATATGTGGATAAGGGTCCGCCGGGAGACCCTGCATAAGTGTCGTTTGCATGTTCATTCATAGTCTCATACTCCCACAACCTTGTTCATAAGTATACATTTGAAGTATTATATCAAAAATACCATGAAATAACAAGAGACCGTGGCAGAATCAAAGAATAAATGCTATAATATCTCAAAATACGTTTGAAGGAGGGTCTGCATTGGATTACAGCCAATCCCGTTTAATATATGAATATTACGCATCACGTATCCGATTCGGATATTACAGAAAGGGGGATGTCCTGCCTTCTGCCGGTGAGCTGTGCGAGAAGTTCGGGATATCCAGGCAGACCATCCGCAGGGCGTTTGTGCAGCTGAACAAAGAGGGATATGTGGATGTCTCCCCGGGCAGGAAGAGCGCGGTGGCCTATGATGTCTCTGACCAGGAAATACAGCAGTCACTCAGGGAATACTTTCTTGCCAGAAAAGATATGATGCCCGGTGTCAACCAGTCCCTTCTGCTGGTGCTGAGGCCTTTGCTGGAGGAGGGATGCAGGCGTCTTAAGGCGGAAGAGATGGAGGCTTTGGGAAGGAGTATTTCCCAACCGGGTATGGAGGCTTCCGAAATCTCCCTCAGATGCTGTTACGTCATGATGAAGAGTCTGGATAATCCTTTGGCTATGAACCTGTATAATGAAGCGCTTCTGTATTACAGATTTCCGTGTTTTCAGAAAAATATGGGTGAATTTGCCTATGGTGGGGAACATGCCAAAGCCATTGGGGCACAGATGATATCCTCCTGCCGGAATCTGGATAAGACAGGATTCTTACATGGCTTTTTTCAGCTGCAGAAGGAGTTTTATAATGCCATTATGGAGTATTTGGCATCTGTGGAGGACCAGAAAGACGTGCCTGAACCGGCCCTGTTCCAATGGACGGTCTACCGGGACCGGCCCCAATGCTGTTATACTCTGGTATCCAACCTGATCCGCCACGTGCTGGAAGGAGGCTATGCTGAGGGGGATTATCTCCCCTCCTATGGAGCGATCGCGGAAGAATACAGTGTATCCTTCAGTACTGTCCGCAGGTCGGTTGAACTGCTGAGCGCCCTGGGGGTGGTCCATACTGTCAATGGAGTGGGGATCAGGGTCATGTTTTCTGCCCCGGATGTGGATAAGCTTTGTATGCCTGCGGTCAGCAAGAATTTTCAGATGTTTTTTAACAGTATCCAGATCGTATATTATACCTGCGACAGCGTGATCGGGGCAGTGTTTTCACTTCTGAAGCAGGAGGAAAAGCGAGCCCTGAAGTCCTGTATGGAAGAACAGACGCGGTTTGGCGGATTGTTTTATCTGGTCTTTGATTCCGTGATCCGTTTGCTGAGGATCCATTCCCTAATGGGATTCGGGGAGGTATGTGATAAATTGTATGAATTTTTATTGTGGGGATATCCTTTTATCCACTTGGCTGAATTGGACAAAACCGCCGGTGGCGCGTCCCGCATGCTGGCGGAAGGGCTGGAACGTGATGATGGGGGACTGTACAGCCGGGGGGTAAAGGCTTTGGTGGGAAAGATGTACAGGACCGTAATGAAAGCGCTGAATCAAGAGTGAGGACCGGAACGTTAAGCCGGAACGTTAAACCGGAAAGATAAATTTGTAAACCAGAAGGATACATCAGAAAAGGTGGAGCCGAAACACAAATATGTGTCCGGCATCCACCTTTATTTTTTAAACAGCAGATCCTGATGAATCTGATCCCATCCGGTGTCAATCGTCCTCTTCCGGGGCCAGTTCCGTTGTCGCCACCTTTGGCGGCATGGCATAGGAAAAAATGACAAAGCAGATAAATGCTGCCACAAGGCCCGGTATGATGGGCTGGCTGAATTTAATTCCGAAGAGCATGCCTTTGGATACGTGCTCCAGATACACGACCACAACGGTCCCTGCAATCAGGGAGGCGATGGTTCCGGCCGTGGAGGCTTTTTTCCAATAGTGCCCCATCACATAGGGGAAGAAGGAACCGGCGGCCCTCAGGGTGAAGCAGAACATCAGGATGGATACAATGCTCTGGGTATTAAAGAGTGCGATAAGCATGGAGGCAACGCCTACCAGGCACATTACCACTTTTGTCACGGTCATAACAGACTGGCTGGAGGCATCCGGTTTTAGGACTGCCTTATAGATGTCGTTGGCAAATATAGAGCCGGCGCCCAGAAGGTCGGAGTCGGAACTGGACATGGTAGCGGAGATGATCCCGGCAAACAGCAGGCCGCAGATCAGGGCGGGCATGGTATTGATGGCCAGAACCGGCAGGGCGTAGCGGGCGCCAACGGATTCAAACTGGGTGGAACTGAACTTGCCCATGTTGATCAGGGCCAGGGTGATGATGCCCAGGATGGTGGGGATAAATGCATAGATAAAGTTCACCAGTGCAGCCAGCCATGCGCCTCTCTTGGCAGCCTTTTCATCCCTGGCGGCATAGAAACGTGATACTGCCTCCTGGCCTACGGAGAAGGTGGCCGTGTACATGATGACCAGGGAAATGATCCCAAACAGGTCATAGCCCTGGAACATGTTCAGGGTTCCCTCCGGAATATTGGCAGTGACCTGGCTCCATCCTCCCGCATAGTTCATGGCAAAGGGGACTGCAATGATCATGCCGATCACGATCAGGAATACCTGGACAAAGTCGGTGAGAGTGACACTCCAAAGGCCGCCCATGATGGAGTAAACGGTTACCACCACTGCCACAATGATTACCGCAACCTGGTAATCGATGTTCAGCATGGTGGAAAGGATAACGGCTGAGGCAATGAACTGTCCGGCGGTAAGACCCACCAGGGGAAGCAGCATGATGACGGCTGTGATGATGCCGCAGGATCTGCCGTAGCGTCTGCGGAAATACTCAGGAACCGTCTTAACGGTCGCGGCCCGGAATTTGGGGGCAATAAAGCTCAGGATGATAAAGGCGATTCCCATGGTGGTAATATACCAGGAAGCGCTGAGGCCGTATCCGGACATACCGTTTTGCACAACGCCCAGGGAACTGCCGCCGCCGATCTCCGTGGCTGCCAGGGTTCCGGCCATGAGAAGCGGGCCGAGACGGCGTCCGGCCACCATGAAGTCGGTGTTGGTGGATATTTTGGTGGAAGAATACCAGCCAATCCACAGCATAAAAAGCAGGTAGACGATTACGATGATTGTTACAATGATATTTGTACCCATAAAATCCCTCCTGTATAAAATTTTTGTAACTGTTCAGAACGGCTCATATTCTTGACCGGAAGAGCCGGTCAAGAAGCATCGGATGTCCACCCGATGTGAAAATGGGCGCCAAAACGGACTTATAAGCAAGCGTAACGCCCGCTTTTGCACCCGTTTTTCCGCCGTCCTGAACTGTTACATATTTTCATACAATAAGTGTAACATACCCCTGCTGTTGGAATAAATAACCACTTCTGCAGAATTGATACCGAATATGACATTTAAATCCCAAACTTGACTTATGGAAGGAATGCCCATAAAATAGAGAAAAACGCTGTAGAGAAAACTGTGGATCTTATGGATACAGACCAGGGAGTCTGCCGGAGGGGGATGAAAACGTGCTAAGGATTGCTGTCTGTGACGACACAAGGGAAGAGTGTGATTTCATAGTGGAATACGCGTCCGTATTTTTTGAAGGGCGTCAAATGGCAGTGCATATTGATACATATGAAAAAGGGAGCGAACTCATAGAAGCCGGACAGGAGTATGACCTGTATCTGCTGGATGTGCTGATGCCTGGGCTGACCGGCATTGAGACAGCGGCCAGGCTGGGAAAGGGGAATCACGCGGTGGTCTTCATCACCTCATCCCTGGAGGCCGCGGTGGATGGGTACAGCGTCAATGCGGCAGGATTTATCCTAAAGCCGGTGGAAAGGAATCATTTTGAGGCCACCATGGAACGTGTGGTAAACCAGTACCTGGGAGAGCGGGAAGCGTGTATATCCGTTATCCACAACCGTGTTCCCGTACACCTTAAGCTGGAGCGGATCGCCTGGTTTGAGAACCGCCTGCACCGGGTATTTGTGACCCTGACAGGCGGGGAGACGCTGGCAATCGGGCAGAAGCTGTCGGAACTCCAGGAGGAGCTGAAGGAGCATCCGCAGTTTTTGCGCTGCCACCAGAGCTATGTGGTGAATCTGGAACAGGTGGAGCGGTTGGAGGATTCCTGCTTTCACATGAGGGAGGGACAGCTGATCCCCATTTCCAGGAATTTTTACAAGCAGAGCAAGAATGCATATTACCATCACCGCCTGAAATGAGGTTTTCATGAACGATAACGCATGTACGATTTTTCTGAATCTGATTAACCTGGCAGTGCGTATGATGCCTATTTTCGTATGTTTGGAGCCAAAGCACAGGAACCGGGAGAATATAGCGGCAGTGTCAGCCTATCTGTGGGTCATCATGGTATCCATGCAGTCCTTGTTTCATATTCCCCAAGAGATCTTTTTTGTTTTCCAGGGCATCTTTTCATGCCTGTTTTTCCTTGTGCTCCTCATCTTTTTTCAGGGCAGTCTGCTGAAAAAGGCATTTCTTTATGTTTCAGCATGGCTGTTCGCCGTGCTTTCCACATCCCTGAACGAATTTGCAGCCTGGGTGCTGGGCAGCCGTGTTCCCTTGTCCTACGGCCAGATCTGTGTTCTGGTATCCCTTGTTTCCGCGGCCGGCTTCTGCCTGTTTGTGCGGTTCTGGCTGAGAGATGCGGTGGATCGCCTTTTTTCACAGCTTTCCACCCGTTCCTGTTCCCTGCTTCTCACCTATCCCTGCGTTTCCCTTGTGGTGCTTGCCATTGGGACAAACAGCATTTTCTCCCCTCGTTCCCTGGCATCCCGGGGGATCCAGGATATCCTGTTCTTTATGGCCCTCTGTGCCATGATCCTGATCCTCTATGTGATGATCCTGGGAAATACCCTGGAGATCACATGCCGAAGGAAAACGGAGGAGGAACTGCAGTTTGCAAGGCAGCTGATCGGAAAGCAGAGGGAGCACTATAACCAGACCCTTGATTATATTGAGCAGGTGCGTATCATTAAGCATGATTTCCGGCACCATATCCATGCCCTGCAGAACATGGAAAAGGAGGAGCAGGACAGGTACCTTAAAAACCTCAAGGAGGAACTGGACCGGACGGCCCAGATGGTATTCTGCCAGAATCAGGCAGTTAACGGACTGCTTCAGGAATATGCAGCCAGAGCACGCCAGGAGGATATCACCTTTGAGGCCAGGGCCGACCTGTCGGCGCACGTGCCCGTGGATGACCTGACGCTGTGCATTGTTATCGGAAACCTGCTGGAAAATGCCTTTGAAGCCTGCAGGCGCATCAGCGGAGCACGTTTTATACGGGTCCAGGCCCGGTGGATGGATGACCATCTGATGATGATGGTGGAAAATTCCTATAACGGACAGATCACACAGAGAGGGGGAAAGATCCTTTCCAGCAAAAAGGACGGAGGTCTGGGCATGCTCAGTATCCGGAGGATCCTGAACCATCCCGGGGATGAGTTTGATGTGGATTATGACGGCACAACCTTTACAGCCATGGTGAAGATCGTGGACCGGGCCATGGCGGAGTAAGGCGTGCCCAGGGGAAGAATGGAAAAATGGATTGCATTTTTCCCAAAAAGAGTTATAATGAGTATTGTTAATACAGACAACGGGGAGCTCACTTAAGTGGGCTGAGAGTAAGCTGTTCATGCTTAGACCCATTACCTGATTTGGATAATGCCAACGTAGGGACCATAGGAGATCATATGCCGGCGGTGCACCTGTTTTGGTGCACCGCCGTTTTTGTGCGGAATGGGCCAGGTGTGGAATGGGCCATACGCGGAACCGGCAATATGTGTCATCGGTGGATATTATCACTCGGTAAAAGGGAATCAGCCCAATGGGCACCCAGGCGGCAGGCTGGGGGCACCACCTTCTGTCGCCTAAGAAAATTAATGCGAAAAGGAGAATAACTATGTACACAGCATTAACAATCGCAGGAAGTGATTCCAGCGGAGGCGCCGGCATCCAGGCGGATTTAAAGACAATGACCGCTCATGGGGTATATGGAATGAGCGCGATCACTGCTCTGACTGCACAGAATACCACCGGCGTAACAGGGATTATGGAAGTGACACCTGAATTTTTGGGTGAGCAGCTGGATGATATCTTTACAGATATCTTTCCGGACGCAGTCAAGATCGGGATGGTTTCCTCATCGCGGCTGATCGAGGTGATCGCAGATAAGCTGTCCGCCTATCATGGGGTAAATATCGTGGTGGATCCGGTCATGGTGGCCACCAGCGGTTCCAGGCTTATAGATGAAGCAGCGGTCCAGGTACTGAAAGAACGGCTGATTCCCATGGCAGACCTTTTGACACCGAATGTCCCGGAGGCGGAAATCCTGTCAGGGATCAGGATCAATTCCCAGGAGGATATGGAAGAGGCGGCCCGGATCATTGGGGAGAACTGCGGATGTGCCGTGCTGTGCAAAGGCGGACACCAGCACAATGATGCCAATGACCTTTTATACAGAAACGGGGAGCTGCGCTGGTTTATGGGAAAACGGATCCAGAACCCTAATACCCACGGCACGGGCTGTACCCTTTCCAGCGCCATTGCCTCCAACCTGGCCAAGGGCATGGAGATGGATATGGCAGTGGAAAAGGCTAAGGCGTATCTCTCCGGGGCGCTTGGAGCCATGCTGGACCTTGGCAGGGGCAGCGGTCCCATGAACCATGCGTTTGCCATTAAAGGCGAATATTAGGGAGGGCGGGAATATGAGTGAAAAAAGAACTTCTGTGTTCAGCAACGGGCTGATCTGGTTTGGGGCAGGCGTGTCCATTGCAGAGATACTGACAGGCACTTACCTGGCTCCACTGGGATTTGAAAAAGGCATAGCCGCCATTCTTCTGGGTCATGTGATCGGCTGCGTGCTGCTGTTTTTGGCCGGACTCATTGGGGGTTATACCAGGAAAAGTTCCATGGAAACCGTTAAAATGAGTTTCGGTGAGCGGGGAAGCCTGCTGTTTTGCGCCCTGAATGTGCTGCAGCTGGTGGGCTGGACCTCCATTATGATCTATGATGGGGCGCTGGCAGCGGGAGGCATTTTCCCGGCAGGGAAGTGGATCTGGTGCCTGGTGATCGGAGGATTGATCCTGGTGTGGATCCTGATCGGCATCCAGAATCTGGGGAAGATCAATACCCTGGCTATGGGAGCCCTCTTTATCCTTACCCTGATCCTGTGCCGCGTGATCTTCACAGGCTACGGGGCAGCGGAAGCAGTTTCAGGGGAGGCCATGAGCTTTGGAGCAGCAGTGGAGCTGTCCGTGGCAATGCCTCTTTCCTGGTTCCCGCTGATCAGCGATTATACCAGGGAGGCAGAGCGTCCGTTTGCAGCAACAGCGGCAAGCGCAGCGGTGTACGGCGTTGTGAGCATTTTTATGTATGTCATAGGAATGGGGGCTGCCATTTATACAGGCGAGTACGACATTTCCATCATTATGGTAAAGGCCGGCCTGGGACTGACGGGCCTGCTCATCATTGTACTTTCCACAGTGACAACCACCTTCCTGGACGCGTATTCCGCGGGGGTATCCAGTGTGTCCATTTCCCAAAAGATCAAGGAAAAGTGGGCGGCTGTGGCTGTTACGGTCATAGGTACCGCGGCGGCCATGATGTTTCCCATGGATAATATCACCAATTTTCTGTATCTGATCGGTTCCGTGTTCGCTCCCATGATCGCCATCCAGATCATGGATTACTTTTTCATAAAACAGGATCACAAAAGGGAATCCTTTTGCATTTCCAATCTGGTCATATGGTTTGCGGGGTTTGTGATCTACCGAATCCTTATGCATGTGGATACGCCTGTGGGCAGCACGCTCCCCGACATGGCGGCTACCATGGGCCTGTGCCTGGTATATTACCGTGTGACGGCAGGCCATAAAACCAACACCCAAAATGTGATAAAAGTGTGATAATTTTATAAAATACTTTACTGGACTGTTCATGGATGTTACAATATGCTCTGGCAGTTTAAAACCAGGGCGTATGGGCTGCGGCACAGTGCATGCAGTTTACATATGCGCCCAATTAACCGGGGGCCCGGGAACAAAGGGCGGAAGATCCCGGATGAATGAGGAGTGTTTATTATGAAAAAATGGATATGTGCAGGTGCGGCAGCCCTGCTGGCAGTTTCCATGCTGTCCGGCTGCAGCGGCAGATCAGGCAGTTCATCTGCCCAGGCTCAGACCACCCAGGCCCAGACTGAAAGCCAGACAGAATCCGCAAAGGCGGAGGAGACAAGCGGCAATGCAGAAACAGGCAGCGCAGCAAATGGCAGTGAAGCAGGGGTAAAGGAAAGCGAAGCAACCGGCGGTCCGTCCGCTGAGGAATTGGAGGCAGCGGCCGGAACCCATCATGTGAAGATCACTGTAAAAGATTACGGCACCATTGACGTGGCGCTGGACGGGGACAATGCCCCCATAACGGTTGCCAATTTCCTGAAGCTGGCAAAGGATGGATTTTATGACGGGCTCACCTTTCACAGGATCATGAGCGGTTTCATGATCCAGGGCGGAGACCCCTTGGGCACAGGCATGGGCGGTTCCGATGAGGAGATCAAGGGCGAGTTTGCAAGCAATGGTGTGGAAAATCCGCTGTCCCACACAAGGGGAGCCATCTCCATGGCCCGTTCCCAGATCAAGGACAGCGCCAGCTCACAGTTTTTTATCGTGCATGAGGACAGCACATTCCTGGATGGGGAATATGCATGTTTCGGATATGTGACAGAGGGCATGGAGGTTGTGGACGCCATCTGCAAAGATATCCAGCCAGTGGACAACAACGGCACGGTCCCTAAAGAAAACCAGCCAGTGATCCAGAGCATCGAAGTAATAGATTAAGAAGTTTCGTAAACATTCAGCCAGCCGGAATAAAAACGCAGCCGCCGGGGACCCCATCGATTGAATCAATGGAGTTTCCCGGGGCCTGGGGCTTAATTTCGGCTGGCTTTTTATTCAAACCGCCGCCGTATCCGCCGCACCATTCCCATTCTTCTAATCAATGGATGCACCCCGCCCGCCCCTTCGCGTAATTCCCAATTTATGAAGAATTCTTACATTTTTATTTTAACGGTTGAAATTCTCCCAAAAGGTTGTTATGTTAAGTAGGCAGCCTGACCTTTTTATGGCAGGGCTGGAAAAGAAGTGAAGATTGGGGCTAATTATTTATGCGCATTGTAAAAAAAGGAAGAACAATTGGGAAAATGCTTTTGACGGTCATGACAGCCGCGGCTTTTACGGCCTCATTAGCAGTGACATCATTGGCTGACCAGAACGCGGATACCACCAGGTTCGTACCCGGCACAAAGGTAAACGGTGTGGGGATCGGCGGACTTACAACAGATGAGGCAAAAACCAGGATAGAAGGTTTTTATGACGGTGAATATACCCTGACCATAAAGGAACGGGGGGACAAAGAGGAACGTATTAAGGGAACGGACATAGGATATAAGGTGACGGTGCCGGAAGGTCTCCAGGCTATTCTGGATGCCCAGAACGCCTCGGGGCGCAACTCGGGACCGTCCACGGACAACTCCCATACCATGACCATGACCGCGGCCTACAGCGAGGAGGCTTTGACAGCCAAGATCAGATCCCTGGCCCTTATAAGCGGTTCTAATATCACAGTCACCGCGGATGCACGTGTGTCATCCTATGAAGAGGGACAGCCATTTACCATTATACCGGCAGTACAGGGGAATAATGTGGACGAGGCTAAAACAGAAGCCCTGATCAAAGAAGCGGTAAAGGCAGGGCGGACATCCGTGGATATAGATGGGGCCGGCTGTTATTACCAGGTGAATGTGCGGGAGGACAGCGAGGAACTGAAGGCCCTGTGTGATACCATGAACAGGTATAGGACAGCAACTGTCAATTATGTGTTCGGCGATGTTAAGGAACCCCTGACCGGGGAGATGATATGCAGCTGGATTACAGGCAGCCAGGGCACCACAGCGGTGCTGGACCAGGAAAAGGTGGTTGCGTTTGTGGCCGGACTGGCTGCAAAGTATGATACGGCCGGAACTGCCAGGACCTTCCACACTGCGGGGGGAAAGGATGTAGAGATCACCGGCCCCTATGGATGGAAGCTGGATGTGGCGGGGGAGAGCGCAGCCCTTACCCAGCTCATACAGGCAGGACTGGCCGAGGGAGAACAGGACCGGGAGCCGGTGTATGCAGCCACAGCTGCCAGCCGCACTGCGCCGGACTGGGGGACCACCTATGTGGAGATTGACCTCACCGGACAGCATGTGTACATGTTCCAGGAGGGCAGCCTTGTATGGGAAGCTCCCTGTGTAACTGGAAATATCGCTAAGAACTACGACACGCCTGCGGGCATTTACAGTCTGACTTACAAAGAAAAGGACCGGATCCTGCGTGGAGCAAAAAAGGCGGATGGAAGCTACGAATATGAGAGCCATGTGGATTACTGGATGCCGTTTAACGGAGGGATCGGCCTGCACGATGCGACCTGGAGAAGCAAGTTCGGGGGATCCATCTATCAGACCAGCGGCAGCCACGGCTGCATCAACCTGCCGCCGGACAAGGCAGCGGTTCTCTATGATCTGGTTTACAAAGGGATGCCGGTGCTCTGCTATGAGTGAGCATAGGCCGCGCCGGTGACCAAAAAGTATGGGAGACTGGAAAATGGGTGAGATCATCCGTTTCCCAGCCTCCCTTTTTTGTCCTTTTTCCGTAATAAGGACAGTCTGCTCCCCGCGGCTGACTGGAAGTGAAATCCAATTGTCTAAAATGTATGTCCTGGAGTGAGAATTTTGGTTTATTTTCTACTTGCAAAATAGATGCAAACAGAGTAAATTTATTCAGATGATAATCAGATGATGATTTAGAAGCAGAGAGGATACATAGTATGGCCAAGAGTGCGACAAAGGATATGACAGAAGGCTCGCCCGTAAAACTGATACTGGGGTTTTTCATCCCTATGCTGTGCGGGCTTTTGTTCCAGCAGCTTTACAACATGGCTGACACCATTATCGTGGGAAAGTTTCTTGGGGTAAAGGCATTGGCGGCAGTGGGCTCCACAGGCTCCATCAATTTTATGATCATCGGCTTCTGCCTGGGGGTGTGCAGCGGATTTGCCATTCCTGTGGCCCAGAAGTTTGGTGAAAAGAATATGAAGGCCCTGCGGCGTTTTGTGGCAAACGGCGGCTGGCTGGCCGCGGCATTCGCAGTGGTAATGACAACAACGGTCTGTCTCTTCTGCCGGGATATCCTGGAACTGATGCAGACGCCTGAGGATATTATCGAAGGGGCCTACAGCTATATTTTTGTGATCTTTCTGGGAATACCGGCCACCTACCTGTACAACCTCCTGTCCTGTACCCTGCGTTCCCTGGGGGACAGCACCACGCCCCTCTTGTTCCTGGTGTTTTCTTCCGTGGTCAATGTGGCGCTGGATCTGTTCACCATTCTGGTGTTGGACATGGGAGTGGCGGGAGCAGGGTGGGCCACCATAACTGCCCAGGCTGTGTCAGGACTCCTCTGCCTGTTTTATATGAAGAAGAAATACACCATTCTGAAGATGAATGAGGATGAATGGAAGCCGGACCGCCACTACATGAAGATCCTGTGCAACATGGGGATACCTATGGGACTCCAGTATTCCATTACAGCCATTGGAAGCGTGGTTTTGCAGACCGCGGTGAATTCCCTTGGCTCCATGGCAGTGGCTGCGGTAACTGCGGGAAGTAAGATCAGTATGTTCTTCTGCTGCCCCTTTGATGCGCTGGGTTCCACTATGGCAACTTACGGAGGCCAGAATGTGGGGGCACGCAAACTGGACCGGATCGATCAGGGGTTAAAGGCAGGATCCATGATAGGCTGTGTTTATGCCGTGATCGCTTTTGGGGTTTTGTTTTTCTTCGGCGACTTGATCGCACTGATGTTTGTTGATCCGGGAGAGACGGAGATACTGAGAAATACCAAATGGTTTTTAATTGCTAACAGCGTATTTTACATACCTCTTCTGTATGTGAACACGGTCCGGTTTATGATACAGGGACTGGGATTTTCCAGACTGGCCATTCTGGCCGGGGTGTGCGAGATGGCGGCCAGGACTTTTGTGGGCTTCTGCCTTGTACCGGTATTTGGGTACATGGCCGTGTGCATCGCCAATCCCGTGGCATGGATCGCTGCCGACTTGTTTCTGCTCCCTGCGTACCGGTATGTGATGAGGAATCTGAAGCACCTGTTTTATGGGAATGGGGAAAGTTAAATATAGCAGTTCAGGAAGAAGAACCGTCCTGAATTGTTTCATGAAAACAATAAAAAGCTGCGGTGCATCCGCAGCTTTTTGAATTGGCACATGATTGACATATTATTACTGCATTATTACCGCATCATCACCCCATCAAAGCTCCAACAGCGCGTTCCCAGGGAAGTACGGGCTGGAGTTTATATTCTATGGTCAGATCCTTGCGGTTATATTGCTTGTGGAAATTAGAGATGATCCGTTTTAATACCATCTCTCCTTTTTCAGCGGTTACGGTTGGGAGCAGGATAATGTACTGGCTGATGCTGTAGCGGGTGTACACATCACTGCACCGCAGGGAGTTGCGGACCGCATTATTAAGGTGTTCCATGGACTTGTTCAGGACAGCCAGCTTTGGAACATGTCCGTCCAGGTCGCTGACTGTCAGCAGGCACAGATAGATGGAGTCGCCTGTTCTCTCAATGGCCCTGCGCTCCAGCTGGAACAAGTCATGAAAGACAGGGTATTCACAGTAAAATGCACCGCCGGAAGCCTCCTCGCGGAGGGTTTCCTGAATGGAATCCAGGTTGGTGTTGATGCCCTGCTCCTTGCTGCGGATCGTCTTGTAAAGATCCTTAAAATGGTCGGAAGGCGATATGGAGAATTCGTTATAGAACAGGTCCATGGTATGGTTGTATTCTTCGATTGCCTGGCTGGTGTGGCCGTCCCTGTACAGGGAGTATACCAGGTAGTAATGGAATTCTTCATCAAAGGGCTCGATCCCCACAGCTGTCTGGCAGATGGAGGTGATCAGTGAAAAGTTTTCCTTTTTCAAAAGCAGATCCACTGTCTTATAAACCAGCTTCTGGTAAAGGGAGTGGTAGTAGGTGCTGATGGGGATGACCCAGGATTCATATTCGGATTTGGGAAGAAAATCGCCTTTATAGATGGCAAGCCCTTCCAGGCACAGTTTAAGCGCTGCGTCCTCATCCTGAATGTGGTTGATCACCTGGGTGCAGATGGCCTCAAAACGGTCAATGTCCAGCTGGGTAGGGTACTCCTGAGTCCATGCATAGGAACCTCTCTGCTGGACTAAAAGTTTCTGTGGAGGCAGTTCCAGGGGTTCCAAAAGCTTTCTGGAACGGAACATCAGGGTCTTTAAGGCGCCTTGGGGATTCACTCCGGGGTCATCTGCCCATATGACATTGATCAGTTCGTTGGGGCTTATATCTTTTTTTTGAAACACAACAAGGTACTCTAAAAGGCACCAGGGCTTTTTAGACTGGTTGCTGTTGTCGGTTATCTCTTTATCACCAACCTTGATTGAGAAGCCGCCCAGTGTATTCACATAAATAGTAGGCTTTTCTTCGGAAGCTGATGTTTTCATGGTCTTTCTCCTTTGCAATACAGAGTTACTACATTTTAGTATACTAACGTATAGGGGAAATGTCCAGAATAAAACTTAAAAAAAATTTTAGCAAAGGGAAGTTTTGTAACCGGAATGTAACCGTGGGCTGTTATACTGATAACAGGATAAATGGGACATTTTACAACAATTCAAAGTAAAGCAGGTGAATATATGTCTGTTGCGAGAACAGGAGCACTGCCGGATTCATACAAATATTATACCATAACCATAGACAGCTTTGATAACAGGCTGTTAAGTGGACAGGTTTTTCACGACAGCCTGGATCAGGGGATGGCCTTTAAAAGTCTGTCAGAGATGACATTGCTATTGGAAGGCTTATTTGACAAGCTGCATTATCCCATGAAGAGTGTGGACCAGAGGAATTTTAATAAAAAGCCTGCGGATATCAGGATAGAGGAACCACAGCATGGAACCAGAGCTTCTGAGGGAATCAAAGGAAAACTTGGAGAGTTCAGGCTTCATGTTAAGTACCGGTTTCATGCGACCTGGCAGGGGGATATCAGAAATTTAAGGAATGGGGAGACACATTCCTTTTTAAGCTTTCTGGAATTGATGGAGTATTTCAGCAGGGAGCTGGGTCCAGGGCCGGAGGATAACCCTTATGGTCTGGGCAAGAAGATGTGCGAGGTGGTGGTCCGCAATTATGATAATTTTATCATGAAGGGCGATATTTCCCATCCTGCCGTGGAACAGAGGGAATTATTCTGTAATGAATTTGATATTAAGGAAGCCATTGAACACATGCTGAACCCCTTACCTGAGGGGACGGACCAGGGAAATATAATCATACCAAGGACCGTGACCGTGTGCGCGGGCAACTTCGGACCGGCCACATTTGTGGTAAGGGTGCTTTTCAGGAGAAATTCCACCTGGCAGGGAATTATATGCTGGAAAGAGAGGCGCCGCCAGATTAATTTCAGGAGCTTCATGGAGATGATTCTTCTGATGCAGGACGCTGTGCTTCGCAGTGACAGCTGGAAGGAAGAGGACAGCACGGAGGCGGCGAACCTGGCCTAAAGCCAGGTATTATCTTCACATACGTTTTCAGACAGAAAGGACAGACAGACATAGATGGAGCAGAGGAACGGCAAAAGCGGGATACGTAGGATCATCATCATTATACTGGCTGCAGTCATGCTTGTCAGCGGGGGGATGACCATTCATCGTTACATGGAGGACCAGAGGGCCAAGGCCGAGTATGACCGCCTGGCGGAACTTGCCAGGGAGACCACAGCGCCGCCTGAGACCGAGGCGCCCACAGAGGAACCTGAGACAGAGCCTGAGGCAGAACCCTATGTTTCACCCATTAATTTTGATGAACTAAAAGAAGAAAATCCGGATACCATCGGATGGATCAGGGTGCCGGATACCAATATCGATTACCCCATTGTCCAGGGAACGGACAATGATTTTTATCTGAACCATGACTTTTACGGAAAGGAAAGCATAGGCGGAGCCATTTACCTGGACTTTGAAAGCCAGGGGGATTTTGTGGGGCGCAACAATATTTTGTACGGCCACAACATGAAGAATGGAAGCATGTTCAAGGACGTGGTGCGCTATAAAGAGGAAGACTACTTTAAGGAGCACCAGTATTTCAGCATCTATACCCCGGACAGGGAGATCAGGCTGAAGGCAGTGGCATGTTATTATGGAGAGGCCCAGCCCATTGTGCGAAAGACCCGTTTTAAATCCCAGGAGTCCTTTGACGCCTTTGTCCATGAGATGATAAAACCCTGCAGCTACGCGGTGGATGTTACTTATCCGGCCAAGACCCTGTATACCCTGGTAACCTGCAGCTATGAGATCAATGATGCCAGGACGTTCCTCTTTGCCGTGGAGGTGGATGAGGACGGCAGGGAGATCGGGCCTGATGAAGAGTTCCTGCAGAAGATGGATGACTTGATGAAAGCCAAACAGCAGGAGGCAGCCCAGGCAAAAGAGTAAGTGATGTATAAGGTATCAGCCACAAATTCCCAATTGGCAGATTTGTGGCTGATTTTACATTTATTTATACCTGTTTAATGCATAAAAAAACGTAAATAGGTATTGGAAATCAAGAAGAGATATGCTATACTTAGCACGTTAGGCACATTTTATTTAATAAAATAAAGAGTGCCGGAGGATAATAGGGCAAGGTTAAACTGTTTAGGGGATTGCCGGTCATCAGATGACAATGGAGTCATACCTGTGTGGATGGGTGTGGCTTTTTTCTTAGACAGTAAGACCGCATAGATTCCATTAAAAGAGGAGAGATTATTATGAAATTGAGTACAAAGAAAGTATTAGGCATGGTTCTGGCCGGTGTATTGGCCGCAGGTTCCCTGACAGCATGCGGCGGTTCCGGCACCGCATCTACAACAGCAGCGGATGCCGCCACGGCAGCTTCCGGCGACAGCCAGGCGGCAGCAGATACAACAGCGGCAGCAGGAGAGAAAAAGACGCTGAGAGTTGCCATGGAATGTGCATATGCGCCATATAACTGGACCCAGCCCGATGATTCCAATGGTGCGGTTCCCATTGCTGACAGCAATGAATTTGCATACGGATATGATGTAATGATGGCAAAGAAGATCTGTGACGAACTGGGATATGATCTGGAGATCGTGCGTCTGGACTGGGATTCCCTGATCCCGGCCGTAACCACAGGAAAGGTTGACTGCGTCATCGCCGGACAGTCCATTACATCCGAGCGCCTTCAGGCAGTGGATTTTACTGAGCCGTATTATTATGCGACTATCGTTACCCTGGTTAAGGAGGGAAGCAAGTATGCGGATGCAAAGAGCGTAGCCGACCTGGCAGGAGCAACCTGTACATCCCAGCAGAGCACCATCTGGTATAACACATGCCTGCCGCAGATCGAGGGAGCCAATGTACTGGCGGCTACCGCAAGCGCACCGGACATGCTGATGTCCCTGAATGCGGACAAGTGTGACCTGGTTGTGACAGACCAGCCAACGGGCAAGGGCGCACTGGTTGCTTACCCCAACTTTAAGATGATCGAGTTCGGCGGCGGGGAGAATGATTTCCAGGTAACGGATGAGGACATCAATATTGGTATTTCATTAAAGAAGGGAAATACCGAATTACAGGATGCCATCAACAGTGTTCTCACCAAGATGACAAAGGATGACTTCTCTCAGATGATGGATGAAGCCATCTCTGTACAGCCGCTGGCTAATTAATTGATACACCCTTCTGCGCAGTCACTGACCGTGGCTGCGGGGAGGAATAAAGTACGTTCAGACAGTAAGGAGAAAGGATATGCCTACAGACTTTTTCGGCCGCGTAATGGTCGTATTCAACCGATATGGTATGTCAATGCTGCAGGGTGCAGGCGTCAGTATGAGGATTGCACTGGTAGGTACATTGGTGGGCTGTATCATCGGCTTTGCCGTTGGTATTGTCCAGACCATACCAAGCGGAAAGGGAGATAACCCGGTAAAGAGAGCCGTGCTCTGGGTGGTAAAACTGATATTAAACGCCTATGTGGAGTTCTTCCGCGGAACCCCCATGATGGCCCAGGCCATGTTTATTTACTTTGGACTTCTGCCCCTTCTTGGCATTGATATGTCCATGTGGGGAGCTGCTAATTTTATTCTCTCCATCAATACGGGCGCCTACATGGCGGAGACGGTCAGGGGCGGAATCCTTTCGATTGACCCGGGTCAGACAGAGGGGGCTAAATCCATCGGTATGACCCATGTACAGACTATGGTCTATGTTATCCTGCCCCAGGCACTGCGCAATATCATGCCTCAGATCGGCAACAACCTGATCATCAATATCAAGGACAGCTGCGTGCTCTCCGTGATCGGTGTGACGGAGCTGCTGTACAAGACCAAGGCGGCCGCAGGAGCGCTTTATATGAATTTCGAGACATATACCATTACCATGATCATGTACTTCATCATGACATTCACATGCTCCAGGATCCTTCGCTGGTGGGAGAACCGGATGGATGGGGCCGATAACTTTGACCTGGCCACCACGGACACCTTGGCCCATACCAGCGGTATGTACCGTTTTCCGGATGATAAGGGCAAGAATAAGGAGGATGCGTGATGAAGGGAGATAATATTTTAGAGATCCGCCACCTGAGCAAAACCTTTGGCACCAATCTGGTTCTCAAGGACATTGACTTTTCAGTCAGCAGCGGGGATGTCACCTGTATCATCGGGGCATCGGGTTCCGGAAAATCCACGCTTTTGCGCTGCCTGAACCTGCTTGAGACACCTACCACAGGGGAGATCGTCTACCATGGCACCAACATAGCTGACAAGAAGGTAAATGCGCCTCAGTACCGCTCCAGGGTAGGAATGGTGTTCCAGAGTTTTAACCTGTTTAATAACATGACCGTGCTTGATAACTGTATCATCGGTCAGACCAAGGTCCTGAAAAAGAACAGGGCTGAGGCGCAGAAAAATGCCATGTACTATCTGGAAAAGGTGGGAATGGCACCATATATCAACGCAAAACCAAGGCAGCTGTCAGGCGGGCAGAAGCAGAGGGTAGCCATTGCAAGAGCTCTTGCAATGGAGCCGGAGGTACTGCTGTTTGATGAGCCCACTTCCGCCCTTGATCCCCAGATGGTGGGAGAGGTTTTGGAGGTTATGCGCAAGCTGGCCGGTGAAGGTCTTACCATGATCATTGTCACCCATGAGATGGCATTTGCCAGGGATGTATCCAGCCATGTGGTATTCATGGCCGGCGGCGTGATCGTGGAGGAGGGAGCTCCGGAGCAGATATTTGGGGCGCCCAAAGACAGGCAGACACAGGAATTCCTGAGCCGTTTCATGCATGGATGATATCAGGCTGTCATGGGGCTTATGAGGGATATGATTACGGAATGATTTACGGTAAAATAGGGCGGCACGATGGAATAAGGCTGCAGGGCTTAGATGATCTTGGCCCATGCAGATCCATTCCATTGTGCCGCCTTTTTCCGTGGTTTTGCGGGGCGTCAGGATTTATCCCTTTGCGTCCTCATCCACCTTTTGGGCCTTTGTGATATAGGGATAAAGGTCCTCGTATGATTCACGTTCCGCATCGTCCTGAGGCAGAGAGGGAATCAGCCCGGTACAATCCATGGTGGAACAGGCCTGAATGTCGATGTCAAACGGGTCTTTTTCCGTATCCTTGCTGGTATCCATTTGGAAATCACCTCCCCTTACATGTTTTTGTGTCTGTATGAAATGAATGATGTGTGTGAAGTATTACAGAGTTAGTTTGTATGGAAAAGCGGGAATTATACTGGCAATTGCAGCGGAAAAAGTCATTTTTTTTCAAACATATAATTTAGCGGTCACTGGTCCTGGTAATAAGATTTCCAATAATCCTTTGAAAGTTCGATAAAGGTCTTCAGCGGCTGGCTTACATAACTTTGCCTGGCATAACAGAAATCCAGATCCCAGTAGGGATGTGAGGGGAGGGAAAAAAGGGATATCCCATCCATGTTTTTTGTGTAACATTTGGGTATAATGGCGCAGCAGATCCCGGATGAGACAAAGGAGGGAATGCCGGCAGCGCTGGAGGTTTCAAATAAAATGTTGGGAGAAAACCCCGCTTCCTGGAAAATGGAATCTGTTACGGCGCGGCAGCTGGACTTCTGGTACATAAGCACAAAGGATTCGTCTTTCAGAAGCCGCAGATCCAGCTGAGGGTATTCCTTTTCCCTGCTTTTTATGGACCGCGCAATGGGGTGGGAGGAGGGCAGGGCGGCATAAAATTCCTCGGAACAGATATGGATGTAGTTGATATTGGCCTTTTCACGGGGACCGATGGTGATAAAGCCCAGGTTCAGGTTTCCGTTGGCGATCATGTTCTGCATGTCATAGCTTCCAATCTCCAGAGGGGAGATGGAGACATTGGGATGCATCTGCAGAAAGCGGGGATATATGGAAGTGAACATGGCAATACCCCGCCCGCCCGGCATTCCCAGGGAAAATGAGCGCTGGGACCGGTCCAGTACATCTGCGATTCTGTGATAAGTGTTTTTCTTGGTGAGCATGATCTCACGGGCGCCCTGTACATAGAGCTCCCCGATTTCTGTGAGTTCCCAGTTATGACGGGTCCGGTAAAACAGGGGCGCGCCCAGTTCCTTTTCCAGCTTCAAAAGCTGCTGGTTTAAGGCGGACTGGGAGATAAAAAGCTTCATGGCGGCCCGGCTGACATTTTTTTCTTCTGCAATCTTAAGGATATATTCTATCTGTTTTAAATCCATGGGTATCTGTCTCTCCTCTGCCAATTATAATGCGGGTAGTTCAAACATGTTTTAGGAAAATTATAGCAGGTATGCGGGATTTTATAAATGGATTTATTAAGACATATAGTGAAATTAAGAATTTTACTTATAGAAGGCCGGAGGATATAATCGTGTTATGGATCGGCTGCCTTAAAAAGGGGCGGCTGGAGATGACAAGGAGGAACCTATGGGAGCATATGATGTAATCATTATTGGAGCAGGGGTGGTGGGCAGCGCTGTTGCCAGGGAATTGTCCCGTTTCTGTCTCGACATTGCGGTTCTGGAAAAAGAACCGGATGTGGCCTGCGGCAATTCCGGCAGGAATACGGGAATGCTTCATGCCGGATTTACCTATACGCCGGGATCGCTGAAAGCAGAGTGCGCAGTGGAGGGAAACAGGGAATTTGACCAGGTGGCAGAGGAACTGGATGTCCCATTTCGCAGGACCGGCAAGCTGGTTGTGGGATTTGATGAGGAGGACAGGAGGAATATTCTTAAATTCAAGGAAATCGGGGAACGAAACGGTGTAAGAGGAATGGAAATGATCGACAAGGCCCGTCTCAATCAGCTGGATCCCAATGCGGGCGGGGAGTTTGCCATGTACGTCCCGTCCTCCGGCATCCTGGACCCCATGCAGTACACCATAGCCCTGGCGGAAAATGCATGTGCAAACGGCGTGCGTTTTCTGTTCGCCCGCAGGGTGGAGGGAATCCGGCGGGAAGAGGATGGATATCTGATACATACCTGCAAAGGGGATGTGAGGACAAAGTGGGTGATCAACTGCGCAGGCATGTATGCGTCCCAAATTTCCGCCATGCTGGGATATCCCGATTATCCGGTCAGGGGATTTAAGGGGGAGTATTATGTGCTGGATAAAAAGGCAGGGAAAAATATGAGGATACCCATCTACCCGGCGCCCAATGAAAAGGGAGGGTTCGCAACCCATGCAACCCCCACCATTGATGGAAACGTACTGGTGGGGCCTGACTCCTATATAACGGAGGGATATGAGGATTACAAGGTGACCAGAGAGCATATGGACGGACTTTACAGGGATGGCCGCAGGATGTTTAAGGAAATGAAGCCCGAGTATTTTATCAGGAATTTTGCGGGAATACGCTGGAAGATCTATGATCCGAAAACAGGGGGAAATAAGGACTTTGTGCTGGAATCAGACGATTCCCATCCCTGTACCGTAAACCTGGCGGGAATCGAGTCTCCGGGCGTCACCTGCGCCCTTCCCCTGGCCAGGAGAGCGGCAGCGATCCTAAGGGAGAAGGAAAATCCGCGGATCGATCCGTCATTTTCACCGTACCGTAAAGGGATCAGGCGTTTTTCGGATATGGATCAAAAGGAAAAGAAAGAAGCCATTGCCGGCAATCCTGATTATGGGGAGGTTATATGCCGCTGTGAGACGGTTACCAGGGCGGAAATCCTCCAGGCCATCCATAATCCCCTGGGAGTCCATACTGTAACCGGGATCAAGAACAGGACAAGGGCTACCATGGGACGATGTCAGGGAGGCTACTGTGAAACGCGTATCACAGCCATGATCCAGGAGGAACTTGGGATTGACGAGAGACAGGTGCGCTACTCCAAAGAAAATTCATATATGTTTACAGGAAAGGTAAGGTGACGGGGGTGAAACAGGTATCAGCAGCGATCATTGGCGGGGGGCCGGCTGGCCTGGCTGCAGCAGTACAGCTATACCGCAGAGGGATAACCGACATTGTGATCCTTGAGAGGGAGAAAAAGCCGGGAGGGATCCTGCGGCAGTGCATCCACGATGGATTTGGTCTCACGCGGTTTAAGGAGACACTAAGCGGTCCGGAATACGCGCAGCGTTTTATGGACATGGTGGATGATATGGGAATCCCGTATATTACGGATACCACAGTATTGGAGATTACACCTGATAAAAGGATTTACGCTTCCTCCAGGGAAGGGATGATCGAACTGCAGGCCAAGGCGGTCATTCTCACCATGGGCTGCAGGGAGAGAACCAGAGGCGCTGTGAGTATCCCCGGGGAACGGCCGGCAGGAGTCTACACTGCAGGCGTGGCCCAGGCATATATCAATCTCCAGAATAAGATGGTGGGAAGGGAAGCGGTGATTCTGGGTTCAGGGGATATAGGCATGATCATGGCCAGACGTCTGACACTGGAAGGAGCCCATGTACAGGCCGTGTTTGAAATACAGCCCTATTCCAGCGGACTTCCCAGAAATATAGAACAGTGTCTTCGGGATTACGATATACCCTTGTATCTAAGCCATACGGTGACCGATATTCTTGGAAAGGAGCGTTTGGAAGGCGTGGTGGTTTCCCAGGTGGATGATCACATGCAGCCTGTTCCGGGAAGTGAGAAGACATATGCGTGCGATACCCTGATCCTCTCGGTGGGACTGATACCTGAAAATGAACTGTCCCTTGGGGCGGGTGTTATACTGGATGGCAGGAGCAAAGGCGCTGTGGTGGATGAAAATTACCAGACAAGTGTAGACGGAATCTTTGCGGCAGGCAATGTGCTCCATGTCCATGACCTGGTGGATTTTGTGTCCAGGGAGGCGGAACGGCTGGGGGACGCCGCGGCGGAGTATGTGAGAAAAGGCGGCCTTCCATCATGCGGGCTGGACATAAGGACCGATGAACACATTACTCACACCATACCGCAGAAGATCAGCGGGAACAAGTCCTTCTGTCTGTCCCTCAGGGTAAAAAGGCCCATGAGTGACTGCAGGATCCAGGTGCTCCAAGGAGGCCGTGTGATCAAAGAGCAGACATTTAAAAAAGCAAATCCGGCAGAGATGATCCAGATTACCGTGGACGCGTCTGTCTTAAACTGCCGGGAAGATGTGGAGGTGAAGGTGGTATGAAAACAAGCTTTACCTGTATTGTGTGCCCTGTGGGCTGCAGCCTTCAGGTGGAGGAACAGGATGGGAAGGTGCTTAACATCAGTGGAAACCGATGTCCAAAAGGCCATGGTTATGCACTCCAGGAAATGACCGCTCCGGTGAGGAACATAGCCACTTCCATACGGATCAAGGGCGGTGAACTGCCCCTGGCCAGCGTCCGTCTGTCCGCTCCCATTCCCAAGAAGGATATTTTCAGGGCAATGGAGGAGATCAGGAAGGTGACCATACATGCTCCGGTCCATATCGGGGATGTGGCTGTCAGGCATCTGCTGGGCACGGAGGTGGATGTGGTGGTGACAAAGAACGTTTTGGAGTCCTGATATCCAGATGGACCAATGTTAGCTGTAAAAGGAGGATAAATAAAAAGTATGAAGGTGACAGAGGGAGGAATGGTATCGGGATTGCTGCGGGATGTTAAAATCCCCAGGATGTTCCATGCAAGGCAGACATTTCCCAGGGAGGTAATTCCTCGGGAGGAGATTGCGGGGGTGGTGGATCAGCAGCTGAGTCAGGAGCGGTTCGCGTCCCTGATCAAGCCGGGGATGAGGATCGCCGTCACGGCAGGAAGCAGGGGCATACGAAACGTGGATATTATTACAAAGGCCATTGTGGATTTTGTCAAGGGCAGAGGGGCAGTACCTTTTATCGTTCCGGCCATGGGAAGCCATGGGGGCGCTACGGCAGAGGGACAGCTGGAGGTGCTGGCAAGCTATGATATTACCCCGGAAACCATGGGATGCCCGATCCGGTCCTCCATGGAGGTGGTGGAGCTTGGGGTTTCTGAGAGAGGCAGGCGGGTGTTTATTGACAGGAATGCATATGAAGCGGACGGCATTATCATATCATGCAGGCTTAAGCCCCACAATGCGTTTCGCGGAGCTTATGAGAGCGGGCCATGCAAAATGATGACAGTGGGCCTTGGCAAGCAGGAAGGCGCCAGCATTGTGCACAGCGATGGAATGGATGTGATTGCTGAAAACATTCCCACCATGGCCAGGGTGGTGCTGGAAAAGGCAAAGATATTGCTTGCGATCCCATGCATGGAAAATGCATATGATGAGACTTGCAGGATTGAGGCGATCCTTGCACAGGATATCATGGAGCGGGAGCCGGAGCTTCTAAAATATGCCTTTTCCAACATGCCCAAGCTTATGGTGGGGGAGACAGACGTGCTGGTGGTGGATGAGATCGGCAAAAATTACAGCGGCACAGGAGTGGACCCCAATATTACAGGAACTTTTTCAACACCTTATGCAACCGGTGGGATCAGGGTGCAGAGAACCTGTTTCCTGAACCTGAGCCAGGCCAGCCACGGCAATGCGCTGGGCTGCGGACTGGCCTCTGCCATTACCAAAAAGATTTTTGATCAAATGGATATCGAAAAGATGTATCCCAACTGTATCACCAGCACGGTGCTGGCTTCGGCACGGATTCCATGTGTGGTGGCCACTGACAGGGAAGCCCTGCAGCTGTGTATCCGTACCTGCAATAAGATAGACAGGGGGCGGGTACGGGTGGTGCGCATTGCCAACAGTCTCCATATCGGGGAGATCATGCTGTCAGAGGCCTACTATGAGGATGTAAAAAAGGGGCTGTATCCGGGGGTAGAAGCTCTGGATGAACCCAAGGCGCTGGAGTTTGATGAATCAGGGAATTTGACCACACCTGCGGAATACATGGCTGCGCCATAATTGCCAGATATAAATAAAAATGTACGGTTTCCGGAAGTGTTACCCTTGATCCTGGAAACCGTACATGTTTGTTACTTAATTACTCTGCGTTCAGGGCCGCCTCAATGAATCCCTTAAATAATGGATGGGGCCGGTTGGGCCGGGATTTAAGCTCCGGGTGGGCCTGGGTGGCAATGAACCAGGGGTGGCTGGGGATCTCCACCATTTCCACGATCCGGCCATCGGGGGAAATGCCGGAAAGCTTCATTCCGTTCTGGGTAAGCAGCTGACGGTAGTCATTGTTTACCTCGTAGCGGTGGCGGTGGCGTTCGTGTATGGTCTCCTGGCCGTATACCTGGTATGCCTTGGAGGACTTGTCCAGTACACAGGGATAGGAGCCCAGCCTTAAAGTGCCTCCAATGTCCTCCACCCCGTCCTGTTCAGGCATGAGATGAATGACAGGATGGGTGGTGGCAGGATTTAACTCCACGCTGTGGGCATCCCTGCAGCCGATCACATTGCGGGCAAATTCCACTATGGACAGCTGCATTCCAAGACAGAGTCCAAGGAATGGAATGTTGTGTTCCCGGGCATACTGGATGGCGTATATCTTGCCATCAATCCCGCGGTCACCGAATCCGCCGGGCACCAGGATTCCCTTTACACCGCCAAACAGCTGTCCTGCATTTTCCTCAGTGACTGTTTCTGAATCCACCCACTTGATATTTACATGGGCATGGTTTGCAACTCCTCCGTGTTTTAAGGCCTCCACCACGGAAATATAGGCATCATGGAGCTGGATGTATTTTCCTACCAGGGCTACGGTCACTTCCTGCTTGGGATGTTTCCAGGCATCGATCATATTCTGCCAGTCCGTCAGGTCAGGTTCGGGACAGGGAAGATTCAGGCATTCGCAGGCTGACTGGGCCAGGTGCTCCTGCTCCATGACAAGGGGTACTTCATATAGCACGTCCACATCCAGATTCTGGAGTACGTGGTGAGGGGGAACATTACAGAAAAGGGCAATTTTGTTTTTGATGCCTTCGTCCAGGGGCTGCTCAGAACGGCAGACAAGGATGTCAGGCTGGATTCCCATTCCCTGAAGGTCTTTGACGCTGGCCTGGGTGGGTTTGGTCTTGAGTTCGCCGGAAGCTTTCAGGTAGGGGATCAGGGTTACGTGGATCATGCAGGTGTTTCCGGGACCTGCCTCGTGCTGGAACTGGCGGATCGCCTCCAGGAACGGCTGGCTTTCAATATCGCCTACCGTACCGCCGACTTCGATAATGGCGATCTCGGTTTCGGTTTCAGAGTAGTTGCGGTGGAAGCGGCTCTTGATCTCATTGGTAATGTGGGGGATTACCTGTACCGTACCTCCGCCAAAGTCTCCGCGGCGCTCCTTGTGCAGCACGGTCCAGTAGACCTTGCCTGTGGTCACGTTGGAATTCCTGGTAAGGCTTTCGTCAATGAAGCGCTCATAATGTCCCAGGTCCAGGTCGGTTTCGGCGCCATCGTCTGTCACGAATACTTCTCCGTGCTGGACCGGGTTCATGGTGCCGGGGTCAATGTTGATGTAGGGGTCGAATTTCTGCATGGTTACTTTGTAACCTCTTGCTTTCAGCAGTCGGCCAAGGGATGCGGCTGTGATTCCTTTGCCAAGGCCGGAGACAACGCCGCCTGTAACAAATACGTACTTGACTGGCATAGTGGGGATACCTCCTTTTGATTGGTGTGACCTGCTTTTGTTAATGTGTTAATAGTATCAAAAAAATAACTGATACATTATACATCCACATGAAAAATAAATCTAGGACTTTTTGTAAAAAATTAAGAAATTTAATTGTTCTTTTCTTGATTTATGGGGAGACTGACACTATAATGGTAGAGAATGGGTTTTTGTTGGGAATTGATAGATGACCTATTCAGAGGGAGAATTAGTACGATATGGATAATAATAACAAACAAGATCCAAATACGAAGAGCAACTGGCAAACTATCACCATGCTCCTGATAGCTGCCCTGCTTACATTTGGCCTGGTGAGCTGGATGAACTCCTACTTAAACTCCAAGCGGCGGCAGGAACTGTCCTACAATGAGTTTGTGACAATGGTGGAGACAGGGGATGTGGAATCCATCAAGATCGGAAACTCGGAGATCACAGTTATTCCAAAGTCAGGCAATACCAAGTATTCCCAGGATCTGGATTACTATGTGGTAAAGGTGCCGGGGGACTATAAGTTTGTGGACCGGTTCCTGGAGTACAATGTGGATACCCACCAGGAGAAGAATGACACCAGCACCCTGCTGCTGGTCCTCCTGAATTATGCGGTGCCCTTCCTGTTCCTGCTGTTCCTCATGAACTTTACCATGAAGCGGATGGGCGGCGGCGGAATCATGGGGGTTGGCAAGAGCAATGCCAAGATGTATGTGCAGAAGGAGACCGGCATCACCTTTAAGGATGTGGCCGGGGAGGATGAGGCCAAGGAATCCCTGACCGAGATCGTGGACTTCCTTCACAATCCCGGTAAATACACCAAGATTGGCGCCAAGCTCCCCAAGGGCGCTCTGCTGGTAGGCCCTCCCGGAACAGGTAAGACCCTTCTTGCAAAAGCGGTGGCAGGTGAGGCCCATGTGCCATTCTATTCCCTGTCCGGTTCCGATTTTGTGGAAATGTTCGTGGGCGTGGGTGCATCCCGTGTCCGCGACCTGTTTAAGAACGCAACAGAAAATGCCCCCTGTATCATCTTCATTGATGAGATCGATGCCATTGGCCGCAGCCGTGACAGCCGTATGGGAGGCAATGACGAGCGTGAGCAGACCCTGAACCAGCTTCTTTCCGAGATGGACGGCTTCGATTCCACCAAGGGACTTCTGGTTCTGGCAGCCACCAACCGCCCGGAGATCCTGGACCCGGCTCTGCTCCGTCCGGGACGTTTTGACCGCCGTGTTATCGTGGATAAGCCTGACCTGAACGGGCGTATCAACATACTTAAGGTCCACTCCAAAGACGTGCTTCTGGATGAGAGCGTGGACTTTAAGGAGATTGCCCTGGCCACCTCCGGCGCAGTGGGCGCCGACCTGGCCAACATGATGAACGAAGCAGCCATCAACGCGGTTAAGCATGGCCGCAGCGCAGTATCCCAGAAGGATCTGTTTGAGGCAGTGGAAGTGGTTCTGGTGGGCAAGGAGAAGAAGGATCGGATCATGAGCAAGGAGGAGCGCCGCATCGTGTCCTACCACGAGGTGGGCCATGCGCTTGTAAGCGCCCTTCAAAAGCATTCCGAGCCGGTACAGAAGATCACCATTGTTCCAAGGACCATGGGCGCTCTGGGGTATGTTATGAATGTTCCGGAGGAAGAGAAGTACCTGAACACCAAGAAGGAGCTTGAGGCCAGACTGGTAGAGCTGATGGCGGGACGCGCGGCGGAGGAGATCGTATTTGAGACGGTTACCACCGGAGCGGCCAACGACATCCAGCAGGCCACCAATGTGGCGAGAGCCATGGTAACCCAGTACGGAATGTCGGATAAGTTTGGCCTTATGGGTCTGGAATCCCAGGAGAACCAGTATCTCACAGGCCGTAACGTATTAAATTGCGGTGATGCCACCGCTGCCGAGATCGACCAGGAAGTGATGAAGATACTGAAGGATTCCTATCAGGAGGCCATCCGCCTGCTCAGTGATAATAAGGATGCCATGGATCAGATCGCCGCTTTCCTGATCGAGAAGGAAACCATCACCGGCAAGGAGTTTATGCAGATTTTCCGCAGGGTAAAGGGAATACCGGAGCCGGAGGAAGAAAAGACGGATGAGGATGCCGGGCAGAAGACGGATGAGGATGCTGCACGGAAGGCAGAAACCCATACATCGGAGCAAAAGGACGGGGACCATGGGCCAGACCAAAGGGATGAGAACCATGGGCCGGATCAAAGGGATGAGCGACAGACGCCGGACAGCGGCGCAGCAAAACCCCAGTCCCAGGTTCAGCCTGACGGATCAGGTTCGGGCAGCCGCGGAGATGGCCAGAGGTTTGGTTCCGGTGAAAACCAGGAGACGATCTGGAACCACCCGGGAGATGAATATAACAAGTAATTAAATATGACCCATATGTGCAGCGGGGCACCAGCTGGTTGGTGCCCCGCTGTTTTTATGCCCGCTTTTGCCCCCATTTTCCCGCCGTCCTGAACTGTTACATATTTTTAATGCTTCCCCTCACGTTCTCTGATATAATATTGTGGACAGACTGTGTGCTGCCCTATAAAAACTATCCGGAGGAACGGGTTATGAAGCATATGTCATTCCGCCTGAAGCTTACGCTGGCATTTATTGTGACAGCCATGATCGAGGGCGCCCTGATCGGCGGTTTATCCTATTGCCACAGCAGGGATATTGTGGTTAAAAATAAAAAGCAGGAGATGTCGGATACCATCAACCGAATCGATATCAACATCAATGTCAAGGTGCGCTATATCATGGAAGTGCTGGACAATGCAGCGGACAGCGAACTGGTCCGCGGAGCCTGCTTGTCGGGGTGGGACAAGGGGGAGAGGAGTATCCGCAGGACCTATCTGGATGATTATTGCTCCAGCCTTATTAAATCCATTGGTGAACAGATGGAGATTTCCATCATCAACCGGTCAGAGATCTTATACACCACCGGTGATACGGAGATGGGAGATCCGCAGGATGTATCTGATGGTACTCTTGACGTCTATTACCAGGCAGTGGGGGAACGGTATAACAAAGCGGTGTGGGCCGGGATCATGCCCGCGCTTTTTGCCCGGCCCCGGGAGGAGCGCCAGGTGGTGACAGTTGCCAGGGCGATTATGGATGACCGGGGGGACAGGGTCCTGGGGATGATGCTTATTGAGCTGGACCCGGACATGTTCAGCAATCTTCTGTTGGGAAACCAGGGCCTGTTCCAGTACCAGTACCTTTTTATCGTGGACCAGAAGGGAGAGGTCATATGCAGCAATCCCAAGGTGAACAAGGGATGGCAGGAGGAGATCGATGACCGGTTTGAACGGGGGATCCGCCGTTTCGACCTGGAATGGAGGGGGAAGGAATACTATGTGTGCGGACAGTACAACGGAGTTACGGGATGGAAATCCTACTCCGCCATCCCATCAGAGGGCCTGTTCCCCCAGGCCAAGGATCTAAACAGCGCCATCTGGCTGGTGGTGATCATGTGTACCATTGGAATCGCAGCAGTGATCGCCGTACTGGTCTATGCCATGGCCAGGCCCATCAAGCGGCTTTCCAGGGCCATGAGCCAGGTGCAGGAGGGGGATTTTACCGTGCGTGTGCCGGAAGGGAGAAAGGATGAGATCGGTGAACTGATGGATTCCTTTAACTACATGGTGGATAAGATCAATACCCTGATCCGTCAGGTTTATCAGGAAAAGATAGCGCAGAAAAACGCGGAGGTACAGGCGCTGCAGGCCCAGATCAACCCTCACTTCCTGTACAATACCCTGGATTCAGTGAACTGGATGCTGATCGACCGGGAGGAGTACGACATCAGCGACATTATCATTTCCCTGGGCAGTCTGATGCGGTACTGCATCGAGGATGAGAACGCCTTTGTACCCCTGGACAGGGAAGTAGAATATGTGTTAAGCTATCTAAAGATACAGAAAAACCGTCTGGAGGACAGGCTGGAGTATCAGGTGGATGTGGACGAATCCGTGCGGGAGGAAAAGGTACCCAAGCTGATTCTCCAGCCCATGGTGGAGAATGCGATCACCCACGGCATTGAGCCCCGCAAGCAGAACGGTATCGTGAGTATCCTGATCATGGATGGGGGAGATGAGATCCGGATTTCGGTAAGGGATAACGGGATCGGAATGACGCAGGAACAGCTGGACCATCTGAAGGAGGAGGTTCCGGACCTGGGAAAAGAGGGACATACGGGAATCGGGATCAGGAACGTGGACAGGCGCATCCGGCTCCATTACGGTGAACAGTACCGCATCAGGATTGAGAGCGTGTATGGTATGGGAACATCCATTTATCTGAGGATACCAAAGGAAACTCCGGAGCCTAAGCCGGAAGAAGGGAGGGAGGATGAAAGGTGAAATTAATGATTGTGGATGATGAGCCGAAGATCAGAAAAGGTCTCCTGAAACTTCTGGGGGCCAGGGAGGGATGGCAGGTGAGCGGGGTCTTTGAGGATGCCCATTCGGCCCTGACCGCCCTCTACGACCAGGAGGCGGATGTGATCGTCACAGACATCAAGATGCCGGAAGTGTCGGGGCTGGAGCTGATCCGGCAGATCCGTGAACGGAACCAGGAGATCCGTATCGTGATCCTCAGCGGCCACAGCAATTTTGCCTATGCCCAGAAAGCCATTGAACTGGGGGTGACCAGGTATCTGTTAAAGCCCACCAATCCAAGGGAACTGATCGCAGTCCTGGAAGGAATTGAAAAGGAATTGGAACCCGCCCGGGAGGAGGGGGAACAGGAAGGACAGATCCAGGGGGACACAGCGGCGGACAACCTGGCGGATGGGGATAGTGTCGGGAATCTTTTGGTGCAAAAGGCAATCCGGTACGTGGAGGTCCACTACGGGGGAAGGATCACCCTTAAGGATATGTCTGAGGAGCTGCACCTGTCCCCCAACTATCTGTGTGAGCTTTTTAAGCGCCATACAGGGAAGAACCTGATGGAGTATGTGACCGAGTACAGGATGATAAAGGCCAGGACCTATCTGAACCATGTGGAGTATAAGGTGTCGGATGTGGCTGAGATGGTGGGGTACAAGGAGGCCAAGTACTTTAGCAGCGCATTTAAAAAAACCTATGGTATCACGCCCCTGGAGTACCGCAATAAAAAATAAAATATTGGAAAATGATGTAAAAGACTGGAAATATGACGAAAAATCATATCCAGTCTTTCTTTTATTAAGCAATACTTACAAAATCCGTAATATTTTGGAGTAAATAGTAATCTGACAGAATTGTGAGTCCAACGGGCTGCTGATATACTATTGGTACAAGAAATTGGTAACCGTCAGTCCATTGGGGAATTAAAGCTGAGATGTCAGATAGCAGATACAGGACCCTGAGGGCGGACACGCAAAAAAGGAGGATTAAAATTATGAAGAAACGATTAGGCGCATTACTGTTGGCAGCATCCATGGCAGTGAGTACAGTTGCCCTGGGAGGCTGCAGTTCCGGCAAAACGGCTGAGACCAAAGCAGCCACTGAGGCGGCGGCACCGGCTGCAGGGGACAGCAAGGAAGCGGATACAAAGACTGCGGATACAAAGGCAGCTGAGGCAGCAGCACCCGTCACAGAGGGAAAGAGCGCAGCTGATTATAAGATCGTACTGATCCTTCCCGGACCCATCAATGACCAGAGCTGGAACGCAACCAACTACGCGGGTCTGGTGGCCTGCAACGAGACATTGGGAACCAATATGGAGTATGTGGAGAATGTGCAGGCATCTGACTATGAGTCCACCTTCCGTGAATATGCAGAGAGAGGCTATGACCTGATCATGGCGGCCGGATCACAGTTTGATGAGGCGGTTGGGGCAGTTGCCCCCAATTATCCTGACACCACCTTCTGCGCTGTCAATGGTTCCAAATGTGACGGCGACAATGTGGCTCCTATTTTCCCAAAGGAATATGAGGCCAGCTATGTGGCATCCATTATCGCAGGTTATGTGACGGAGAACGGCAACTTTGCAACCATCGGCGGTTTCCCCAATGAGCCAATGGAGCACCTGATGGATGTATATGAGAAGAATGCGGTTGCCATTGCAAAGGAGAGAGGCATCTCAGAGGCAAAGGCAACAAGGGCATATGCCAACAGCTGGGATGATGTGGCGCTTGGCAAACAGATGGCGGAGCAGATGATCGACAATGGAGCGGATACATTATTTGTATACGCAAATGAGGTTGGATTGGGCTGCATTGAGGCGGCAAAGGCAAAGGGAGCCAAGTTCATCGGCTTTTCCAGCGACCAGACCACCATTGACCCCAATACCGTGGTTGCATCTGTAAACTTTGATTTTAAGAACTTCTATACATGGGCCATTAGCCAGTACATGGAGGGCAAGCTTTCCGGCAATATGGTCCACGAGGCTGGAATCAGCGAGGACATTTTCGTACCAGTATACACTGATAACATTACCGATGAGGTGAAGGCTGCGGTTGACCAGGGACTGAAGGATTTTAAGGACGGTAAAGTTGATCTGCAGGCAATGTTTGAAAAGTAACAGGAAATAACAGGGAGGGCCTTAACAGCCCTCCCGGATTGATTAAAGGAGGATGACGCTTGTGGATACGCCGTTTTTTGAGTTGAGGAATATATCAAAATATTTTGCCAGGGTAGTGGCCAACAAGGACATTTCCTTTTCCATACAAAGAGGTGAGGTCCTGGCTCTGCTGGGTGAAAACGGGGCTGGTAAAAGTACGGTCATGAAGATCCTGTACGGACTTTATAAGGCGGACGAGGGACAGATATTCATGGATGGAAAGGAACAGAAGATCAGCTCTCCAAGGGACGCCATGGCCCTGGGTATTTCCATGATACAGCAGCATTTTTCCCTTGTAAACGCGCACACGGTGACGGAGAATATCGTACTTGGCAATGTCCACGGCGTGATCGATTATGACAAATGCAGGCGGGAAGTGGAGGACCTTTCAAAGCAGTATGGGTTCGATATTCCGGTGGATGCAAAAATTGCCGATCTGGCCGTGGGGGTACAGCAGAAAGTGGAGATACTGAAGGCATTGTACCTGAAGACCAGCCTGCTGATCATGGATGAGCCAACGGCTGTCCTCACCCCCCAGGAGTCAGAGACCCTGATGCAGTTTGTAAAGGATTATACGTCCAGGGGGAATTCAGTTATCTTTATTACCCATAAGATGAAGGAGGTAATGGAGGTGGCTGACAGGATCATTGTTATGAGGAACGGACGCCTGACCGGCGACCTGACAGCGGATGAGACCAGTGAGGTGGAGCTGGCAAGGCTTATGATGGGAAAGGAAATGGTGGTTGCAAAAAGGGAAGAGAATGAGGGGGACAGGGACAGGAAGGTGTGCCTTGAACTTCAGAATGTGACGGTCCGGCATAGGGGCGCCCTGCCCGTACTTAATGACCTTTCCTTCCAGATCATGGAGGGCGAGATCTTCGGTGTGGCCGGGGTCAGCGGCAACGGACAGGAGGAACTGTGTGAGGTCATCTGCGGCGCCCTTCCCGTATCATCCGGCCGTGTCTTCCTTAAGGGAAGGGATATCACTTCCACCTCTGTGAGGGAGCGCATCAGCCTTGGAATCGGCTATGTGCCCGTGGACCGGTACCGGGATGCCATGGTAGGGGAAATGACCCTGGCTGAGAATATGATGTTAAAGACCAGCTTTGACAGAAAATGGACGGATCACGGTTTTCTCAATAGGAAAAAGCTGTATGAATATACCCTAAAAGCCATTAAGGACTTTGAGATCAAGGCGCCGGGACCAGATGCCCAGATACGGGGTCTGTCCGGCGGCAATCAGCAGAAGGTGATACTGGCCAGGGAGGTCAACAATGCAGGTGAGATGCTGGTTATGGACCAGCCCACCAGAGGCTTGGACCTGGGTGCGATCAACAACATCCATACCAATATACTGGAAGAGCGCAGGAAGGGAAAGAGCATCCTTTTAGTGTCCACGGAACTGTCTGAGATATTTGAACTGTGCGATAGGATCGCTGTTATCTACAAGGGCGCATTTATGGGAATCTACCGCCATGACGAGCTGACCACAGAGCGGATCGGGCTTTTGATGGCAGGATATAAAGAAGAGAAGGGGGCATAAAGCATGAATGCAAAGATAAGGGATATGATCGTGACCAATGCGGTTGCGATCCTTGCGGGCCTGCTTCTCAGCGGTCTGATGCTTCTCCTGTTACATATTAACCCATGGGAGGTATTTACCTACTCTGTGACCACCATGCTCACGGATAAATATACCACAGGCGAGGTGTTCCTCAAGGCAACGCCCCTGATCTTTACCGCGCTGGCATTTGCATTTACCTTTAAGGCAAACCTGTTTAATATCGGCGCCCAGGGGCAGTTTTACATGGGAGCAGTGGCGGCCATTGCGCTGTCACTCCAATTGGACGGAAAGGTTCCCACCCTGGTCCTGCTGGTGGTCGTATGTCTGGCGACCGCGCTGGCAGGAGGGCTGATAGGAGCATTGATCGGTTTTTTGAAAGCCCATTATAAAGCCAATGAATTCCTGGTAAGCATGATGTCGACCTATGTGGCTTTAAACGTGATGAACTATCTGCTGCGCACCTTTTTAAAGGAATCCAAGGGGGAATATCCCCAGACAGATGCCATTACCAGAGCCGCATGGCTGCCGACCATTGTCAAGGGGACCAGGCTGCATGCCGGTTTTGTGGTGGCTGTTCTGGTGGCTGTGGGCATATGGATCCTTCTGTACAAGACACCTCTCGGCTACCGCATCCGGGCAGTGGGAAGCAATGATTCCGCGGCCAGGATGTCCGGCATCAATTCAAAAAAGATATTTGTGATTGCATTTTTTATCAGCGGAGCCCTGGCGGGTATGGCCGGATTTACGGAGGTAAACGGGGTGCAGCACATGCTGATCCAGGATTTTAACAGCGGCGTGGGTTCGGCCGGTCTGGGCATCGCCATTCTGGCAAATGCAAACCCCATCGGTATTATATTTGCGTCCATCCTGTTTGGTGCCCTGGGAGTGATGGGTAACCTGATGGGCCGCATGCCGGGGGTAAACGTGCCGTCCAGTATTGTGGATCTGATGCAGGGATTTGTCATGTTGTTTGTAATCATCTCCTATTTCTTCAGACATTACCTGGAGAACAGGAGAGAGAAGCTTAAACTGCAGAAAGGAGCGTAAAGCTGTATGATCGTAAGTTTATTAAAACGGGCATTGATGATGAGTACGCCCCTGCTTTTCGGCTCCATTGCAGAGGTGATCGCAGAGCGTTCCGGTATGATGGTAACCGCCATAGAGGGGATTTTCCTCATGGGCGCCTGGGGTGGATTTGTGGGAACTTATATAACGGGAAATGCATTCATCGGCATCCTGTGCGCCATCCTGGCAGGGGTGACCGCTGCGGCTGTGTACGGCGTGGTGTGTATCTATTTAAAGCAGCACCAGGTGGTTACGGGAACTGCCATCAACGTGCTGGCAGCCGGTATCTGCACCTACCTTCAGAGAGTGTTTTTCGGCGTACCTACAGCGCCTCTGAAAATCAGCCCATTGCCGGAGATCGCCGTTCCGGTTCTCAGCAGGATCCCGGTTCTTGGGCCGGTCCTGTTCCAGCAGAATATACTGACATATGTGGTGTATCTGATCATACCTGTGTCCTATTTTATGCTGTTTAAGACATCCATCGGACTGACCATCCGCTCCACGGGAGAGAATCCTGAGGCTGTGGATGTGGCTGGTATCAATGTGAATACGGTGCGTTTCCTGACCGTATTGCTGGCCGGCATGATGGGCGGAGTAGCAGGCGCATTTTACTCCGTAGGGTATCTTGGGATGTTTACCACCAACATGATCGGCGGCCGCGGATGGATTGCATTTGCCATCTGTTTCCTGGGGAACTGGAACCCCAAGGGAGCGGTGATCGGCACGGTTGTGTTCGGTCTGGCAGAGGCTTTGGCTATCTATATGCAGTCCATGGGCGGAGGCGGAAACTTCCCCAACGAGCTGTTTATCGCACTCCCCTATATACTGACAATTGTGCTGACCGTTTCCAGAAAAAGCTTTAATGTGCCGGCCAAGCTGGGGGTTACATACAGTAAGGAGAATTGATTTTCTGGTAAACATAAAAGCGCGTGCCATTTGACACGCGCTTTTATGGCTGGATTTATAGTAAATATCTTTTTAATAAGCGGGTTAATTCCTTCACATCAATGGGCTTTGCTATATGAGCATTCATACCGCACCCCAAGCAACGCTGTATGTCATCAGAAAAAGCATCTGCGCTCATAGCTATGATTGGAACAGTTAAGGCATCCGGATGATTCAGCTCCCGGATTGCTTGCGCAGCCTCATATCCCGTCATGTGCGGCATCCGTATATCCATAAGAATAACATTGTAATATCCCTCTGGTGATTTTTGGAATTTTTCCAAGCATATCCGGCCGTCTTCTGCCCAATCCAATTCCACGCCCAGATCGGATAACAGTTCATTTGCAATCTCCCAGTTAAGCTCATTATCCTCAGCAAGCAGGATACGGCGCCCGGACAGATCAACATCCTGGTTCAATGTCCGGTTATTTGGTGTTCCAATCCCCATATATTGGCGCAGAGCATGGAATAGTGTGGATTTAAACAAAGGTTTGGAAATAAAACCGCTGATACCCGCCTCCCGGGCTTCGGCTTCAAATTCACTCCAGTCATATGCAGAAATCAGCAGTATCGGTACTTCATCCCCTAAATTGCGCCGTATCTCTTTTGCAACCTGGATCCCATTCATGCCAGGAAGTTTCCAATCTAACAGAATTATTTGATAATCCTCTCTCTTTTTGCGGTGTTGGTTAACCAGTTCTATGGCCATTTCCCCGCTTAATGTACATTCAGCCTTTATTCCAATGGATTTTAGCGTGTCCATGGCTGTCCTGCATAATAATTCGTCATCATCCACCACTAGCATATTCCAAGAGGGGAGAACCATATTCGTTTCCAGTGTAACTGCTTTTTCAAAATCAAACATGAGAAGAAACTCCGTACCTTTATCAAGCTCACTTTGTATGTGGATGGTTCCTTCCATCGCGTCCACAATGTACTTTGTAATCGCCATCCCCAAACCGGCACCCTCAGTTTTATGTATTCTGGCTCCATCCGCACGGCTATAGGATTCATAGATTCTTTTCAGAAAATCTGGCGACATACCAATTCCGTTATCCTTGACCTTGATATGAATTCGGACGTAATTTTCTCCTTTGGGAGATGTTTCTTCAGAAAAGGATAACTGAATTGCCCCTCCCTCCGGTGTATACTTAGTTGCATTGGATAAGAGATTCAGCAAAACCTGATTCAAGCGTACGCCATCGCACCACACATTTTCTGTTATGATATTTTCAACATGAATGTCAAAGGTTTGCTTTTTTGCCTTAACCTGTGGCTGCATAATGTTGACAATTCCCTCAACAACTTCCTTTAGTGAAATCTGCTCTGTTGTTAAAGTTAATTTACCGCTTTCAATTTTAGACATATCCAAAACATCATTGATCAGCCCTAATAGATGTTTGCTCGATAATGTGATTTTTCTAAGGCAATTCTGTACCTGTTTCCGGTCATCTATGTGGGCTGTGGCAATCGCAGTCATGCCTACAATTGCATTCATGGGTGTACGGATGTCATGGCTCATATTTGCTAAAAATTCACTTTTGGCTTTGTTCGCTTCAAGAGCCTCCTGCCGGGCCTTCTCCAATTCATGCAGCTGAGAGCGTGTTATGGAGAAGTACCGAAGAAAAATCAATGTTAGAATGATTAAAACGGAAGCACAAGACACCAATGTCATGAACATACGCTGGCTGCTTAGGTTGTTTATGGTATCGTCCAATATACTGTAAGGCATTACCGATACTAAATACCACTCAGAATAAGGTAATGATATACCATAGATCTGCCGTTTTTCGCCGTTTACTTCAAATATTCCAGCATATTCTTTATGATCCTTTAGCGCAGCGCCAAATTTTTGAAGTGAATGTTCTTCAGATGAATCATTTGCCGTGGAATCAAGCTGCTTTTGCAGTTGTTCAAAGAGATACCATAATTCAGTGTTGGGGTTTTGTATTACAAAACTTCCGTCCGGCCTGATTATATGATAATACATCAGCTGCCCTTCATCCTTTAAGGATAGGAATTCGGTAATATATTCCAAAGGAACGGCCGCTATCAGGCCGGCGCTTCCATCCCCATTGCGCATGGGATAAGCGGCGTCAACGCCAAACAATACCACTTCATTTCCAGCAGAATCAATGCCGACAGCAACGCGTTGTTCCCCTTGCAGGAGTGCTTCCACAAAAGGCTTTGGGTTAAGGGGCTGTATTAACTGCCCATAAAGAGGCTGAAAGTCTCCCTGGGCAGAACACAGTGCTAAATAGTCAAATTCCCTGATCTGTGCCCTGTAAATGAGCTCCTCATATAGCTTTTCTGTATCGGTATTATCTGTTGGGACAACGGAAACAATGCCTTTGACCTGATTAAAACGCAATTTAATGACAGTTTCAAAGTGTCTGGACATTTGTTCATTCATTCCAGACATATAAATTTTTCCGATTTCGTAAACGGCTTTTTCACTCTTTTGGCTCATATAAAATCCCAGCAGGCTAAAAATGATAATACTAAAAGTTAATAGCCCAATGAAACTGCATATTAGAAAACGTGTTGTAGGATTCTTCTTTATATTTTTTTCCACTGTTCTTATTTCTCCTTGGAATGCTTAAGAAAATAATTTTACGGTTTTATTATAAATGTTATCCTCACATACTGGCAATATCATTATTGGTAAGGTGTGCAAATAGGTTTGCCCGATCTTATCCTGACAAAGATGGTTTGCCATGATATAATTCAGACAGACAGGAGGCAGGTTATGAAACCACAAGAAACAAAATTTACGTTTGTATATAACGAAATCAAGCAGTGTATTTTGGAGGGCCAGATACTTCCTGGAAACGCCTTGCCATCTTCAAGGATATTTTGCGACCAATACCATGTAAGCAGATATACGATTAACCGTGTCCTTGATGCGTTGCGGGAGGAAGGTCTGGTTGATATCCAGCCTCGTCTTGCACCAATCGTTGCCTTAAGAAAAGATACGCCTGATTTGTCCAATACTGTTTTCAACATTTTAAAACAAAGAGAAGGTATTTTACAGGTATATAAGACCTTTGCTCTAATACTGCCTTCACTTCTGGTTTTTGCTTTGCAGGGGTGTGATGTGGAGATAATGCCTCATTATAAAAAGGCTATAAAAGTATTGCGTTTGGGAAATTCCTCTGATGGATGGCGTACGACTTCTAAATTAGGATCTGATATATTAAGAATAGGTGGCAATTCCCTGTTCAGCGAGCTCTATTCTTCATTCTGCCTTTCCAATAAGCTTACTTTTTTTACAGAAGAGTGTCCCTATTTCGCTGAACATTTTTTGCAGGGGTCTGTATCTGTAACCGGCGTTATTATAGATGTCTTAAAGGGCCGTGATCCCTTCATAAAGTACAGCCGGTTATCAAATATGTATCAAAATCTCACGGACTCTATTGAATGCACATTAAAATACTTGTCAGATACGATGCCTAAATATCCGGCTCAAACCGGCATGGCGTTTTCGTGGAATCCCATGCGCGGCCAAGATTACTGCTACTCAAAAATTGTGGATGACCTGAATCTCAAAATCGGTCTTGGGGAATATTCTGTTGGAATGTATCTTCCATATGAAAAGCAACTGGCCAGCCGGTATGATGTCTCTTTATCCACAGTCAGAAAGGCATTGTCAGAACTGGAACAAAGAGGCTTTGTAAAGACATTAAATGGAAAAGGTACCATAGTTATAAAACCGGATGATACGAAACTTCATCGGCTGGCTCTTAATTCCGGATATGTAGAAAAGGCATTACGTTACCTTCATGCCCTGCAGCTGATGGTACTAGTGATTCGCCCAGCGGCCGTAGCCGCGGCCTCGAAGTTTACTAGAGCGGAATTGGATGAGTTAGCAGACAGGTTCACTTCGCCTGGAGGCATTTATTTAGCAGATATGTTTGAATCCATTTTAAAACATACCACGTTAGAACCTTTATATGTTATATTATCTGAAACCAATCGTCTTCTTGAATGGGGACATCATTTTGCTTATTATCCGTCCAAGAGACATACGCTTACACATCTCAACAGGCAAGTCATTTTAGCGCTTCGGCAGTTAAGTGAAGGCAATGAGAGCTCCTTTGCAGATGACATAGAAGAGTGTTACCGTTATCTTTTAGTTTGTATGAAGAAGCATATGGTAGAAAAATATAAGTTTCATAATGTTGCGGGTATTCGGGTTCCGCCGCGTTCTGCGGATGCTCATAGACCAAATACATGAGGCTGTCGCATCAATGTTCAGGAAATCATTGATGCGACAGTCTCGTTTTGCCTTTTTATACAGATAAAAATTGTGTGATATGCCCCATAATTCAAGTGAAATTAATTTCAATTTATGAAATATTGACAATTGGATGTTATTAACTATAATAAGGAGTGTAAGCAATATTGCAAGTATTGAAATTAATTTCAAATGAGGTATCACCATGGGGACAATGAATAATAAACGTTTAATGATCAAGGTATGCGAATTATATTATATCCAAAACAAAAGCCAGAAGGAGATATCAGCCATTCTCGGCATATCCCGGCCCCAGATCTGCCGTTTGATCACGGCGGCTAAGGAGACGGGGATTGTGAACATTTCCATCTCCAATCCTTATGTCAGGGAGACGGAACTGGAGAACCGGCTGATCAAGTGCTTTGGCATCAGGGATGCTCTGGTTGTTGACAGCACCTGCGGAGAAGGGGAAAACAGGATGCAGTCCTTTGCAAAGGAGGCGTCCAGATTAGTGGAGGATTACATTCCCCAGGATGCCAGGGTGGGGGTCATGAGCGGGTATACCTGCAAGGCCATGATCGATGCCATGGAACAGTCGCCCAAGAAGCTGAAGCTGGTGGTCCCCCTTGCCGGTGGGATATCCACCACCAATATGAGTATCCACGCGGATACCCTGGCTCAGAAGCTGGCGGACCTGCATGGAACAAGTGCGTTGAATCTTAACGCACCGGCTGTGGTATCGGATCTTAACCTGGCTGTGTCCTTAAGAAAGGAGGAGTCCATAGCCAAGGTACTGGAGGCCGGGAAAAAGGTTGACATAGCCCTGGTGGGGATCGGTAACCTGAGCGAGGGAGCCACCAATATCCAGCTGGGCAGTCTCAGGAAACAGGATGTGGATGAGCTTAGAAGACAGGGGGCGGTTGCTTCTGTGTGCAGTTCCTACCTAGACAAAGACGGATGCGAGGTGGGGCAGGAGATCCTGGAGCGCTCCATTGGGCAGTCCCTTAAGGATTTAAAGAAAAGCAGGATCATAGCAGCAGCCATTGGAGATTCCAAAGTTGAGGCCATTAAGGCTGCACTGAAAAGCGGTAAGATAGATATTCTGGTAACGGACCTGGAAACAGCAAAGCAGATATGATGGGAGGAAGAATCATGAAAATCAAGAAAATGTTAGCCATACTGGCGGCAGCAATGATGGCAGGGGCAGTGGCAGGGTGCAGCGCTTCCACACAGGGGGGCAGTGATACCGGCAAGGAAGCCGGAAAGGAAACAGAGAAGGAAACAGAGAAGGAGAAGGAGAAGGCCGGTGATGCAGCCGGATTGCAGGGAAAGAGTATATCCCTGATGACCCCTTATCTTGGTTCGGTGACCACCAACCAGATGGTTGAGTACATAGAACAAAAGCTGACAGATGCAGGGGCGGAGGTGTCTGTGATCAACACAAACAACGATTTCTCCCAGCTGGCCAGCAGACTGGAAGATGTGGTCTCAGCGGGGACGGACGGGATCGTGCTGGTAAGCGCGGACCCGGGGCAGCTTTCAAACCAGCTTCAGGACGTATTTGAGTCGGAGATCCCTGTGTTTGGATGTGACAGCGGATTTATTGAGGGAATGCAGGTGAATGCGACCAGTGATAATTACCAGATGGGAGAGCTGATCGTGAAATATCTGTTTGATGACCTGATGGGAGGAAAGGGAACCGTGATCGCCCTCACACACAGGCCTCATCCGGGAGTTGTAAAGCGCTGTGAGGCATTTGATGATCTGATCAAGGAGTACCCGGACATTACACTTATCACAGAGCAGCATGTACCGGCCGAACAGCCGATCAATGACGCCCAGGATATTGTGGAAAACCTTCTGCTTGCCAACCCTGACCCGGATTCCATAACCGCCATATGGGCTGCGTGGGATGAGCCGGCCATCGGAGCCACACAGGCGCTGCAGGAAGCAGGCCGGAGCCAGGTTCTGGTTACGGGTGTGGACGGGAATGAGCAGGCAATTTCCCTGGTAAAAGAGGGAACCAACCTGAAGGCCACGGTAAAGCAGAATTTTGAGGGAATGGCCCAGATTGTATATGAGCAGATGGACCGGTATTTTAAGGGTGAGGAGATTGAAAAAGGGGAAATGTATGCTCCGGCCACACTGATCACCCAGGAAAACGCAGACGCACAGTGACGCCAGCACATTGGCAGGGAGTAAGATCATGCTTTTAAGGACAGAAAATATAAGTAAGCAGTTTAATGGGATCTATGCGTTAAAGGGAATAGACATGGATATCCAGGAGGGAGAGATACATGGACTGGTTGGGGAAAATGGGGCAGGCAAATCCACCCTGATCAAGATCCTTACAGGTGTGTATTCACTGGATGAAGGCACGGTTTACTGGAACGACCAGCCTGTTGCCATCCATACCCCCACTGACAGCCGGAAGATAGGGATCAATGTCATACATCAGGACCACGTGCTGATTCCGGCGTTTAATGCGGTGGAAAACGTGTATCTTGGAATGGAATATCCGAGCAGAGGGGGAACCATTGACTGGAAGCAGATGAAGGAGCGGGTGCAGCACAAGGCGCAGGAACTGGGGATCGAGATTGATCTTACAAAGGCGGCCTCACAGCTTAGCCCGCCCCAAAAGACATGCCTGGAGATCATCCGGGCCATGATGACGGATTGCAGGCTGCTGATCCTGGATGAGCCGACCGCATCATTGACAGATAAGGAATCGGAGATCCTGTTTGGCATCATTGACCGCCTGAAACAAAGAGGCACATCCATCCTTTATGTTACACACAGGATGGATGAGATCTTCCGGCTCACGGACAGGATCACCATCTTCAAAAACGGCATAAAATCAGGTGTTGTGGGCACAAAGGACGTGGATAAAGAGGGACTGATCTCCCTGATGACCGAACAGTGGAAGGCAGAGACAGTTGATAAAACCGGGGGACTGGGGCCGGTGCAGCTGGAGGTAAGGGAGATGGCATCCAAAGACGGGATCGTCAAACGTGCCAGCCTTCAGGCGCACAGCGGTGAAATCCTTGGAATATTCGGACTGGGCGGTAGTGGAAGGACAGAACTTTTGGAGTGTATTTATGGATACAGGACCGCCAAATGCGGCACCGTGTCCATAGACGGAAAGAAGATGGAGAGACTGTCACCTGGGTGTTCCATCCGCGAAGGAATGGTATTGATCTGTGAGGACAGACGGGGAAAGGCAATGATCGGCAGCATGAGCATAAAGGAAAATGTGACCCTGTCCTGTATTGATGAATATTCCAGCCATGGGGTGCTCAGCGCAAAGAAGGAGGAGCAGGCCGTATCAGAGCGGGTTGGAAGCCTTCAGATCAAGATGGCGGGGATGGACCAGAGGGCCATTGAACTGTCAGGAGGAAATCAGCAAAAGGTAGTGTTTGCAAAGGCGCTTATGACAAACCCCAAGGTATTCCTGTGTGACGAGCCGACCCAGGCAGTGGATGTAAAGACCCGCAACGAAATCCATAAACTTTTGAGGGAACGGGCCGCGGCGGGAAGCGCGGTGGTTTATGTGTCATCTGACTTAAAAGAGATTCTTGAAGTGGCAGATAATATCCTGATCATGTCACGGGGATGCACAAAGGAACTGCTGAAGAATGAAAACCTGACATCAAATGAAGTGCTTTCCTATTGTTATGATAAATAAAGAAAGGTGAAGAGGATGAAAAAGACAGATTTTAAACAGATGGCCCAGGCCTATGGAACCATAATCGCACTTCTTGTGATCATCATGATATTCGGCGTTCTGAAGCCTGCCGCTTTTCTCACCCTAAAGAATTTTATTAATATCAGCCGGCAGATGGCGGCTCTTACCATTATCTCCATTGGAGCCACCATGGTAATGGTGGTGAATGAATTTGATTTATCCGTGGGCAGTATGGCCAGCCTGGGAGGCGTTATGGCGGCCCTGATGGCAGTGGCGGGCATACCGGTAGGAGCCAGCTTCCTGCTAACAGTCCTGGTCTGTATGGTGATCGGATGGGTCAACGGATACATTGTGGCAAAATTCAAGGTACTCTCCTTTATCACCACACTGGGTATCAGTACAGTGCTGGACGGCCTGATCTACAGGCTGACAGGCGGGGCGACTGTTTTTGAAAACATACCAAAGAGCTTTACCTGGCTGGGAACTTCTAAGATAGGGGGAATCCCCTTCCTTTCAGTGCTTATGATCCTGTTTGTCCTGGCCTTTGCATTTTTTATGAAGCATACGCCTTCGGGCAGGAAAATGTATGCCATCGGCGGAGGGGAAGAGGCGTCCAAGATCGCGGGCATCAATGTGAAGACATATAAGATCCTGGCATTTATGCTGTGCGGGGCCCTGGCAGGAGGAACGGGAATTGCCGTTGCGTCAAGGGTGGGCTCGGCCAACACCTCGGCGGGAGCCGGATATTTCCTCCAGTCCTATGCCGCTGCCTATATCGGCTGCACGGTATCCAGGCAGGGAATCCCCAATGTGGCGGGGACATTTGTGGGTGCTGCCATCTTGTCAATCCTGGCAAACGGGCTGACGATCCTGCAGATGCCCTCTTATATGCAGAATATTATTACGGGTATTATTATAGTGGTTGCTGTAATTGCCCAGAAGTTGGGACGAGGTGACGCTAAGTAATGGATCAGATAAAAGTTCACAGCAGGCGTATGCAAAAAAGTATAGACGACAACAGGAATCTGTTTGTGGGGTACATAACCGCCGGATATCCGGATGAGGAGCATTTTTTTCATATTATCCATGAGTGCTGCCGCAGGGGGCTGCCGGTACTGGAAATAGGATTTCCTTCCAAGGATCCCTACGAGGATGGGGAGGTAATTAAAAAAGCCCATGAAACCGTGGGGACAGGGCTTTGCCATGCCATGGATTTTTGGAGGCGTCTTAGGGCTGAGGTTTCAGTTCCCATATGGCTTATGGGATACAGGGAGGACCTGATCCATACGGAAATTTACAGGAATCTGGCGGAGGAAGGATTATTTGATGCCCTGGTGATCCCCAATATGGGGGTTGAGGACAGGATCCGGTTAAAGGCTGAGATCAGCGGATATGGTCTGGACGTGGTTGGTTTTATCTCCAGTGACGACAGCTTTAATGAGATAACAAAGACAATCCAGGAATTTCCAATGATCTATCAGCGTTTATACAGCGGTCCTACAGGCATGCAAACCAGTGGAAACGACTATGAAAAACTGCTGGATTACGGTAAAATGTTCCATAGCAATACAATCTTTGCGGGTTTTGGGATCAGCTCAGGCGAACGGGTCAGGGAACTGATACAAAACGGATTCTATGGGGCCATTATTGGAACCGAGATTATGAGAAAACTGAACAAATCCCAGGAAGAACTTTACGATTTTATAGATGAGCTGGCCGGTATTATGGAGCAGGCACGCTAAGTGCTTGCAGCAAGGAGGGATCCGTCAAATGACAATTGCCACATATGACATAGGCACAACGGCAGTCAAAGGCGTGCTGATCAATGAAAAGGGGGAGGTGCTTTCCTCCGTGTCAAAAACAATCAGTACGATCTTTGATAATGAAAAAAAGGAGCAGAGGCCACAGGATTGGTTTGATGCCTTTTGCGGGATCTCGAAGGGATTCGCGGCAATGGACAAGGGGACGCCTGTGGAGGCAGTCATCATGAGCGGTCAGATGCAGGATGTGATTCCTGTGGACCGTGAAGGATGTCCGGTGGGAAATGCTGTCTTGTATTCAGACGGCCGGGCTGCTGACCAGGCCCGGGAACTCATTGAGCGCATGGGAACGGACTATCTGGAGTCTGTCACAGGAAACCATTATGACGGTTCCCTCCCATTGCCCAAGTTGATGTGGATCAAGGAAAACCAGCCTGATCTGTACGGGAAGATCCATAAGGTCCTTATAAGCGCAAAAGATTATATTATTCTCCGGCTTACTGGCAGGGCTGTGGGTGATATGACGGCCTGCTCCACGGCTGGAGCCATGAATATGGCTTTGGGCGCCTGGGATAGCAGGATCCTGTCAGCTGCCGGAATCGATCCCAGTCTCATGCCTGAACTGTATTATCCCCATCAGGCAGTGGGGACCCTGAGCAAAAAAGGGGCAGAAGCCACGGGATTTGCCGAAGGGGTCAGGATATACGCAGGCGTGGGGGATGCTGGTGCAGCCACCCTTGCCAGCGGGATCCGGCGCCCTGGGGAATATAACATAAACCTGGGGACTTCAGGCTGGGTTTCCACCATATCCAGGGAGGTTTCCAGGGGATCGGAGGGCATATTCAATCTGGCGGCAATGGAGCAGGGGGCCTATATCAACGTGGTTCCCTTTCTCAATGCAGGGAATGTGCATAAATGGATCAGCAGCCTGTTTACAGCACGGGATTCCCGGAAGAACATCGATTACCCATATGTGGAGGAACGGCTGAGGGAGAGCAGACCGGGAAGCGGAGGCGTGGTATTCCTCCCCTATCTCAACGGGGAAAGGTTTCCGGTGATGGATTCCCTGGTAAAGGGAAGCTTTCTGGGAATCACGGCTGCCACGGGGCAGGGAGATATGATAAGGAGCTGTCTGGAAGGAGTGGCCTTTTCCATCAGGCAGGGGATAGAATGCATTGGGGTTCCGCCCAAAAACATATCCGTCATAGGCGGCGGAGGGCGTGTCGGCGTCTGGAATCAGATACTGGCCGATATCCTGAACCAGACCGTGTATGTATACAAAGATGGGGAAATGCTCCCGGCCCTGGCCCTGGGGGCGGCGGTGCTGCTGGCAGAAGGCAGGATACAGGGGTATTCGGAGTTTACAGATTCCCTCCAGAGCAGGGAACGCTCAGTTGCCTATAAGCCGGATCCGGAACGGGCAGCTTTCTATGACGTGCTGTATCAACGTTACCTGGATATTTATCCGGCAGTAAAGCGGTATTACCATGGCGAAAGAATGAAATAAATCACTGAAAAACTCCTTCCTGGGATGGAAACAGGAAGCAATGGCTGCAATCGGGGTGCTTATTGGTTACGGACTGATAAGATTTTCAATCGTAACACTGAGCAGAGGTAATAATGATGACATATCTACATTGATTTTTTGGGAGTTCTTTGCCTGGTTTTTCTTGTTCCTAGTGTACCGTTGTTCCGGCTAGGCCGTAAAAGGAAAGGTATGGACGTAAATGACTGGCTGCAAACATTTGCTGAAGCCAGTAGCTACCCCGAATCTGTTATCTGCCTGCATGTTGCAATTTTTTCTAACCACAATACTTGTATTGTTACCAGGGCCTCGCAAAAGAGAGGCAAACATTTAGTTGAAATGCTTACAGAAAAACACCCGGAAATAGACACCGCGGGCGGCAGAATATTATCAGGAACTTTGGAGGAGGTTCAGAGTGTGTTAATTGAACTGATAGGGGAAACAAAAAAGCAGGGGAGACTGGAAGCAAGGACCGGCAATATGGTGGTGGATTCCATGGTAAATCACGCATGGAAAACCGCGGTGGAAAACGGTATTCTATTCCATGCGGATATAGCGCCGCTGCCGGAACTGTCTATAAAAGACGCGGATTTGTGTGTATTGCTGGGAAATGCCTTTGATAATGCGCTGGTAAGAATATTAAGCCGTAAAGAAGAAAGCGGGCATGGATTTGGCCTGTACTCCATGGAGAGTCTGGGGATGCCTAACCGTGTCATGGTGTTTGCTGATGAGATCGCAATAAAATCCTTAATCAACTGCTTTGAAGGAAAACCTCCTTTATTCCCATTTGGTAAAGATCCTGCCTTATCCAAAACTTTACACATTTCGTTATAAAAAGAAATTATCTCATGAAGCTCCATTTTTGTCGCTGGTCTTATGTTCATTTTAAAACCTCCCGTATGTTGATTTTGAATTTCAAGCATGATATAGTGTTCTCAAAAGGAGGTAATCTAATGGATATCCGCGTTTTAGAATACTTTCTCATGGCAGCCAGAGAAGAAAATATTACAAAGGCAGCGCAGCTTCTCCATGTGACGCAGCCTACCCTCTCCCGCCAGCTAATGCAGTTGGAGGATGAATTGGGTGTAAAGTTGTTTGAGAGAACTAATCACAGCGTTCTGCTGACTGATGAAGGATTCTTATTCCGGCGCAGAGCACAGGACATTGTTGCCATGGCTGAAAAAGCAAAGAGCGAGGTGACGCAGAACGAAGAAACACTTTCTGGTATTATTTCTATCGGGTGTAACGAACTTCGCAGCGTTCAGGAATTAGCACAGGCAATGACGGCGTTTCAAAGCCGTTACCCCAGGGTGAAATTTGAACTGTACAGCGGATCCAATGAAGAAATACAGGAGCGCATTGAACAGGGGTCTTTGGACATTGGCTTATTTCTGGAACCGTTTAACCTTACGAAATATACAACCCTTTCCATGCAGATGAAAGAGCGTTGGGGCGCGCTCATTCATCGGGAAGCCGCCCTTGCCGCACAGGATACGATCCATCCTGGGGACCTGGTTGGAACGCTTGTCATGACGATACATGTCAATACTCCCGCACATATGGAACTGCGCCAGTGGTCGGGAGATTTTGCAAAGGATATGGATTTCTCCGCCAACTATAATGTGCTGCACAATGCGGTCATTGTTGCCCGTGAACGAAAAGGCGCTGTCATTTGTCTGGAGCAGGACTGCCACTATGACGATATGAAGTTTTTGCCGCTGGAACCGGAGCTTTCCGTTGGTTCTGCTCTTGCATGGAAGGAGGGGCGGATTGTTTCCAGAGCGGCGAAAGCCTTCCTCCAATTTTTACAGCAGCAGGAGGAAGAAGCGGAGTAAAGTGGAAGGCGGTAAAGGGGAAAGGAATGGGTGCGTATGTAGGTGTACCAAGAAAAATTGCTACCGCTCCCGTTTCAAGTAGACCATGTCAACAAGCTGTTTGCCATCTTCAAACATCGGATGGTCATAGTTATCCGTGAAAAAGTTTTTTATGCGGTGTGATTCTATGAAGCCGCACTTGTGATAAAAACGAAGTGCAGAAGGAACGTCCCCAGTTCCAACAAGTAAAGTTTTGCAGTCAGTATAATGGGAAAGCAGAAAATCAATCATTCTCTTGCCATAGCCCTTTCGTTGACAGTTAGGCATAACCGCAATGTTTTTTAGTTCATAAATACCTTCCGACTCTTTTGTAATTACGCATTCGGCCTTTACCCCATCGTTGTGTAAAACAAACATTTCGCCACGTTCAAGGTACTTGTCTATCATGTCTTCCTGCTCGTCTGCTAACAAGAGCAAGTCGATATATGCCTTTTTATTGTCTGTGACTTTTTGTATATTCACAGGTGGATACCTCCATATTAATTCTTTGAGTTTGCCTTATCCGCTTGAAATACAAAGGATTGACGTCCAGCCAGCCACCCGCCCGGCCAAGAAATATGCAGGAGATGGAGCAGGTCTGGTATGATGGAGAGAGCCAGAGCTATCAGCATTGTGATGATAGCCCCTGCCCCTGTTTAAACCTGCACTTCTTCCTATTTTGAAGTCGTAACCCCGGCCATAATAGCTTCAATTGTTTCGGTTGAATCAGGGATATAGCTGGCAATTATGGAAGAAATATATTTTCCTTTGGAAATACAATAATAATCCTGAAGCATAGCTCCTCCAAGCGCAGAAACCGAAAATTTCGTAAAGGTCTGTCCCCCTATATTAACATCCTCATAATCGTTAAACTCATAGCCATAATCCTCCAAAGCCCCTAACTGCGCCTTCACAGCATCCAAATACTGTTCAGCCGACATGCTTTTTCCAAGGGCTGCAACAGAAACATTTTCATGCAGCATCTGAACGATTGAGGACTGGTCCGGCAGGATCACCATAAAATCATAGGTGGTTGTAAACTCCGCAGCTTTATACTGTGCTTCATTGGAAACCCCATTGTTGACCAGGATTTCCTGGCCGGTTCCCAGCATTTTCTTAATATCCTCTTCTGTGGAAATCGTGCAGTCCTCTGGAAAAGTAATAGCAAGGTTCAGCCAGGGGCTGGTAAATGTATGGCCATTCCAGGAGCCTGTTGAAAATTCGACTGCTTTTTTAACTTCGGCTGTTGTCTCCGTTTCCTTGGTCTCAGTTGTTGCAGGTGGCTCCGGAAATTGTTTATTCCCGGAATTGCATGCAGTCAGCCATGCAGATGCAAGTAAAGCAGCACTCAAAATGAAAACATTCTTCTTCATAATCATACCCTTCATCTTATATTTAATAATAATATTTTATCAAACGCAGATGGGAAAGGCAATAGAAGATACTTCTTTCCAACGCAGCGGCAATGGTGCGGAAAGATGAAAACGCCGCAGTATGCGCCCGGCCGGGATATGTCTATGATAGCTGGTGGTTATCCCCTTCGAGTTAAGGCTTGAATTGGGTTCTTATATCGTATGGAAGGACAGTCAGATCTTCTCCAAAGTAACTCCAGCCTTTATTCGGTTATAGGTTATGATTATAGCAAGGAGGTAAGGGGCAAGGAGGTAAGGGGTAGGGGTAGGGGTAAAATCTGCAATACAAAAAATGAATTTCCACGCACTCAATATAGGCATTTTACATTTTGAAATGATCATTCTATACTGTAGGTGTACCAAGAAAAACGGTGCATCTACAGTTTTTTATAGGGAGAGGTGCTATGGACGAAACGGAAAAAATGGCAGGGCAGCTTCGGGAGATGGGATTTTCTAAAGCAGAAGCTGCATATTATCTGAAACTGCTTTCTGCCGGAGAATGTTCTAATTCCGAAAGGCTGCGGATTCTTGGCGCGAAACGTAAGACAGCCTTGGATGAAATCCACAGATTAGAGAGCGCTATCATGAGCATGGACACCATGCGAAACGACATCAGAAACAAAAAATAACAGTCAGGAGGAACATCAAATGGAGTATGTCACATTAAGTAACGGAGCAGCAATGCCGATGCTGGGGTACGGCTGTTTCCTGATCAGCCCGGAGGAGTGTGAGCGTTGCGTCACAGATGCCATCGAGGTCGGGTACCGGGCGATTGACACGGCACAGGCTTACTACAACGAAGAAGGAGTAGGTAACGCTGTCAGCAAGGCGGTTGCCGCAGGCAAGGTGAAACGGGAAGAACTGTTCATCACCACCAAGGTCTGGATTATGAACGCCGGATACGAAAAGGCAAAGGCTTCGATTGACGAGTCCCTGCGCAAGCTGCAGGCCGGTTATATTGACCTTTTGCTTGTCCATCAGGCGTTCAATGATTATTATGGTACATGGCGGGCTATGGAGGAAGCATACAGGGACGGCAAGGTGAAAGCCATCGGTGTCAGCAACTTTTATCCCGACCGCTTCATGGATTTAGCGCTGTTCAGCGAAGTCAGACCGATGGTCAACCAACTGGAAACCCATGTGTTCCAGCAGCATAAGAATGACCGCAGATTCATAGAAAAATATGGAGCAAAGGTGGAGGCATGGGCTCCTTTCGCCCGCGGAGAAAAAGGTATCTTTATAAACCCGGTCCTAACATCCATTGGCCAGAAGTATGGCAAGACAACCGGGCAGGTTGCGCTTCGGTTTCTTGTACAGAGCGGTATTCCTGTGATTCCAAAGTCCGCTCATAAGGAGCGTATGGCTGAAAACTTAGATATCTTTGATTTCCAGTTGAATGCTGAAGAAATGGGGCAGATTGAGGCTCTGGACCAGGGCGTGAACCTATTTATGAACCATGAAGATGCGGCCCAGATTGAAGATTTCTTTGCCCGGTTTGGCGTGAAGTAAAGGACGGAGGCAGAAACGGATTTGTCTGATGAAGGTGCCCACGACCCTAAAACGATGAGCTGTCTTCGCGATTACTACACCGGTTTGTGCGGCTATATGCACTTTCAGGATATGGGTATGATATTGGGAACCGGATGCGGCAGCCCTGATATGACCCGCAAAACCAGCCACATGAAAAAGCCTATGAGCTTGGAAAATCATTATAAATCAGGAGGAAAACAATATGGAATTTCAGAAAGTAATGAAAGAACGCTATGCCTGCAAAAAGTTTGACGGCCGCCCGGTGGAAACATCACAGCTTCATGCCATTCTGGAGGCAGGACGGCTGGCCCCCACCGCAAAAAATCTTCAGGAGCAGCGCATCTATGTGGTGCAGTCTGAAGAAGCGCTTGCCAAACTCGACAATGTAACTCCCTGCCGCTATGGCGCGGCAACGGTTGCTGTTGTAGCGTTTGATAAAAACAATGTCTTTACTTATCCGGGTGAAAAACGGGATTCCGGAGTTGAGGACGCCAGTATCGTGGCAACGCATATGATGCTTGCGGCCAAGGCTGAGGGTGTGGACAGCTGCTGGATCAACTTCTTTGATCCGGAGGAAATGGCAAAGGAACTGGGACTTCCCGAAAACGAAGAAGTGCTGATGCTGCTGGATTTGGGATATGCGGCAGAGGGGACAAAACCCTTTGCAGCGCACAGTCAGCGTAAAGAGATTTCTGAAACTGTCAGCTATATGTAAACAATAAAAATGGAGGAAATGATCATGAGTAAAACATTGGTAGCATATTTCTCTGCCAGCGGGGTAACCGCAAAGCTGGCAAAATTGTTAGCAGATACAATTGGTGCGGATCTGCATGAAATCCGGCCTGAAAAACCTTATTCAAGCGCGGATTTAGACTGGATGAATAAAAAGAGCCGCAGCAGTGTGGAGATGAACGATAAATCCTTCCGCCCCGCTGTTGCAAACAAAGTGGAGAACATGGAACAGTACAATCGGGTGTTTGTAGGATTCCCCATATGGTGGTATGTGGCCCCTACGATCATCAATACCTTTTTGGAGCAGTACGATTTAACCGGCAAGAAGGTCATTCCGTTTGCCACCTCCGGGAGCAGCGGTATGGGAAATACCAATGCCGAACTTACGGAGTCCTGTAAAGGAGCCGTACTCTGCGATGGCAGGCGGTTCAATACAAATGTAAAAGCCACAGAGCTGAAAGCCTGGGCTGAAAAATTTTAAGGAGGAATCACCAATGATACGGCATATTTTTATGGCTACCGCAAAAGAAGGAACTCCCGATGAAGTAATCAATCGGAAAATGGATGAAATGCGTGCAATGAAAGACAGCGTTCCTGCAATCCAGGCAATCACTGTGGCAAGGAATCTGGGCTGGTCCTGCAAATGTAGTCACCATGATTGTTGATGTAAAGGATAAGGCGGGATTTGACGCGTTGCTTGCAAGCCCGGCACATTGTGAAGTCGCAGACAAAGCAGTTGAGGCGTTCCGTACCGATAATTTCGTGATGGCGCAAATTGAACTTTAGAGCGTGTCTTAAAAATGCTTGTGTCCGGCTGGCGGCACCGCTTTCCATGCAAAAGCCGGTAAGCGTGCCATAGGGAAAGATAAATACAAGGAGGGACGGTTTGAATGAAATTTACGACCGTTACCATCTGCCTATGATGGTAGTGGAAAATGGTTTGGGAGCCCATGATACGGTGGAGGCAGACGGAAGAATCCGTGATGATTACAGGATAGACTATCTGCGGCAGCACATTGAGCAGATGAAGCTGGCCGTTGAGGAAGATGGGGTTGACTTAATCGGATATACCCCGTGGGGCTGTATTGACCTGGTTTCAGCGTCTACCGGGGAAATGGCAAAACGGTACGGTTTTGTATATGTCGATAAATTTGATGATGGAACCGGGGATCTTTCCCGCAGGCGTAAGGATTCTTTTTACTGGTACAAAAAGGTCATAAAGACAAACGGAGAGGCTTTGTAAAACATGGGAAGCCATTTCACTGATAGGGATGCTGGGACCGGCATCCGGGATGTATGGAAAACCTTATTTGGAACCATTGAAGGCGGTAAAGCGGTATTGCCATGGTGAAATATGAATCACTGAAAAACTCCTTCCTGGGATGGAAACAGGAAGGAGTTTTTTTGCATTGGCTGCAAGAGATTATGGATCAGGTTTGATCAGGGCCCGGTTCCACCCTCGGTCCCATTGGACGTCCCTTCCTCCGGCGCCTCCTTGGGGGTACGTGTAAAATACCGGAGCAGACATAGGGAATTGGAGGAAAGCCCGTTGCCGAATAGGTTGATATAATCCTCCTTGGATGAGCGCACATGGTCAATGACGGCCTGGCGTCCTTTCTCATAGTCCTGGTCCCGGATGGCATCCAGTATGGCCTGGTGCTTGACACAGGCTTTGCTCTGCAGAGAATTTTCAAGAAAGGAGAGAAAACGCATTCTGGTCAGCTGAAGCAGGATCTCGTCATGGGCTTTGACCAACCGCTTGTTATTGGAAAGGGCAACCAGCTCGTTATGAAACTGCTGATCATAGAAAAAGTGCTCCTTGGCCTGGCCTGCTTCATTGGTGGATTTCATATTATTGGTGATATCCTGAAGGGCTTTCAGCTGGTCAGGTGTGATCCCTCTCCTCCATGCAAGCATGAATGCCGTGGTTTCGATCCCCTCTCGAAAATCAAAGAGATCCTGTATATCCTCTGTTGTTATGGTTGAAATGCGGTAATTCTTCTTGCCGCTCTGTTCTTCCAGCAGCCCCTCATTCTCCAGCCGCATTAATGCCTGCCTGATGGGAGTACGGCTCATGTTCAGTTCCTTGCTGAGAAGATAATCGGATACGATTTGACCGGGGAACAGATCAAAATCAAAAATCTGCTGCCGTATTGTCTCATAGGCCTTTACAGCCAGACTGCTTTCTTTTTCCATCATATCCTCCTGTAACAGCTTCCAAATGATAGAACCATTTTAATCCATTTTCAGTGAAATGTCAAAGTGATTAGGGGAGGGCAAGGATAAATTGCGGCATGTGTTATGAAGGTAAGCGGCAGAGGCTTCTATGTCAAACAGAAGACTGTTCTGGATGTTTCCTTCCACTGCCAGTGTGCCCTTGTAATCCATTTCTATCAGCTTTTCATAGATAGCGGTAAAGTCCATGCTTCCCAGCCCGGGGAATGCACGGTTGTTATCGGAAATATGAAGGTGAGGATAGTAGGACTGATACGCTTTCAGGGAATCCAGCACAGAGGTTTCCTCTATGTTCATATGATATGTATCAGCCAGAAGGCGTATCAGGGGGCTGTCCAGACAGTCAATGATCCTGGCCCCGTCCTTCAGGGTTTTGATAATGGATGATTCCTTGTGGTTGGTGGCCTCCAGGAGGACCAGGACCTGCTTTTCTTCTATATACGGCTTCAGCTCCATCATGGATGTAAGGAAATGCTGTTCCCCGTCCCTGCTGCCGCTCTCAGGGCCTCCTTTAAAAAATCCCAATATGATCCCGCACCCCATAGCGGCAGCGTAATCAATATTCTGACGGCACCCTTCAACGGCCTTTTGCCGTTCACTGGGAATGGCGCTGCTGAGGGAGAGATGATGTGTTTTGGCATAGGCGCCGGTTGCAAGCATATCCATCTTAAGGCCGTACTCTTTTAATAAACCATGCAGTTCCTCCGGTTTGATCAATCCTAAATCAGGTAAATTTAATTCCACACCATAAAATCCTTCTCTGCGCAAAAGCCGGAACAGCATCCTGATTTCAGGAAACTGTTCTTTTGTCTCCAAGACACATTGAAAACTGGTCTTAAAGGGAAACGATACTTGTTTCATACCCGGTTGTATCCTCCATATAAATTTAATTGTAGTTTACGTTCAGCTTGAATATAGTTTAAAACAGAATACAAAATTTGTATACAAAAATTGTATACGAAAAATGGATTCAAAATTTGTGCACAATTACCATTGCGAAAAATATGGTCATTTATTACAATACCACCATAGAGATGGCTCTAAAAACTAACAAAACGTATAATCAGGGAGGTTCTTCAAATGAGAAAGATGATGAAACGTATGGCAGCAGTGACAATGGGAATGGCAATCGCAATGACGGCAACCGCCTGCTCTTCCAATTCAGGAAGTGCAGCTCCTGCATCCACTCAAAAGGAAGGCACAGACGCTGCCCAGTCCAAAGAGGAGAAAGAAGAAAAAGGAACAGAGGCGGCCGGTGAGAGCTACACATTGATGTTCGGACATGCCCAGACCGAGACCCATCCATACCAGGCATGTTTCCAGGAATGGGCGGATGCGGTTGCAAAAAAGACGAATGGCGGACTTGTCATTGACCTGTACCCCAGCAACACACTTGGCTCAGAGGAGGATATCATTAACTCATTTAAGGATTCAGACACAAACTGGGGCTACAACACGGATTTTGCCCGTCTGGGAACCTATGTACCGGAGCTGGCAATGTTCAATCTTCCATATTTTGTGGAAACCATGGATGATATCAATGCGGTCAAAGAGCTGGATATGGTAAAAGAGTGGATCCAGGAACTGGAGGCTGAGAACGATATTAAGGTAGTGTCCCTGAATCTTGTGCAGGGTTACAGGAACGTGGTGGCAGGCAAGGCGGTGACCAAACCCGAGGACCTGAAGGGACTTACCCTCCGCTGCCCCAATACGGAGATCTGGAGAGCGGCTGTGAGTTCACTTGGATGCAGCGTTCAGGGAATGGGACGCGGGGACATTTATAATAATCTTGTAAACAAGGTGATCGATGGTTACGAAGATGTGTATCCCTGTATTGTTTCCGAAAGCTATTATGAGATCAAGAACGTGAATACGATTTCCGAGACACATAATATTCTGCTGTTAAATCCCGTGGTAGTTGACGCCGGATGGTTCAACAGCCTTCCCGAGGAGTACCAGACCATTCTGATGGAAACCTGCGATGAGGCAAGCAGCGCCTGCTCGGAAAAGATGCTTGGTGAGTTTACGGAAGAAGCAAAACAGAGGTGTATTGACGAGGGTATGACTGTGATCGACCATTCAGAGATAGATGTTGATGCGTTCCGGGAAGCTGCAAAGACATCTTATGAGCAGCTTGGGCTTACAGATACATATAACCAGGTGATGGAAGCACTTGGAAGATAGGGATGAGTGATTCCGGTATAAAGAGAGGTAAAACTGAGGATGAAAAAGTTTTTTGAGATTCTGAACAAGGCAGAGCTTGCAATTACAATGACCTGTGTAGTGGGTTTTACATCCGTATTAATGCTGGGGGCCGCAGTGCGCCTGACAGGCCATCCCTTAAACTGGTGTAACGATGTGGCCCTTTTGATGCTGGCCTGGACTACATTCCTGGGCGGGGATGTGGCGTTCAGGGCAGGAAGAATGGTGAATGTGGATATATTAATAGGTAAGCTTCCGGTTGCACTTCAAAAAGCAGTGGCTCTGATCGTATACGCCGTTTTGCTGGTCATGATGTTTGTGATGGTAAGGCAGGGGCTTCAGCTATGCGCCAATGTGGGCAAACGGACCCTGGAGGGGATTCCCTTTCTAAGCTATGTATGGGTTGCCGCCTCCATACCGGTTGGTTTTTCCCTGATGTTCATAACGGCTGTTAAGCGTCTGTATGACCTTATGAAAACAACAGACAGCACAGTCATATCAAAGATGTAAGGAGAAAAACATTATGATTACTGTCTTTATCGTATTTTTGATCCTTTTGATCATAGGTGTGCCGGTTGCATTTGCAATCGGTGCATCGGGAATGGTGTTCTTTTTGCAGAATACTCATTTTCCTCTTACCCATGTTGCACAGCTTCCCCTTACCCAGGTCCAGAGCATATCCATGCTTGCCATTCCTCTGTTTATCCTGGCCGGAAACCTGATGAATAACGGAGGGGTCACAAAACGCCTTGTAAGTCTTGCAACACTGCTCACCGGACATATGAGAGGCGGCCTTGCCCAGACCAGCGTGGTGCTCAGCACCCTGATGGGAGGCGTGTCCGGCTCAGCTACCGCGGATGCAGCCATGGAGGCGCGTCTTTTGGGCCCGGATATGATCAAGAGCGGTTATTCCAAAGGATTTTCCGCCAATGTGCTGACCTTCACTTCATTGATCACAGCCACGATCCCTCCGGGAGTAGGGCTGATCATCTACGGTACAACAGGAAGCGTTTCCATTGGCAAGCTGTTCTCAGCCGGTATCTTTGTGGGGCTTTATATGATGATCGTCCTGATGGTGTCTGTGGCAGTTATTGCCAGAATGAGGGGATACAAGCCCATACGCCGGGAACGAGCCACTTTAAGGGAGATCGGCATTAACCTGAAGGAGACCATATGGGCGGTTATGTTTCCTGTGATTCTGCTGGTGGGCATCAGGATGGGATTTTTCTCACCTTCCGAGGTGGGAGCATTTGCCTGCTTTTATTCTGTGTTTGTGGGCGCATTTATCTATAAGGAACTGACCGTTCAGTCCTTCCTCAAGGCATTGAAGGACAGCATTGGGGATATCGGCTCCATTATGATGATCGTATCCCTGACCGCGCTGTTTGGTTATGGGATTCCCATTGACAAGATACCTCAGAAGATGACTGCATTTATTACAGGGATCACAACCAATCCGGCGCTGGTGCTTGTACTCATCATAATACTTCTTGTATTTGTGGGAATGTTCATGGAGGGCTCGGTTGTAATTTTGCTTCTGACCCCCATCCTCCTCCCCATGTGCCAGTCCGTGGGGATTGACCCGGTCCATCTGGGGCTTCTCATGTGTGTGATAGTTACCATGGGCGTTAATACGCCGCCGGTTGGAATGAGTATGTACACGGTCAATACCATACTGGACTGTTCGCTGCAGGAATACACAAAGTCCATGATCCCATTTTTAGCCGCGATCCTTCTGGCCATTGGACTCCTGGCGTTTTTCCCGGATGCGGTTTTATTCCTGCCGCGATTGCTTTATTAACTGAAGAATAGGATGAAAGGATCATTCAGATGAATCATTTAAGCGACTGCTTTGTTTTAAAGAATGGGGTAAAGATCCCCTGTCTGGGATATGGCACATGGAGGACACCGGAGGGGAATGAGGCGGTGCAGGCAGCACCGTGTTAGACAACCAGGTGCTCTGTGAGATTGGCAGCAAGTACCATAAATCATCTGCCCAGATTGCCCTGCGGTGGGAACTGCAGCAGGATATTATTCCGATCACCAAGTCCATGAACCCGGGGCGGATGGCTCAAAATGCAGATATATTTGACTTCTGTCTTACAGCCCAGGAGTGTGTCCGCATCACCGGATTGGGTGAGGATGGAAGGACGGGGCCGGATCCGGATCATATCGGCTTTTGATCCGACCGCTGCCAGAATCAGGCTCATCAAGGCGAATTTGAAGGCCTGGCCGAGGGCCCGGCCGAACCGGGAGATGCGTGCTGGAAGGCGCCTGTTTCAGGGACGTGGCCGATCAGGTTTCCGGAAACGCTGTACAGTTCAATGATCTTTAGTTCCAGCTCACTTTCATGGAGGGGATTTTCCATTGGGCACTGTTGCCAATGACCTGGCTGCATGTTCTGGATTCATGCCCTGGATTCACTCAACCCTTGTATCAGACGTGATTCTTTAGTATAATAATAGATAGATACCGATGTTGTGAACCACTGAAAAGGGGGCGTTTTTATGGATAACAAGTATGTGAAGATACATACAACCGGCTGTGAGGCACCGCTTAAGGTTACACCCGGACACTTTGCCACCAATCATGCCCATATCAATTATTACATTGATATGACTACTCTGAAGACAAGGCTCAGTGAGGCGCAGGAGATTGCCAAAAGCCTGATGGGAATGTTCCTCTATGACACGGTTGTGGACACCATTGTGTGCCTGGAGGGAACCCAGGTGATCGGAAGTTTTCTGGCTCAGGAGCTGACCGGAGCCGGAGTTCTCTCCATGAATGCCCACAAAACCATCTACATTGTGACGCCGGAGTACAACAGCAACAGCCAGATGGTATTTAAGGAAAATATCCTGCCCATGATACGGGGCAAGAATGTGATCCTGCTGACCGCATCGGTCACAACCGGGCTTGCCCTGAATAAGGGGATCGAGTCTGTCCTGTATTATGGAGGGGTTCTGAGAGGGATCACGGCCATATTCAGTGCTCTGGATGAGATAAACGGGCATAAGATCACTTCTATATTTAATAAAAGAGATGTTCCGGAATATGCGTTCTATGATTACAGGGACTGCCCGTTCTGCAAACAGGGCAGGAAGCTGGAGGCGCTGGTGAATTCCTACGGGTATACCAGCCTGTAAGGATAAAGCATTATAATATGGAATCATACCCTTGTCCACTGAGGGTATCAATTGTGCCGGACATCTGTCCGGCATGTTCCTTCTGCTGCATTTCCTTTGCAAAGGGGATCCGCTGCTTGATTTTTTTAACAATAAAATGTTATATTTATTTTTGTACGGGAAAAACAGAAATGGGAGTATGATTTGCGAAATAAAAAACCAAGCTAAAAGGAGGCCTTATACGGGCTTCCTTTTCTATATTTACCCGGCAAAATAAGAAACATAAAGTGTACTCTCGGAATCTCAGCCGCAAAGATGGGTGCCGGGGAGACTCCGAGAGTACACTAAACAATCTAGTAGGAGGAACGGACATGTTGAAACGAACAATTGCAGGTGGAACGATCGAAGAATACTGTCTCTGGCTGCAGCATAATGAGATGAGCCAGGGAACCATTTATAAATACAGATATTATCTGAACCAGTTTGAACAGTTTATGGATGGGTCAGCAGTTACCAAAGAAAGGGTTATGGCCTGGAAGGAAACACTTAGGGGAAATCTGTCGCCGGTGACCGTTAACGGCGCCCTGGCTGCTGTCAATGGATTTTTCCGGTACTTGGAATGGAATGACTGTCTGGTTAAGTTTATAAAAGTGAAGCAGCAGGTCTTCTGTTCCGGACAAAAGGAACTGAAACGTGAGGAATACCTGCGGCTGGTGGAGGCTGCGCGTGTAAATGGAAATGAGCGGCTATGCCTTTTGCTTCAGACCCTGTGCTCCACAGGCATACGAATATCGGAACTTTCCTATATTACGGTGGATGCGGTGGAAAATCAGATTGCACAGGTGGACTGCAAAGGAAAGGTCAGGACCATCTTTCTCACACAGCAGCTGTGCAGGCTTCTTAAGGAGTATGCGGGGAAAAGGAAGATACAGTCTGGCGCCATTTTTGTGACACGAAGCGGAAAGCCCATGGACCGCAGCAATATATGGCGTGAGATGAAAAAAATCGGAATAAAGGCAGGGATCGATCCGAAAAAGATATTTCCCCATAATCTGCGCCACCTCTTTGCAAGGGTGTACTACAGCCAGGAAAAGGATCTGCTGCGGCTGTCAGACATACTGGGGCACAGCAGTGTCAACACGACACGTATCTATACAATGGAAAGCGGGGAAAAACATGTCAGACAGTTGGAACGAATGGGGCTGCTCATAGAACATTACAACAGAATTCCTCTTTTGTTGTAAACAAAAGGATATCGTTTGGAGTTATTATACTACATATTTTTTATGTTTGCCATAGAAATGTGATTGCCTCATACATTTTTTTGAATTATTGGCACAATAAATAAGCTGGTCTAAATCAAATTTTTTCCAGCCTGTTTATTGTGCTTATTTTATTGTTCCCTCAGATGATCCGGGGAATTGAATGGATGAGGAGACAGTTACAAAGGAGAAATTTACAACAAAAGAGGAATTCTGTTGTAAATAGAAGCCAAGGTACTTTAAGTAAAGGGGACGAAGAGATGGGCAGTGAGATCATACAGGACGAAGAAGCCATGAAACGCATTGAGGAGCTGGTGGTATCGGACCGGTCCAGCACCATGCTGGTCTGTATTCAGGGAACCGAGGAGGGGGAAGTGTGCGGGGAAATTTACAGCTGCTACCTTAAGGAACCCATATGGTTCAGCGGAGTGGGAGACATGGTGCTGAAACTGGATGAGATTTGCAACTGGGTTGGTATGCCTCATGCAACAACGGATCCGCGCTTCCTGAATATGGAGACGGAAAGGCGTTACAGGGAAGCCGGTTCCCATCATCCACAGGCGGACAGGAGCAACCTGACGTACACCATGGACCAGATTCCCTTTAAGCAGGCGTTAAAGGCCAGGGAAGTGCTGATCGTCTATGTGAAATACAGACAGTTCTCCAGTTTGCAGGGAAGCATCAGAGGAAAGATCACCAAGGGCAAGGTGGTAAATTTCAGAAGCGCCCTGGAACTGATGCGCATGATCAGCATGATACAGCTGTAAACCAGGAGCAGGGAGCTTTTCAGGGCAATGGCTCCGGCACATGATGATAAAGGAGGCGGACCGTATGGGCGGTAAAATTCTGCGTGTACAGATGCTGGGTAAATTTACAATGCGTTATGGGGAGGACCATATACTGTTCCATAAAACAGGCAACGCTAAATCCGTGCGTCTTTTCCAGATGCTGCTGCTATCAGGAGAGCAGGGGATTGCAAAAAGTGAGATCATGGATTTCCTCTATGGGTGGAGCGAGGGGACTGACGCGGGCAACCGCAATAAAAACCTGAACAATCTGTGCTACCGGCTCAAGGGACAGCTGGCGGCCTCCGGCCTTCCGGAGGAGGAATATGTAGTTATACAGGATGGGATATGCAGGTGGAAGAGCAGCTTTAAGGTTGAATTAGATGCGGCCTATTTTGAAACACTGGTACATAAGGCAGAGGGGAGCCGGGGAGGTGAACGGACCGCCCTGTTCCTTCAGGCCAATCAAAACTATTACGGAGAGCTGCTGCCCATGAACCAGTCCGACATGTGGTTCTATGAGAAGAGTGAATCTTTTAAACGCCTATATGTGCAGACGATCCGGGAGTTGGAGCAGGCGTTTAAATCCAATAATGACTACCAGAACCTGCTGAAGCTTTACACCAGGGCATCTGCCGTCTATCCCTTTGAGAATTGGCAGACAGAGCAGATACGGTGCTGCCTGGAAATGTACCGGTATGAGGAGGCCATTGATATTTATAACAGAACCATGGAACTCTACGCAAGGGAGATGGGGAGTCCGCCGGCGGAGGAGATGCAGAAGTGTTTTGAAGACCTGGAACTGTTTGAACGGAAACATAAACGGAGCATTCAGGCATGGCACATAACGGACCGGTATTTTATGGGCAGGGAAGGAGATATCACCAGGGCCATATTTGAGGAAGGCGTTATCACGGGAGCGTATTACTGTACATATCCAAGCTTTATTGACTACTGCCGCCTGCTGCTTCGGGCCAGGGAGCGCCATGACCTGAATCCGGTGCTGATGTTCCTCACCCTGGGGCAGCAGGAAAAAAGAAGAGGGCAGGACAACCGCATATACCAGATGGAGCTGCTGAAGGACGTGATCGGCAGTTCCCTGAGAAAAGGGGATGCGTATACACGGTACGGAAACCGCCACTATATCCTCCTTCTCACAAGGATCAACAAGGAATCCTGCAGTATCATATTTCAGCGGATCGAATCCGCCTACAATAAGATGCCGGGCAGCAGGGGAGAATTGTGGTACCATGTGACCATGACCCAGGAACTGGAAAAGTCCATGCTGGAATAAAACTTTTATCGCCATTGCAATGCGGGATGGCGATATTTTTGCGCCGCACATAGAAAATTGGGAAAATGCATTGGATGTGGCAGGATGCAGGATACCCCCTTTGATAAAATTAGCATTAAGGAACAGTGCCCTAGATTAAGAAAAAATAAGAGTTTGCAGAACATACAGGAGGTAAATGATGAATCGGAGATTGGAAGCGGGCTGGAAGAGGATAACGTCTGGTTTTTTGGCGTTTACCATTGTAAGCATACTGATACTGGGCAATTCCGGGATTGCATTTGCCGAAGAATATGGCGACAGGTTCTACCGGGAGGAGACGGATCTGTCGGAGCTTGGCGAATTTTCCAAGGCCATGGTCAGCAATGCCAGTTTCAAAAATTCAAAAAAGGATGATGTGGTAATCAGCATTTTTTCGGAGGAGGGGGACTTCCGCCCAGGGGGGCTGGTCAGCTTGGATGTTCATCTTAAGAATGAGACGGGAACTGTGGTCACAGATGGCACACTGACATATAGCGCAAAGGGGATTCAGGCGGACTCGGCGGAGTTTTTTCTTTTGGAGGAGTCAGAAGAAGATGCATTTGATACCGGCATACCGGATGATAGTATAGCGGATGATGGCACACTGGAAACAGGTATTCCGGAAAATGAGGATGGCACAAAAGGGCTGGAGCGGATCGATGGGATCGAACTGGTTCCCGGGCAGATTTATTCAGTACGTTTTACATTTTCCATTGATGAAGATATCGAGGGGGTACGGAACCAGCAGGTAAAATTCCAGTTTAACGGAAAAGGTGAAGAAAAGAGAATACGCGTCCGTGAGAATTTTTTATATACGGTCAATTATCTGAATATGGATTCCGTTGAATTCCAAGATGGAAACCGAATAGGAACAGGTGAGATGGTCACTATGGGAATCCGTGCATCCATGTTTGATTTTGACGCAATCCTGGAAGATTCCTTTAAGGATGAGGCAGATATTGCTCCTGCTACACCGTCAGAGGCTGTTCCGGTCGTTCCACCGGCTACGCCATCTGAAGCACTTCCTGCCACGCCGTCACAGGCCCGGCCGGATATACCTACAAAGCCGGTACAAGAGATGACGGAAGAAGGCCCGGGCATACCCCGGGAAACTGAGGCCCAGGCACCCTCTGATTCGGGAGAAAACCAGACAGAGGAAACCACAGAGGCATTGCCGACAGTGTCAGGGGAAACCGAGACACAGGCACCCACGGAGACTGAGGGAACCACTCCTCTGCCCTCCGCTGGGGAAGCGGCCGCCGAGCAAGGGGAAACCGAGACACAGGAATCCACAGAATCTTCACCCACTGATTCAGGGGAAAACCAGACACAGGCATCCATGGAGGCAGGATCAACAGATCCAGAGGAAACCACAGCCCAGGCGTCAGACGAGTCAGGACTAACAGAAGCAGCAGACACAGAAGCAGCAGACACAGAAGCGGCAGACACAGAAGCAGCACCAACCATGTCATCAGAACACGCTCAAGGGGATTTGACAGAGACAGGGGTGACAGAGCAGGACCAAAGTGAAAAAATGGGGTCTGAATCCGTGGTTGTAATTGAATCAAAATCGGAAGATCCTTCAAATGGACATAAAGATACCGCTGCAAAAGATGCCGGGGAAACCCGGAAAAATGCAGATGAGGAGGAAAGCGAAGATTATACGGTAGACCTTGGGAAAGTAAATTACAGGATTGAAATGTACAACGCCAAGTTAAACGGCTTTAAGGTGAGAAAGGCAATGGTGGATGATGTAAGGGAGAATATGCTGATCTGTTCGTACCGCGTGTCCGGGAATGTGAGCCCCGGGATCTATTTTGGAAAGATTACCCAGGAGAGCAAGATAAAAGGAAAAACCTGCAAATCCACCCAGGGATTCTCACTGATTGTAACAGGTGACGGGGAGATCTCCCTGGAAGGCCGGATTGGGAATGCTGCCGTTACGGTAAGCGGACCAGTGGATTCCTTTCCTGAGGCGGACCAGATGGCTGTGAGAGTCTCCGAAGTAGGGCAGGAGCATATGGCCCAGGTGGACGAGGCGTTGGAGAAAAAGTCTCAGGAGGAGGGGATCTCTATTCAATCCTACAAAGCCCTGGATATAAAGCTCTACGCGGACGGGGTTGAGGTTGAACCGGTAGGCCCTATCAATGTAGCCTTTAAAAATCTGGAGCTGGAAAAGCGTGATCCTGCGGCTGCATCCAACACGCTGGCGGATGTACCGGGTGCAATCCAGGTGTTGTCCCGGCAGGAGGAACCGGCAGACCCCAGTGAACGGATCCAATCCGGAGGAGATGAGATCAAAGTCTACCATCTGGATGAAACGCAGGTTGTAGCAAATGAGATGAACAGCACCGTGGCATCTGACGGAACTGTAGTGATGGAAACAGATCATTTTTCCATATACATTGTGGTCAACGTGCCGGAGGCAAAAGAAGTGCCTGTGACAGTGGAACACTGGGCACAGCTGGATAAGATGACATTTGACAATAGCGGTAAAATAAAGGAATCTGTCTCCGGGAACAGACTGTATCCGGGAGCCCAAAGCGGAAGCACGTATGCAAAGCAGGAGGTAAAAATATACAGCGATGATAACCTGACCCTGCCCAATGGATCAGGCACAGGGGTGGATTACTCTATTGCAGTCTCCAACTGGAGTAAGGTTGCCCTGGGCGGTAATTATACGGTAAAAAGCGTGACCATAACCAATGCGAATTACCCCAATGGACAGACCTTTACGGAAAATGCCACAGACCAGAAGATCTATCTCACTGCGGCCAACAATAAGATAAAAATCAACTATGTGCCTACCTCGGGCACCATTAAGGGATATACGGGATTCCACGATTATAATGTTACGGTGGAAGGAAAGACCACGGATGGGAACCATGGAACCCTTAACACCAGCAAGGTGGGAATGAACAATACCTCCCTGGGAAACAGCTCCACCCGCATCGGCGTTGGGATCGGAGGAAACGGCCAGGCACAGATACGCCATGGTTATACAGGGGTGCCAAACAATGCAGGTTCCGTGGTGACGGGGATTCCCAAAGAAACCCTGGCCGCAGACAATACGATTAAGTTTAATTATCAGGATCCGGGCCTTTTTGCAACCCAGGATATCACCACCAGTGAAACATATAAGGACGGTAAAAAGGTGACCTATTATGCCAAGAAATACCTGCCGAACTATCAGCTGGGTTTTGAACGCCAGGGGGACACCTATACACTGGAATCCGTATATGACAGTTCGGGAAAAACACTTTTGAAAAACCTGGATCAGATCGTCTATACATGTGACAGCTGGAACGGATCCAAAAAACTTTATTCCAACCTGTTCTGGCCTATGGACAGTGTCAGTTACAACAACGCGGTTAACGGAAAAAACAGAGATCCTCTGTTTGGCTATAACCATTACGGATTCCCTCAAAATGATGAGGACGTGAACAAAAAGGGGATCACCCACAACTGGTTTTTTGGAATGCGCTATGACTTTGAGTTTGTCCTGGGAGATTACACCGGGCCCATGGACTATTACTTCAGGGGAGATGATGATTTCTGGCTGTATGTGGACGGCAATTTGGTAAGTGACGTTGATCTGGGAGGAATCCATTCCGCGGAAGGCGCTTATGTGGACCTGAAGTCATGGATGCAGAACAAGGGCCTTCTAAGCGATAAGAACCAGAAACATACCATGTCGGTCTTCTTTATAGAGAGAGGAGGAACCGGTTCCTGCTGTTACATGAAATTCACACTCCCAAGCGTCACATCAATCCCAACCCCGGAATCCGAGACGGTTTCCCGCACGGTCCGGAAGCTGTGGCTGGATGGAAATAATGAGGATAAGAAACGGCCTGAATATATCTATGTCCAGCTGAAACAAGATGGCGCTTCCTACGGTAGTGCGGTCAGGCTGGAGGCCTCCAATGGCTGGGAGTATACGTGGGATAACCTGCCCAAATATAAGGAAGTAAATTCAAATGAGGAGCATGTTTATACCGTAGAGGAAATAGGAACAATTGTTGGTTATACATCAAGCATCAATGGGATGACCATCACTAATACCCGGCTCACGGATATCAATGTGAGGAAACAGTGGGTCGGTGGTGCCGGAGAGGGTTCTGTTCAGGTGGGATTGTTTAAGGATGGAAGTACAAGGACGGGTGACATTATCACACTGGACAGCTCTAATAACTGGTACGGCACATGGCAGAATCTGCCGGGGTATGATTCTGGAGGGACAAAGATCAACTATGTTCCCTATGAGGTTGACTCTTCCGGTAATAAGGTGGAAGCCGGAAGCACGGTACAGATTGGTGAGGGACAATATATTGTCACTTACAGCAGTGATCACTCTGTGATAACCAATACTTATAATCAGAAAGACCTGGCAGTGAAAAAAGTATGGGTGGATTATGAAAATGCCTACCATACGCGGCCTGAGATATTGGAGGTCCAGCTGTATCAGAATGGGGCGGCCTTTGGCGAACCTGTAAAACTCAGCGATGCCAACAAATGGACAGCAGGTTGGAAAGACCTGCCTGTAAAAGCCGATGGAAGCTCCCCGCCGTATGTTTACACGGTGAGAGAACTGGACCAGGCTGGCCAGTCCATAGAGGATGGCAGTACGGCGGTATTATCCTCCGGATACTCTTATTCAGCATCCTACGATTCCAGCGGTACGGGGACATCCGCCAATCCGTTTCAAATAACCAATACCCTTTTGGCGGCAAAACTGAGGATCAAAAAGACAGTGGAACAGAACGGCCTTGAAAATGAACCCATTGATTCTTCCTACAAGTTTGTGATACAGGTCCTGGACAGTAAGGGAGCTGTCTATACACAGACTGCTCTTGGAAATGGAGAGGAAAGCGGGGCAATCCTTGTGATTCCTCCCAAGGAAGGGCAGATCTTTTCCATTGCGGAGATCGTACCAATGGAATACACCATGTCACGTATGGAAAGCGAACCGGCAGACGCGCTCTCAGGAGCTGAGAACGGGGACAAAGTTACAGTGAAACCAGGTGACGATATCCTGGTGATTCTTACAAATACCCCTGACCATGAGAGCTATTTCCATCACACCGCATCAGTCACCAATGTAAAGGGATTTACAAATGGGGAGGGAACGGATTTCAGGCCGGAGAACCCGTTTACAGAATATCATGGAAGTGACAATCCTCAGTATATGGCATCGGCCTTTACCTCGGACTGCATCATGGTGTTTGTTGAAGACAGAGGTGTAGCGCGCGGCCAGAGAAAACTGGAGAAAGGAGATGATCTTTATGGATAAAAGAAAGGTCTTATCCAAGCTGCTGCCAATGATCGTGCTGGTATCCCTATCCATTGCAGCCGGAGTAACAGGCGCCGCGGTCATCCACTCCATGCAACTGGAAAATCCCATAAAGACGCCTGTTGTAGAAGGGGGTATAACAGAAAACCTGGACCAGGGGGCAAAGGAGGTTTCTTTTACAAATAATGGGGAGGCAGATGTGTTTTTAAGAGTTGCATTTGCGCAGTCATGGATTGCACAGGATGGCACGGTTCTCCCTAATCATATAGTGGATGCATCCGGCCAGTCTCTGCCTTTGGCTGTCCCCAGCCTTTCATTGGACGGCAATTGGGAAAGCGGGGAGGATGGATGGTATTACTACAAAAAGGTGCTTCCCGGTTCCGTATCAGGCATCCAGGACCGCAGTACGGAAAAGCTGGTCCGGGGCGTGGATTTTATAGATCTGTCAGGGATAGAGGACCAGAGGTATCAAAATGCGGAGTATAAATTCCATTTCACAATGGAGATCGTGCAGTCCAGCGATGACTGGAATGTCAGCTTGAAGGCAGTGCGGCGGCTTTTTGACAGGGACATTTCAGTGACGCCGGATAACTGGGACAACAATAAATATGGATGCAGTATTAACTGGAATGTTGATTCCGGAAAAAATTAGGAGGTGGTTGTTTTGAAACGATTAGAGATCCATACACGGCTGAAAAACAAAAAGACAGCCGGTCTCCTGATACTGGTTATATTGCTCCTGTCATTTGCAGTCACATTGGCATATTACAGTGATGTGATGACTCTGGCCAATCCCCTGGGAACTTCCCACAGCGGGGCGGCCATGGTGGAAATTTTCGACCCGGAGAGCTCGTTCCTGCCCGGAGAGACAGTAATTAAAAAAGTTTCGTTCCAAAACACAGGTGAAATGGACCTGTTCCTGCGTGTTGAAGTACCGCCACAGGAGAGCTGGTGCCAAAAGGGACAGGGGAGCAGCCCGCCTGTTATCCTTGAAAAGGAGGCTGGCTACGACACGGATCATGTGATCAAACATTGGAATCCGGGAGTCTGGACCGATTCCGGCCAAGCAGAGGGAAATGTAGATTATATGAACATGGAGACTGAGTTCTGGTCAAAGTCATATACGGATGAGAACGGAAAGAGCTACCGGTATTATAAACAGGTCCTCCCGGCAGGGAAAACCACGGACTGTATCCTTGAGAGCATCAGTTTAAGCGATGAAGTGTCAAATGACCGGCATGACGTGGATTACAGTGATAAGATTTATAAACTGACCTTCCATGCAGAGGCGGTTCCTGTTGAGGAACATGATTCGGCACTGGGGGTACAGTCACAGTGGAATATGGTGGTTCAGGAAGACAGCAGCGGCGTACTGACATGGAGTCAGGGCAGCCGGGCCGGTGAATGATACAGGAGGACAGGAGAATGAGAATAAATGGAAAAGTGATAGCAGTGGCCGCAATGCTGGCAGTGGCCGGGATCGGCGGGACATTTGCTTACTTTAACCAGACTTTGACAGCCGCCAACATATTTGATACAGGGAAATATGATACGGAACTGGTTGAAGAGTTTAAGCCTTCGGAGGGTGAGAACTGGGGGCCTGGAACCAGTGTAAATAAAGATGTGACAATCCGTAACACAGGTACCCTACCCGTGGTAGTGCGGGTGAAATTCCAGGAAAAGTGGGTCAGAGGACAAGAGGAATTTTATTTTACAGACACCTCCCAGGAAAAGGAGCGGCCGGTTGCCATTGGAAGCCCGTCCAATGCCAACAATGCATTTGAGAATGTTTACCAGGGTGACCCGGAAGACGGAATTGCCGATCCTGACGCGGATGACTCAGTGGTATTTAAAAGCATGATGCCGGACGGCGGCTGGGTTTATAATCCGGCGGATGGATATTATTACTATATGTATGTCCTTCCCGGCGCAGTAGAGAAAGAGGATGGCAGCCATGAAATTGCGGAGACAACCAAGCTCCTTGACGGAGTGACCCTGGCGGAAAATGTGGATATGGGTTCCTACAAGGAGATCCGGTATTATGCCACCACGGGTCAAAGACCTGAAAATGGAAGCAACGACTGGGTGGAATTCGCCACGGCCAGCAATGCGTCCAGCCCTCTTGGATATGATTACATTTCCACCAGGGAAATGAATGAGCGCCTGAAAGCGGATGGAAGCCAGATAACCTTTATGAAATCAGTTACTGATCTCACAGATGCCAGGCTGGCCGGGTACAGTGACGCTGATTATACCCTGGTGGTGGCAGCCCAGACCGTACAGGCAACGGACCAGGCCGTCAACACGGTTTTTGGAGGAGGCGGTGTCTTTGATTTTAAGCAGCTTGGATGTGAGTGGAAGCTGATCAGCGAATCAGAGGTCCAGAAGTAAGTTCAGCTGTCCATAAAAGAATGATCAAACAGGTTATTGCCGCCTATGTTTTTTGATGGACGGACCAATATAACAAAATGAAAGCATAATAATATGAAAAAGCAGGAGGAAAAGACATGAAGAAGTTAAATAAGAAAGCAGCAGCAGGAATCGGGCTTGGAGCATTAGCCCTGGTGGGAGGAACATTTGCGTACTATTCACAGACGGCGTCCCTGGATAACCCGTTGAGCACGGGCAAATATACCACCCAGCTGGTGGAGGATTACACGCCGCCAACGGAAGATTTAAAGCCGGGCGCTAAGTGGGATAAGAATGTAGGGGCGGAGAATACCGGAGATTATCCCGTCCTTGTCAGGGTAAGCATGAAAGAAAACTGGTCCTACAAGGGAAAAACGGATCCCTACAAAACCATATTGAGCGAATCGGAATTGTTTGACAACGGGACCTATGCCGGCGGAATCTTTGACGCAGACCAGGTTAATGACACCGATGGCCTGGCACCCGCAGAAGACGGCACCGTGGTACATAAGAACATCCTGACCAATGACGGCTGGATCGATGGAGGGGACGGATACTGGTACTGGAACGGCGTTCTGGAGAAAAAGGGATCAGATAAGTCCAGCACCACCCACCTGTTGGAAGGGCTGACCATGGCCACGGATATCGACCTTGGCCACTATGAGACAAAAGAGTACTATGCCGTTGCGGCAACACAGCCGGATCTGGATAATACCAGTGCCTGGACATTGATCGACTGGACCCAGGTTAGTGATGAGAATAATGACGGCCTTAAAGATATACGCGACCTGGCAGCTGTCACGTCTATTCCTGAGGGAGAGAGCCTGTTCCGCAAATCCGAATCCAATTTGGACAGCAATAAGAAGGGCTACGGGGATTCCAACTACACACTGACCGTTACCTCTGAGTTTGTCCAGGCCACCGCTGATGCAGTAAACGATTCCTGGAAAGATTTCGATATCACTGCATTGACCAATGTACAGGTTAATGCAGAGGACGGCGTGAATCTTGAGAATAAAACCGTTACACCATAATACAGAGGCTGATGAATGAACGTTCTGAAACAATTGTTTAATATCCTTTCATGGCCCGTGTATCTGTGCATTGTGGGATACCTTCTGATCGCAGCGCCCATGCTGGCCGGTTACCGGCCGGTGGTGGTGCTCAGCGGAAGTATGGAGCCCGCCTTTCCTGTTGGGAGTGTGATCTACTATAAAGGGGCCGCCTTTGAGCAGATTCAGGAGGGAGACCCCATCACCTTCCATGCAGGTGAGGATGGCTCGCTGGTCACCCACAGGGTGGTGGAAAAACAGGAGCTGAGCCGTGATTTTATCACTAAGGGAGATGCCAATGAGACTGCGGACCCCAACCCGGTTTCATATGACCGAGTGGCAGGCAGGGCGGCTGATGTGAAGATCCCCTATGCCGGATACTTTGTCACCTGCGGCAGGACACCCCAGGCAATTGGGGTCATGGGAGGGATCCTGGTGATTGGGATATTACTTGATTTTATCTGCCCGGGAAAGAAGCGGGAGGAAAAGGCATAAACGCCTGTTGGAAGCAGAGCTGTAATCCGTTTGGACAGGAGATTGATGTTATGAAAAAAGGCAAGATCATGTTATTGGGCCTGGCAGTTCTGGCGGCTGCATCGGTGGGAACTACCTGGGCGGCGTGGTCCCAGGTAATACGGACCGGCAATGAATACAGGGTTCCCAGGTACAAAACCAGCCTTGAGGAGCATTTCCGCCAGCCGGATGACTGGCAGCCAGGTATAACCACACAAAAGCAGGTATGGGTATCCAACAACCTGAAAGCAGAGGACGGCAGCCTGGAGAGCGGTGTGCCCGCCATTGCCAGGGTGGAGATCCACCAGAGCTGGATCAGGCGGGAAAATGTTTACGTCCTGGATCAGAATGGCAATGAGACAGCGGTCCCTCCCCTTGAGGGGGAAGCGCTGCCCCCTGACTTTGTAACAGACCAGGGAGAGCGCCAGTATGCGGCAATTCCTGCATTTAATAAAGAAGCCGTTATGGTGCTCCGGTCCGGAATGGCTCAGGATGCCGGCATACGCCTGAATTTGCCCTATGCAGACAAGGTGGAGGATGCCAGGGGAAAGTGGCTCCTGGTGGATGAGGAGCCGTCTGAGACAGGAAATTATATATTGTATTACATAGGGGTGATACAGCCGGGGGAAGACTCGCCGGTGTTTTTGGAAAGCGTGACCATGAACCCCCTTCTGGAGAACACCATAACGGGAAAAGACACCTATTATGAGAAGACAGAGGATGGTTACAAGCAGATTACCGTGACCCGCACCAATGCCAAATACGGGTATGACAGCAGCAGATATACCATGGATATAAAGGCCACCACGGTGCAGGCCACCAAGGCGGCGGTGGAGCATACGTTCACCGGCGGGTTTAACCAGGAAGTGATCCGCTACCTGGCCGATCAGGTGGCGGATCCCGGCGTCTATGACGCCTCAGGCCTGGAAAAGAAGCTGACCCTGGTCTACAACCGGGGAAGCCAGAGGCTTGAGTATGTACCTTACCGCTCAGGGACCGGGGAGGAGGAAGGGAACTGGTTTATGAGTTTTACGGACATGGTTCCGGGAGGTATTTACAAAGACCGCCTGAAGGTGGAGAATACCACATCCAACCAGACTGCCAGAGTCTATATGCGGATCGATCCAAGAGAGCAGGAGCAGATAAAAGACGAGCTCCTGGAAAAGATCACCATGAAAGTCATATTCCAGGGCAGTGTCCTCTATGAAGGAAAGGTGACCGGCGCCAGATACGGGGAAGGTGAGAATCTCCAGGAACTGATCCCCCTGTGTTATCTGAAAAGTGGTACATCCGAGGAAATCCAGGTGGAGCTGCAGCTGGATCCATCCATTACCTGTGACCCGGTAACGGGAGCGTGCGTCTATGCCGACCAGCTGGCCAAGATCGACTGGGAATTTATGATCCAGACATTCTCAGATAATGGCGGAGGAGGTGGTGGAGGCGGCGGAGGCCGAAGAAGCGTAACCACCATTGATGACACAGAGGTTCCCCAGGCTGTCATGATCCCTGATCCTGAGATCCCGTTGGCAGCACTTCCAAAAACAGGGGACACCACCCCGCTGCTTATGCTGGGAGCCATGACCGCGGTCAGTTTCCTTCTGCTGTCAGCCCTGGGGGTTCTGTGGTTCAGGACTCGCAGGAAAGAGGATCAGGTGTGATGGTCAAAAAGCAGGGGATCAGGCGTACCGTCCTGACATTGTCCATCCTTTCAGTCCTGGCAATCTTTCTGGTGTCCGCGGGACTGCTGTGCCGTTCCCTGTATGAATACAGGAAAGGGGAAAAGGAGTACGGGGAGCTTCGGCAGTATACAGCCAAGGCTTCCGGACAGGAACCTGATCCCCAGTCTCCGGGCAGCCTGCCCGCCGGGGAGCAGGAGCCCATGTTGGCCGTTGATTTTGAGGCCCTTAAAAAGCTGAATCCCCATATCATTGCATGGATCCACATTCCCGGGACGCCGGTAAGCTATCCTGTGACCCGGGGTGAGGACAATTCCTATTACCTGACCAGGACATTTTCCGGTGCATATAACGGGGCCGGATGCATTTTCATGGATTACAGAAGCAGTCTGCCCTCAGAGGGCGGGAACACGGTCCTCTATGGACATAACATGAAAAACGGTTCCATGTTCGGTTCCCTGAAGCGTTACTGGGATAATGAATATTATAGGGAACACGCCTCCTTTTACCTGTACACGGCAGAGGGGGATAATTTCCTGTGCCATATTACGGACCGCCGCAGGATCCCTGCGCAGACCGACTTTTTTTCCAACATGCGGGATAAAGAGGAGGAAACAGGTGAAAGTGGCAAAGCAGACGAAAGTGGCAAAGCGGACCGAGATGCCGGGGTCACACTGGTGACCTGTGTGGCCGGGAAAAATGAGGAACGGCTGGCAATAGAGGCGGATGCAAAGCGGATAGAATGACAGATAAAAGGGAGAGGCCCAGTCCATGGAGCCTCCCCCTTTTATTAACCCATATTTGAATTGCTTTTCTTTTTTCCCAGATACGCGGCCTTTACCGACTCGTCCGCCAGCAGCTCCCTGCCGGTACCGGTCAGTGAGATCCGCCCTGTCTCCAGCACGTATCCCTGGTCTGCGATGCGCAGTGCCATGTTGGCGTTCTGCTCGATGAGGAGGATGGTCACTCCCTGTTTATTGATCTCCTTGATAATATTAAATATATCCTGGACGATCAGGGGGGCCAGGCCAAGGGACGGCTCATCCATCATCATCAGCTTAGGATGGCTCATCAGAGCTCTTGCAACGGCCAGCATCTGCTGTTCACCGCCGGAAAGAGTGCCGGCCAGCTGCCAGCTTCGCTCCTTTAGGCGGGGAAACAGGTCGTAGACCCAGTTGATGTCGTCTTCCAGGGAATCGCTTCTCAGATAAGCGCCGATCTTAATATTTTCAATCACCGTCATGTCGGGGAAGACCCGCCGCCCCTCAGGCACCAGGGTGATGCCCTTGGCCACGATATCAGGTGTATCCATGCCAAGGAGTTCTGCATTGTCAAACTGGATGGAACCGCCGGAGGCTTTTACCAGGCCGGTGATGGAGCGCAGGGTGGTGCTCTTGCCCGCTCCGTTGGCACCGATCAGGGTGACAATGGATTTTTCAGGAACCTCAAAGCTGATTCCCTTCACCGCCTCGATCCCGCCGTAATTTACTCTCAGGTCTTTAATCTTTAACATCGTCACTCACCCCCAGGTATGCTTCAATTACTTTTGGATTGTTCTGGACCTCATCCGGTGTGCCCTGGGCAATGAGCTTGCCAAAATCCAGCACATAGATACGGTCTGATATCTGCATGACAAGATCCATGTGGTGTTCGATCATGAAAATGGTCAGGTGGTAATCGTCACGGATCTGTTTGATAAAATCAGTGAGGTCCTGGGTTTCCTGGGGATTCATGCCCGCAGCAGGCTCATCAAGGAGCAGCAGGCTGGGGCTGGTTGCCAGTGCCCTGGCGATCTCCAGGCGGCGCTGGAGGCCGTAAGGCAGGGAGGAGGCAGTCTCATCCTTCAGATGCACCAGGCCCTGCATTTCCAAAAGGCTGAGGGATTCATCCCTCATCCGTTTTTCCTCCGCGTGGTTTAGGCGCAGGGCGGCGGAAAATACATTTTGTTTTGCCCGCATGTGCTTGGCAATGAGTACATTTTCAAACACGGTCAGGTTGCCGAACAGACGGATGTTCTGGAAGGTCCTGGCAATCCCCAGCCTGGTAATCTGGTCCGGCGTCTTGCGCACCGGTGTCAGGGCAGTGGGCTCCACATCACCTGCATAGAGACGGCGCATCTTGCCCTGGGGCGTATCCGCCAGTATGACCTGGCTGTTAAAGGATACAGAGCCATAGGTGGGCTGGTAGATACCGGTGACACAGTTGAAGGCGGTTGTCTTTCCAGCGCCGTTGGGACCGATGAGGGCCACGATCTCGTGTTCATTTACATCCAGCGACAGTCCGTTCACAGCAACCACGCCGCCAAACTGCATGGTCACATGATCCATATGAAGTACATTCTTAATGGTGTCCATTACTGTGCGCCCCCCTTCTTTGAGGCTGAGGCCTTTTTCTTTTTCCCCTTTAGCTTATGGGGGATGCCCCTGATCAGGCGGAACAGCCCTTCCCAGGAAAACTCCTTGTTTCCCATGATGCCGCGGCTGTAAAAGAGCACCACTGCCATCAGCAGGATGGAGAAGATGACCATACGGAAGCCGGAACGGAACAATGGGATGTGAATACCGGCAATGGTCAGCGGATCGTCAAAGAAACGCAGTGCCTCGCGGCCGGCAGTGACCACAAAGGATCCCAGCACGCTGCCTGTCACGCTTCCGATGCCGCCCAGGACCACGATCAGCAGGATGTCGTATGTAAGGGCCACCTGAAAGGTCTTGGAATCAATGGAGCGCATGAACATGGCCAGCATTCCTCCGCCCACGCCTGTGAAAAAGGAGGAGATGACAAAGGAAAGCTCCTTGTAGTGGAACAGGTTGATGCCCATGGACTGGGCGGCGATCTCATCCTCACGGATGGATTTAAAGGCCCGGCCATAGGAGGAATTGATCAGCAGCATCATAAGGCCGATGCACAGGGCTGCCAGTCCGAATACCGCAAAGATATTGGGAAATCCCGGAATGCTCTTTAAGCCGTAGGAGCCGTTGGTAATGGTGTCAAACATGGGGGCTGCGATAAAGGCCCGGATGATCTCTGAAAATCCCAGGGTCGCAATGGCCAGATAGTCGCTCTTAAGGCGCAGCACAGGGATTCCGATCAAGGCTGCCAGCCCTGCTGCGGCCAGTCCGCCAAGGAGAAGGGCCACGGGAATGGGAAGCTGTACATTGGCGATCACAGGGGAAATGCCGCTTACATAATACACGCTGGCTCGGGAGCCCACCGGGATGGTGAAAATGGCCACAACATAGGCGCCAATGGCCATAAAACCCGCCTGGCCCAGGGAAAACAGTCCGGTAAAGCCGGTTAAAAGGTTCATGGAAACAGCCACCACCGCATAGATGGCGCTTCGTTCCAGAATGGATATCTGGTAGCTGTACTCCGCTTTGTCAGACTGAAGAAAGGCCAGGATGCCGATCAGCACGGCCAGGGCAATAATGGTATAAACTTTGTTTTTGTTCTTTGTCATATTTTTCATGTTGGCCACCTCACACTTTATCGGTTGTCTTCTCACCAAAGAGGCCGGTAGGACGGATGAGAAGCATAACGATCAACAGGATAAATGTAAATGCATCGCTGAAGGTGGACTGGCCCATGGCAACCAGGGCTGTCTCTCCAAGCCCCAGGATAAAGCCTCCGATCACAGCGCCGGGGATGCTTCCGATCCCGCCGAATACAGCTGCCACAAAGCACTTGAGCCCGGGCAGGGCGCCGGAGAACGGGAATACGGTCATACGGTCCGTGAAATAAAGGATGGAGCCGATGCCGGCCAGCAGGGAGCCGATGGCAAAGGTAAAGGAGATGGTTTTATTGATCTTGATACCCATCAGGGATGCTGTCTCATAATCCTTGGATACGGCCCTCATTGCCATTCCGATCTTGGTGTGGTTGATCAGGGCGATCAGCAGGTACACCAGGATCAGGGTCAGGACAGGGGTCAGAAAGGTCACGAAGGAAGCGGACAGTCCGCCGATCTGATAGATCCTTTTCAGGAAAGGGATCTCCGGATAGCCTTTTGGAAGGGCTGTGAACAGATAGGTGGCAAGGTTCTGCAGCAGGTAGGAAACGCCGATGGCAGAAATCATAACGGACATCCTTGGGGCGGAGCGCAGAGGGCGGTAAGCCACGCGCTCAATGGACACACCCAGTACAACGGTGACAAGCAGCGTCACCGGGATCGCGATGAACCATGGAAGACTTGCCATTGCGAAGATCATAAAATAACCTGCCATCATGAAAATGTCGCCGTGGGCGAAGTTGATCAGACGGAGGATGCCGTAGACCAGCGTATATCCAATGGCAATCAGCGCATAGGCGCCTCCAAGGGAAATACCGGTCAGGCACTGCTGAAGAAATGTTGTTAAACTCATAAGAGTCTGCCTCCTGTTTTTTAATAGTAGTATCCTGAATGGGCATAAATCGGTAAAGCTGGAGAAAGGCCGCAGGGCATTGGCTGCCGCCTGCGGCCTCTGTGTTATATGTAACTATGGTCTTACTCTACCGTTGTGGTTGTAAGGAACTGGAACTTGCCGTCCTTGATCGTCTTGATGAAAGCGATATCCTTGTTGGCATCACCTGTCTCGTTAAAGGTAATGCTTCCTGTGACGCCATCGATCTGGACACCCTGTAACGCGTCACGGATCGCGGATGTGTCAGTGGAGCCTGCTGTCTCAATTGCCTTGATGGCCGCCAGGTAGGAATCATAGCCCAGGGCGGATACGGCCGGAATGATATCCTCCTGCTTATTCTCTACCAGATACTCCTTAAAGCCCTTGATGAAAGAGGAAGCCTCGTCATTGGCCGGCTCGGCCTCGTCAAAGAAGGTGGAGAGCACAACGCCCTCGGAATCCTTGCCTGCATTCTCAATGATGGTTGAGTTCTCCCATGTATCACCGGCAGCAATGGTTGCGGTGATCCCCAGTTCCCTTGCCTGCTTGATAATAAGGGGGGCAGTGGTGATGGAGGAAGGAGCAAAGATGATATCAGGGTTAGCCGCCTTAATATTGGTCAGGATTGCCTTAAAATCAGTCTGGTTGGTCTGGAACTGCTCTTCACTCACGATATCGCCGCCTAATTTGGCAAATGCGTCCTTAAAGAAAGAGCCCAGTCCTGAGGAGTAGTCATCGCCCAGCTGTGTGATCACGGCCGCGCTCTTTGCACCGTTTTGGAATGCGTAGTTGGCCATTACAGTGCCCTGGAAAGGATCGATAAAGCATACACGGAAGTAGTAGTCATTGCCCTCGGTTACCTGTGGGTTGGTGCAGGAACAACCGATGGCCGGAATCTTTGCATCTGCGAAAATCTGTCCCGCGGCAATGGACACACCGGAGCCATAGCTTCCCAGAACAACGCTTACCTTCTCGCTTACCAGCTTCTGGGCAGCATTGACAGCCTCGGTCTTGTCGGACTTGTTGTCAACCTCCACCAGCTCTACCTTGTAGTCTTCGCCGTTTATCTTTACAGTGGGATGGATCTTATTGGCATAGCGGATGCCCAGTACTTCCTGGAAGCCGCCGCCTCCGTTCTCTCCTGTGGTTGGCTCAAATACGCCGATCTTGATGACTTTGTCCTCCGCCTTTTTGCCGCATCCTGCAAGGGCGCCAACAGCCAGACATGCAGCCATGGTAATAGCCATGATTTTCCTGATTCTCATAATACATTCCTCCTGTTTTGCTTGATAGTTCATTGATCACAGCGGATTTGCCAGCGCGTGTTCATGCAGCAAAGACAACTGTCCTCAATGGGAAAACAATGAATATATTATAACAGATATTATAAAAATTTCAATGAATTTTAAAAAATACTTTATTATTTTTAGGTTTTTTTAGCACACATGGAGCGTTTGGGCAGCTCTCCAAAGTGCTGCTTGTAGGCTCTGAGAAAGGTGGAGTAATTGTTAAAGCCCGACAGATAGCAGGCCTGGGTTGCCCCCGTGCCTTCGGCCAGCAGGCTGCGGGCCTTTAAAAGGCGCTTTTCCGTGATATAGTTTCCGATGGTGTATCCTGTTTCCTCCTTAAATATGCGCATCATGTGGTAAGGGCTGACGCAGTTTAAGGCGGAAAGGCTGCGGATGCTCAGGTCCTCGCAGAGGTGTTCATTAATATAGGAGATGAGGCCTGACACACGGTAATTCAGGGCGCCGTTCGGAAGATACTGGGCATTATCGTCCAGAGACACACGGTTTAATTCCACCAGAAACTGAAGGCACAGCAGGCGGCAGTACAGGGGGCCTGCAAACTCCTCCTCCTGCCAGTTCTGGGCGTGTTCCAGTTTCTTTAGCAGGGAGATGGTAAGATGGCGGGCTTCATCCTTTAGCCGCAGCACATTGGAGTGGCGGTAGGCGGCGGTGGAAAAGCAGCTGTCCAGGGAGGAGGCGCCTTCCCGGTACCGGTCCAGAAAATCAGGAGACAGATACAGGATCAGCCGCTCATAGGGGGAGGAGGCATCCACCTGGGGGCAGTGGATCTGTCCGCGGTCCACCAGCACGATGTCGCCGGGATGGAGGGAATAGGATCGTCCCTCTATGATATAGGTCACATTTCCCTCCAAAAGTACCACGATCTTGAGAAAATCGTGGTAGTGGGGCTCATAGGCGCGCTGTACTTTATCTTTTATGTGAAACAGGCGGAATTCTCCCTGAAGGAATCCCTGCTTTGGGGTGGCGGACGGATCGCTGTTTATATACATGTAATTACCTCCTTTTTTATAGTATAAAATAAATACAGCAGGATTTGCAATATAAAATAGCAATATATCTATATAATTGTAAAAAAATGCCTGTTAAAATATAAACAGAATATGCTGATTGGTGACCCGGGAACGGGGCGACTGGTGCAGAAAAAATATGGAGGGTAAGCAATTGAGGATAACAGTTGAAAAATATCATGGACTTGGAAACGACTATCTGATCTATGATCCCAATAAAAATAAAATGGAGCTGAATCCGTCTAATGTACAACTGATGTGCAACCGGAATTTTGGCGTGGGCGCCGATGGGGTGCTGGAGGGGCCGGTGCTTGACAATGACAGGATCTCCATGGTGGTGTGGAATCCGGACGGAAGCGTTGCCGAAAAGAGCGGCAACGGGGTGAGGATCTTTGCCAAGTACTTAAAAGACGCGGGCTATGTGCAGAAAAAGGATTTTACCATCTATTCCCAGGGCGGTGAGGCGGCCATCCACTATCTCAACGAGGAGGGGACCAGGCTTAAGGCTTCCATGGGCAAGGTCTCTTTCTGGAGTGATGACGTGCCTGTGGAGGGACCCCGCAGGGAGATCATCAATGAGACCATGGTCTTTGGAAGGATCCCCTACCCTGTCACCTGCCTGTCCATCGGCAACCCCCACTGCGTCATTCTCATGGATGAGATATCAAAGGACCTGGTGTGCAGGATCGGGAAATATTCCGAGAGCGCAAAGCAGTTTCCGGAAAAGATCAATACCCAGATCATGAAGGTGCTGGACCGTACTCATATACAGACCGAGGTCTATGAGAGAGGTGCGGGCTATACCCTGGCATCGGGAAGCGGGTGCTGCGCAGCCGCAGCCGCAGCCTATCGCCTGGGCCTGACAGATCCCAAGATGGTGGTCCAGATGCCGGGCGGCACACTGGAACTGGAGATCGATGAGCGGGGCATTGTGCACATGACCGGTGATGTGGGGTATGTGGGCACCATTAAATTAGGTAATCATTTTACCGAACAACTTCGCGCATTAAAGTGATATTGGTGAAAACCACGAAATCATTAAATCGCATTGACAAATAAAATATCTGCTGATATATTTTTGTTAGTATTGAGGCGGGAGCGCCACAAAGCGCCCTGCCTTTTGTATTTTATGGTTTCACAGTCTGCAAGAGAGGGAGAGGAAAGATGAGCAAATACAGTAAGGAAGACATTGTCCGCATGGTGGAAGAGGAGGATGTGGAATTTATCCGTCTTCAGTTCACGGATATTTTCGGCATGCTTAAGAACGTGGCCATTACCTCAAGCCAGCTGAACAAGGCACTGGAGAACCGCTGCATGTTTGACGGGTCCGCCATTGAAGGATTTGTCAGGATCGATGAGTCCGACATGTACCTGTATCCGGATCTGGATACCTTTGAGATATTTCCATGGAGGCCCCAGCAGGGCAAGGTGGCAAGGCTGATCTGCGACGTGTATAACCCCGATGGCACGGCCTTTACCGGGGATCCCAGGAATGTGCTGAAACGGGCGGTGGAAAAGGCCAGGGATATGGGGTTTGTGTTTAACGTTGGGCCGGAGTGCGAGTTTTTCCTGTTCCATACGGACGAGGAGGGAAGGCCCACCACCAACACCCATGAGACTGCGGGATATTTTGACGTGTCCCCCATTGACCTTGCGGAAAATGTACGCAGGGATATTGTGCTCAACCTGGAGGAGATGGGCTTTGAGGTGGAGGCCAGCCACCACGAGATTGCTCCGGCGCAGCATGAGATCGATTTCCAGTACACCGATGCCCTTTGCGCGGCAGATAATATCATGACATTTAAGATGGCGGCCAAGACCATTGCAAAGCGCCACGGCCTTCATGCCACCTTCATGCCCAAGCCCAAGGAAGGCGTCAACGGCTCCGGCATGCATATCAACATGTCCCTGTCGGATATGCTGGGAAAGAACCTGTTTGTGGATGACACCGATGCCCTGGGCCTGAGCGCCACTGCATATTACTTTATGGCGGGCATCCTCCACCATATGAAACCCATGACCATCCTCACAAATCCCCTTGTCAATTCCTACAAGCGCCTCATACCGGGATATGATGCGCCCATCTATATTGCGTGGTCGCCCACCTCCAACCGCAGTTCCCTGATACGCATCCCCTCCCCAAGGGGAGGAAACACGAGGATCGAGCTGCGCTGCCCGGATTCCGCCATGAACCCGTATCTGGCCCTGGCCGCCTGCCTGCGTGCCGGCCTGGATGGGATTGAGAAAAAGATGGCGCTTCCCGCCTGTGTGGAGGGCAATATGTTCACCATGGAGCCCGAGGAGATGAGATCCAGGAATGTGGAGCGCATCCCGGAGACCCTGGGAGACGCCATTGAGGCATATGAGGGGGATTCATTTATAAAGGGAGTGCTGGGGGAACATATTTACACCAAATACCTGGAGGCAAAGGAAAAGGAATGGCGTGACTTCAGGGCCCAGGTGACGGACTGGGAAGTAAGCGAATATCTGTATAAATACTGATTGCTTACTCTCAGCGGACAAGGGACTTGGAGGTGAGACATGTGACTAATATTATCGTGGCATTCTCCAAACCGGAGGATGGAAAGAATATAAAGGGGATCCTGGTGCGAAACGGTTTTCAGGTGGTTGCTGTCTGCACCTCGGGCGCACAGACCCTCTCGGCGGCGGAAGGCTTAAGCAGCGGTATTGTGGTAAGCGGTTACCGGTTCGAGGATATGCTGTATGACGAGCTGCGCCAATACCTGCCGGGGACATTTGACATGCTCCTTATCTCTTCGCCCAGCAGATGGAGCGGCCAGGCCCCCGGCAATGTCATCTGCCTGCCCATGCCTTTGAAGGTCCATGATCTGTTAAATACATTGGAAATGATGGTCCAGGCCCAGATGCGCTTTCGCAGAAAGATGCGCGGCAAGCCAAAGGAGCGCAGCGAGGAGGAGCAGAACCTGATCGCCCGGGCAAAGCAGCTGTTGATGGAGCGGAACAACATGACAGAGTCGGAGGCTCACAGATATATCCAGAAATGCAGTATGGACAGCGGAACCAATCTGGTGGAGACAGCCCAGATGGTGATCAGTCTGATCCATGTGTGAGTTTTGACGGGAGGGAACGATGAATTTTACAAAGATGCAGGGAATTGGAAATGATTATGTATATGTGGACTGTTTTAAGGAAAAAGTAGAGGAGCCGGGCAAGGCTGCAAGGTTTGTCAGCGACCGGCATTTTGGGATCGGTTCAGATGGCCTGATCCTCATCTGCCCCTCGGATGTGGCGGACTGCAGAATGGAGATGTACAATGCGGACGGCTCCCAGGGCATCATGTGCGGGAACGGAGTGCGCTGCGTGGGCAAGTATGCCTACGACCACGGCCTTGTGCCAGCGGACCGCAGACAGATCACCGTGGAGACGCTGGGAGGGATCAAGAACCTGGATCTGGACATACTGGATGGCAGGGCGGTGTCCATCACGGTGGACATGGGTGAGGCTTTCCTCACTTCTGAGCTTCCCGAGGACATCACGGTGGATGGGACGGACTACCGGTTTGTGGGTATTGATGTGGGGAATCCCCATGCCGTCTATTATATGGAAGAAATTGACAGTCTTGATCTGGAGAAGATAGGACCGGCCTTTGAACTGCATGAGAGGTTCCAGCCCCACCGGGTGAACACGGAGTTTATCCAGGTGGTGGACAGGGGACATCTGAGGATGCGCGTATGGGAAAGGGGCAGCGGTGAGACGTGGGCCTGCGGTACCGGAGCCACGGCCAGTGTGATGGCATCTATCCTCATGGGGTATGTGGATGACCAGGTGCAGGTCAGCCTGCGGGGCGGAAGCCTGCAGATCCGGCTGGACAGGGGAACGGGACATCTGTTTATGACAGGTCCTGCGGTGGAAGTATTCAGCGGAAGTATTGACATACCACGGGAAATATATTATGATTGACAAAATGACTTTAGTCATTTAACACTTTAAACTATATGTAATCAAATACACACTCTCAGGGACCAAGGGCACGAAGATGTGCGGTTATGTCTCTGTACAGGTCCTGTGATGGTGAACATTTGCTGTCTTAGCGCCCTGTATGGAGCCAGGCGGGTTTCCTGGGAGCGTTTATGTTTAAGAGCGCATCTGCTCAGTGTTCTCCCGGGGATACTCCGAGAGTACACTTCATAACAAGGAGGAGCAAATTATGTTTAAGATCAATGAAAACTATCTGAAACTGCCTGGCAGCTATCTTTTTTCCACCATTGCCAAAAAGGTGGCGGCATATCAGCAGGCCAATCCGGACAAGACCATCATCCGCCTGGGGATCGGTGATGTGACCCTTCCCATTGTCCCGGCCGTGGTGGAGGCCATCCATAAAGCAGCTGACGAGATGGGACATGCCGAGACATTTCACGGCTATGCGCCGGATCTGGGATATGATTTTTTAAGGGAAGCCATTGTGCAAAAGGATTATATGGCATGGGGATGCCGGATATCCCCGGATGAGATCTTTATTTCCGATGGGGCCAAGAGCGACTGCGGCAATATACAGGAGATATTCAGCCCGGACAGCAGGATCGCGGTGTGTGACCCGGTGTATCCGGTGTATGTGGATTCCAATGTCATGGCCGGCCGCACGGGTGAATATGATGAAGCAAAGGGAATGTGGAGCAATGTGATCTATATGCCCTGCCGGTCAGAGAACCACTTTGTGCCGGAACTGCCAAAGGAGACTCCGGATCTGATCTATCTGTGTAATCCCAATAACCCCACAGGCACCACGCTCACAAGGGAGCAGCTAAAGGTGTGGGTGGATTATGCCAACCGGATCGGGGCCGTGATCCTTTATGACGCCGCCTATGAGGCATATATAGCCGAGCCTGAGGTACCTCACAGCATTTTTGAGATCCAGGGGGCCAGGACCTGTGCCATCGAGTTCCGCTCATTTTCCAAGAAAGCGGGATTTACCGGCGTCAGGCTGGGATTTACCGTGGTGCCCAAGGACCTGATGTGCGGTGATGTGATGCTTCATTCCCTGTGGGCCCGAAGGCACGGCACCAAGTTTAACGGAGCTCCCTATATTGAGCAGAGGGCGGGGCTGGCCGTGTATTCAGAGGAGGGAAACAGGCAGGTCATGGAACAGGTGGCCTACTATATGAGGAACGCCAGGGTCATTTACAATGGCCTTAAGGAAGCGGGATATATGGTTTACGGAGGCGTAAACTCCCCTTATATCTGGCTTAAGACAGAGCAGGGGATGACCAGCTGGGAATTTTTTGATCATCTGCTGGAACAGGCCAATGTGGTGGGAACTCCGGGAAGCGGTTTCGGCCCCAGCGGGGAAGGATATTTCCGGCTTACCGCATTTGGAACCTATGAAAATACAGTGGAAGCAGTGGAGAGGATAAAAGCCCTCAGAAAATAGAACTGCCAAGGGAGGAACAAGAGAGTATGGATGATATTGACCGCAAGATCCTGAAGCTGTTACAGGCCAATGCAAGAATGTCCCTGAAGACCGTTGCAGAGAACACATTTCTGTCTTCGCCCGCCGTATCCGCCAGGATCGAGAGACTGGAAAAGGAGGGGATCATAACAGGATATCACGCCATGGTGGATCCCATGAAGCTGGGCTACCACATTCTGGCGTTTATCAACCTGGATGTGGTTCCGGAGGACAAGCCGAAATTCTATGCCTACGCAAAGGAAGTGCCCAATGTGCTGGAGTGCAGCTGCGTTACGGGAGAGTATTCCATGCTGATGAAGGTGGCCTTTCAGAGCACCATGGAGCTGGATATGTTCATAGGGCAGCTGCAGAAGTTTGGAAAGACAAGCACGCAGATCGTATTTTCCACGCAGGTAGGTCCCAGAGGGGTGGATGTGGACGAAATTTAATTAAGGTTTTGTCAACATTTGTCTCACGTTCACATATGGTATAATGTAGAGTCATATGTGAAGGAGAGTCTGATATGGCAGACCTTAAGAGAGTGATTATAGATGCCGGACACGGCGGTGTGGAGCCTGGAGCCATGTTTAACGGACGGCGGGAAAAGGATGATACCCTTAGGCTGGCTCTTGCAGTAGGACAGATACTGGAAAATAATGGAGTGGACGTGGTTTATACAAGGACCACCGACACCTTTGATACGCCACTGGAAAAAGCGCAGATTGCCAACCGGTCGGGGGCTGATTATTTTGTCTCCATTCACCGCAACGCCATGCCGGTGCCCGGCACTGGAAGCGGTGTGACTACATTGGTGTATCAGGACGAGGGCGTGCCGGCCATGCTGGCGGAGAATATCCAGCGCAACCTGGTGGAAACCGGATTTAACGACCTGGGGATCCAGGAACGGCCGGGGCTCATTGTGCTGCGCCGCACCCAGATGCCGGCCGTGCTGGTGGAGGCAGGATTTATTGACAATCCACAGGATAATCAGTTTTTTGACGAGAATTTTGAAGCCATTGCCCAGGCCATTGCGGACGGCGTGCTCCAGACCATACGGGAACAGGAGCAGCAGCGCCCGGAGTATTACCAGGTGCAGATCGGGGCATTCCGAACAAGGATGCCTGCGCAGAGACTGGTGGATGAACTGCAGTCCAGGGGATTTCCTGCCTTTATGGTCTATGACGATGGCCTGTACAAGGTCAGGGTGGGAGCATTCCTTAACATGGATCATGCGGTCCAGATGGAACGGAATCTGCGCAATATGGGATATCCCACAATGCTTGTCAGGGAGCGGGCCATCTATTGACAGGGCAGCGCGCGTATGCGGTCACGGTGCCGGGTATATGATATTAAATGATATGGAACGATATGGAAAATGCTGCCGCAAAACGGTTGATCAACTGTTTTGCGGCAGCATTTTCATGTGTTTGTTTTTACTGTTAAATGCTGTCCCTGGCGGTTTACCAGTTCCAGCGTCCGTACCGAAGCGTGACAGCCCCTATGGTTTCTAAGAGCGCTTCCGTTACCTGGCCTGGCAGCAGGCGCCATTTCCAGTTTTCTCCAACTGTGGAGGGGGTGTTGATGCGGCATTTATTGTCCAGCCCCATATAGTCCTGAAGGGGGATGATACACAGCCTGGCCTGGCTGCGCATGATCAGGCTGATAAAGGACAGATACAATCTGTTTTCCGGAGTGTAAAAGTCGCACAGATAATCACGGGCCAGCTTTCTCTCCTCAGGGGTGATGGAGCCGTACCAGCCTGTGATGGTCTCATTGTCATGGGTGCCTGTGTAGGCCACACAGTTTTCCGGGTAATTGTGGGGCAGATAATCGCTGGCACAGCCCGAATCCCTGGAATCAAAGGCAAATTCCAGGACCTTCATGCCCGGGAATCCGCTGTCATATACCAACCGGCGGACGGAATCCGTCACATATCCCAGGTCCTCGGCTATGATCTCCTTTTCGCCCAGTGCCTGTTTAACTGCCCGGAAAAATTCAATCCCCGGCCCCTGCTCCCAATGGCCGTCCACAGCCGTATCAGAGCCGGACGGGATGGAGTAGTATTCATCAAATCCACGGAAGTGGTCGATCCTTACCACGTCATACAGTCTGTAGCAGTAGGACAGGCGGCTGATCCACCATTGGTATCCGGTCTGCCTGTGATATTCCCAGCGGTAAAGGGGATTGCCCCAGAGCTGGCCTGTGGCGGAGAAGCCGTCCGGAGGGCAGCCCGCCACAGCGGTGGGCACATTGTCCTGGTCCAGTTGGAACAGTTCGGGATGAGCCCAGGCGTCCGCGCTGTCCATGGCCACATAGATGGGGATGTCGCCCACAATGCGTATTCCCTTTTTGTTGGCGTAGGATTTTAGTTGGTTCCACTGTTTGGAGAACAGATACTGAAGGTACTGGTGGAACTCGATCTCGTAGTACAGCTCCCTGCGGTAGTAATCCAGCGCATTCTGCCAGCGAAGCCGGATATCCTCAGCCCATTGGGTCCATGCCCTGCCTCCAAACCTGGATTTAACTGCCACGAAAAGGGCATAGTCCTCAAGCCACCATCTGTTTTCTTCCAGGAAGTTTTGAAACTCCGTGTTCCGGCTGATGTTGCTGCGTTCATAGGCCTTTTGCAGCAGGGGAAAACGCGCCTCATATATTTTAGCATAGTCCACGGCGTCCGGTGTTTCCCCAAAGTCCGCTTCCTCACACTCCTGCCGGGTAAGGACTCCTTCTTCTATCAGGTCCTCCAGGCTGATAAAGTATGGGTTTCCTGCAAAGGTGGAAAAGGACTGGTAAGGGGAGTCACCGTAACTGGTGGGTCCCAGGGGGAGTATCTGCCAGTAGGACTGGCCAGCTTCCTTTAGCTGGTCCACGAACTCATAGGCCTCCTTTGAAAAACAGCCGATCCCGAACCTGGAAGGCAGGCTGGCAATGGACAGTAAGATTCCGCTTTCTCGTTTCATTTATTCCGCACTCCTTTTTGTGGGCAATGCCCTGGTTGATTTTATGGGCAATGCCCAGGTCAATATTCGATCATGGTCCCAAAATGGTCAGACACAACAGGATAAAAGATTCCGTTAAAGATGGTCCGGCTGGTCCTGACACGGAGAGGCCGGTCAGTCCAGATATAGTCGATGCGCATTCCCGGAATATCACCCCGTTCCTTCCAGCCGTCAATGGCATGGCTGACCGTGATCCCGCTGTCTTTGTCATCCGCCATATCATAGCTGTCATGCCAGCCTGACCGTAACAGAAGATCCCGCCCTTCTCCTTTTATATGGGAAGGGGAGTTAAAGTCGCCCATGAGCCAGGTCCTTGAACCGGCAGAGCGGGGGAGGTTTTGGCTGATCCTTGCCCACTGATCCTGGAATGGCTCTTCACCGTCATCCCACCATCCCATGTGTACACTGTAGAAATACTCCCTGCCCCAGGGAAGGTCAAGAGAGATCCCCAGGATCTTTCTTGTCTTCCAGTTGGAATAGTCATGGATACCCGTAATGTAAAACTGATGTGTGTCTGAGACAGGAAAGCGGCTGAAAACAGCCAGGCCTTCGTCATATTTGCCGTAACCTGTTTTTGCCCCGCACCAGGTCCACTGGTAAGGGATGCCGCGGCTGGCGAACATGCAGGCCAGTCGGAATCCATGGTTATCCTGCCTTATACCGTTTTCACAAGGCATACAGGGAACATATCCGCACTGTTTCAGGGTCTGCAGGTCAACCGGGGAGGAGGTCTGGGTCTGATTGACTTCCTGAAGGGCGATTATATCAGGCTGTTCTTTCCATATACCCCCGGCAAATGCCAGGAGTTTGGATTCATAGTCTGTCTCTTCCAGACTGTGTGTGTTTAGAGTCAGGAGTTTCATATGGAATACCTCACAGTATATCGTTGATGTCGGATTTCAGCACATCTGCCTTGGGGCCGTATACGGCCTGGATGCCTTCGTCCTTTTTGATCAGTCCCATGGCTCCCTCAGCTTTCCAGGCGGGCAGTTCGGCTACCTTACCCACATCTTTGACAGTGACCCGAAGGCGGGTCATGCATGCATCCACCAGCACAATATTATCCCTTCCGCCCAACAGGGAAATGATGCGTTCTGCCTGGCTGTTTCCGGAAACCGCGGCGCCTGCAGATGGACTGCCTGTTTCATCCGCGGCGCTGTCGTCCGTATAATTACCCAGGCGCCCGGGGGTGGCGAAGCGGAATTTTCCGATCATAAAATAGGCAATGGCATATCCCGCGGCAAAGAAGACAGCAATGCAGATGACAAAATGGATGACATCGCCTCCCAGCCCGGCCCGGATGGACATGGGAATACGGGTGAGAAATTCCAGGTTTCCAAAGGAGTGGAGCCTCAGGTGGATGATGCCTGCCATGGCAAATGCACATCCCTGAAGCACTGCGTATACCAGATACAGGGGAAGCGCACAGAACATGAACATAAATTCCAGGGGCTCGGTAACACCTGTGAGGAATACCGCCAGCACGGTGGACAGGAACATGGACCTGTAATTTTTGCGCTTATCCGGGTCCACACGGCGGTACATGGCCAGGGCAATACCCAGCAGAAGGCCGGTGGCGCCGATCATCTGTCCCACTTTGAAACGTGCCGGTGTCACGGTGGCCAGCAAGTTCTGATACCCGGCGGCGTCTCCTGCATTCTGGAGGTTGATCAGGTCGGTGGCCCATGCCAGCCACAGAGGATCCTGGCCAAACACCTGTGAACCTGCGTTGACGCCTGTGAGGATGGTATAGGTGCCGCCAAAGGAGGTATAGTTCATGGGTATGGTCAGCATGTGGTGCAGGCCAAAGGGAAGCAGGAGGCGCTCCAGGGTTCCGTAGATAAAGGGGGCCAGCACCGGGGAGGTGGAGGAGGAATTGGCTATCCATACTCCAAAGGAGTTGATGCCTGTCTGTACCACCGGCCATACAAGAGCCAGTACCAGGGAAATGATCACGGACCATGCAATGACGACCATGGGAACAAAGCGTTTGCCGTTAAAGAAGGCCAGGGCATCGGGAAGTTTTCTGTAGTTGTAATACTTGTTGTAGATGACACCCCCTGTAAAACCTGCGATGATGCCCACGAACACGCCCATGTTCAGGGCGGGGGCTCCCAGGACAGAGGTAAAGTAACCGTTTACCAGGATCTCCTGTCCAAGGAGGGTACGGGTGACGGCCGCCGGATCATTCAGGTCCGCGCTGCTGACCCCGAACAGGGCGCCGGTGATCACATTGATAAGGATAAATGCAATGACTGCCGCGAATGCGCCTCCGGCCCGCTCCTTTGCCCAGGAGCCGCCGATGGCAACTGCAAAAAGGATGTGCAGGTTGTTGATAATGGCCCAGCCTATGGTTTCCATGGTGCTTCCCAGTGTGATGACCAGGTTCATATCCCCGCCAGCCATCTGGATCAGCTTTCCCACGCTGATCATGAGACCTGCGGCAGGCATGACAGCGATCACGGTCATCAATACTTTTCCTAGTTTCTGGAGAAAGTCAAAATTGATCAGGGATTTTGACTTCTTTTTAGCAGGTTTTGATACAGGGCTGTCATCGGGGGCTGTTTGGGAAGATTCCGCCTCAGGCGGGCACTGGTCCAGCAGGGTGATGACCGCATCCTTTCCCGCTGTTACGGGGCCAAGGGCAGCGTTCATGGAGCGGCCCTCCATGCCTCCGCAGATGAGTACCGGTGTGATGGTGTTGACCTGTTTCTCCTCCAGGCCCTTGAGATCTGCTTCGGCCAGCAGGCCCCCTGCCTTTACTTTGTCACCCGGTTTGACATGGCAGGTAAAAAACTCTCCTTTTAATGAAACGGTCTCAAGTCCGAAATGGACCATGACTTCAATGCCCTCATCCGAGCGCAGGCCATAGGCGTGAAGGGTGTCGGCCACTGAGACGACTTCTCCGTCAACAGGGCTTACCAGCCTGCCGTCCCGGGGCAGGACCGCGATCCCGTCCCCGATGATCTTCTGGGAAAATACCGGATCCGGGACATCTTCCAGGGGAACCGCAGTTCCGGTTAAGGGGGAGAGGATCTGGATACCAATACAGCCATCGGTGTTCTTGTTCATTATGTAACCTCCTGAAATGATTTGTTGCATGTTTGCCGTGTTAAATAGGTTGCCGTGTTAAACAGGTTGCTGTTTTAGATGGATTGCTATGTTGAAAAATATGTTGCATTGATTACGCAACCGCTTGCGTTAAATATAATCTGTTTGCGTGAAGAAAGCAATACTTATTTTAAAAATGAAGTGTTTTCTACCATTTGCACAAAGAAAACAGCCTGTATTTGTGCAAATTCCCCTCTTGTATTGAGGGGGGAATCATGGGGAACAGTGCAAATGATGAAACTAAATCGCGCAAACAGCGCAAAAAAGTTTGACAAACGTTGCATTAAACCTTACAATATAGAATAAGGATCTATTTTACAACGAATGTCCTGAACCGTTACAAATTATCAATAAGGAGGCGTCCTATGCCTGTTACAATTAAAGATGTTGCCGCCCTTGCGGGGGTGTCCCCCTCAACCGTAAGCCGCACCTGCAAAGATCATCCGTCCATCAGCCGCCAGACCAAGGAGAAGGTGCGCCAGGCCATGGCAAAGCTGGGATATGAGCCGAATTTCCAGGCCAGCAGCCTGGCCACCCAGAATTCCCGGACCATCGGCATCATTTTGCCCCCCTCGGAGTGGGAGGCGTACCAGAACGCATTTTATCTGGAGGTCATCCGCGGGATCAGCCAGTACTGCAATCAGAGACAGTACATTAATACGGTGATCACCGGGCAGAACGAGGAGGAGATCCTTCAGGTGATCAAGAACATGGTCAGGACAGGTCTGGCGGAAGGGTTTATCGTCCTGTATTCCAGGGAACAGGATCCGGTGCTGGATTATCTGTACGAGGAGGGGATCCTCTATGTCCTGGTGGGAAAGGCGTACAGGAATGTGAACCAGACCATTTATGTGGATAACGACAATGTGCTTGCGGGCAAGGAGACTGCTGAGTATCTCCTGGAACTGGGGCATGAGAGGATCGCCTATCTGTCCGGTGACCATTCCCTGCTGTTTAACAACGACAGAAGGATGGGGTATATGCTGGCATTGACAGAACGGGGGATCGGTTTCTTGCCGGAACTGTGTGTGGAGGTACCCTCCGTACCTGAGAAGCAGAATGAGGTGCTCCATGCACTGCTGACCCGCACGGACAGACCCACGGCAGTTCTGGTCAGCGATGATATCCTGGCGGTGGCCCTGGAAAAGGGGTGTATGGAACTGGGGCTTTCCATACCCGGGGATGTGTCCATTATCTCCTTTAACAATTCCCTTCTTGCCAGACTGACCGTTCCCTCCCTCACATCGGTGGATGTAAATTCCTGCCAGCTGGGAACCCAGGCAGCTGCCCAGATGATCGAACACGTGGAAAATCCCGAACTGGTTGCCACTAAGATTATTGTACCACATCATCTGGTAGAACGGGACAGCTGTGCTGTTTACAAAAGGCCGTAGGCTGGCTTAGATCCGGTTTTGGGACTGTTTCGGATAAAATTCTGCTTACGAAAATTCTTAAAATCTGCTATAATAAAGCAAAGAGAACGCTTGTTAAGTTCTGACTGCAGATCGTAATTTTCAGGCACGCTCCAGTAATTTCCCGGGTAAACAAAAGGATTTGTTTCGCTCAAATTCGCTGAGTGAGACAGGTCCTTTTTTTGTATCATAGGAAATTCAGACGGAATTCCTATGATACAAAAAACGCTCCGGTAGATTAATATGAAAATAAAAAAGGAAGGTATTTAAGTATGAAACGAATCAAAGCGGCATGTATCAAACAAACCCTGCATTTTTTGCTGAAGGAGGATATCAACCACGACCTGGCAGTAAAGCTGGTGCGGGAGGAAGTGGACAAATATAAGATGCAGCTGGACCGGAACAGGACCCAGTACAAGATCCTTGCAGAGTCAGTGGAGCCGGATGGGTCTGTAATGGTTGAGATTTTAAAGCAGTATAACACTTCGCCGGTGGGAACGTATCTGGATTGAAAACCGGTCGGCGGGGCATCGGGGACCGGATCCTTTTGCCCCGCTTTTTCTGTACATCTAAAGCTGAGCCGCCGCACGTCTGTCTGAAGATCAGGGGTTCTAAAACATTTGTCTTAAAAGACCCCTCTCCCGGCATTTTGTCAGTGCCAATTCCCGGAAGTCCCACAGTTTCTGGCATTTTTCTGAAATACATCCTATCGTATATCTTCCGCTTGAAAAACACAACATTTAGTGTTAAAATCATATACTGTTGCACAAGCAACAGAATTTTCCAGTATTTTATGATAGGATACCCATATACTTCCGCTGAAGGGAAAGCGGGGGGTATGTAAGCATGTGGATAAAGGAGTGTAGTAAAGATGAAGATTATTAAGAGGAATGGCGCGGAAGAAGATTTTGACATAAACAAGATCGTGGTAGCTGTGTCAAAAGCTAATACGGCGGCCGGAAAGAACAAGCTGAGCCTGGAGCAGATCAAGGATATTGCCGATTATGTGGAGTATAAATGCGATAAACTGAACAGGGCGGTGTCTGTGGAGGAGATCCAGGACATGGTGGAGAACCAGATCATGTCCACCGGCGCGTTTGAACTGGCTAAGGATTATGTGAGATACCGCTATCAGCGCTCCCTTATCCGTAAGGCCAATACCACGGACAACCGTATCCTGTCTTTGATCGAATGTAATAATGAGGATGTGAAACAGGAAAACTCCAATAAGAACCCCACGGTCAACAGCGTGCAGAGGGATTATATGGCCGGTGAGGTGAGCAAGGACCTGACCAAGCGTATGCTTCTTCCCCAGGATATCGTGGAGGCGGACCAGGAGGGGATCATCCATTTCCATGATTCGGATTACTTTGCCCAGCACATGCACAACTGTGACCTGGTAAACCTGGAGGATATGCTGCAGAACGGAACCGTGATCAGCGAGACCAGGATTGAAAAGCCCCACAGCTTTTCCACTGCCTGCAATATTGCCACCCAGATCATTGCCCAGGTGGCCAGCAACCAGTACGGCGGGCAGAGCATCAGCCTGGCTCATCTGGCTCCCTTTGTGGACGTGTCCAGAAAGAAGATTTATGCAGAGGTACTGGAAGAGGTTAAGACATTCGGCTGCGCGCCTTCTGACGAAGCCATCCATGAGGTGGTGGAGAACAGGCTGCGCAAAGAGGTGATCAAGGGCGTGCAGACCATACAGTACCAGGTCATCACACTGATGACCACCAATGGGCAGGCCCCATTCCTGACCGTGTTCATGTACCTGAACGAGGCAGGGAATGAGCGGGAGAAGAAAGACCTGGCCATGATCATTGAGGAAACCCTAAAGCAGCGTTACCAGGGCGTAAAGAATGAGTCCGGCGTATGGATCACCCCCGCATTCCCCAAGCTGATCTATGTGCTGGAGGAGGATAATATAGAGGAAGGGACCGAGTATTATTACCTCACTGAGATGGCTGCCAAATGTACGGCAAAACGTCTGGTCCCCGATTACATTTCCGAGAAAAAGATGAAAGAGCTGAAGGAAGGCAACTGCTTCCCGGTGATGGGATGCCGCAGTGCGCTGAGCCCGTGGAAGGATGAGAATGGGAACTACCAGTTTTACGGCCGTTTTAACCAGGGAGTGGTGACCATCAATCTGGTGGATGTGGCCCTGTCCTCAGGCGGGGATATGGACGCTTTCTGGAAGCTGTTTGATGAAAGGCTGGATCTGTGTTACCGGGGCCTTATGTGCCGGCACAACCGCCTGAAAGGAACCCTGTCAGACGCGGCGCCCATCCTCTGGCAGAACGGCGCGCTGGCAAGGCTGAAAAAGGGAGAAACCATTGACCGTCTGCTGTACGGCGGATACTCCACCATTTCCCTTGGATATGCGGGACTTTATGAGTGCGTGAAGTATATGACAGGGCTGTCACACACAGACCCCGGAGCCACTCCCTTTGCCCTGGAAGTGATGGAGTATATGAATAAGGCGTGTAACCGCTGGAAGGAGGAGACCAATATTGGTTTCAGCATCTACGGTTCCCCCATTGAAAGCACTACCTACAAGTTTGCGAAATGCCTTCAGAAGCGTTTTGGGATCATTGAGGGGATCACGGACAGAAGCTATATTACCAACAGCTATCATGTGAATGTGTCGGAGGAGATCGATGCGTTTTCCAAGCTGAAATTCGAGTCCCAGTTCCAGGCGCTTTCCACAGGCGGCGCCATCAGCTATGTGGAGGTCCCCAACATGCAGCACAACATTCCCGCCGTGCTCCAGCTGATCCGTTATATCTATGACAACATTATGTACGCGGAGCTGAATACAAAGAGCGATTATTGCCAGGAATGCGGGTTTGACGGAGAGATAAAGATCGTCACAGACGAAAGCGGAAAGCTTGTGTGGGAATGCCCCAAGTGCGGAAACCGGGATGAGAATAAGCTGAACGTGGCCAGAAGGACCTGCGGTTATATCGGAACCCAGTTTTGGAACCAGGGAAGGACCCAGGAGATAAAGGAAAGGGTGCTGCATTTATAATATGAACTACGGTGCGATCAAAAAATATGACATTGCCAACGGAGAGGGTGTCAGGGTATCCTTGTTTGTGTCAGGCTGTTCCCATCACTGCACAAACTGCTTTAACCAGGAGGCCTGGGATTTCGCCTTCGGCCGTCCTTTTACCGGGGAAACGCAGCAGGAGATCCTGGCGGCCCTTTCCCCGGAATATATAAACGGCCTTACCCTTTTGGGCGGAGAACCCTTTGAGCCGGAAAACCAGCGTGTGCTGGCGGGGCTTTTAAGACAGGTAAAAGAGAAATATCCTCAAAAGGATATCTGGTGTTATACGGGATATCTGCTGGACCGGGAGCTTTTACAGGAAAGCAGGGCCAGGTGTGAGGTCACGGATGAGATGTTGGGCATGATCGATGTGCTGGTGGACGGAAGGTTTGTGGAGGAGTTAAAGGATATCAGCCTGGCCTTTAAGGGATCCTCTAACCAGAGGATTATAGATGTAAGGCGGTCACTGTGCAGCGGACATGTTGTGATTAAAATGTAACAGCCTTTAAAATGATGTCTGAACTGTTAGAAAATGATAAGAATATAAGAATATCTGCCTCCCGGCGCGTTGCGTTTGCTTTGGGTTAATGTTATAATTATTTAGTTGTGACTTAGCTCAGCTGCAAGTTAAGCTGTAATGTTTGCCGTAGGAGGCTTTTATTATGATAAAAAGGTCAAAGGAAGAGATACAGGAGTTTGCCGGTGAGATCCTGAACCGATATTTTTGTGATTGTGATGTGGACTTCCTGATATCCACCTTTGCAGATGATATTGTCTGGCTTGGGGCAGGGGAACTGCAGAAGGCGGAGGGAAAAGAGGCGGTGGCCGCCTGTTTCCTGGCCGGCCGGGAGGACCTGTCACCCTGCGATATGTATGATGAAGTGTATGAGGTCCGATGCCTGGGCGGCGGCTGTTACCTGTGCGAGGGAACCAGCCGGCTCCAGTCCAAGGAAGGCACTGGCGTGTATGTCAAGGTGCAGCAGAGGGTCACCTTTGTGTTTCAGGAACAGGACGGGGAACTGAAGGTCGTCCATATCCATAACTCGGTGCCCTTCCAGGACATCCAGGAGGGAGAGCTGTTTCCGGCGGAAGCCGGAAGGGAGGAATATCTGAGACTGGAGGGAGTGCTAAAGCGCAGGGAACAGGAATATAAGCAGCAGGCGGATTTCCTGAGCCAGCTCTATAATTCCGTGCCCTGCGGCATTATCCAGTTTTCCACGGATCCCTGCCACAGGGTGGTCAACATAAACAGGATGGTGTGGGAATTCTATGGATACGGGTCCGAGGAGGAGTACCGCGCCGAGGTGAAAAGTCCGGTGCAGCTGGTAAGGGATGAGGACCGGGCGTGGATCGTGGGGCTGATCGACAGCCTTTCCCTGGACGGGGAGAATGCTTCCTACATCCGCCAGGGATCCCGCAGGAACGGACAGCCGGTATGGCTCAGCGTGGTCATGGGCCGGATCGTCAATGCGGACGGGCTGGAGGTGATTCAGGCCGTGTTCACGGATATCACTGATGTAAAGCGCATGGAACAGGAGCAGGAGCGCCAGCAGCTCATCGAGAACCGCTCTCTGAGGGCTGCGATCTGTACAGCCTATCCCCTGATCGTGAGCGTAAACCTGACAAAGGATACATATAACTGCTTTATTGAAGAACAGAATGCATACCCGGTGGAGCGCCAGGGCCGGTATTCGGACATGGTCAGCCATTCGGTCCCACTGATCTATCCCAGCTATCGGGAGGATTTTGCAGCTGCGTTTGACCGGGACAGTGTGCTGGCCCGGTTTGCCTCAGGGGAACGTGAGCTGTATATGGAGCTTCAGCAGATCGGTATGGATGGGGTATACCACTGGATATCCGTACAGCTGATCTATGTGGAAAATCCTTTTAATGGAGATGTGCTGGCCATTGACCTGGTGAAAGTCCTGGATTCCCAGCGCTCAGAGCAGGCCCGCCAGGAGCAGCTTTTGCGGGATGCCCTGGCATCTGCCAAGGCCGCCAACCGGGCTAAGTCTGATTTCCTTTCCAGGATGAGCCATGATATCCGCACGCCCATGAATGCCATTATCGGCATGAGCACCATCGGACAGCTGAAGCTGGAGGATCAAAAAAGCGTTCATGATTGTTTTAGGAAGATCGATGCATCTTCCAGATATTTACTTTCATTGATCAACGATATACTGGACATGTCCAAAATCGAGACCGGGAAAATGGATCTGACCAGCGAGTATTTTGATTTCACGGAGCTGATCGGGGAGATCGATCAGATCATCTATCCCCAGGCCAGGGAAAAGCGGATCCGGTATGAGATATACCATCAGGAACCGTTGGAGCAGTACTATATCGGGGATGCCCTCAGGGTGAAGCAGGTGCTCATGAACCTGCTGTCCAATGCCCTTAAGTTTACCATGGAGGGCGGCAGCATACAGATCTGCATTCAGGAACAAAAGCGCACCAATGGTTTTTCCTATATCCAGTTCTGTGTCAAGGACACGGGGATAGGAATGTCAAAGGAGTTCCGCACCCGTATCTTCCAGCCCTTTGAACAGGAATCCCCGGAGGTTGCCCGCAATAATGTGGGAAGCGGCCTGGGCCTCTCCATTGTGTACAATCTGGTGCAGCTCATGGGAGGCACCATAGAGGTGGAGAGTGAAAAAAACAAGGGGACGGCATTTACGGCAACCATCCCTCTCAAACTGGTGGAGGATGACCGGCAGAAGGAGCAGCAGAGAAAGCAGAAGGAGCTGATGAAAGGTCTGGATGTGCTGGTGGTGGATGACGATCCCGTGGTGGGATGCCAGTGTACGGAGATCCTCAGGGATGCGGGAGCTGTTTGCGTGTGGGTGGACTCGGGATCCAGGGCGGTGGAGGAAGTGAAACATTACCTGAAGAACGGGAAGTATTACCATATCGCCATGATCGACTGGCAGATGCCGGACATGGACGGGGTGGAGACTGCACGGCGGATCCGCGGCCTGGTGGGGCCGGATACCACCATTATCATGATATCGGCGTATGACTGGACTGTGATTGAGCAGGAGGCCAGAGGCGCGGGCGTGGATTATTTTATTTCCAAACCTCTGTTTAGGAGTTCCATCTATGATGCGTTTGCAGGTGCCGTTGACCGGACCCTTCCGGCGGCGGAAAAGGTGGAGAAGACGGATCTGCGCCATTGCAGGGTCCTGCTGGCAGAGGACAATGAACTGAACAGGGAGATTGCCAAAACGCTGCTGGAGATGCACGGCATGGAGGTGGAAACAGCCCATGACGGGCAGGAGGCCCTGGACCTGTTTGAAAAGAACGAGGCAGGGTATTATGATGCCGTGCTCATGGATATTCGGATGCCGGTGATGGACGGACTGGAAGCTACCAGGTCCATTCGTGCACTGGCGCGCCCGGATGGAGGGAAAGTGCCCATACTGGCCATGACGGCCAATGCATTTGAGGAGGATAAGGTGACGGCTTACAAGGCAGGGATGACAGGGTATCTGGTAAAACCCCTGGATATCGACCTGGTATTGGATGAACTAAAGAAGTTTGTGTGACGCGGCAAAAGGCAGGAAGCATACCGGAAGGCAGGAAGCATACCATGAAGAGACGGCAGGGCAGTTTGGGAAGGGAATCCGTTGATACGGCTCCCACGGCCGCTGACTTTCCAAGGCGGATGTGGGATAAGAAGGATATCGGTCCCGATTACAGGAAATACCTGAATATGTGGCTTAGGGCCGGCGTGGACTTAGGATGTGTGATCCTGGTCCCGGCCGCGCGTTATCAGCCGGACATACGGGAATATATGCTCTCATATTTTGGAGATGAAATAATGGTCCTGGAGCGCGGAGAGGATGGGGCTGTCACTAAGACCGTGATAAAAAGAAAGGACATATTCTGCTTTTGCAGTACGGAAGACCTGCTGAGGGGATGTATTTCCATTTACTGGGGAACCCGCTATGAGATCCATCGGACGGCTCTTCCCTACAACCGGGTGCGCCGGGAGCTGTTCCTTCCGGTGGTCAACTGGCTGGCGGACTGCCCGGCGGATTTTTACAGCCCCAAAGCACCGGGCGCAGATGCGGTGCCGCGGCGGCTTAAGGAGGAACAGCCCTCCCTCTATCATTATGGGAAGGATGTTTACCGGTTCGGAAACCGTGGACGCAGATGGGAATGGTGGGGACTGGGCGCCCCCGGGGCTTTCGGGAAAAAGAGGCAGATGAGATCAGCCTGCCTTTCCTGTGAACTGGAAAAAGGACAGGTGTTTATCCTTCAGACAGGCAGCCAGGTGGATATCTGGTACCTGAAGCGGGGGGATGCCCAGGCCTCCGTGGAAGAGCAGGGACGGGAGAAAAAGATCGTGGTCACCGTGAAGTCGGAGCCGGTTATGACCCGGTCCTTTCGGGCCCGCTGATCCAATGCTGTTGATAAACGGATACCTTCCGTGGACAAGGGGGGCGTGTGTGCCCTTGTCCACTGAGGGTATGGAATGCAGATAATATTACATGTTAAACGGGTATGGATAAGCGGGGATCCATACCCGTTTGTATATATATCTTAGTTTGTACATATATCTT